>Ga0247723_1002367_pt1 | contig 10126 bp, 5 predicted proteins | sample MSEWelMarce5H_FC_FD_189079 | JGI IMG/M metagenome (GOLD analysis project Ga0247723, IMG submission 189079) | Subsurface sediment microbial communities from gas well in West Virginia, United States - MSEEL Well Study Marcellus 5H_FC | ecosystem: Environmental > Terrestrial > Deep subsurface > Rock...
ATATTATATTTGATAATTATAATGGACGCCAAAACTTATATAAAAACCATGGGAAGTGCCAAGGCATATATTCAGCGTGGGATGCAACGTGATGCAAAAGAGGTCAGCTGGGATGTAGATTACAATGGCGATAATGCTGACATTGATTTAGATATTGGAACCAATGGTGAAATGACACATTATAAGGCAGTTTTATCTAATGAAGATTTAGCGAATCTCTTGAATATTCCCTCTGTAAATGAGCCTTTGGAAAATCGGTTGCAAAATGATTTTTTAGTGGATAGAAGAGTCTACAAATTGGAGCCGGTTTCGTACCAACAGCCTATACGGCGTCCTATACGTGTCATTCGTACTCGAAAATACAAACGACGACCGAAGAAGACGACCAGTAGCAAACGCAAGGCAACAAGTCGCCCTAAAACCATGAGGATTCGCTTGAATGGACGACGAAGTTCTGCATCTAGATCTTCACGAAGGCGCTCGCATTAAATTTTCCTATTGGGGGCCAATAAGAAAATTATTTATTGGTTGGTTGGTGGCATGCAATATTCTTGTTGTTAAAGTGTTAAATGTCCTACTATTTTTTAGAGAGAGATACTATATGAGCAGTTTTAGAAAATATGGTGGGGTCAATCGTTCTGCTGTAGGAAATATAGTGCGACACGAGTATGCAAATGAAACAAGGGTCACTATTTCTAATTCAGCTGGTATGGATAATTCAAAGATATTAAGTCAAAGTCATCTAGACATGAGCTGTAATTCTATATTAAATGTACAAAGTATTTACTTTTGTGATGGATATGTTTTTCCAACTGATGGTATAACTGGGCCAACGGGACCAAAGGGGCCGACCGGTATAACTGGACCAACCGGGCCAACTGGACCATCTGGAGTAATGGGACCAACCGGAATAACTGGCCCAACTGGACTAACTGGACCAACTGGACCAACAGGTTCAACCGGTCCAACTGGACTAACTGGACCAACTGGGATAACGGGACCAACTGGACCAACTGGTATTACTGGTCCAACTGGCCCAACTGGGATAACGGGACCAACTGGACCAACTGGAGAAACGGGACCAACTGGACCAACTGGAGAAACGGGAATAACTGGCCCAACTGGAATAACTGGCCCAACTGGGATAAGAGGGCCAACTGGGATAACTGGTCCGACTGGTATAACCGGTCCTACTGGGATAACTGGACCAACAGGGATAACAGGGCCAACGGGATTATCTCCAACTGGACCAACTGGGATAACTGGTCCAACTGGGATAACCGGTCCTACTGGACCAACTGGAATAACTGGTCCAACTGGAATAACTGGCCCAACTGGGATAACTGGTCCAACAGGAATAACTGGACCGACTGGACCGACTGGACCGACTGGGATAACGGGTCCAACTGGGATAACGGGCCCGACTGGTCTTACCGGTGATATTGGACCGACTGGAATAACTGGGCCAACTGGTCCGACTGGAAGAACTGGACCAACTGGCCCAACTGGTCTTACTGGTGATATTGGCACCACTGGACCGACTGGGATAACTGGACCAACTGGCCCAACTGGTCCTACTGGCCCGACTGGAATAACAGGACCACCTGGAATAACTGGACCAACCGGAATAACTGGTCCTACTGGCCCGACTGGAATAACAGGGCCAACTGGAATAACAGGGCCAACTGGAAGAACTGGTCCAACAGGAATAACTGGTCCAACCGGAATGACTGGTCCAACTGGAAGAACTGGACCAACTGGAATAACTGGACCAACGGGGACTATTTCAACTCCAGGAACCTTTTATTCTGACTATCTATATTGGAATTCTAACACATCATCATGGGCAGTTGGTAGTTCTGAAGTGCATCTGGGAAGATATGCCGGTCAAATAACTCAGGGTCAATATGCAGTTGCTCTAGGTAATAGTGCAGGTCAAATTAATCAAGATGCAAGTGCTGTAGCTATTGGTTATAATGCAGGTTATATGAATCAAGCGCTAAACGCGGTTGCTATAGGTGCTAATGCAGGTTGTACAGGTCAAGGCAATAGTGCCGTTGCAGTGGGTGCAAATGCCGGCAATAGTAGCCAAGGTGTAAACGCTGTTGCTATAGGTCCTATTGCAGGTTATACAGGTCAAAGTGAAAATGCTGTTGCTGTAGGTTCACTCGCCGGTCAAATTAGTCAAGGTATATATGCTACTGCATTGGGTGCAAATGCAGGTAATATTAGACAAGGTGTAAACGCGGTTGCTATAGGTGCTAATGCAGGTTCTACAGATCAAAATGGAAACGCTGTTGCGGTGGGTTCAATTGCCGGTCAAACTAGTCAAGGTCAATATGCTACTGCATTGGGTACAAATGCAGGCAATATTAGACAAGGTGTAAGCGCGGTTGCAGTCGGCTATAATGCAGGTTATACAGATCAAAGTGGAAACGCTGTTGCATTGGGTGCAAATGCTGGCAATAGTAGCCAAGGTGTAAACGCGGTTGCAATAGGTTCAAATGCTGGTCGTGGTTCACAAGGACAAGGGGCAGTCGCTATAGGCTCGGGTGCAGGTGCTACTGGTCAGGGAAATTACGCACTCGCTATAGGTGCTAGCGCAGGCTCTACTAGTCAACCTGCGAATAGTATTATATTAAATGCATCTGGATCCACTTTAGATGTAAGTAATAATAGCTCTTTCTATGTAAAACCAATTCGTTACGATACAAATGCAGCCATTTTAACATATGACGCGTCTTCATCAGAGATTAATTACAGCTCGGATTATATTACATTCGACCGCTATAGCGGTGGTACTTGGACATCTACCGCATCAAATAGAACCTGGAATGCAGTATCTATTTCTTCAACTGGACAAATTCAGACGGCAGTTGTGTTTGGAGGAAATATATGGATATCAACAAATGCTGGCGGTACTTGGATAGAACAAACTGGTTTAAATAAACCTACACCAAGCCAAAACTGGAGTGGAGTCTCTATTTCTTCAACAGGACTATATCAGACTGCGATTGTTGGTGGAGGAAATATATGGACATCATCAAATTCTGGCGTTAATTGGACACCTAGAGAAACTAGTCAACTCTGGAATGTAGTCTCTGTTTCTTCAACAGGACTATATCAGGCTGCGGTTGTGTATGGAGGAAATATATGGATATCATCAAATTCTGGCGGTAGTTGGACACAACAAACTGGTGTAGGCAAACCTACATCAAACCAAAACTGGACTGGAGTCTCTATTTCTGATGATGGACAATATCTGACTGCGGTTGTTGCTGGTGGAAATATATGGATATCATCAAATTCTGGCCTTAATTGGACACCTACAGCATCCGTTCTAAATTGGCAGGGAGTTTCTATTTCTGATAATGGACAAATTCAGACAGCATTAGTGAATGGAGGAAATATATGGATATCATCAAATTACGGCGTTAATTGGACATCTACCGCATCAAATAAAAGCTGGATTGGACTCTCTATTTCTTCAACAGGGCAATATCAGACTGCAAGTGTTAATGGAGGAAATATATGGTCATCATCAGATTACGGGAATGCTTGGATAGAACAAACTGGTGTAAATAAACCTACATCAAACCAAAACTGGCGTGGAGTATCTATTTCTTCAACTGGACAATATCAGACTGCGGTTGTTAGTGCAGGAAATATATGGATATCATCAAATGGAAATGATACAAATGTATTCATTCCCGGAAAAATGGCAATCGGAAAGACTAGTATTACATCTGGTTTTACATTGGATGTTTCTGGAAACGTACGAGCAACGTCATTTGACGCGATCTCAGATTATCGCATAAAAGACAACGTTCGACCCATACCCGCTACTATAGACAATCTACGCCCATATACATATTTCAACCGATTATCCGGCAAGGAAGACATGGGTTTCATTGCTCATGAACTGCAAGCACAAATTCCGTTTCTTGTGAATGGAGAGAAAGACGGCAAAGATTATCAGTCCGTAAATTATATAGGCTTGGTTGGTCTCTTGGTAAAGGAAGCTCAAGAATTAAAGGCGCAAGTTGCAGACCTTCAAAAACGAATAACTTATTATGAAACAAACAACAAGGAGACGTCTTCTTAACACCCATAACAATGTGGATAATGAATTCTCTTATTTATTTAGTAGGTAAGATGGGGGTGGAATAAATTTCATATTAAAGGGTTTAATATTAAACAATTTTTTAGAGAGAGACTATATGAGTTATTATAAAAAATTTGGAGGGGCGGAACGTTCAGCTATTGAAAATATAGTCCATCATGAATATGCAAATAATACAAGGATAAATATTACTGATTCGGCTGGATTAGACAACTCAAAGATATTAAGTCAAAGTCATATAGATATGAGTTGCAATTCGTTATTAAATGTAAACCAGATTTATTTTTGTGAGGGATCAGTTTATCCTAGGCCAGGTGGAGGACACCCTATTAGTCCAACTGGTCCTACTGGTCTAGGTGATAGGGGGGCAACTGGTTTACAAAGTAGTTTCGCTGGGGAAACCGGAAAAACTGGCCCGACGGGAATATTCGGCGAAACTGGTTCACAAAATAATTTCACTGGAGAAACTGGGCCCACTGGGCCAATCGGATCAACTGGTGTAACTGGTTCAGCAAATAATTTGACTGGACCAACTGGTCCGACTGGACCGACTGGAATAACTGGTTGGACAGGACCCACCGGTATAACAGGGCCTACTGGACCTACTGGACCAACTGGGCCTACTGGTCCAACCGGAATAACTGGACCAACCGGGCCAACTGGTATCACGGGTCCGACAGGAACGACGGGTCTGACAGGAACGACGGGTCCGACAGGACCTACCGGTCTAACTGGGCCTACTGGTCCAGATTGCCCAACGGGACCAACTGGAACGACGGGTCCGACGGGTACGACAGGGCCAACTGGACCGACTGGAATAACTGGTCCAACCGGAATAACTGGACCAACTGGGCCGACAGGGCCGACAGGGCCGACTGGAATAACTGGTCCAACCGGAATAACTGGTCCAACCGGAATAACGGGACCAACTGGCCCAACTGGGATAACGGGACCAACTGGGATAACGGGTCCGACTGGACCAACTGGGATAACTGGTCCGACTGGTATAACTGGTCCGACTGGTATAACCGGTCCTACTGGGATAACTGGGCCAACGGGATTATCTTCAACTGGGATAACTGGTCCGACTGGTCCAACTGGTGTCACGGCTCCGACTGGACCAACTGGGCCGACAGGACCAACCGGAATAACTGGACCAACTGGAACCACTGGTCTCATTTCCCCTACTGGTATAACAGGGCCTACTGGTCCAACTGGTATCACGGGTCCGACGGGGAAAAGGGGGCCTACTGGGCCAACTGGTGATATAGGTTATAGAGGTCATATAGGACTTAGTGCTGTATCTGGAATATATTATTCTGACTACATTTATTGGAATTCATTTACAAATATATGGGAAGTTGGTAGTGCTCAAGTGCATCTAGGTAAAAATGCCGGTTATGACCAACAACAAGCAAATGCTGTCGCAATTGGTAATCTTTCCGGTTATCTTCAACAACAAGCAAATTCTGTCGCCATTGGTTATAATTCTGGTAATATTCAACAAGCTCCGAATTCTGTCGCGATTGGTGCTAGTGCTGGTAAAAATAATCAATCTGCAAGTGCTGTAGCTATTGGCATTGATGCAGGGAATAATGCTCAAAAGGCAAGTGCTATAGCAATTGGTAATAGTTCTGGTCGAAATAATCAAGCTACAAATGCTGTCGCAATTGGTTATTTTGCAGGTAATAATACTCAAGCTGCAAATTCTGTCGCCATTGGTAATAGTGCTGGTCAAACTACTCAAAAAACAAATTCTGTCGCAATTGGTTATTTTGCAGGTAATTCTAATCAAGCTACAAATTCTGTCGCAATTGGCTATCTGGCAGGTTATATAGATCAAAGTGGAAACGCTCTCGCGATTGGTAATAGTGCTGGTTGTACAGGTCAACGTGGAAACGCTGTCGCAATTGGTGATAACACGGGTAATTTTGTTCAAGGTGCAAATTCTGTAGCTGTGGGTAGAGTAGCAGGCTATTATGTTCAAGATGCAAGTGGTGTTGCGGTGGGTGATAGTGCAGGTTATAATACTCAAGGGAGTAATGCTGTTGCGCTAGGTTATGGTGCGGGTGTTCAATCTCAAGGTCAATACGCCATTGCTATAGGTGCTAGTGCAGGCGTTATTAATCAACCAGCGAATAGTATTATATTAAATGCATCTGGATCCACTTTAGATGTCAGTAATAATAACGCATTCTATGTAAAACCGATTCGATATGATACAAGTATTGCTATTTTAACATATGACTCAAGTTTATCGGAGATTAATTACAGCACGGATTATATTACATTCGGCATGGGCTCTACTTGGACACCAACCGCATCCATTCAAGACTGGGCTGGAGTCTCTATTTCTGATAATGGGCAAATTCAGACTGCAGTTGCTCAAGGTGGAAATATATGGGTGTCATACGATTACGGCATTACTTGGAATCCTAAAGCATCCACTCAACTTTGGGTTGCAGTCTCTATTTCTTCAACCGGACAATATCAGGCCGCAGTTGCTATAGCCTCGTCAAATATATGGATATCGATAGATGGCGGTCTTAATTGGAATGGTATTACTATAACACCAGGTGACACCAACTGGTCTGCAGTCTCTGTTTCTTCAATCGGACAATATCAGACGGCAGTTTCTCAAAGTGGAAATATATATATATCATCAAATTTTGGTAGTAGTTGGACTTCTCTTCCAGCATACTCTCAACCATGGCAGGGAGTTTCTATTTCTGCTAATGGACAAAGGCAGACGGCAGTTGTTAATCCTGGAAATATATGGATATCAACAAATTCTGGCGTTAGTTGGACAGAACAAACTTTTCCAACTAGTCCTACATTAAACCAAAATTGGAATGGAGTTTCTATTTCTGATAATGGACTAAGGCAGACAGCAGTTGTTCAATTCGGAAATATATGGATATCATCAGATGGTGGCGTTAATTGGACATCTACTGCATCAGCTCAAGCATGGCAGGCAGTTTCTATTTCTTCAACTGGACAAATTCAGACGGCAGTTGTGTTTGGAGGAAATATATGGATATCAACAGATTACGGCGTTAATTGGACACAACAAACTGGCGCAAATCAACCTCCAGCAAATCAAACTTGGAGCGCAGTCTCTATTTCTTCAACAGGGCAATATCAGACTGCGTGCAATAATCAACAAATATGGATATCATCAAATGTAAATGACACAAATGCAAATGACACACGTGTATATGTTCCAGGAAAAATGGCAATCGGAAAGAGTACTATTACGGCTGGTTTTACATTAGATGTTAGTGGCGACGTACAAGCGACGTTGTTTACGGCTGTCTCAGATTACCGCATAAAAGACAATGTAAGATCAATAACGAGCACCATAGACGAACTGCACCCGGTTGCCTATTTCAACCGATTATCTAGCAAGGAAGACATGGGTTTCATTGCTCATGAACTTCAAGAACAATTTCCATTTCTTGTGGATGGAGAGAAAGACGGCAAGGATTATCAGTCGATAAATTACCTGGGGTTGATTGGTCTCCTGGTAAAGGAATTTCAAGAAATAAAAGTATCGACGAAAGATCTGGAAAACCGCATGACTAACCTTGAAACCAAAAAATAGAATGAAACAACAACAACAAGGTTCATTGTTCTTCTGTTCTATTGTCGCACCACATACATATTTTACATTCCACCGCACATTTCTCGCAAACACTCGGCGCTAGGTACAAGTATCCAAACGGATTTGATACGTGATTCGGATTGGTAAAACCAGGAATGCGTCTCTCTTTGCAAACTCGGCACTTAAATCTACAGGGAGATAACGGCGTCTCCTGGCGCATTTTTTCGTGGGCTTCGCAGATAAATTCCATTGTGTAAATATACGCGTATTATTTTTCTTCATAGCAATGTATTAGGTTCATTTTTATTTTAAACAACCAACCAAGTCAATAAAAAATTGATTATATTTTACAATATTTGCATCATTCAAACAACAATAAGAATGATGCAAGCAACTCAATTACATCCAGTTCTCTCAGCAACCAACGCCCACCCAAGAGATGCAAACATCTCTTTTCAGGAGGAAGGCCACAAGTATACCATCAGTACCGATCCGACCAGCAAGTATACTTCCGTCACGACTTGGAACCACAGCCATTTCCCGCATTTCGACGCGGACAAAATCATCAAGCAGATGATGTCAGGCCGAAACTGGAAGCCAGGGCACAAGTATTGGGGAATGACAGCAGAGCAAATCAAGCAGCAATGGACAGACAACGGCGCAGCGGTAAGTGGCGCAGGCACAGACATGCATTATGAAATCGAATGCTTCATGAACAATCCCGAGGTCCCACCGGGATATACCCACGCGGACTTATATAATAAATGGGTAAACGAACTTAAAGAGAATCCCATCGCCAACACCCCCGAGTGGAAGTATTTCCTCCGATTTGTGCAAGACCATCCTGAGTTGAAGCCGTTTCGTACCGAGTGGTTGATTTATCACGATGACTTGAAATTGTCGGGGTCAATTGACATGGTTTATGAAAAGCCTGATGGCACCCTTATGATATATGATTGGAAACGGAGCAAGGATATTTCAAAAGTAAACACGTTCAACAAATATGCGACGACCTTTTCCATTAGCCATATGCCCGACTCCAATTTCTGGCACTATGCGCTTCAGCTCAACACGTACAAGGCAATTATAGAAGCCAAATATGATAGAAAGGTCGGCGAATTATGTCTTGTTCGTCTGCATCCCGATACCGCGGAACAAACATACGAACTCATCCCAGTGCCCGATTTGAGTGAAGATATTGCTACATTATTTGCACAGAGACAAGAAACCATAAAAAACTTATAGATACCAAAAAAATATTTAAATATAGTGATGCAGTTATATGATATAGAGCCCATGGAAGGATTGTATTACTATATTTTTTATTTGATGCCGTTTATATATCTATTCTCCAATGTTAATTTGTTCATGTTATTTTCAAGTATGATCGTTATACACGATGTAGATAAGAGTATAGAAGCACTGAAGGAAGAAGAGATAAAAGCACCAGTAGAGGTGCCTTATCCGGACAAGTATTTAGAGAAATTTAAAAGTATGCCGTTTGACAATGAATCATTAGATATAGAATCCTTGAAAAATAGCATCGTGGTGGAACATACACCATTGGGAAATGTCGCCATGTATTATGACAACAAGAGAGAGGCGTTTGTATACTATAGCGATAGTGTCATGCCGTATCGCTATTTGGAGGTTGTTGCGCGAAAATACGTCATTACTTTTCATTGCAAACGCGTGTTTATTGACATGGAGGACGAAATCAACAAAGCCAAGACGAAAATAGAAGAACAAAAAAATGCGAAAAAACAAGAAGAGGAACAAGCACAACAAGCGAAAGCTGAAGAAAATCAAGAACTAGAATTGAAGGAGGAGCCGAAGAAAAAGAATGTGTTCGCAAATTTTAAGAATTACAATACAAATACGACCAAGGACTCGTCGAACAAGCCAACGACTGGTAATTCAACCGCAACGACTGCGAATACAAAGACCGAGGACGTAATATTGAAGGAGAATGCAAATCACTATACGTGCGATGGTCGGTACTCTAACTTTCTAGTGTTGAAAAAGGTGGATAAAACGCTGGTGGACAAAAGATTAAAAATGTCTTTTGCCGATTTTAAGAAGATGCAAGCAAAAAAAACCTCATCTTAATGTAAGAAGATGAATTCAATAAATAGCACAACCCCACAAATAAACCCGGTTGCGACGCAACCGGAAAAACTCAACAATGGTTATATTTATGAATTAAAAACTAAATTATCACGCAAAGCGTCTGACTTGGTAAATCGACTGGTTACAAGACAAGTGGAGAAACGAATGTTGCGATGTTTACCGCCGGAAGTGAAGGAAGACGTTCAAACAAATATTGAAGGAACCATACAAAATATGGTCCAGGATATAACTTCAAAATCATTTGATACGGGATTAAACATAGTCAAAGC
>Ga0247723_1002368_pt1 | contig 10125 bp, 9 predicted proteins | sample MSEWelMarce5H_FC_FD_189079 | JGI IMG/M metagenome (GOLD analysis project Ga0247723, IMG submission 189079) | Subsurface sediment microbial communities from gas well in West Virginia, United States - MSEEL Well Study Marcellus 5H_FC | ecosystem: Environmental > Terrestrial > Deep subsurface > Rock...
GTCTTCAATGGGCTTTAGAGCATCGTCAGATCTGGGGTATATGGGGAGGAAGAGATGAGGTTGACATTCGTAGAGCCTTATCTGTATCTTATAACGGTGAAGAGACAAGACGACGCAGGTTTCCAAATTGTCCGTACTGCACGGCTCGTCCTTCTAAGCTTGAAACATCTATAGAAGAATTACCTAATGGTGGTCGTTGGACCACAGCAAAGGTTGTTACATGTATTGAGTGTGGTTTTGCGTGGAGAAGTAGAACTAGCGCTAATGCAGTTGAAGCGTACAAGATGGATAAATTAGAAAAAACAAATAGCAGAAAGAAAAAGAAGAAATGACAAAAAGAAATATGCAATGGGTAGTTGCTCTACAAACCATGGGAAAAAAAGAGTACTGGAATAAACCAAATACTGTTGAATTTTTTGCTTTTATGACTAAGATTGCAATTATTTTTCCTGGGCTTTTGTTTGGTAAACAGTTTTGGTGGCTTTATATATTTGCCCTTGTTTCTAGCCTTGCCTTGATCTGGTCTTCAACAGTTAAAACTTTGCCAACTATTATCTGGTTTAACATTTTATGGAGTCTTCTAGCTATTTCTGCAATTATTAAATACTTTATTTAAGGTTACAAATGAGAATTTTAGGTATAAGTCCTTTTCACGATAGCAGTGTAGCTGTCTACTGCGATGGAAAAATTGAAAGTTTTTATAAAGAAGAGCGATACTCAAGGATAAAAAGAGATAAGCATCCTTTTAAAACTTTAGATTTAGTAAAACAAGAAGGCAAAAAAATAGATCTTGCAGTTATATGCTCTCCTACTAATGGAGATTCTTCATTATATGCTTACACTGAGCTATTAAAAAAATCTTTAGGCATTGAAGCTGTTGTGGATATGTCTGCAGAGCATCATCTGCAACATGCTTCTCTTGCTTTTTATAATAGTGGTTTTGAGAAAAGTCTTGTCATAGTTATAGATAGAAACGGTTCAATAATTGGGAACAACTTTAGAGAATCTGAAACTGTTTTTGTTGCAGAGTATCCACATACATTTACAGAGATATATAAAAATTATTGGTATACCAATAAAGATATGAATGCTGAGTCTTATGAGATTTTACAAGAAAAATATAAAGATACACAGACCGTAGCTACGGTTGGCAGTATGCAAGGGATTGTTAAAGTATATGAAAGCGCTACATCTCTAATAGGACAACAAGCTTTAGAAAACGGTAAAACTATGGGGCTTGCTTCATACGGTAAAGATATCGAAGATTTTCCAAATTTATTTGTAGAACTTGGTATTGGGGATGACAAATTATTCAATCATTTTCACGATAAATGGGGTGATTATGTGTGTGGTTATAAAGACCATACGGATGAAGTTATAGATCATGTGCACCCAGATCATTATAAATTTTATGCTGACTACGCATATCAAGTTCAAAAACAGACACAAGAAGCAGTATTGAACTTAATTAAAAAATCAATAGCTCATACCGATATAAAAAATGTATGTATAACTGGAGGTTACGGTCTTAATGTAATTGCAAATCAGTACTACCTTAAATCTCTTCCAGATGTTAGTTTTTACTTTGAACCACTTGCTGATGACTCTGGAAATAGTCTAGGTGGAGCTATGTACCAATACAGATACTACACTCGTGATATGAAGATATATCCTATAAAAGATACTTTTTTTCATGGAAAAAAATACAACATTAGTAAAATAAAAGGCGAAAAATGTACATATGAAAGTATTGCAAATAGTCTATCTAAAGGAGAAAGTGTCGCTATCTATGAAGGGTATGCTGAAGCTGGACCTCGTGCCCTAGGGAACAGATCTATTTTATTTGATGCAAGAAATCCAGATGCAAAAAATTTAATTAACAAGGTAAAAAATAGGGAGTGGTATAGACCTTTTGCTGCCGCTGTACTTGAAGAAGATGCTAGCTTGTATTTTGATATGATAATTCCTACTAGTCCGTATATGACAGTTTCTTTTAATGCAAATGAGTATGCAATCAAAAACATTCCTGGAGTCATTCATGTAGATGGAACATGCAGAATACAAACAGTCTCTAAAGAAAATAAAAATCTTTATAACCTATTAAAAGAATTTAAAAAAGCTACTGGCCATGGTGTGCTATTGAACACTAGTTTTAATTTAGCTGGAGAACCTTTAGTTGAGACTCCTCAAGAAGCTTTAAGTGTTTTAGATAGATCTGAATTGTCTCTAGTTTGGTTCCCAGAGATAGGTAAATATGTCAAAAAATAATAAAATTAATGATGCTGGTTATGAAGTTCCAGATAATAAAATAGTACTAATACCACATGACGATATACCAGTTGAAAGACTTCCAAATTTAATTTCTAGTTTGAAAAATGAAAAAACTAGAGACTGGTTTTCTAAAGAGTTCTACAGATGCTTGCCTTTGACTATTGGCAATCAATATGGATTTATTATAAAAAGTGAGTACTCTTTTACTGCTATGTGGGACGGCGGCATTGGAACAGATGCAACAAAGTTTAGTTTTGATATGCCAGTAGAGGAAACTAGAAATTTTTTTCCTGCAATAAAAAGTCATTTTGGTCATGGAATAATAACAATAGATGCTGCATTTTCCATAAGAACTCCTCCTGGAATCAACATTATGACCATAAATCCTCCAAACTATGTGATACCTAATGTTACTGTGATGACAGGGGTTGTAGAAGCAGACAATCTTAGATATACGTTTACTTTTAATTTAAAACTTCAAGATCCGAATGTCGCTGTTCATTTTCCTGCAGGTAGTCCTTTAGCTGCATTTATCCCTATTCCAAGATATTTTGCAGACAGCTTTGACATATTGCTTGGTTCGGATTATTTTAGTGAAGAAATTATTAAAAATGAAAAAGAAGCTGCAAAACTTTTTGGAGACAATAGAGAAAAATTAAAAGAAGAAAAACCTAATCAACCTTGGGATAAACTATATATGAAAGGTTTAGACATATATGGAGATAAATTTTTAGATCATCAAAGACCTTAAGAGTATTTCTTTTTTCTCCAAAACTTATTTTTATATGAATTAAAATCTTCACTTCTTAAATTGCACATTTGATCTTCTACAATAAAAATGTTTTCTTGTTTGTATTCTACTATATTCATTTCATAATCTTCCCTTTTAAAAGGTATAACTTGAGCTATTGGTGTACCTGCTTCAATTATCCCTTCCCAGTTAGGATTGTTTAATGTAAAAGGAAACCTAACAGGAATATTAAAAGTATCTGTATCTACAACTGCATCAAATATTTTAAAAGGTAGATTATGATGCATAGGGGTTGTAAATAAACAAGAATAGCCTTCTTGAGTAGTTATAGACCATCCATTATTCCATTTTGGATAGGGAAAAAAGTTACTATTTGGGTGATTTTCTGCTTGCTTGTGCGGGTGGAAAGAAATTAAATTGTGATCATCCCACTCGTACCAAGGTAGACCATCTACTTGAGAAACTATTACCCTAGCTGGAGAGTATATTAAATATCCTAAAGATAAAGAGTCAAATACAGGCATACATTTTTTAATAGTTAAAGTATCGGGGCTCTTTATTCCCTCAATATAAGATTCTGTATTTTTATACCACTCTGGTATAGCTTTACCAGCTACTGTAGGGTAAAAACTTTTACTAACGTTTTTCGTATCAGAAAATTTAATTAAACTACTCATTTTGTTCTTTTAAATGTTGTTCTACATAGTATTTATTAAGCAGATATCCATATAGTGTTGAAGACTGTTCCGCGTTATTTTTCCATTTTTCTACTAAAGGTGTTCTAGTTCTTAAAAAATGCTCGTTTAAAGCAGGATAATTGTCTCTAGTGTGAAGCTCCCAGCGGGCTACTGCTTCTTCATCAATTGGGAAGTAGTTCATTCCTGTAGCAATAAAAGGCGTTCCAGTACCTGAATAATATTGTTGATCAAACATTTTATTTTGAGATAAGCCATGTATTGTAGAAGTATGTGAAGGTATAAAATCTACTAAAGACTTAGAAAAACTTTTATTAGAAATATCTTTCCAATATGGAGTATCGTCTCTATGAGATAAAGCATAGTGAAGAGCTATAAATTCAGTAAAATTCTCATATATACCTTTAGTGGCATTATTGTATACATCTCTGTCCCACTGGGTAATTTTATCTCTTTGTAAAGTTTTACATAGCATAAACAAAAATTCATGCACGGTAAACAATCCATTACTCTCTAAAGGCTCACTAAAAGCAGCTGAAAGACCTATAGCTACAACATTTTTAACCCAACCTCGTTTATACATTCCTACTTTAAAATGTAAATCTCTATAATTTAATTCATCATTTATTCTATTTTTATCTGCAATAGTCATATTCTCTGAAACTAAATGACGTTTAAACTCTTCTAAAGCTGTGTCGGGATCTACATACTTATCGCAGTAAACATAACCAGTACCAATTCTTGACCAAAGAGGTACATTCCACACCCAGCCATTTTCTATGGCAGTACAGCTTGTATACGGCTCTAGCTCTTTTTCTTTGTCTACATATGGAATTTGAACGGCCCAAGCTCTGTTATTTGGGAGAACGTCTTCGAATGAGTTAAAAGGTTCTTTTAGAGCATCTCCTAGAAGCAATGATCGAAATCCAGTACAGTCTATAAAAAGATCTGCCTCTACAATGCTTCCATCTATAAGAGTCAGACTTGATACGCCTTCTTCAGATAGATTAACCTTTTGTACAGTTCCTAGTTTATGAATTACTCCTCTTGGTATTGAGTACTTTTCTCTAAGCCACTCTGCAAATTTAACTGCATCAAAATGGTAAGCCACATCTTTTTCTGGTCTAAATGAATCAAAATCTCCATTTAAATTATCATTATACCTATTAGACTCTATAAGAGCCATAGCTGGAATGTAAGTTCTTGCAAAATCTTGAACTGGTGTTTTTGGGTTTAAAACTTTATGAAGGTACCATGAATTAAAACCTAGAGGGGAAGAGTCGTTAAAAAATGAATCACCAAATGGATAATAAAAAGGATCTTCTCCTTTTTTATAAAAATCTTTAAATTTAATACCTAGTTTTAAAGATCCATTCGTGTAAGGAAGAAAATCATCCTGATCAATACCTAAAGCATTTGTCCAATTTCTAATCTGTCCAAGAGTGCTTTCTCCTACTCCAATAGTAGGTATATCTGGACTTTCCAATACTGTAATAGTTTTATTAGGAAAAAACTTTATGAGAGTAGCAGCTGTCATCCAACCAGCTGAACCACCTCCTACAATAACTATGTTATCTGTATTATTCATAGTTTTTTTGTCCAGACTTGTAAACCTTTTTCTAAAACAGTAACTTTATTTGAATATGAAATTAAAAATGCATCAATTCCCGTTTTAGGCTGATCCATTTTAGGTAGAGAAGCTCCCCACATGTAATCATCGAAGGCAAGTATTCCTCCTTTGTTTAAGCAGGAATACCCGTCTAAACCATCTCTAAGCGCCCAGATTGCATGATGATCTGCATCTACATAGACAAACTCATATTTTTTGTCGTTTGACTTAAAAAATTCTTTAGTTGTCATTTTCTTTTTTATTAGCTGACCTGAGTCAAGAAAAGGTCTTAACTTTTGATCATAGACCTCTTCTACACTTTTCCAGTTCATCTCCTCGTGTGCTTCTTCTTCAGATCCTTCCCAAGTATCAACATCTGTCAAAGTTGACTCTGGGTGGGTAAGAACATTATCAAAAAGCCATACTGAAGCATCTCCTGTGTATGCTCCTAGTTGAAGAAAATCTACCTTTACATCTTTATACATAGGTAAAAATTTAGAAAAGTTATGGATTGCTCCACCTTCAATAAACCAATTAGGGTATGTCATGCTTTCTGCTCGCAGAATGCTAAGTTATTAGCAAGTCGTTCCTTGTGCTCAGGAGTAGCAATCTCTAGAGCGGCTCTAGCATGGACAACTGCATCTTGATATTTTCCTAAATTGTAAGCCGCAATTGCTGCCATATCGTGTGGTGTATGACCCCAAGCCTCTGCTTCGCAGAGATACTCCATCGGCTTAACAGTAATTGCTAAAGCTTGCATTGCTATGTCATAACACTCTTCCCACTTACCAACTGAGTAGTAGTGCTGAGCGAGATCAACGTAGGCTTCTCTGCGTTCTGGAGCTTCTTTTATTGCCATGGTAAACCAAAGCTCTGCATCTTCTTTAGAGAGCTTTCCAATAAAACGCATCGATGCTGCACGTTCTGGTGCCCATCGTGCTGTATGTAGTTGTAAGTGACGTTTAAATTCTTTTTTTGCTTCATCAAGTCTATTGTAAAAATATAGCTCTCTTGCATAATAAAAAGCGTTTCTATCATCATTTGGATCTTCTTCAACAGAAGTTTTTAGTAAATCTAAATACTGCCCTCGTGACTTTGTGTTATCTGCATGATGCTCCATAGTTGCTTGAGTCCAATATTGAACTTCTTGCATGCGGTCAGGAACTAAAACTTCATGTACTGGGTGCTTCCAGCGGTACCCATGACGAGCATGAATTTTATCTCCACCAAAAGTAAGTCCTGGAGTGCCGTCTTCATTCCAATTCCAAATGTAGTTGTATCTAGGACGAGTAGCTTTAGCTTCAAATGCTTTTTCAAGCTCTGCTTTCCATCCTGGCAACATGATTTCATCCATATCTAGAGGAATGCAGTAGTCAATATCAGCTGGAAGTAGTCCTAAAGAAACATTTCTTGCTTGATCGAAGCGCCAAGGCTTTACACAGATAGATACAACATTGATCCCTAAGGCAAGAGCTTTTTCAACAGTCTTATCTGTTGATCCCGTATCTGCTATAAGTAAATAGTCTGCTTCATCTTTTACAGAGTTGTACCAAGTTTCAACAAACTTTTCTTCATTAAGAGCTATAGTGTAGACAGCTACTTTCATTTAAAATCCTCCGTCTTTTACATTTTAAAATTTACATTAGTAAGGAGTTGCCCCACTAAAACTAGCGTTTGCAGATCCTGCCCAAAAGCCTCCACTGCCTCCATCAAAGTACGACTTTAGCGTAGTTGATTTCTCTAGCATAACAGAATCTACATAAAAAATCTCCCCCGAAACAGTAGAACCTGTAGCAACTCTAATAATTAAAAAGTTTGCCCCAGCGTTCTTTGTGAAAGAGCCACTTAGCCTTACCCAGTTTCCTGTATATAATAAAGATTGAGCACCAATAGTTGCTGCAGCCAACGTTCCACTAGAGTCTTGAGCCTCATATTGCAAAGCACGCATAAAATAGTTCGCTTCTGAAGCACCAACACCAAGTTTTATATAAGCACTTAGGTAGTATGTACCTTCTCCTGCTACTAGAGGAATCATAGTTCCGCTATTACCAAACTGAGCACCTGAACCGTTAGAATTAGTGACAGATAAAGATGCAGATCCAGTATTGAATTCTCCTGTAGTTCTAGCAAGAGTTGCCGAACCAAAACCAAACCAGTTTGTTGTATCCACCTCAAAAGATGGGTTATTAATATAATTAACTCTATATCCAAGTGCTGCAGGTTCAGCAGGATTCTTTAAAAACCCAGCTCCGCTAGCTATTCCTAAACTTAATGGCATCTCTACTCCTAATTATGTAAGGGCTAGATCGCCAGCTAGAACCCATTCGTCGGTTGCAATTTTAATAATAGATGCTGATGAGTAAGTGGCTCTTAGCTTGTTTGTAGGGGTAGATCTAAGAGTAACTCCAGTATCGCCACTAACAGTTACCTGCCCTGCTCCATACTGCATAATATCAACTCTTTGTCCTATAGAATATGCTGCTGCAGCATTTGTAGGAATAATAATTGACATTGCAGTTGCTTTTGTGCATCTAATAAGTTTTCCAGCATCACCTAAAACTAATGTATATGTATCAGATTGAACTGAAATTGTTTGTGCTGTATCCCATGTTCCTTGAGCACCTGTTGGACCAGTACCTCCAGTCGGACCAGTTACGCTTGGTCCAGTAGGTCCTGTAGGTCCCGTGACAGTACTTGCAGCTCCAGTCGGTCCAGTAGCGCCAGCAGCTCCAGTTGCACCTGCAGCTCCAGTCGGTCCAGTAGCTCCAGCAGATCCCGTTGCTCCCGTAGGACCAGTAGGGCCACCTGATGGACCCGTCGGACCAGTAGGTCCCGTGACAGTACTTGCAGGACCCGTAGGGCCAGTTACACCTTGTGGTCCTGTGGGTCCGACAAAAGGTCCAGCATTAGTCCATGCTGAGTTTAAATCATTCCAAATATAAAGATTACTGCCTACTAAATATGAATCTCCAATTGATGCAGTTGGGTTATCTGCTTGAAGTAATTCAAGGGTTGCATATGATCCAAGTACAGAAACTCCAGAACCTGCTGGACCTGTAGGACCAGAAGAACCTAAAGGTCCCGTAGGTCCTGTAGGACCAGTTGGGCCTGTAGGTGCAATAGTAGATACAGTTCTAAATCCGCTTCCTGTATATAAACCAACTGCATCAGTAGAACTGTTTACCCAGATATCTCCAACTTGAGGAAATCCTGGTTGTGTTGATTGATAAACAATATTTGATCGACCACTTGACTCATATGCGGCAGTAGCAGAAAAAGATGCATTAGCAGTACTTGCTGCTACCCAAATTTTATCTCCAACAGCCATAGCAAATCTAAAAGTCTCAAAAGACTGTCCAACTCCGACAACTAAACTATTTACAATATAAACACGAGTAGCTGGGTTACCTGGAGATTCTACTGGTTCAATATAAACTGTTGCATTTAATTCGACAGCACCTTTATTAGCAACAATAACAGAAGCAACGCATGCAACATCTGCGGTAGCAAGAAGTGTAAATGCGTTTGTGTATGCAGCAGGAGCTGCTACACCTAAACGTTTAACTGGCATCTTTGTGTCTCCTTAGATCGCACTCAGTGATTTGTGAGTAATTGTTCCTGACATACCAGCGTGTGTCGCACAAATATATCGATAACCACCAGATGCAGCTGTTACGGGGACATTCCAATATAGAGTACCGCTAGTTTTCCCTTGAGCATTTGTGTCAGTAGTTAAAGTTCCACTTGTAGTAGAATGAATTAAACCAGTTGAGATATCTACAAAACCAGAACCAGTATCGTGTTGTAATTTAAATGGGTGACTAGCTTCAGATAGATTGAAAGCAATAGTCGCTCCACCAAGAACAAAAATAGTTGGATCATCTCCTGAGTAGTGGCTATTAAATTGATATGCAGTTGTTCCGTTAGCAGTTACAACTAATCTTGCAATAGCAGAGTAAGCAACTTCATCAATAGTTATTGATGCTGCAGTTGCGTCTGTAGTTCCGCTAAAAGTTGCGGCTCCCGTAGCACCCGTAGCACCAGTAGCACCAGTAGGACCTGTACCTCCAGTAGCACCAGTAGGTCCCGTGACAGTACTTGCAGCACCAGTAGGACCTGTAGGTCCTGTTACGCCCGTCGCACCAGTCGCACCAGTCGCACCAGTGGCGCCTGTAGGACCGCCTGATGGACCCGTCGGACCAATAGGGCCAGTCGGACCAGTAGGACCTCCTGAAGGTCCCGTAGGACCAGTAGGTCCCGTAACAGTTGACGCAGCACCAGTTGGTCCCGTACTTCCAGTTGGACCTGTCGGACCAGTAGGTCCTGTTGCCCCACTACCAGCTCCAGACCCAACTTCTTCCCATGAAGTAGATGTTTTTACTTCTAAAGAATCTGTTTCCGTATTAAATCTTACATAACCAACTTCTGCTGAAGCAGGGCGCTGTCCAGTAGTTCCAGACTCTAGATATATAGTGTTGTTGTCACCACGAATAACTTTATTAGTAAAAGTTTGAGCAAGGTTAACTGGAAGAGCTGAGTCTTCTTGTGGAACTCCATTAATACTAAAAGATGTTAAAGCAAGAGTTGTTCTTACATAAACTGTGTCACCATTATTTATGCCAAATCTAAAAGTTTCAAAAGACTGGCCAACTCCAATAGTTAAATTAGAAGCTATGTAGGCATATTGTGCAGGTACTGTTGCATTTGAAGGCACAACCCAAATAGAAACTTTTGTTAAAGGAGTAGCATTAACTGCTTTATTAGCTACAACAACAGAAACTAAATAATTATCATTAGCG
>Ga0247723_1002369_pt1 | contig 10121 bp, 12 predicted proteins | sample MSEWelMarce5H_FC_FD_189079 | JGI IMG/M metagenome (GOLD analysis project Ga0247723, IMG submission 189079) | Subsurface sediment microbial communities from gas well in West Virginia, United States - MSEEL Well Study Marcellus 5H_FC | ecosystem: Environmental > Terrestrial > Deep subsurface >...
CACCTGCACTTCTCACATAACAATACATATGAAACTGACAACACATCAAATATCACATCTCTATGAACTTGCACAAGCAAATTTCCAACCAAAATGCCCTGAATGTGAAAGATTGAAAGAGCGAATGGAAAAACATCTCGGCGAAAAAGAAGTACGAAGAATTAAAAGATTTATTAAAAAGAACCCGTATTAAATTAACAATACATATATGAACAGAGAAATAAAGTTTAGAGCGTGGGGAAGTTGGAAAAATAAAGCAAATGAACTACATTATTTTGATTTTCCCTGTTTAACTGGTTGTGGACAAGAAGGGGAGAGAGAAGAGGATGATTATGAAATCATATCTTGGATGGAATACACAGGTCTTAAAGACAAAAACGGAGTTGATATTTATGAGGGGGATATTATCAAATTTGATGGTGAAAATGAACTAGGAGAAATAAAATGGACTGAGGATTGTTTATGGGGCTATGGTCTGTATTGGAAGAATCAAGGAATCCAAGACCATATCCAACCAATTGCAGGTTGGGTAACAGACGGTACTATTGAATTTGAAGTAATAGGAAATATTTATCAATCACCTGAACTATTAAACTAATATGAAAGAACAAATACAACAAAAGATAAAAAAATGGGTTGATGACAATGTAGAATATTCAGAAAGTAATGCAGATTATTCAAAAATCCCACAACTCGCACAAGAGATAGTTGATATGGTGGTGGAGGAGATAGAAGCAAGAATTAAAGAACTCGTGATGGAACTTGATAAAGGAGAATATCCTGACCATATAGAAACTCGTATTTACGAATTAAAAAGATTAAGAGATAAACTAAAATAACATATGTCACTATCACAAGAACAAAAAGATACCATACGAGAGGAGTTTGAAAAATTATCAGTATACACAAACGAGTATGGCTATGTTCACAAAATACCAAACTATGAAAAACTTAAAGAACTTATTGAAGATTTATTAGAATAATTTAAAAGATAATACATAAAGATATACATGAAAAAAATAATAACATTTGGTAAAGTAGAAGACGGAGCATTACAACAAGCAGAGAACTGTTTAGTTGAAGCTGAATATATTGCACTTATGGGTGATAACCATAAAGGTTATGGAATGCCAGTTGGAGGAGTTGCTGTATATAAAGACAAGATCAGTCCAGCTGGAGTTGGATTTGATATTGCCTGTGGAAACAAAGCAGTAAAACTAAACCTTAAATATCCAGAAGTGAAAGATTATTTATCAACTATTGCAGACAAGATTTGGGACACAGTGTCTTTTGGAATTGGTAGAAAAAACGAAACACCAGTATCTCACGAAATATTTGAAAGAAGTGTTTGGGAAGACATTGATTTCTTAAAAGAAAATCCAGAGTTAAAGAAAAAAGCAATGGCACAACTTGGAACTATTGGATCTGGAAACCACTATGTTGATGTGTTTAAAGATGAGCAAGATTTTATTTGGGTTGGTATTCACTTTGGTTCACGGGGATTAGGGCATACGATCGCATCTCACTTCATGAAATTGGCAGGTGACAATGTAAACATCATGGACGAAACACCTCACACACTTGATGTAAACTCAAAAGACGGACAAGACTATATTGCGTGTATGAAACTCGCAGGAGATTACGCATATGCAGGTAGAGATTGGGTATGTCAAACAGTTGCAGACATTATTGGAGCAGATATTATTGATGAAGTTCACAACCATCACAACTTTGCTTGGGAAGAAGACCATAATGGAGAAAAGTATTGGGTAGTACGCAAAGGTGCTACTCCAGCATTCCCAGAACAACGAGGATTTGTTGGATCAAACATGGAAGACAGCTCAGTGATCCTTAAAGGTATTGAAAGTGAAAAAAGTAAAAGTGCATTTTATTCAACAATGCACGGAGCGGGAAGAATAATGTCACGAACACAAGCAACTGGTAAAACCAAAATTACTAAAGTAGAAAGATTTAAACCAGATGGAACTCCTTATCTGTTTAAACAAAAAACTTTAGTATCAAAAGGATTAGTAGATTTTGACGCTGTAAAAGAACGAATGTATAATAAGGGAATAATACTAAAAGGAGCTGGAGCAGATGAAGCTCCTGAAGTATATAAAAAACTTTCTGACGTACTTGAAGAACATAAAGGTACTATTGAAGTTTTACACACCCTCACTCCTTTAATTGTATGTATGGCTGGTGGAGATGAGTTTGATCCCTATAAAGATTAATAAGCAAACAGTTTGTCCGTTAAGATGCTGAAACGGAATACCCAACAAGGTGTACAACTTAGTTGGGGGTACTTGGAGATTCGTATAATGGTCGTACAAACGCCTTTGAAGCGTTGAATGGAGGTTCGATTCCTTCATCTCCAGCAAACAGAATAAGATGTTACGGCAGCATGCTGACTTTGGAAGTCAGTTGCGTAGGTTCGACTCCTGCTATTCTGACTAATAAATAATTTGACAACTAATTTATTAGTAGGATAATTATTACATGGAGGAAGAATATACAAAAGAAGAACTCCTGCTACGAAAGAAACAAGCAACCTGTCACCATTACAGCTTCAAGTGTAGTTGTTGTGGTCTGTACAAAGATAATATGCATAATGAATATGCAAGAACTATAGCTAACCTCCTTAAAATAATAGAAGTATATGAAAGGGCTCTTGATATAAAGAGCCCTATTATAATGGAACACGAACATTACTGTCATGAAAGACTTCATTAAGAAATGAATACTGCACACCGCAGTATTCCTTATCATTTACTTTGCTTTGAGTTATGTGTCTTTCGTGATAGAATCTATAGGTGGGTGACGACTCACGTTTTTGTTATCTCATACTTTATTCCAAAACACACTAACCCCTTAGTGTGTTTTGTGTTTTGTTGTATAATATATAAGAAAGGAGAACTTTTTTAAATGAAACAATGTTCAAAATGTGAAAGCACAACAAGATTAGAGGAGCATCATTTTTATCCGAAAGTACACTTTGGAACTGGGCAACGTAACCCACATACCATCACTCTCTGCCATGAGTGTCACTTGAAGATAGAGATAATAATCCTCGCGGTTGAATCCTTCTTTGGATTCGTAGATTATGGTCAGCGATTTAAAATGGATAAGGCACATTATGACCGAGTCCATAGAACTTGGCTGAAGAACTCTAAAATCATCAACCTGCACTTCAGATAATGCAACAAGAACTATTCATTGAAATCATCAACCAGTACTTTTACTGGAACGAATGATTTATCCACACCCTCCCGTTGTAATAACGAGAGGGTGTTCTATACTAAATATATGAACTGTAAAGTATGTAATGGGGGTAAAAGATTAGAGGGCAAAGAGATATGTAAATCTTGTAATGATTTTAATAATAAAAAGAAAAACTTTTGTAAGAAGTGTAAAAAACAAATGCCACACTATTGGAAGAATTTGTGTAATAAATGTGATAAACCAAATAAAAGATATAAAAAATCACCAATAGAAAAAAGTCTATCAAAGTTAGAACAATTAAAACGTGAAGCATTAAAAGCAGACTATGTACTTATGGATGACTGGATGTTAGGAAGTAACCTCAGTAAAAGAGCGGATAAACAATACATCTTAGATAACGCAGAGATTGTGATACTTGATGATGTAACTTTTGATATTATAGGTTTTAAGATACCAAAAAACTTATTGTAGTTTTGAAATAAATTTCTTTACCTTAAACCAAATACCATCTTTTGCTTTAATTTGTTTCTCAAGTAATTTAGTCTTTTCATTGTAGTACACAATGTATGCTTCTGTTGGAGCATTATCTTTGAACATATAGTACGCTGTTCCTTTGTCTGCCCAATCATCACCCCAAGTGTTAGCTACTCTCACAGAATTACCTGTGTAGTTAGAAGCCGTCAAAGCGTGTCCAGAAAAGATTGGTTTAGGGTATCTGAGTGGTTCTATAGGGTTGGTCCACCACGTTGCACCACACTCCATTCTAGTCACTACACCAGCTTCTGATTCATCAATAGCATTTGCAAGAGTATCACGTGTAAGAGGTACAATTCTTTGATATCCAATTACTTTATGTTTTTCTGCTATTTTAAGAAGTCGTGCTATTTCTTTATCTGGTACTGCCTGAAGTTTCTTAATGTATTTAGAATATGGTAATTTTCTGTCTGCTTGTTTTGTCCACTTCCAATCTTTTTCAGGGAGAAGACCATACTTATACGCAACATATGGACCATGAGCGGTTGATGATCCTTCATCCCAGTTTTTATCTACGTATTTCTTTTGTAATAGATATTGGAAATCTGCAGAGTATTTAATACCTCGTGCTTTTCTTGCTTGTTGCGTTACTGTAATGGCAGTACATATACCAACCTTTGATTGGTCTTCAATATCTTTCGCATTATATCGTGTGCCACCTTTCCAGTTTGCTTTATCTGGTTTGTATATGAAGTCAGTTGCTTTCTTTTTAGATTCTAATGCTCCTGTTCCGTATTTTCTTTTCATATTATAATATTATATTAAGATTATTAGACATTGTAAATTGGTTTACCCAATATACTTTTAATTCTGCCCTTGTTTTTTCAACATGGCATGGTTTACAAAGAGTTTGCCCGTTATCTATATCAAATCTTCCTTCAGGATATAATGACCACATTTTTATGTGGTCTGCTTGTAGTTTCCCTCCTCTTTCACCACATTTTACACAAGTATAGTCATCTCTTTTAAAAACAGACTCTCTCCACATTTTATATTCTGGTGTACCTGATTCCTTTTGTCTTTCTGTCCTTGAATTATTACCCATACCTTTGTTCCATGCTTCTGGCATAACACCAATTTTTCCTTTGTTCCAAGGAGTAATTCCTTTCTTAAATTCAGTTTGAGGAGATACTCTTATACCTTTTTTTGAACCACCACCAATATATCCATGACCTTTTTGGAAACCAAATTCTTTACCAAAACCAATTAAACCAAAATTCCAAGGTTTTTGTCCTTTTTTAAATTGACCAGAGTTTATGAATTTTTTTCTGTACAATGGTGTACCTTTCGCCCTACAATTTACAGAACAAAATTTTTGTTTCTTTTTTGCTTTATATTCTTTTTTACAAAAATCGCAAACTTTTAACATTATTTTCCTGCTATTGTTTTTACTCCTACATCAAATAATCCAGACGCAGTCAAACCCACGATAATACCTGCAAGAATAATGTCGTTTAAAGGCAATCCATTACTGTTTAGGAATGTTAAACTGAGACCAAATAGTAATGATACCGCTGGAGCAAATCGTGACGGCATTTTAAAGATTCGTTTTACTGCTTCTGTAAGTCCTACTGTGAGGGCTATGATGATTGATAGTTCTAACATATTATTTAAATTCAATTATTATTAATCCAAGTATCGCTCCCAGTACTGCTGTAATTATAATCCAATTAATTCGTGAAAGAACAGCGTTTATTTTATCTACTTCCACTTTGTCTGCTTTCTTTTCATCCAGTTCTTTATATCTTTCATAGACACCCTCAAATCTTTTGTCCACTTGATCTTGCATCATTTTTATTTGTTGCTGATGAAATACAATGTTTTCTTTCAGGGTGTCAGCAATGTCATCAACTCGTTCCTTGATGTAGGTAATTTCTTGTTGCATTACTGCTATCTTAGTTTCTTCAGATGACATAGTTTTTTTAATGATAATAATATTATACTATATTTTGACTATCTTGTAACTATGCCACTCGTTTTACATATCCAACAGAACCTGCTTCGATTGTGGATGAAGTTACTTCTGTTTTTACTTGTACAGCCAGTGTAACTGCTCCTGAAGTAGTGACAGTTCCAACTATTCTGTAGATTCGGGGTGTTGCACCAGGACCTGCAGTACTGTTTGTTCCACCTTGCAGTGCTGTTACTTGTTCAAATGTTGAAGCAGTTGCTGATGTGGGGTATTCTTGAATGTAGTTAATTGAGGACACTGCACCAGATGCGTTTATTGTGCAGTTAATACCATCAGTTGTCGCTGATGTGGTTACTAGTAAATCAAATTCAAAATAATACGTTGCTGATGCCGCTAATGCAAAAGCATCAAATTCAGTAATATCCACATATGAAGTAGATGCAGTAGTTTGGTCTGCTGTTTTTTGAGCGTATTGGGTAATTTGAGTTACTACACCATTGATTTGTGCAGTATTTACATCCGACCATCTTTTAGATGATGTTCCTAATTCTCCTTCGTTATCTGCTCTTGGTACTATATTTCTTGTTGCCATAATTTTTATTTTTGCTCCTTTATGTTAATGAATGCCTTATAGCAGAGCTACTGTAAGACAACGTCTGTTTAATAATATTCTGTTACGATTACGATACCGTTTGCACCAGAACCACCTAACTGTCCTGATGACCCCAGTGCACCTCCTCCACCTGCACCATATAATTTTCCCGCATTACCTACACCTGCACTTTCAATACCGACTCCTCCAAAGCCAAGGACAGAGTCTCCTCCTTTTCCTGATGTTGTTGTAGAGACTGAAAATCCTCCATCACATCCTGATATATTTAAATCACCACCTGTAGCAGTCCCACCTATTCGTGTAAGACTTCCGAGACCACCAGTAGCAGAACAATGAGAGCCAAATGATGACAGTGAACCAGCATTACCATTGATTGCATTACCATCATTTGTACGTCCCCCTAGACCAACCATTACATTTTCTGTTGAACCTAAATTCAATATATTTATTGTTTTTTTTGAATATGCACCTCCTCCTCCACCTCTTCCTGCAGAAGTTGAGTTACTTGCATTTTGTGCCCCACCTCCTCCAGCTTGGACTTCAATTACTGCGTATTTTAAATTTGGTTTTTTTGTCCAAGTTTGATTTTTTGACAATGTTATATGTACTCCAGTTTTATCAACTTCAGCAATTCCTGCTGCATTAGTCACTTCAAAATAATCTGTTCCTGAACCAGTGATAGTAAAGACTCCACAGTTTGCAATGTTTAATGATGCTCCTGTTCTTGAAATTTGAACAATAGAACCTATAGGGAAAGTTGTAGAGTTAATATTGGGGTTTGTTCCTGTTCCGTCATAGGTATATCTAATAGTGTCAGTTACAGGTTCAGTTATATCAAATCGAGAGTCAGCACCTCCATATCTTAATGTCTGTGCATGAAATGTTTGAACAACCACAGAACCAGCTAGTATATCCCACACATCCTCTCCTACCATAATGTTTCCACCTAAATCTGAGTATTCATATTCAGTGGGTTGTAAGTCATCATTACCATCCAGTTCAAAGATGTCTCCTGACGGAGTACCTGTAATGGGTTGTAAATCACCGTTCATGTCTTGCTCAAGAGCTAATGTGATTCCGCCTGTTGCAGGTGTTGCAAAACTAGGAGCAGAAGTTGTGCCATTAGATTTCAAGAATGTTCCATCAGCACCAAGAGCAAGTTCTGTGATATCTCCTGAGCCATTTGAATAGAAAACTCTATGTGCAGTACCATTTAAATCTGTGATTGGATCGTTTGGTTGAATGGAACTATCTGCTAAATCAAGTGAAGCATTTACAGAAGCATCTAACTTAGTTTCATCAATAGAACCTGAGACAAGTGAAGCAGTGATTTGTTGACCTGTAAGTGTAAAATCAATTTCTGCACTATCTGACACAGTAACATCTCCTGTGTTAGTTCCACTTGTATTACCAATTACAGTAAGTTGTGCATCTGTAACATATCTTTTATTCAAACTATCTGCTATGTCTGCAGTTGTAGCATCATCACCAGCAGTAACCAATCCTTTTGCGTCATAGGTTACTTTTGTTTTTGTTGCTCCTGTTATTGCACCATTAGCTGTTACTTTTAATGCGAGTTGGTCGTATAACAATTTAGCACTTGGATATTGAACATCAGTAGAAGCACCAGAAATAGATGTAACTTTATTAGCACTATCTTCTGGAACGTATGAAATATTAGAATTTAGTTTATTCCAATTGGCATCTGTTTGCCCAGGGGTATCAACATTAGCAATAATAGAATCACCTACTTGAATAGCAGTTCCACCAAGTACACCTGCCACAGAAATAACCCACATATCTCCTTTCATAATAGCTCCTGCGGTACCAGAACCACCAGAAGATGGAAATACGTTACCAGAAGCATCATATCCTCCTCTGTAATCAAGTAAACCAGTAACAAGCCCATCTGCATACGTTTTAACCGCTTGAACACTAGGATAGAGAGTATCGTTTACAGTACCAAAAGAAGTGGCCTTATTAGCAACATCTTCCTTATTCCCTAATTGTGTTTGGATTCCAGAAGTAACACCTTTTACATAAGAAAGTTCTGTGAGAGATGGGTAAGTTCCTGTTGAAAGAGAACCAAGAGTTTTACCTGCACCTGTAAACCCAGCAATAGTATCTTGTGTTGCTGTGTCATAGTTATGTGAACCATACCAAGCAACATTGGCTGTATTCCCAACACCTAATCTACCTACATCTGTACCATTAGATGCTTCAACAAGAATCCCATCAGAAGAATCTGATTTAACTGCGTGTGTTTGCACTCTACCATCTAATCCAACAGCACCTACATTTAAGGTATTTGTTGTTGTATCAAAAGTTAAATCAACATCTCCTTCAATAGTTCCATCTCCTGTCCATACACCAACTTGATTGTTTACAGGTGTACCTACTTTTGAAACATCTCCTGAACCAGCTGGTGTTGCCCATGTGTTATCTCCTCTCAGGAATGTAGTATTGTCTGGTGTTCCAGTTGCTGATAGATTATCTAAATCAATAGGATTTGCAGTGATTGCTTGACCTGTTAAAGAAATATAATCTTCGCCTGATACTGAAACATCACCTGTGTTTGTTCCTGAAAGGTTAGAGAGATTTGTAATGTCTGTGGCAGTTACGAATTTGTGACTTGTAGCACTATCATCAATATCATCTGCATCAAGTACAACCACTCCTGTTTGTCCATTTACACTATCTACTGCACCAGAACCTCCACCAATAACATATTTACCATTAGAAATAGTTGCTTGTGATAAGTCTACATCATCAAGTTCTGTAAGAGATACTGTTTTTGATGATGGTTTGAATACGGGAGCATTCTTTAATTCCGTATAATCTAAACCAACTTCAAGAAGTTTTGATTTTACTTGTTCTGGTGTATCTGGTGAACCATCTTTTCCTTTTAATGATTTGAGAAGTGCTTTATCTTTCTTAATTTCTTTTGCAACTTCTTTAGGGTCTGCAGGTAAACCATCAAAATAATCTTTACCCTTTACTGGCGTATATCCATCTTCTCCATCATTGTAATCAATACCTTTTACAGGTGTTACTGATTGTTTAAAGTCAGTGATTTCTTCATCAGTAAAATAATCTTCACCTTTAATAGGTCGTATATCTTCTTTAAATGATGTTATTTCTTCATCAGTAAAATAATCTTCACCTTTAATAGGTGTTACTTCCTCCTTTAAACCTTCTTTAATTTCTTTTTTTAGTGTTTCTTCTTCTTCTTTTGTGTAGTAATCCTTACCTTTTACTGGTGTATCTCCTTTTTCTCCTTTAATCTTTTCAATAGAAGCACCTACAAGTTTTACTTGCTGTACTTGTTCCATTTTCTTTGCCATCATTTCAACAAGAATATCTGTTGTACGATTAAGTTCATTTAATTCATCATTAGTTTCTGCAATACCTTGTACTTGTAAATCACTTGTTTGAGCAATATCTTCCAGTTTATCGTTGGTTTCCAATGTTGCATCAATAAGAATGTCATTTGATTCGTCTTCTGGTTGTTGAGATAGTGGTGGCATATGTATGTATTATAACTTATTTTTCATTTTTTGGCACAGATTTCTTCTTTTCATTCATCAATAAAGCAAAGATAAGAGGAATACTTGCACCTGCTAGTAATAAATCAGCTCGTATTTTACCTTCATTAGCAAGTGGGGATTCACCTCTAATAATTGCTTTAATTTCAGGTGTAAGTTTAATACCTTGTTGGGTTACAGGCTGTATTTGTTCAAGTTCTCTTAAGAGTTTAGGATTTGTTTCTTCTAAATATTTAATAACTCCACCAGTGTTGAAGTTTTCATATTTTCTACCTAATGGGTTATCCCAATATTT
>Ga0247723_1002370_pt1 | contig 10103 bp, 9 predicted proteins | sample MSEWelMarce5H_FC_FD_189079 | JGI IMG/M metagenome (GOLD analysis project Ga0247723, IMG submission 189079) | Subsurface sediment microbial communities from gas well in West Virginia, United States - MSEEL Well Study Marcellus 5H_FC | ecosystem: Environmental > Terrestrial > Deep subsurface > Rock...
TATATAAATTGATGCAAAATCATTTAAATGTATTAGAATATAATTTTGTTTCAAGCAGGCTTCAAGACGAATCTCAAAAAGATGTTATTAATCACATTATAAATCATGTAATTCTTAGCTATTATGAATGGCAGGATTGGATTACTGAAAAATAATTATGGAAAATATTTATATTTCTGGCAGTGGCCCAAGATTCGAACAATTAATTCAAGAAGCTCCTTCTAGATTTTCTGTTATGTCAGATCTGGATGAAAACAAATTAAAAGTTTATATTGGTAATTATCCAGATCTTGATACAAACATTTGGGTCAAGAGAACCGAGAAGAATACTTTGCAAGATATCATTGATGAATTAAAGGTCGAAATTCGCCAAAATAGGCATTTAGAAATGGTTGCTGTGGAATATATCAATTTGACAGACTTAATGCCTGATTTCCACGTTTTGATGGCACATGATGGTGTTGTAAGAACCTTTCAGACATCCCAAGATTTAAATAATTATTTATTACAAAGATTTCGATTGAATTTGGCTTTTTGACATGTCTTTAAATGCGCGGTGTCATTGCGAAAAATGCAGCAATACATATTCTTTATTCACAAGTGAGACTAAGCTTTTACCTGGTATGTTGGTTGGTAAGAGTGGTAGAATACAAAAGAAACAATTTTTAAAGACCTGGGTTGATTGGGTAGAGCATATTGCCACCCATTGTCCTGATTGTAGATTTAGAAGAATTCCACCAGACTGTTTAAAAGATCATGAAAAACAACAAAAATTATATTACAAATTAAATCCACCAGAGAATGACGATGAGTAAGATACCAGTAGCTATTTGTTTTTTAGGACCTCCAGCAAGCGGCAAGGGTACTATGGCGCAAAGAATATATGATATTTACTCTTATCCTTGTGTAAGCCCGGGTAATATTTTTAAATCAATGAGATCTGATGATTCAGAACTTGCCAATCTTGTGCGTGAATCTTGCAAGGATGGTGGACTTTGTCCAAACTGGCTTACCAATAAAATCGTTCTTGAAGAGTCTAAAAAATTAATTGATGGTGGAGCTGAATATATCACTCTTGATGGATTCCCAAGAACTTTAGAGCAATTGGATTTTTTGCTTGAAAATTATGATATAAAATATTTTTTAAATAGTTCTACTCATTATATGACAATGATGAGAATGGTTATTAATCGTAGAAATTGCAAAGTTTGCAAGAGTGTATTTTCAGTGTTGAATCCAGTTTGCTATTGTGAAACTATGCCAGACCCTTCAGAGTGGGAGAAGCGCTGGGATGATACACCAGAATTTTTTGCAAAAAGATACAATGTTTTTAAAAAAGAAACACTGCCTGTTATCGAGGCAGTGAAATCATTTGAAAATTATATTAAATTAGATTTAATTAAAAATAGCGAATCTTTTGATATTCTATCTAAAAAACTTAGCTAGATTGTAATGTAGCCATTTTTTCTTGAAACATTTGCATTATTTCTTCTTCGGAAAATTCTTCACCCGGATTTGATTGAATTTCAGCCATAATGTCTTTGGCTATCATATCAAGTAAAGAATTTAATTGAATCTCTGCTTGTTGTGTTTGATCTGGTTGTTGTTCTTGAATTGGCTCATCTAAAGGCTTCTCTGGTTGTTCAACTTTTAACTCTTCAGGAGTTTCTTGGCTTGGTAAACCAGCATCAGGATCAACATCAGGATTAATAGGGGCTTCAGCATTTTCTTCTTCTTCTGCGGCAAATTTAATTAAATTATTTGGGCCAAATATTGATGCAAATAATTTATTTTCTAAATCTTTTGCACCATCATTATTTTGTACATAAAGTTCGTTTGCTTGCTGGAAAGCTGCTGGAACTGCGTCGGTTTTCTTCAAGGATTGAATCCTCTCCCAGCAGTCAGGGCACTTCTTGTGAGGGCCAAGGTAGGGTGTCATATGGCTTTGGCAGAAAAATCTACTACACACCGAGCATTTACTTTTTGCCCAGCCTTTCATTACTTCGCCGCACTTTGCGCACTTCTCTTGTGGCTGATTCTTAACGGCAAAATTATAATAATTTGTAAGAGCTTGTTTATTCAAAGACATTTTACATAGACCTCGATATATTCATTTTACAGATAGTGGGAGGGTTTAACCTGCAATAAATATGTACAAAATATATTATCTTCTTCACAGAAGATGATGAATTTGCTGCTCAGGACTATTTTTTATATCTTAATACGATAATTAGAGAAGCCTAGTGGCAAATGGCTGTGTGCGCTCTACGCGAATCTCAACACGCAGCAACGGAAGGGGAGAGAATGAAAGCAATAATCTCTTTATTGGCTGCATTCACGCTGGGGACAACAGTTGTTTTCCAGCCCGTTACAAACGAGAAGCGCCCTTTGCCTATCGTATCCGCCACCGAAGCTATAAAACAAATCCCTGCTGAAAAACCTCATATGAAGGCTCATCCTTCTAATAAGGTTGTAGAGAAAAAAATTATAGTGGATAGCGGGGTTGAAAAGAAGATCGCGGGTCTTATCAAATTGGTACAGCCCCGTAAAGGACAATCTTATGCTGATCATGTTGCCAAAGTAATTTGTGCAGAAGCCAAGAGATATAATATAGATCCTTATATTATCGCTACAACAGCTTATATTGAATCAGAGTTTTCTATGGTATCAAGACCTTGTATTGGAATAATGCAAGTCGAGAGAAGAACATTCAGAGCATCATACGCCAAGAGCGGACTGAAGCCTAATGACCTTGAAGATAACATAAGATTAGGTGCGTGGGAATTGGCTGACAAAGCAAAAAATCGATCAAAGTCCCGTATTGCTTTAGCCAGCCGTGGCGATCTCTCGCGCATGTGGGGTAGATATAATGGAGCAGGACCTAGGAGTTCCTATGTTCGTAAAGCTCACTTAGTCTACAATCGAATCAAGGGTGGATCACCCCAGAAATGGGCAAATCACCTGAAGGCTAGAGGCCCACTGTGGAAACCTTAAGATGGTGGTAACCGCCACGGTTTTCATCTTAAAATAAAGCACGGGCCTGCTATACATAACAAAGCGGAAGCTAATGTTGGCAGGTCCTTTTTTAAAATAAATCAATAAAAAATAAAAATATGAATATTAATACTATAACTACAGGAAGAAAAACGAATAATGGAAGCAGTTGATCTGACATATTATTTTGCTCTTCCACAAAATCATTTCTCAAGTCCTAGATATCTAGTGAGTGAAATAACAAAAGAGATTGAGTATGCAGCATGTATAGATTTTTATGATACTCTATTTGAATATACATATTTTAAATTATGTGAAAAGTTTGGTTTAAAACACAGAAAAATTGAGTGGGGATCAGATCTTAATAATTCTGATAAATATGTTACTATTACAAAATATAGCGTCAATGATGAACATTGTTTCTTTGGCGACCTTGACAAATACGAACATATTGAAAATCAATTAGAGGTAGAAGTCCATCTTTTATTTATTGATTTGTTTGGTGGTAATGTCTATAGTGATGAAATCTGTGGTATCATAGAAGATGGCGAATTCATTAAGATGTTCAGTTCAACAGCTTTCTTTGAATTTGAATTATCAATGTATCTTACAGGCGATTCCAGACAATCATTTTTCAAAAGAGATAATGAATATTTATTGCAAGAGGTAGATAAACAAATTTTATTTGATTTGAAGCCCTGGATAATTCAGTTGGCTTCAATTTCCAGAAAAGAATTAAATAATTTATTGGATTTTCCTGATACCCCAAAATACGATAAAGCCAAAAAGTGGATAATTGATAAAATTATTTCTGTTCAAAAAGATATCAAAAAAACTATTACATAAAAAAAGAGGAGCCCGAAAGCTCCTCTTCTCTTTTTTGAACCTTTGTTTAGATTTGAACTTAAGCTGTCCAACCTCTGTACCAACCAGATGGATAGCGTGAACCTTGAGTTGCTGAATATGTTGGAGCATGTGATGTTCCAAAGCCAGCAATTGCAACGTTTCCTGAGACTAAGTTCATAAGTGCAGTATACTTCTTGATTCTGTAAGCATCTAAGAGCATAGAAATTCTAAGTCTGTTGATCTTGCCTGAATTCAAGTTAGCTAAGTATGATCTGTCATAGCCTTCTTGTGTAGCTGCTAAAGCAACTAATGCATCATAAGCTGTGTTGTAAGCAGTGATTTCAGCATTAAGTGCGTTGAGTGCAGTTGCAAAGTTTCCGAGTGTGTCTGTGTTGTTGGTGATATCAGCAACGCCAACAGTATTGTCGGTTGGATAATTTGCAGCTGATGGAATCTCAACAGTTGTAGGGGCAGCAGACCAAAGAATATCAGTCGTACCAAGAACAACAGGTTCATCTGTTGTGAGGTAGAATGTAAGGCCTGAGTTTGCTGTACCAGAGGTTGCAGTAACTCTCATGTTCTGATAGAATTCGTGATTCAAATTAAGATCAGTAGATCTTGTAAGAACAGTGGTAACACCTGTACCACCTGTGGTAGTAACAGTATAGATGCCGTTTGAAACTGTAGCACCTGTACCAGTAATACCTTGATTCTTGATGAGAATTCTTGCACTTGATGTTAAGATAACACCGTCAATTGTTGTTGTTCCAGCACTACCAGCGGTAAGTGTGCCAGCGGAGTTGCTATAGACTAAGCCTGAAATCGCTGCTGCAGTAGCAATTGCAACTGAAGAAAGTCCAGCGCCAGATGCTAAAGTTGTTTGGTTACCGATGCGAAGCTCTGTTCTTTCAGTGACATTGTTAGAGGATTTAGTTCCTGGTGCAACACCATTTAAAAAGTTGGATGGATAACTTGGCATTTATTTATCTCCTTAAAAATTTCTCTCAAACTTCGATCACTGAGGAGAAGCGATCGTTTTTCATGTTTCGAATGCGCTCTACCCGGAGGTAGAGTGTCTTAGGGTTCTCACCTAGTCGTTGCATTCCCGGCGACATTCCGAATAATCTCCTGCAAACTTGCCCTACATTTGACTATTATTAACTACATATAAAAACAACAAAATTTTGTTTTTCAATACCCCAATTATAGATTATTAGCTTCGATTCCTTTATTTTCTTAGTGTCAAGCATCTAATCTTTAGAGAATAACTTATATATAAAATTACTCAATTCCTCCATTACGCAGGGCTTCTCTTGTAAAAACTGTAAAATTGTAATTAAATTAAAAGGGCCTTGGGGTGCAGAATGGCTGTATTTTCTTTATTATCTGAAAACTTGGGCAGAGGCATAACTTTAAAAAATAACAAATTAGATTTAGATACTTCTCTAGACTTTGTTTGGACAGGTAAAAATTTTTTTACTAAGCCAGTTATTTTTTCATCAGAACAAATATTTCCTCTTAATAACCTAAGCCATGACAATTGTACTTTAGGATCCATTATTTCTTCAAATGGATCTTCTTGGCAACCTGTGTCTCCTGGCTCATTAGGTCAAGTATTAACATTCTCAACTAAAGGTGCTATTTGGGCCAATCCAAACCTAAGCATAGCAGATGGGGTTCTTCCTGTAAGCAAAGGTGGCACAGGGTGGTCTAAATTCCCTTTAAAGGGCATATTATTTAATTCAGACAATGAAGTTCTGGACATTTTGCCAATACCAAAAGATAAAAAAGTTTTATTTTCTGAAGATAACCAAATATCTTGGCACGATTTTTCTGAACTTTCAAATAAAATTATCGAAAGCTTACCTAAACATTACACGATAAATAAAAATAAATTTATTTTTGAGAATGAAAATCCAGTAATTAAAGTAAAAGATATAATTTCTGCTGGTATTCAATTAAATAAAAATAAATCTTTTTCTATTACTGTAAACAATCCTGATTTATCAGATCACTTGGCTGCATTCCCCACAAGTAGCATTGTGCTTAACAATGAAAATAAAAATAATTTATTTGAAATAAGCACAAACATCAATGATAATAATTATTCTTCAGTTTTTATTATAAATTCTCTTGGAGAAATAACTCAAGGTAGTATTTCAATTGATAAAATTAAAGGAATATCTACAGTCGAGGCTGGTGGCACAGGCATTGTCAGCTACGATAAAGGTGATTTAATTTTTGCTAAATCTAATAATGAGTTAGGTAAATTATCTACAATTAATTCAGAGGGCTTTATCCTCAAGGTCATAGATGGTATTCCTTCTTATGTGCCTCATGACAAGACAGATTTTGATGGTATTTTTGAAGTTCCTGTGACTTTTGCACGACCAAATAACTCTATGCCATCAATTACATTGGCGAAGGGCGATTTGATATCAAAATCAAGCCTTGGAGCAATTGAGTTTGATGGTGATAATTTATATTTGACCACCAATCAAAATAGAAGAAAAGTTTCATTTATTGATTCAGATATTTCTGGTTTAGCTTTAAATATAACAGGTATTTTAGATTGCAGGAACGGTGGAGCAGGAAGAGATCTTTCAGGTGTTTCTGTTGGTAAAATTATAATTAAAGATAATGAGAATAATTTAAGCGGTTTAGAGCAAGGCTCTCCTGGTTCTGTCTTGGTTTCATTGGGAGATGGTCAGCATCCACAATGGAGATTTATTTTAAATGATATAGAATCCGCATTAGGCAGTGGAATATCATTAAATAAAATGAATTCAAATTTAGGCATTTGTATTGATAATAGTAATTCTTTTAATCCGAATTGGAAGGGCAATCATACATTTTCAGCTGATGTAAGTTTTAACAATTCTCAATTAATTTTATCATCAATGGATAGCTCTGGAGATAAAGCTCCAATAAAATTTAATAAATCTAAAGCTCCTTCGATGACCAATGATGGTGATATTTGGTTTGATGGAAAAGATCTTTTTATGTCAACAAGTGGTAAAAAAATTAATATTACCAAAGTTGACGAGAATGCCAACCCTACATATGATTATATTCCTTCACATTATTTGACTCTTGGTGCAGGCTCAGAGGCTATTGAAGGCAGAAAAATAAGGATGAAAGTACCTGTCCCTCATTTGGTAGCAAAGGGTTCTCTGGTTCATACAAAATGGAGAATTAGAAGGCTAGATATTATATTTGATGAATTGCCAAGCGAAGACAATGCAATATTTAAATTGGTATCTGGTCATAGAACTTTATTAAATACAGCTATTGTAATGCAGGGCAAAGATTCAGGTTCATTTGAAAGCTTTGATGAGTCTTTTGTTGAAACAGGTGAAATGCTCCAGATCGAATGTATAAGAACAGGCGGAAGTAATTACTGGTCAATATTTTTATTGATTGACCTTATTTAAATTAAAAAATATGGATAATTTGTAATGGCATCGTTTTTTATAGTCCCGTCCAGATTAGTAGCTGGAGGCGTAACAGGACAATTAGTTGTAACATCGCTTAATGATCTCATTAACGATATTACTTTGGCTGCTACAGCTGGTGGTAATATTACCATTACACCAACAGGCCAAACATTACAAATTGGTGTTAATCCAAATACATTTATTTTAAAAGCCGGAGACACAGTCCCCGGCAATATTCGTTTTACACCAACTGGTTCCAATTATGGTTTAGCTGTTGGATCGGGCACTACTGATCCTGGCTCTGGTGTTTCTGGTGCTATTTTTTACAATACTGTAACTTCAGCTCTTAGAATTTTTAATGGAGCTGCTTGGGTAGATTTAGCTGCTGGTGGTGCACTTACTCAAATTGTAGCTGATGGCAGATACCTAAAATTAGACGCTGCCAATGGACCACTAACAGGCGATTTAAGCTTAGGGTCTACCAAGTTAAGGTTAGGTACTTTTAACTCTTCACAGCCATCTGGCTCTGAAGGTCAAATTATTTTTAGGACTGACTTGAGTGCCGCCCAGCTTTACGCAGGCGGATCTTGGCAGACAATTGGATTAGGCAGTTTTTCGATTACAGCGGGTACAGGTTTATCTGGTGGAACAATTACATCCACTGGAACAATTTCTGTAGATACATCATACGCATTCACATGGACTGGAATTAATACTTTCAGCCAGCCTATTAACTTTGCTTCTGCTCAAACTTTTGCTATAGATAAGCTTTCTGGCACAGGCCAGACTAATGGGTCGATGGTATATTATGATGGCAGCACCGTTGCGTGGAGTGTACTAGCTCCTGGTTCTGCTAATCAAGTGTTGAAAATAGACCCTTCAACACTGAAGCCATCTTGGTCTTCAGATACTTCTGGTGTCATTGGCACTCCATCAGACACAATATATACAGATGGCTTTTTTGATAGCTGGACTTCATCCACCACAATCGCAAATGCTGTTGATGACATAAATGAATTATTAAAATTATTAGCTCCAGACAAACCAGGCATTTTAACATCCACTTCTTTATCTGCAACTACAGTACCAACATTATATACAGTTAAGTTATCAGACGGTTTAACTAATGATTGGTATTATAATACCACAGGTGCTGGTCATACTGCTGGAGATACAATAACGACTTATTACCTTACTGGATCTTTTAGATATGACAGTGCGAATTCAGCTACAAGATTCTATGCTGGAACTGCTAATAATCAGGCAACTTATGGCGAAGCTTTCCACAATACATATACCTATAACTCTGGTGCTGGTTTTGTAACCTCAAGTGTAAATGCATCCTATAATTTGGCCGCAACTGGAACAACTGGAACAGTTGGAACATTAACTATTAGTGACTTATCAGTCTATAATAATTTATGGGAAAAGGCTAATGCGTTTATAAATTATACTCAGCCTAACGAAGGCTGGGAAGGTCACACTTTAAGCCATAGTTTTTCTGGAGAAACAAACCTTGTTGAACATTGGAGAGATACAGTTTCCAATTCTTCTCCAACCCCTTCATTCACTTCTGGAGTTGGCATCACTGAAATTTCGCCTGTGGATAAATGGCTATCTGGTGTTAAATATTACGGCTATAATTCAACATTTGAAGTAACATTCGAAGCTGCAAATAATATATTCGATAGATGTTATAATGCATCTCAAGTCGCCAGAGTATATAGCGTAGGGATGAATAATTTAAATTTAAATCCAGCTTCTCCTCCAGCTTATAATGAAACATATGATAGAACAGGAGTTAATTTTGTTACTGTCACACTCGATAAGCAAAATGAAGCTGCATTCTACCAGTCAACAACTAATAAATATTTATCTGTAGCATTATTTAAAGCACATGGAACTACAGTGGGATCAGCTGGTACAGCTTCAACAACAGTTATGATAGACAGAGCTATTAATACATATTCTTCACCTTCAACTAATACTTATGAAGTCTTCTTCGATGAAGACATGAGAGTAGCCATAGGTACAACTTCTTCATTCAATTCTATGACTACACCCTTGACGAATGGGAATGCTCAGGTAAGAAATGGCACACTTTGCTATCCTGTTGTAGCAGATTATTCTGGTATAGGAGCTACTTACTTTAGTGGCGATCAACAATACGAAAGATACTTCTACAAGGAAAGCGCCTCTAATGGAACGCTTACTTTTAGCGGTTTATCAAGCGTTACAACAGATGTTGTTTCGGTAGGTTCTGGTCAAACAAGTAATTGCATCAATGTAATACTTCAGCTTATTGACACAGGAATTGGAACAACAACTCCAATATATTTTGATTTAGGCGCAAATGTAACAGTCTCGCCGATTGGCAGTTATGGTGGCTTAGGCACATCTAATTTATATGGTGGAAGATTTAGTGCAACATCATCTGCAATTAATTTTTCATTTGGAATTCATAGTACAGAAAATGATTCAACTGTAAATCTAGGACGCTATAAACTTATTGTCATTTTCAAAGATAGCACAAAATCAATAAATTCAATTACGAGCTCATAATATGGCATGGACAACAACAGACTATACATTTAAGAAGATCTTAAATAAAAGATCAACTGATAATAATAAAAGAACTAGCGAAGAAATTGGAGACTATACACTTAATGTGCATTTCTCCGAAATTTGGGGCGAGTATCTTCCATGGCCACCTCCTGCCTCAACAACTTCGGTTGTTCAAGTTTATGACAAATTAGAGCTCACAAAAGATGTGTCTGTAGCGAATGGGCAAGCTTGGTTTGCAACATCAGATGTAGCACCCCCTTA
>Ga0247723_1002372_pt1 | contig 10093 bp, 7 predicted proteins | sample MSEWelMarce5H_FC_FD_189079 | JGI IMG/M metagenome (GOLD analysis project Ga0247723, IMG submission 189079) | Subsurface sediment microbial communities from gas well in West Virginia, United States - MSEEL Well Study Marcellus 5H_FC | ecosystem: Environmental > Terrestrial > Deep subsurface > Rock...
TCCGCAGCCGGTCCCGCCTTCGGCAACCCATCCAAACAAATCAAATACGGCCGCAATCGCATCGGCAAGCGCACGACCTACTCGGACTATAACGAAGCCTACGCCGAATCCGACGCCGTCAAAAAACTACCTGAATACGGTCGTACAAAGGCCGAAACCCGTGAAGTCACCAACAATCCTATATTGATTGACAGCAGAAAGCGCGACAGAAAACTCTACGCACAGCCGACATTCTTCTCAACCCGATTACCTCGCGTATATCGCAATATTACTACTCTCAGCTTCGCAGAAATGAATTTCCTCAACCGCTTCTACTACTTCCGCCGAACCAAAAATAACGTAGACATAACAGTCAACGAATATGGCCGCCCCTCCTTCACTTACACCTTAAGAGAAGGCTCCTACGACATTAATGGCCTCAAAGCCGAAATAGAAACTCAGCTCAATCGCACACCACTCTTCTACGACTTCCCCTCTCCCACTGACCCACTTGACTACGAATATTCCTATAACACTTTCTATAACAAATTCGCGCTAACAAAGGACTTTTCACTCAACTTCAACTTCCCAGGGTCCAACTTCTATAATAACATTGACAACACATTCGTACAAAACCCAGGCCCAACCACTATAGTGAATTATTTCTGGGGGTCCAATGCGGCCCTGTCACTCGGCGCAACCCTCAATGACCAACAGATTTTCTTGGCGTATTACTATCCTGTACTCAAAGAATGTATCGTGGATGAAACTTACGGTGCTCAATTGGACTACAGTGCAGGCATTGGCTACGACCCTGCGGTCACAACCGTAGAACAAGTGAGAGTCCACATCCTCTATAATTTCAACGGTCTCAATGTGGACGGTGTCGGCGGCGTGGACCCTATAGTATATGCCGTGGCCTTGGCCAATCGCGCTATCTTGGACCCTTACCGCTTGGCCCACACATTTCGCAACAGCCTCATTAACGCATACTCTATGACAGTCTCCACACAGGATTCACGTGTAACAATTGCGGCAAACGGTCTCAACCTTTCCTTGCGCCGTCTTCTCAACTTCCAATTCGGTATCTATAGCTCCAACTATCTCTCCAATCTCGGTATTTCACTTGCCGAATACTACGCCCTCAAGAGCAATGTCAATGTCCTGGACGCAATCGTGACCGATATGTACAATTTCCACCAAACACAATTCGCCGACTTCTGGGCCGTTCCCTATGGCTCCTATACCGCCGGCTATTACGCCGACCTGCTCAACACAGTCAAACTACGTCCTGGTCGCAGTGCCGTGGGAATTCCGTCCAATCCTAGTGAAGCTGCCACGAGCAATGTCGTCGCGACTGATGTGGACATTCTTACACAATTACAAGTTAATCCGAAAATACAATGGGGCAACTTGACGGACTTGTCTGGTAGCACGGTCAGTATGGTCAATCTTAGCAATGTTAATCGCGGTGACATTAATCATCCATATAATACCGTCACAAACACTATAGATACTGACTTCCAGGTCATTGATAGCAGCGGTGTCGGCGCATCATACTACATACAACCCAACGCAATTACGAAGAAAGTGGATTGCGTCGTCCCAATAGAAGCCGGCAAATATACGACATTCAAGTTCCATAGCCCTGTGCGTCAAACACTCCAAGTGGAAACCCTTCCACGTCCTCCACAATACCGCTACCCTGCCTACAACCAGGCCAATTACGGGTCCACCATTAACCAATATTTTAGCACGGTCTATACATACGACATTTCTGGCGGCGGTTATTCAAACTATACTACTGGCCCCCTTAACGGTCTATACGATTATCGCTATGCCAATCTTTATAAGAATGCCATCACAGACATCTCAGGATGGCAATCAACTGACGCAACCCGTTGGCTCACAACCTATAGTGAAAGTAAAGGATTTCTTCCCTTTGCCGACACACTTGACGCAACTATTGCCGGTAAAAATGTTCCATGGCTCGGTCTTTTCTATAAATTCACTACACCAGATGTCAGCGGCTCAGACGCCGGCACCGCCTATCGCTATCCACTCAACTTTACCACCGAACTCTATAGTGATATCAGTGGCGCTACTCCTTTACCACCAGACAATACATACCGCGTATTTATTTATCAGGACCGCGCTGGCTTGGAAGGCGACACCTATGTAAGCAGTTTTACCGCGCTTCCTATACAAACGAATTACAGAGCCGAAGACCCACTCAACTGGAAATATAGCACGGTTATTGGCCTGACAGATACAAGTGGCACTATAGGATTGAATGCTTATCCTGGTCAGACATATTATGTGTCTATTCGTGCTGATACGACGGCATTCGGTACACGTTATGTGCGCGCATTCCCATGGTTTGCTAGTGACGCGTCGGCAAGCACTATTGCCATGACACGGTCCGTGGCCGGCATGAATCCTGCGACGGATAATGTGATAGCACCTGCTGTCTACTTGTCCAATTACAACTACGCACAGGCGTATGATGCAGCGGCCCTAGCCTTGCCGAATACTAGCACTCTCTGGGGACAATCTCCTGATGAGGAACTGGCGAGCTTCTCTGTGAATATTAATCCAACACGTATTGGCTACGACATTAGCAATGTGTCCAATGACTACCTGGACTACTTACCCTATAGGAGATATGTCAGCACATTCGTATTTGACCCATATGCCGGCGGTGGTCTAGGTATGGACCCAAAGAACCGCTATCTTTTCCAGAGTAATTCCCCCTACGATGATGTTGAACGTTCCTATTTCTACACCGGTTCCTCCAATCAAGTCTATGGGCCAAACGCCTTCTTCACATATCCTGGTGCGACTGCCAATGTTCCCTATAGACAAGACAAAATCGCCCACTATTACTCGCCGACATATATTTCTGAACCGGCCTATGTCATTCAAGCTGGTGGGGCCAGCGTCGCCAGTCTTGTGACCGACGGACCGGCCCAACAGCCTTATACGAGTAGCACCACGAACGGACCTATAGAGGGTTTCTTATATGACACGTCTGGTCACATTAATATGAACTTCGGTACACTTGGTTTCACATTTGCGCCATCTGACGGTCTCTGGTCCATTGACCGTGTCGGCCTACGTAGTGCCGTCTATAGTTCAAATGTGGCAGGCGACCCAAATAGTGCTGTGGCATATCTCGGTATTTTCAAGACGGCCGACGTTAATCAAGTTCAGTTTGTCAATTGGACCATGAGCACAGCCGTCGCAGTCCTGTCAAATAGCGACCGACGAGCCTACGCACCACGAACAAATAACTACGATATTTTCAATGACCCTAATGACGCCGGTTTTGATATTCGCGGCGGCACATACTATGAATATAAATGGGACTCCAATTTCGTTCCGCCGTTGCGTAGTAGCACTATAGAGGGTTATACGAAGCCACTCGGTCTCATTACCAATGACCCAGGTGACCTCTATAGTATTATATGCTTGGACAGTAATTATCGGCCAACAACTTTCAAGGCAATGAGTGGTTCCGCTGTTCCATATCCATTCTATAATCAGGTCAGCACAGGCATGACATATTTGGACACAGGCATCGGCTCTCCTGCTGCAATTCCACCGCGTGGTCTCGTTATGCCAAGTACCATTATAAGGGATATTTCATCTACGGAGTGGAAGTTCTTGGCGGCCAGTCTTGCCGATATTAGCGCAGGAGCCTACGGTCCTCCAGACGGTTATGAAGGGGGTACACAATCGCTCTATTTACAGAGTATGCCTATTGCCACGTCAGTTCTCCACACACGTCGTCAAAATGACCCATTTATTGATGTGAGCGGTATTCAACCATGGACAACTCAATATTATCCTGATGCGGTCTACATGCGTGGCTCGGCCTATGTCATGGTCAAGGCGGGTGATTTCTACATCTATACATTTGACCAGTTCACAACTGTCAAGGACATTCCAGCCGGCGACCTTGTCTATACAATTACCGCCAGTGACATATTTAGCGCGTTCGGCGGTGTTTCCTTGGTTGGTGCGTGCGCAAATACGACCGACTTCTACTTCCTTGGCTGGAGCTCAGTCGGCGCCACGACGAACACATATATTATGCGATTTGAACCCCAGACAAACACCCTCAGCTCATATACACCAGTCACTCCTATAGTGATTGCGGATGGGTCTCCCTCATTCAATAGTTTCACAGTCAATAATGCTGGCGACGTCATTATATCGGTCTATTGTCCTAGTGTTGGCAAATCGCGCATCTATAAATACGACAATTCCACGACCGCAGTCACTGATGTGAGCGGAGCAGCCTCGGTGCGTCTCATACACGACCAGGACCCAAGTGGTACATATTTCTATAGCTTGAACGTCAGCAATGCTACAGGTAAGGGTGCGCAACTTTCCATATATGGGTCAACGGCAATTACAGATGTGTCCAGCTATACACTTGCGCCGGCAACTGGTGCCCCACCATCCTATAGTGGACTAGGAATCAATTCATTGACAGGTCAAGTGTTTGAGGACCCTATTTTGGTCGTGGACGATATTATATTATATTCCAAGGATGCCGGCTACGAAGACCAGCTTTATCAGGTGCGTGAACTGACTGGTCCTACAACTATGTTGGTTGAACCACTGGCCTCCGTCTTTGCCGATGCTTCTGGCTCTCTTACTATAAAGAATGTCGTGGGTGGTTATTCAGCAGGTTATTGGGCTGTCACGGACAGACCTCCCTATGGCCTCTGGGGTAATCGTAACAATGCCCTGGACCTCAATTATCGTGTAGAATCCGAATGGCAAGTCTTTTATCCATACCAGAAAATCAGCCTTGTCCAGACCGGCACGAGCGTCAATCCAATGTTGGACGTATCGGCTCTTGAACCGGCCGAATATTTACACACCCAACTCTATTATTACCAGGACGCATCCTCCTATTATGCCGATGTGAGCGGCAAGTGGGGCCTGGAGAAAAACACCAACTTCTATGTGGCCGACACCCAGTTCCGCGGAAACTATTTCAACTCCTACATCTTTGACGTGCCCCTGACCGCCTCGTCTGGGTCTGACTATCAGTTTATAACGGTGCGCGGCTATTCACCTACAGAGGCCGGCGAGACTTTCATGCGGTTCAACTTGCGTAATTTGTATGATTATGGCTATGCGACCTTCGTGGACATTAGTAATGAAATACAACTCTATAGTGCCGTCCCAACACTTTTCAATCCTGACTATGGTGATACATTACAGGACTTTAATGCGACATACATACAACCGGACCGCAAATGGGGCCAGAATTCACGAGCAGGCTACCTGGGGTCCAATTATCAGACAGTTGATTATGCGTCATTTATAAGCACCTATAGCACGGTCTATTATCAATATGCCAGCACGTCCGAGATTATTAACACTATAGATGTGGGTGTGACGAGCACGCTGAAACAGTTCATTGAAACGGACTTGCGCTATATTATGCCGTCCACTGCTTATCAGCGTCAGAACTACCTAGACCCACTTCCATTCCAATTACCATGGTATAGTGCCTTGCCTGAGGAGTTTAAGCCGCTCAAGGACAATTGGGGTCTCGGCTACAACCTCGGCTATAATAAGGTGGACACTAACTATAACACATTCCATAAGAGTGATAGCGCCTACAAAATAGTGGATGATTACATTTACTTACGGATTAATGACCAGGACAACATGAACCGCCTGGACATATGTGAAGAAGAGAACTATGACAGAACTAATGAGTTCACTGGCGCGGTCAATCGCTATTACGGTAAACTCTTGCTCAACGGCTTCAATCAGAAATGTACGAACTTGGTCCAGAACGCGGTGAAGTTCAGTCCACCACTTGCCCGCTTGGATAAGTTCACATTCAATTGGGTGGACCAGACTGGTGTCCAGTTGGACAATACGGAATGCGATTGGTCAGCGACGGTCACAATTACGGAGCGTAAGACGGTACAGGTGTCAAATGACAACGGCGATAACGCACTCGCACCGGCTTTAGAAACAGGAACCGGTCGTATTTAGAGACCCTAATTTTTTAACTGCCCAATTGTAGATGTCCGCGGCATATCCTTTCCCAACAAAGAAAATTTTAGACAATTCTCAGGTCTTCAGCCCATGTCCTACTTCTCATTGGGACCCAACACTCATATTCAAGCGTCATACTGTTCCTCTTGAAGCAGATAATAAGACTAGTCCTAGCACAATGCTTCCGATGGACCCACGACCATGGTCTTTAGTCGCATTACAGTATCGTAATAGCGGTGAGTCTGAAGAGACTGTCCAAGCACCACCATCAGACACCGTCTACCCTTTCGGCGGTAAGAAGTATGTCCCAACTCGTTATTATGGCGCAATTGATGCTGAGAACGCATTGTATAGACTTGGCCGCCCATTGGAGCGCGATGTCTTTGATACATACACACCAGACCCAAATGGAACCATGACGGACAATCGCTTCTATGTTCCAAGCCCAACCATGAGACTCAGTCCTATGGCACGCAATATGGCCGACCCACCGGTCCTCAAGCAAATCGGCGCAAATCCATGTATGGAGCGTGAACTGGCATGTGAGGCAGGTGGCTCCCTCTGGTTCAACGCAACAAAGCAGGATAAGTATAAGCAGACCACTGGTTGTGCGGCAGATAAGTGGGAATATGTTGGTGGACGCAATCCTAGCGCAGACAACTTACCACGTATACATCAATAATTAATTAATCTCCTATAATGCTACTCTGAATAACACTATAGGATATGGATTTGAGGACAACCCTGTTCATAAGGGCTTTAGGCCCCCTGAAGGACACATAGACATGGCAACATGATGTGCGCAATGTTTGGTCTGGAAAGTTTGGAAAATGTCTGGAACTCTGGTCTGGAACTCTGGTCTGGAACTCTGGTCTGGTCTGGCAATGTCTGGGTCTGGAAACATGATGTGGCCAATGTATTCCAAATGTTTGGCCAAGCCAACCCAACCTAAATCCAAATACACACCCTATAATGTAGGAAAAAATGGGTCATTTAGCCGAGAAGCGCACAACATATTGTTCACATATGTCCCACGCCTTTAGTTATGCTGCTCGCGCTTTCACCGCCGGCTTTGTCTTCATTATACATGGTCTAATCCCTGATGTGTTCACAGAAACAGGCTCAAATATACTCAAAGAAATTACATTTGACATTGACAGCGCAAACATGGAGGCTCGTATGTATGGGCATACTAAGAAACACATCTAGACCTACATAAACACCGCCTACAAAATCAACAATAGATAGAATGGCTACTGAGTTCACACCCTATAGTGCCTACCTCAAAACATTAGAAAATCAACGACTCAGTCCAATCCAATATCAAGTAGTCCAAGGCTTCTTCTACGGCGTATGTGCGTCCATTCTGAGCGACGACATCTTACATGATGTGGACCATGTTCTCAATTATGCCGGCGCCGATTTCATAACTCACTATAGGAGTCTTTGTGGCCCACTTCACGCTGACATTGCGCACTTGGCGGCGGTCATACCATCATTTGCCTTAGAGGCAACAGAGTCCGCCGTAGAAGTTGCCGCGAGCACATTTGAGGCCTGGTTTGTGGAACATGTGCCCCCACCATATAATCGCGTATTTACACAACTTTCTGATGGCGCCGATGTGACCATAATGATGCCCAAGCCACAGACCAGGCCGGTTCATGTTGCCGCTATACGAAAGACCATGAAACGGCGTGCCAGAGCACATACACCGCCAGCGCGAGCACCAACCAAAAAATAGTATACATCATTAGGATGGCGACCCGCTACTACTCCACGCAAATCAACAGCGAATTCAAGAAGGGACCTAAAGGTCCTGTCGGTCAAACCCGAGAAAATACCGTCCGTATTGAAGGACCCCTAGCAACCAAATCAATCACCACCTATAATGCCCAAGGCCGTATACTCAAGCGCACAACCCGTAAACTCAAACCTGCCGAACGCCGTAAAATCCTAAGCGGCGTCTTCGTCCCACGTCTCTTTGCCGACTGCGTCAAATGCCACAATAAGACCAAGACCAAAAAATCCAAATAAACCCCTCTCCAACCCAAAATAATCTCTATAATGAAAACACTATAGAGATTATTATACTTGTGTAATTATCTTTTGTCGTGGTATCATCACATCCGTCCGTAGCAAATACTTATACATGCCTCGCACTTCGCACCCGCGGTGATAAATGTTCGTATCAAAAATAGCCCCACGACCTGGCTCTGGCTCGGCCCTGACAACCAGCTCCTGTGCCCCATTAAAAAACTCCGTTTGACCGCCGTGGAAACCCTTGTTCAAAAATATATTTACCGTGAAAATCGCGTAGTTTCCTGACCCGTCCACATTAACTCCGTCGCGATGTATGTCAAAATAACCGCCCTCCAAATACTTGGAAAAACGGAAATGGTCATTCACCACACATATATCACGCACAGTCGCAGGCAAGAGCCCAAGAATACGCCGCCGCACCTCCGCAGCCCAAGCCGGCGAAATCATAACATTTCGGTCATAGAGTGCGAACCCACTGTCTACAGTCCGCAACTCGGCGGGCTTATCCAGTTCCTCAATGAAACGCGCACACTCTTCCGCCGTTAAAATCCCATCTACCAAGCACATCCAACGACCATCCACGACCAGTGCCATAATACTATCCTATAGTGCGTTTACGATTTTTTCGGGTCTTGTTATTGCGCTTGATGACGGGCATTTCCTCCACGGACACTATAGAGAGTGCTTTACTCATCTTCTTCCATTCTTTACTATCCTCACCCAAATACAAGACATTTGGGTCATCATCTTCGGTAAAATTGAAAAAATGTTCTTTTATTTTTGAGTATACATTGAAACTCAACGACGCATCATATTTGTTGTCTAATGTCTTTTTCTCATCTTCAAAACTAATTCGGCGAAACACATCCGTGGCCAATGTGTCTGGGTCTACATTTGTTAGTGAGGGATGTAAGACATCAAACTTCGCGGCAAAATAAGAGACCATTTCATATATTTCTTTAACGGATATTAATTTCCCCCATGTCAAGGTTTTCAAGAAAGTTTTGAATTCAATCAATGCATCAGAACTATATCCATACTTCTCATATAATCCGTCATGTCTTCTTAATAAACGAAAAGGAGTAATATTAATATCATCTATAGCAGCGGCATCGGATATTTCTATAGAACCCTTCTCATAATTGGGCATTGACATACTTATTTTCGTCGCGAGAATTTGAAGAGCATCCGTCATTGTGCCTTTCTCTGTATTTATATTGTTCCGTGTTCGCACATTTAATGCCGGTTCAAAACAGCCTTTCAGGTCATTGTCTTTTTTTAATAAAGAACTGAATTCGTATTTCGTGCCTGAAAGGTGATGATTTATTTTTATACATTCATTCTTAATTGTTATTCCACGGGTATTCCTCTCTATGTTAAACACGGTTTCGGATGCTTTTTTATTGAAAATAAAATCCACTTTACATTTCTTCACATCAGAATTATAGAGAATATTTTTCAATTGTCTTTCTCCATCGGAATTGTTTCTAGACATCTCCTATCTATTTATTGGGGGATGTTTATTTCATAGCGAGTAGCGCTTAGCGCGTTAATCCTACACCATTCTGAGCGCACCACTGCTAGTAGATATGGAGGAAACAGTGCCCTCACCCACACTAGAAGATACCCCCAGTTATCTAATTCCTATAGTGTTTATCGTCGCCACACTTTTCATAATTGCCCTATTCTTCTACAAAAGAGCCATACACGAATTCCGTATTAATCAAGTAGACGACCTGGAAAAAGCCTTTGCCCAACAACATGAACGCATTCCGTGTGTCGTCAGCGACTTCCCTACACCTCAGGGCCTCTGGTCCGACGCCGTCGTCAAGAACCGCCAAGTGCTCGCCACTAGCACCCTTGAAGATGGGTCCATGCTCCAAACATACATTACAACCGGCGGGTCAGACATGAGCGACGACGACGCCGCCGCCTACGCAGAACAAACCGGTCTCACTCTCTGGTCCGCACATAACATATATCCTTCATTCAAAGCACATACTAGTTTCGGCTTCCTATATAACATACGCACTGCTGCCTA
>Ga0247723_1002374_pt1 | contig 10091 bp, 5 predicted proteins | sample MSEWelMarce5H_FC_FD_189079 | JGI IMG/M metagenome (GOLD analysis project Ga0247723, IMG submission 189079) | Subsurface sediment microbial communities from gas well in West Virginia, United States - MSEEL Well Study Marcellus 5H_FC | ecosystem: Environmental > Terrestrial > Deep subsurface > Rock...
AAGAGCTTTCGGCCTGAAAGGCCTCAAGCCGGTAGAGGGGCGGGGCTTTAAAAAGCCCCTCTACTATATACAAGGCTGCAACAAACAAAAATGTTGCACACCCTCTTTGACGGGGGGTTATTAAATGCGCGCCACACATCGGATATACTCTCTACTCACATATTTTTTCTAAACCTGGGTGGTGTGATCTTGGTTGGGTTTTAGCTGTTCTTGGCGTGTCGGGGCTCAAGAAACGGCTGTGTTTCCGCAGGTCAAAGAGGGTGTGCAACATTTTTGTTTGTTGCAGCCTTGTATATAGTAGAGGGGCTTTTTAAAGCCCCGCCCCTCTACCGGCTTGAGGCCTTTCAGGCCGAAAGCTCTTCGCTTCGCTTGGGGCTTCGCTCAGAGCGACGAGTGTTAGCGAGGTCGCTCACTCACTACATTCGGTTCGCTCCCGATGAAAACTAAAAATTTTTTTTACCTTATGAAATCTAAATGACGGGCCAGTCTTATACCTAGAGGAGTTTCTAGTCTTATGCCTAAACAGCAGGACAGTCTCCATTTACGTTTGGCAGCTGGTAAAACCTTAGATTCTGATGAGGCTAAGTCCAGGTTGCTGGAGATGATAGCCAAGGGTTTTTCTGTTGAGGATGCTTGTAAGGCTGTTGGTAAGTCTTCTAAGACGTTTTATTACTACACTAAGTCTGACCCTGATTTTGACCGCGAAGTTAAACTTGTCCGCGCTTTGAAAGCCCGCGGCGGTCAAATCTCTGATGAAGATAAAGCTATGAGCTTTAGGGATTTTCGTAAAGAGTTTATGAAGTCTGAGACTTTCCCTCACCAACAAAATGTTATTGATCTGATTGAGGATAAGACTCCGTCTTGGTTGCACCCTTCTATGCTCTTTGAGCAGGGTGTTAAAAACTATGTGCTGGTGAATATGCCACCTGAGCACGCCAAGTCAATGACAGTGTCTATTGATTATATTACTTACCGTATTTGTGTTGACCCAACCGTCAGGATTAAGGTTGTGTCTAAGACTCAGATGATGGCTAAAGAGTTCCTTTATGCTGTCAAACAACGTTTGACTTCCCCGTTTTATATTGACCTACAACGTAGGTATGCCCCAGCTGATGGGTTTAAGGCCACTTCTGATAAGTGGACCCAGGACGCGATTTATATTGAACGTGAGTCTGGTGAAAAAGACCCGACCTTACAGGCTTTGGGTATTGGTGGGCAGATTTATGGTGCCCGTGCTGATTTGATTATTCTTGATGACTGTGTGACTTTATCTAATGCTGGTGAATACGAGAAACAGATTCGTTGGATTCAGCAGGAAGTCTTGACACGTATCGGTCCTACCGGTAAATTATTAATTGTTGGTACACGGGTTGACCCGATTGATATGTACCGTGAGCTTCGCACTAATGACAGGTACCCTGAGGGTAAGAGTCCTTGGACGTATTTGGCTATGCCTGCTGTTTTGGAGTTTGATGAGAATCCTGAGAATTGGGTTACTTTGTGGCCTAGGTCTGATAGGCCTTGGACTGGGGATCCTGTGGATCCTGATAAGGATGGTTTCTTCCCTAGATGGGATGGAACTAGACTAAAACAGCGCCGCTCGGTTTTGGATGCTAAAACGTGGGCGATGGTTTACCAACAGCAGGATGTTGAGTCTGAGTCTGTTTTTTCTGCTGAACTTGTTCGTGCGGCAGCTAATGGTATGAGGGGTTGTGGTCCGCTTGTTGCCGGTGCTCCTGGTTATCCTGCTGACACTTCAGGCTTCTACACCGTTTGTGCTATGGACCCTGCTATGTCGGGTGACACCTTTACGGTTGCTATTTCTGGTGACAGGAATACTAAACGTAGGTATCTTCTTGATGCTTCTCGTATGCCTGCACCAACTCCTCAACGTATCAGGGAAATAATTTTTCAATGGACGGAACGCTATAAACCTGCGGTTTGGGTTATTGAGAAAAACGCTTTCCAACTTTTTTTGACGCAAGATGAAGAGATTAATGCTTTCTTACAATCACGGGGTATCAGGCTTGTCCAACATTACACGGGCAATAACAAGATGGACCTTGAGTATGGTGTTGCTTCTCTTGGTACTTTGTTTGGCAGTTTTGGTCCTGATGGTAAGCCGGCTAAGAATGCTCTTATTGAGTTTCCGAGGGCCGAGTCTGAAGGCGTTAAAGCACTTATTGAACAATTGATTACTTGGTCTCCTGGTACAAAAAATAAACAGGATGGTCCTATGGCTTTATGGTTTGCTGAAACACAATTACGTGATTATGTGAACCAGCAGGGTTCTTACGGTAAGACTTGGGTTCGTAACCCTTTTGCTACACCGATTGATTTGGCTAAACGTCAAGTGGTGGATTTAGAAGAATATGCAAGGAAACAAAGAGCAGCCAACGCTGGCTGGTTTTAATTAACATTGGAGTCTAATGGCGCGTAGCATACAAGATATTGCTAATGCCTATCAGCAACTAAAACAACGATACGCAAATCGTGATGCACGTTGGTCGGATGTTTTAGAAGTTCGTAAAGGTAATATTAATAACGTTTTCCCAGGATTATTCCCAGCGGAATATCCTAAACCTATGGTGGCTAACTTTATTGACGTTGCCGCACGCGACATTGCTGAAGTGATTGCACCTCTTCCTGCTATTAACTGTTCAGCAACAAACGCTGTATCAGACCGTGCTAGAAGCCGTGCCGACAAGAGAACAATGATTGCTGCCGGCTACCGCGACACTTCACGTTTACAAGTTGAAATGTTCACCGGTGCAGACCGTTACGTAACCTTTGGTGCTCTACCTTTCATTATTGAAGCTGATTACGAAAACAACACCCCACGTATTCGTTTAGATAACCCTTTCAACTCATACCCTGAATTTGACCGTTTTGGTCGTTTGCTTTCCTACACAAAACTTTACGTTAAAGCCGCACAAGATCTTGTAAACGATTTCCCAGAATACGAATCAGTAATTCTTGGTAAGTTTGAGCAACGTGGTTCTATGCGCCCTATCCAACTTGTGCGCTATATGGACAAAGATGAAACAATTCTTTTCCTACCAGAACGCGCCAACTACATTTTACAACGCGCTAAGAATCCTCTTGGTAGATTAAACATTGTTTTCGCTGTACGCCCTGGTGTTGATTCTGATGATGATCAACGTGGACAATTTGATGATATTCTTTGGGTACAAGTCGCACGTGCCCGTTTCGCTACTTTACAACTTGAGGCGGCACAGAAATCTGTTCAGGCACCTTTTGCGTTGCCAGCAGATGTTAACGTCCTTGAAATGGGACCTGACGCAACTATACGTTCCGCATCTCCAGAAAAGATTCGCCGTGTTGATTTAAATGTGCCCCCTGGATTATTCACAGAATCTGCTGCACTTGATCAAGAAATGCGTATGGGTGCACGTTACCCTGAAGGACGCCAAGGTGTAAGCCAAGGTTCTATTGTTACAGGTCGTGGTGTTGAAGCCCTTATGGGTGGTTTTGATACACAAGTTAAAACAGCACAATCTGTTTTAGCTGAAGCTTTAAAGCAAGTGTTTGAAATCTGCTTTGAGATGGATCAAAAACTTTTCGGCAATATTGAAAAGACTGTGCGCGGCGTTGACGCTGGCGCACCGTATGAAATCACCTATACCCCCAACAAGGACATTGATGGGGATTATACGGTTGATGTCACCTATGGACTGATGGCCGGATTAAACCCCAACCAGGCTTTGGTATTCGGACTCCAAGCGCGCGGAGACCAATTAATTTCCCGCGACTTCCTCCGCCGTCAGATGCCTTGGGAAATCAACGTAACAATGGAAGAACAGAAGATTGAAATTGAAAAACTTCGTGATTCTCTTGTTGCAGCAATAAGTGGATACGCGCAAGCTATTCCATCTCTTGCAACACAGGGTCAAGACCCTGGTGAGATTCTTTCACGTATTGCAACAGTTATAGCGGGTAGACAAAAAGGTCAACCTATAGAGCAGGTAATCGCGGAAGCGTTTGCCCCTCAAGCACCGCCACCTTCTGCTGAGGCTGCAGCCCCTGGTATGGAACAACCCGTCCCCGGTTCCGCAGGTGAGGCTCCCTCCGGTGGTGCTTCAGGATTAAGTGCAGCAACTGGTGGTCCACGTGGTGTGGCACCAGGACAAGTAGGACAAGGTGGAAGACCACCGATACAGTATTTGCTGGCCGGATTAACCGGTTCCGGCAAACCCACACTATCTTCTAGTGTGACAAGAATGGTCCCTGCGGGCTAAAAAGGAAAAAGAATGAAGTCATTTAGTGGCGGCAAGAAGCCAGCAAACCAAGGTTCTGCTGGAAAAGCATACGAACAACCAGTTAAAAAATCTGGTGTTCCAAGCATTGCAAAACCAGGTATGTCAAAGATTATGTTCTCTGCACAACCATCTGGTACAAAAGGTGGAAAACCACCAAAGCACGCTGGTAAGTAAATAATTAATTTAAGGACGTATAATAATGGCTAGAGGTGGAATGAGACCAACTGCACCGCAAAACAATCCTATGAATGTTAATGCGCGTGGTGGTAATGGTCAAAGCGGTGACGCTACACAAGCAGCCAAATACGTTTCAGGTCTCCCATACGGAGAGGGGCAAGCTCTAATGCAAACGCAGCAAGCTGCTCCTTTGGCTGCGGCTCCGAGTATTGAACAATCAAGTATGCCTTCGGGCCTCGCATCAGCCGCAGCCTCACAACCAGTTATTCCTTTGTCGGAAAGAAGTTTAAGACCAAACGAACCAGTTACAGCTGGTGCTAACGCAGGTCCAGGTCCAAGTATGGACGCATTAGGTTTAGGCACAGCAGATGCTAACGCTGATATGAATTTTAAAGCACAACTTGCTGAATATATGCCAGCATTAGTTTTTATGGCTTCACGCCCTAACGCTTCACCTGAGACACGTGCATTAGTTGCTCGCCTCAGGGGGATGATGTGAGTTTTTTAGATAAACTTGGAACATTTGCTAAGAATCTTGGTGCAGCACCTTTTGCCCCAGCAAGATTCATTTATGAAGCAGCAAGTGCCCCTTGGCGTGATGAAGAAGAATACAACGGTTTCATTAACACAATTAAAACCGCTGGAACATTAGCAGGTAAACAAGCCGTTGCACCTGTTCTTGATTTGTTTGAAGGTATTGAAACTGTTGCTAAACCTGTTCGTCAAGGTTTGTCAACTGTTGGTTTAGCATTAGAACAAGCTGAAGATAATCCTGCTGATTTTTTTAAGAAAGAAACCTGGGACAAAGCTAAAGAATACAAAGATGATGTTTCTGTTGGCCAATCTTTATATGCCCAACGCATTGATCCTTTGTCTATGGGTTTGAAAAGTGCTGCAACTATTGCAGAAGTTTTTGGTGTTGAAAACACTGACCGTTTCCTTCCACAATTTTTACGTGAAGATTTTGATATTTTTAACCCAGTACAACGTGAACAAGCGTACAAGAAATCTTTATATGGTCGTGTTGTTTCAGGTACTGGTGATATTACTGCACAAGTTGTTGTTGACCCAACTCTTGTTGGTACAAAGATTCTTGCACCTATTAAAGCCGCTAAGGTTATTGGTGCTATAAATAATGGTGAAGATGCCATTAAAGCTATTGATCTTATTTCAGAAGCACAAAGTGGTAAAGTAAATAAGTTTACTTCAGTTCTTGACGAGTTTGCTAAAAATGATACAACTTATGCTTTAAACCATCCTTTCCTTTCAGGTTCAGATAATAAACCTCTTATTGCTAGTTTACTTGGCCAATCTAAATCAGCTGACGAAGTTGGTCTTGTTCTTCGTTCTTCTCTTGCTGACCCTGTTGCTTTAAAAACTTTACGTGAAAATAGATTTGAACTTGCTCAACAAATAGATACTGCTATGGGTAAGTTAAAACCTTTTCAAACATCAGTTATTTTAAATAAAACAACTAAAGATGGTATGTTGCAATTTCCAACAGAAGATGTAGAGGAACTTGCTAATCTTCGTAAAGAACTTGATGATTTAATTAAACGTGATAGATCTTTTGCTAAGATGATGAATCTTGCTGAAACACCTGGTGGTAGCCTTGTTAGAACAACAGGTTCTAAAACAGCACAAATGTTTGATTCTTTTCTTGCACGTGGTCGTGCAGCAAAGTTTTATGACAAAAAAACTGGTACACCTGAGATTGATGTTTATCAACCAAGTACTTTTTCAAGACTTTACCAAAAGGTTTCTTGGCTTGAGAATGAACGTCCAGCAGGTTTTCTAGATTTTAATGACCCTGATTCTTATCGTGAAGTTGTTGCAACACTTGACCGTGCTAGAGTTTTAAATCCTAATTTGTTTGATGATGCTCGTGTTCGTAGATTTGTTGAAGCATACTCTGGTGCTGTTTCTCCTTCTGAGCGTCAACAAATAACTTTAGCAATGGAAGCAACTGTATGGCGAGCATTGTACACAAAATATGGTATTCGTGCTGATGTTGCAGATAACATTTATAATACTTATCAACGTGCACGTAAAGGTGCTATTCAGTCTATAAAAGACAAAGGTTATATGGTTGACCTTGATGGAAGTATGATTCACGTTCCACAACTTCAATCACAAACTGCTGACTGGCTTCCTATTATGGATTTTGATTTAGCAGATAAACTTTTAAAACGTCACGCATCAAACTTTCAACTTCTTGGTAGCATAGGTGTTAGAGAACTTATGCAAGAAGGTGTTTATGGTCTTGAATGGTTTAACGATTTATTTAAAGCAGGTGCTTTAATTCGTTTAGGTTACACTATCCGTAACGGTGTTGATAACCAACTTCGTATTATGTCAGCTGTTGGTGCACAAGCAAGTTTTCAATATGCTGGTGAAGGTATTAAAAACATTGGTTACAATATGGGTAAACGTGGTTTACGTGCCATTGACAATATTAAATTAACACCTGGTACTCCTAATGTTAAAAACAATAGAATTACAACTAAACAACAATTTGACAAAGCAAGAACTAAAGTAATTGATCTTAAAAGACAAATAGATGATTTAAACAAACAAATTGCTCGTAACCCTGAAGATGTTGAAGCACTTGGTAAACTTGGTATTTTAGATAATGAACTTCAAGCACAAGTTGCTGCTAGGGATACTTTAAGTCAAACTTTAACTAATATTGAAAAAGAAATACAAGGTAAAATAACTAAAAGACGTATTGGTGAATCTAAACTTACTTTAACAACACCTATGGGTGAAACCTATGAACTTGATGAATTATTTGGTGGAACCTATGGTGATTTGTTTAGACAACTTAACTCTGCTGAATCAACTTGGAATCGTTTAGCTGATTCTACAAGTAAACTTTTTGAAAGCCGTTTTATATCTAAAGGTATTGGTGCTGTTAAACCTGAAGATGTTAACTATTTTGATGCTTGGGCTAGAACACTTAACACTCAGTTTGTTGGTGATCCTGTTATTCGTAAACTTTCTGCAGGTGAAGACCCTGCAAGTATTGCTAAGTGGTTAGACACTGGTGATGGTCGTCAATACCGTAAAGATTTAAGTATTAAACAATATGAGTCTATTGAACACGTTGATAGATTAAAATCATTCTTAGGACGATATGTTCCTAATACTGATTTGCAACGTAGACTTTTTGTTGATAATGAAAAAGCAACACCTGATTTACTTCGCGAAACTTTTAAAGATGTAGAAGTTCTTCCAATAGTTCACGGTGATGTTGTTGAAGAAAACCTTAAAAATCTTAGCGCAAAGAAAACTGACAGATTTGTTAACTTTGCTATGAAGTGGCTTGGTTCTGTTCCTGAAGATGTTTTTGCTAGACATCCACTTGTTAACTCTTTGTATCGTGATGATTTACGTAAACGTATAGCAATGTTTGAAGAAGTTAATAAGAGACGTTTAACTGCTGATGAGTTGTGGAAGTTACAACAAGCATCAAGACGTACTGCTACTGCTAATATGAAAAAGATTGTTTTCAATATTGACCGTAGAACAAATCTTGGTCATTTTATGCGTCTTATTGCACCTTTCTTTTCAGCACAAGAAAATGCTTATAAAACTTGGTTAAGACTTGTTAAAGAAAAACCATACTTGATTAACCGTGCAAATATTATTTGGAATGCACCTAACCGTTCAGGTCTTGTTACAGATGAAGAAGGTAATCCTGTAAACCCTGATCAATTAACACGTGATGGTGTTATTTGGATTGAAGTTCCTGAAGTTTTAAAGAAAGCACCTTTTATTGGTGGAGGTTTAGAATCTTTAAATCAAGTTGGTATTAGTAAACAATCTCTTGATGTTGTGTTTGGTGGAGATTTTAATATTCCACTTGGACCTTATGTTGCTATTGGTGTTGGACAGTTTGTTAAACGTGTACCTACAGCAGAGAAAGTTCTTGGTTGGGCTACACCTTATGGTCCACCAGAAAATGTTCTTGATGCTGTTGCACCTACTTGGGCTAAACGTCAGCTTGTTAGATACCTTGGTGAATCATCACCAGAATATGCAAGAACATATCAACTTATTTGGTTAACAGAACAACAGAAAGCAAAACTTGATGGTTTGCCACCTGTTCCTGAAAGTAAAATTAAAGAATTAACAGACCAGTTCTTTAATATGAGAACTGTTGCTAACCTTATTTTGCCTTTCTCACCACGATTTGCTTCACCATACAAAATGTATATGGACAAATATCGTGAACTTCAAAGAGAATATGGTCGCGAAGCAGATGTTAAATTCTTAGAAGAATTTGGTGAAGATTATTTTGCCTTTGCCACAAGTCTTTCAAATAACAAAACACGTGTTCAAGCATCTATTGGTGCATCAGAAAATATTCAAGCTAATAAAGATTTGATTGCTAATGTGTTTGGTGATGAACCAGCACTTGTTGGTTTAATTGTTAACAATCCAACAGGTTATGATTTTTCTGAAGCCGCATACCAATACCAGTACAATACTAAAGTTGCTCCTGGTAGCACTGAAACTTTTAGAGGAACTGTTGATCCTGCTGAAGCACAACGTAGAAACAATGCTCGTCTTGGTTGGATTAAATATCGTAAAATTGTTGAAGTTTTAGATGCTAAACTTGTTGAACGTGGTTTGAGTTCTTACTCTGTTAAAGGTGCAGCAGATCTTAAAATGGTTAAAGATGCCATTGTTACTAAACTTGCAACTAATCCTGATGGTTCTCCTTCAGATTGGTACATTGATTATCTTGATGTTGATGGTTCTAAAACTCTTAGAGTTATTAATGGATTAAATAAAATTCTTGAAGATGATAAGTTTATGTCACGTAATACTGATAATCCTACTTGGAAATCTATTGCAACATACTTAAAATTTAGAGATGTTTTTGCTGCTAAACTTGCTGAAAGACAATCAGGTTCTTTAGATGCTAAATCTAATACTGATTTAAAATTAGCATACGATGTTTTTATTCAAAAGTTAAAACAAGATGATCTTGGTTTTGCTGATGTTTATGACAGATTTTTGTCTCAAGATAAACTTTACTATAAGGCTATAACAAAGGTGGCACGTTAATGGATCCAGACATATTAGCAGCTCTTGTGGCTGCGGGTATTGACCCTAGTACTCTTGCATCTAGCACAGGTGGTGGTGTCGGTGGAGATTCTGTTTATTTTGGTTCTACAACTAGCAAAGTTAAAACTAGACAACGTAAAGGTTTCGCACCAGGACTTCAAGATGTTACAAAAGATACTACTAAATCTACTTCTAAAGCATTAGCTGATTTTCTTGCTAACACACCTGAAGGTGAAGCAGAACGTACTAATTTGCGTAACCGTTTAGAGTCATTAGGTTATTCTGATATTGATAACAAAAAACTTGCAACAGTTTATAAAGACCTTATAGACCAATCAGCTAAACAATATGCTGCAGGATACAAACAATCTCCTGATGATTTGTTTGGTTTGTTTTACACTGGTGAAGCAGGTACAGGTAAAGCACAAGCGTACAATAATCTTCTTCGTAGTGTTCGTCGTGCATCTATTCAAATGGGTGCTAATTTATCTGATGACCAAATTAAAACTATTGCTTCACGTGCCCAAACCCAAGGTTGGGATGCTGCAACTATTGGTG
>Ga0247723_1002375_pt1 | contig 10090 bp, 12 predicted proteins | sample MSEWelMarce5H_FC_FD_189079 | JGI IMG/M metagenome (GOLD analysis project Ga0247723, IMG submission 189079) | Subsurface sediment microbial communities from gas well in West Virginia, United States - MSEEL Well Study Marcellus 5H_FC | ecosystem: Environmental > Terrestrial > Deep subsurface >...
GAACATCTTTTGTCAAAAATTTTTCAGGGAGAATGTTTAGAGAAAAAAAATCCCCCTTTGTTGGAGGGGGATAGTTATCAGAAGGAGGGGTTTTTACACCCCTATGTATTGATATTGCAACACTGTTTCAGGGTTTTCTTTGTTCATGCTATCTGCACGGTTTGAGAGTTGACCCCAACGCTTTGACAGTTCCTGTAAGGTTGCATCAATAGACGGTGCAAGAATCATTGAAGCGGTAGTCTCCATCTGTTCACGCATTTGACCAGAATAGGATTGTGCGGAACGAGTGAGACCGTTGACGATTCCAAAAGCGGTCTTTTCAGAAATATCGCCCTTGACCTCTTGCAATGTTTCCAAGTAACCCTTGTGCCAGAGTTTTCCCTGTTCAATAGTCATCTTGTTATCACGGCACAATTGTGCAATGACTGGCAAAACATTGTCTACTTGCACTTGCTTGGAATGTCCAAGTAAGGTCAACATATCATTGCCCATTGTAAGTGCTGTATGAATTACATTTCGCACTTGAATCTGCAATTCTTGGGTATTGATTCGACCCATGTGACGTTGATTGATTTGCAACGATGAATCTTCACGCCCCCAAATCATTCCGTTCAAACAAATTGCTCGAAAAAGAAAGGGAGATACCTTAAAGGTTGCGTTCCGAATTTCAGAGTTACGGAAAGCAATTCCAACCCCATAGTCAGAGTCTGGTTCTGATTTCATATAATCTGGCAACAACACGTTACCAAATATATCATCGCCATCATTTGTAACATGGGACGCAAGTGCATCTGTCAGGGATGGCAGAGACTTTGCAATCATCTCAAGGGCTTCATGGTTGTCAATTACACCATAGCGTTCCGAAACAATCGCCCGAATGATATCGTTACCTTCATCATCATGGCGCACACGTACACGGAAACTACGTGGTTCTTTGCCAGAGGTATTCCAGTTTTGCTCTCTACGGTCTAATTCTTTATTTACAAACTTGACCGTATCATCATGGTAACCACGTTCTTCCAAAAATGAAATCATGGAAGACGGGATGTCTGCAAACATACGCAGAGAATTCAAACCAGACTTTGTAAGAGGTGTTCCGTCAATCAAGGTGTCGGAATCCAACAAGCGGATTTCCGATTCACTCTTAACGATATCACGCTTAAACTTTGCCTGCTCATTGACCGATTCAATAAGGCTAGGGAACGCGATACACTTATCTTGCCATACCTTGGCAACGTGGCGATGCGTTTCAGTAGATTGCAAACCGATTGCATTGTACCAATTGCCCTGTGCATCTTGCTTTGCAACAGCACCTTGCTTTGGTTGCAAGGAATCTACAGCGGCAAAAATATCTTTGTTAGGTTGTACCTTTACTGGTTCGTCGTCCAGTTCAAGGTAACTCTTTGGCTTGTTATCGTTCATAGGATTCTCCTTGGTGAGATGTCTACATAATATCATCGTAGAAAAGTAATGTCAAGAAAAAACAAGCCAATATAGTGTAAAGATATTTTTATTTGACACATTAGTACTTTGGGGGCGCAAAGCGCCCCCCATAAAAGAGGATTGTCAAATATTTTTTTCTTTTACCCTACCCTTGCAGATTTGGGATACAACTGGTAATATAGTGGTGAGGAATCTACTATGAAATTTGAATACGGAAACAATCCCGTTGTCATTGAGGGCAACATTGAATCATCAAACTATGGTGCAAAGGCAGAAAATCTTCCTTTTCTTTTGAATATGCTTCAAACCACATTGTATTCTGATAAGCCTCTTGCTATTTGCCGTGAGTACATTACCAATGCTTGGGATGCCCATGTTGATGCTGGCAAGGGCGATTTGCCTATTCACATTTCCATGCCATCAACTTTCAACTCCATGCTTAAGATTCGTGATTTCGGCAAGGGATTGTCTAAGAATGAAGTGTTACATCACTTTACATCTTATGGCGATTCTGGCAAGCGTCACACTGATGATATGGTTGGTGGATTTGGTCTTGGTTCCAAGAGTGCGTTTTGCTATGTTCCGTCTTTCACTGTCGTTTCGTATCACAATGGTGTAAAGATGACCTTCAATGCCCAAATTGAAGAGAAGAACACCACGATGAATCACTTGCGTGATATGGATGTTCCTACTGAGGAGACTGGTGTAGAAATCCAATTGGCAATCAAGCCGGGCGATGTATTTAGTTTCAAAAATACTCTCGTTCGTTTATTGAGTTTCCACAAGCCTACGCCCGTGTTTACAAATGATACATATATTTCAAGTGTAATCAATACACCATTCAATGTTGTATTGGAAGGTAGTAATTGGCAGATTCTTGAGCCAGATACTATAACCGAAAATACCGTTGTACTTGGAAATGTCCCATACACTTTTGATGCATACAAGTTCGATTATGATTTCCGTGACCGAATTAATCAGTTTGGTGATTTGAAATTTGTTATCACCTTGCCACCGAATTCTTTAAATGTTACTTTGAATCGTGAAGCATTGGAATACACGCAAAAGACTTTGACAAATCTGGAAACAGCATTAAACAAAGCGATGGATGAATACGAACGTGAGTTCATAGCAAAGTTCGATACTTTCGATTCAATCTGGGAAGCAAAGAAATTTCTCGTTGCTTTCCGAAACAACCGTGTATCTTTCAAGCCTGTCGTAGATGGGTATTCAATCCGAAAGACTGTTCTTGACTTAGGCACTCTTAAGTTCCAAGACCATCATTGGCTACAGTCAACAGAACGATGGACTAAAAACGGCTACCATGAAATCCCATGTTCAGATTCATCATATCTGTTCATTGCACGACCAGATATAGCAAAGTCTAGCATTCGTCTACGCACAAAAATGTACATGGAAAATAACAACCTTTCCAAGGGCTACAACGATGCTTCTCGTTTTGAAATCTTTCAGTTTGAATCTCATGGTGATGCAGATGATTTTGTAAACTCTTCACATATTCGTGGTGCAAACATCATTGAGTTAAATACAGTAAACTTACCAAAGGTTACTAAATCCAATGTTCGTACAGTAACGGTTCCCGCTGAAGGCTATGATTATTCCTATGGTAGTTTCAATCCAACTATGGTTGATTTGAATCATGGCGTAGGCGTGTATGTTCCAATTGCATACAATCACTGTTCGGATAGAATGCCTTTGTATTGGCAAACAAATGCAAATCTATCTTTAATCAATGATGCTATCAATCATGCTTTAGATACGAAAATTAAAATAGTTGGAATCAAAAACCAAGAGGTATCTCGTCTCGGTAAAGGATGGGTTCGGCTTGATAATCATGTTCAATCGTTGCTTGACAACATGAACACTGATGAACGAATGAAATTCACCCGTCATTTCTTGTATGAGATTTACAACCATTCAGATGAAATGTTCAATCTAGTTGAATATATGCCTTTTGAAAATCCATACTATCGTACAGCAGAATGGTTGAATGGATTCAAGGACAAATATCTGTTCAACTCTTATAAACATTCAATTACTGTTTTGAAGGATGCTGGATTCAAATTACCCAAATGGGAGTCAGATGCAGTAGTACGAAGCATTGAAGAATTCATTGCAGATTATCCTATTGTAGGTTTAGTAAAATCAAATACAGTCACTTTAGATTTTGAATGGGAGGTAGTTCGACACTACCTAAAGATAGACCAGTAGATTCCTCAAAAACTCTGGTCGAAGGAGGGGAGAAATCCCCTCCTTTTTTATTTGACAATTTGTAATTGTGGGGTGGCTTTGCCACCCCCGAAACATAGAATGGACAAATATTTTTTCCGTTTACCCTTAGCTAATGCTTGCAATCGTGGCAGATGTTTGGTAAACTGTCTTTGTTGGATATTAGTAAGGAGAAAAGTATGACAACACCGACCGCTAAAATCTTTGATTTTACCCCTGAAAATGGTTTTATCACCATTTTTATTGATGGTGAACAGCACACCATTCGTGCAACGGCATCAAATTTTGAGAAAGCAAAGTCTTTCTTCATTGCATCCGATTGGGATTCTCTTCTCTTTGAGATGAATCCATCTTTGCGTTTCAAGTCGCTCTATGCAAAGTATGAATCTGTGGAAGTGAAGGATGGTCAAGTCTTTGTCAATGGTGATTCCATTCATGATGTAGATGCACAACGTATCCTTGGATTTATGGCTGAAGGCGTAGACTGTGTTCCGATTTTCAAGTTTATCACCCGTCTGCAAAACAATCCATCCAAACGTGCGGTCGATGAATTGTACAAATTCCTACAGCACAAGAATCTTCCTCTTACAGATTCTGGCACTTTCCTTGCATACAAGGCTGTACGTGAAGACTTTACCGATAAGCACACAGGCAAGTTCTTCAACGGCGTGGGTGAAGTTTTGGAAATGCCACGTAACAAAGTTGACGATGATAAGAATGTTGGATGTTCATACGGTTTCCACGCAGGAACCTTAGAATATGCATCGAATTTCATGGGTGGCTACGGTCATTTGATGGTTGTGGAAATCGACCCTGCGGATGTTGTAAGCATTCCTGTTGATTGTGAATTCCAGAAATTGCGTACCTGCAAGTACAAGGTCACTCATGAGTATGAAGGTGCTTTGGACGAATTCAAGGTTTATGAATCTCATTATGAAACCCAATACGATGAAGATGTAGACCGTGAATGGGACGAAGATATAATCGAAGATAACTGTGATAGTCAGGAAGAATGTTCTGGCTGTGGATTTGAGTTTGATTCATGGTGTATGGATTGTCAACAATGTGGCGATTGTTGTGAATGCGACGAAGATGATTCCACTGGTGAACCTGAACAACCTAAAACAGAAATCCAGCAAGTGTTAGATTTTGATAATAAGATTAAGGCTTATTGGAAAGATGAACGCTTTGAATATCTTAAACTTTTTTCTTGGCTTTACAGCAATCAACGCATTAACTTAGCAAATGCTTTGCGTAAATTCTATAAAGAAATAGATGACCATCATATGATTCGTCCAGAATATGCAGTTCTTCTTCAATTCACATCCGAGGAAGATGCATATAAGATTTATCTAGAATTCAATCTATAAGAGTTCTTTATCAATATAATCCCTTAAGAGAAATCTTGGGGGATTTTTTTGCTAAAAATATTTGATGTTTTGGTATTATGGGGGAAGCAAGCTTCCCCCAAGTTTATGATTTGACAAATAAATCTTATATGGTAGAATACTGTATGGAAATGATATGGCACTTATTTGCTAACCCTAGTTTCATGGAACACGTTGAGAAAATACGTGCTGCCAAAGCAAAGGGTGAGGATTGTTTTATTTCTTATGAACCAAACCTTTCAGATTATTTCTACGCAGGCGATATTGTTTTTGATATTTCCGAAGGACTAGGTTATCTTGCATATCCTGAATCTTTAATGGATTGTATGTTTGCTGTTTCGCTTTCTGATTATGAAAATATTGATTATAAAAAGGTTTCTTGGGTTCCATGTGAAGGCATCCTAAAAAGTTCTATTTACCCCACAGATATAGTAGTTATGGACAAATTAGCAATGATGTATGGCACTGATAAAATGGAAGATAGCATTGGTTGTCAAATTCCTTTCGGAATATATAAAAAAGACATTACAATTCTTCTTGACAAACTGAAAATTATAGCGTAATATATAGGAGTAAGCCCCGGTGGTGGAACGGTAGACACGAAGGACTTAAAATCCTTTATCGCAAGATGTACGAGTTCGAATCTCGTCTGGGGCATAGAAAGAGGTTAGACAGTAAGAGAAATCCCTGTTATGTCCAGAAGACCCTATGTAAGTTTTGTTCAAATCGACACTGGTTAACTAGTCACCAAGCCGGGCAGAACATAACCTCTTTCATTTAATAGAAAGTATCAGAATGATTCAAAAGAAAAATCGTAATGAAGAGCCAGAAATTCTTGAATTAAAAGATGATTCAACAAGAAAATCAATTCTTGAAAATGGTTTACGAAGTTACTCTGTATCTGGTTACATAATTGAAACAAAAAACGATTTTGATGCAGTCATAACCAAACAAAATAGAACTAATCATATCCTTCACGCTTGTATTACTTTTATTGCTGGACCAGCAACTTGTGGTTTATTATGTTTTTGGATATTTCCTTGGATTTATCTCACCATTGTTAATAAAAATCCTGAGAGACATGGGTTTTGGGTTGATGAGTATGGTAGAATGCAATTGAAGAAATTGAAATCCTAATCAATTTGGGTTGGTAGCTCAGCGGTAGAGCAGTGCCCTTTTAAGGCATTGGTCGTGGGTTCGAATCCCACCCGACCCATTTTCACTTGGCGGTTATTGGCGTTTCTCTCCAAGTGAAAAACAATCCTCTTCTAACAGCCACTTAGAAGGGGATTACCTTAAGGTATAATACATTATGCTAACACCCTCTGAATTTATGCAAAGTTTACCTGAAGAACAGGTGAGTTATTTAATTGAAGTAATGTTTGCATTATCAAAATCGGAAAATGCACATATGTTAGAAACAATCCTTGAAGAAATGGATTTGTCTGATGAAGCCATAGGAAGTTTACTCTCCATCATTAACCAGTACTCTGGTAACATCAGATAAGCCAAGAATTTCTCCTTACACTAAATTCTTGGCACAGATCCCCACTATCCGACAATGGTGGGGATTTTTATTTGCACAATCTCTAAATATATTGTAAGATTATATGACTGGAGAAAGTATGGAAGAAACAATCATCGTTTATGCAATCGACTGTGGTCGCCATGACTACTGGAAAGTATCTATTGACCTTCTTTGCGAATTAAAAATTATCGAGGAAATCTCTGGCTACTCTTATGTTGGTAATGGTAATGACCCTTTAAATGAACAGGGTTTTGCATATCTTGAAATAGATTCAGATGTTGGAATCTTTGATAAAGCAAGTGAATTCTACAAAAAAGATGTCGCTATCGATATGGACACTCTCACTGATGCTTTCAATGAGAAGTATGATGATTATCGTCAGTGGCTTGAAGACTTAACCTCTTGGGATACAGATGTTCTTGAAGAGGAAGGTTACATTTGGGAAGTTGCCCCAGATGACTTAAAAGTTGCATTATATCCAGCACGTTGTGAAGAGTGCAGAGAATATGAATGTATGTGTGAAGAAGACTTAGAATAGTCTCAACTTTAGTGATAATGATTCCCAGGAAGAAATTCTTGGGAATTCTTTTTTATGGGGGAAGCTTGCTTCCCCCAAGGTACAATATTGTCAAAAAAAAATTCATTGACAATATACACCATTTAGTGTAAGATACAAGTGAGGGTAATATGGATAAAATATTTCAAGCAATGAAGCATGGACTGGAAGTGGTATATATATACCTTTATATACTAATAGCAATTATATTTGGTAGTATAATTTGTTTCTTTTTATTCATTTTGCCAAAGAAAGCCAAAGATAATTTCACATATGATGGATATGACTTATGAAATATGTTCTTTACGAACTTACAGATGATTGTGATATCATTATAAAAGTGTCTATTGCAAATCAATCTTTTCTTGAAGAATTCATGTTGCAACATACAAAAGATAAAAATTACATCCCTAACTATCTTGTTTTAGAATTTGATGAGCATGATGATTTAGTATCAGTGACTTATTATAGACAAGGCAAAATATCTAAAAAGGATGTTTGATAGATGACACAAAAAGAAGCAGAAGAAATTAAAAATAGAATAGAAGATTTAAACAAAAGATATGCTCCTATTAAATTAAATTTCAAAATGTATCCAAGTCATCATCCTCTTGATGATGACAATTGGTTTGTTACTATAGTTTACAATTATACGCCAGATGAATGGTTTACTCTTTTTGGTATGAATCACAGTTATGCTCAAGTGGTGGAAAAATTGAATGGTGTGGAATGGGGTTTTGAAGCAGTGCAAGCCTATCAAGAAGAATATGGCAATTTAAAATTCGAAGAAATCAAAAATTCGAAAACACTGTAGAAGAGATATATTAAAAAGGTTCGTATGCCCGTTTATCTCTTTTGCAAGTATTCCCAGTTTGTAATAACATACGCAAGTATAAACATAATAAACTGGGAATGCATCTTGATTAAGTTTGTTGATTAAGGTATCATTAATATGTTCCGGTAACCTTGTCACAGCGTGGTGCTTGGAAACTGGAACACTCTTGGGCGATTAGCTTAATGGTTAAAGCAGGGGACTCATAATCCCTTGAGTGGGGGTTCGAGTCCCTCATCGCCCATTTTTAATTCTTTTAGACAATAGTAAAAATGATGATATACTAAATCTGTTAGAAACATTACATGTCTTTTGCCCTCACATTAATTTTTCCTGAGAGAAAATATGTGAGGTTTTTTTTGGCAAAAATATAATTAGGAGTTTAATATTAAACTCCTAATCTAGGATTTTTCAAAGATATATTAAAATACCGGGTTTTCGGTGGAATGTTGCGCTTTTTACAACGCATACGGTATACTACTCTTGTAAGGAAATATAATACCTTACAAATATATTGTAGAAAGTGACTGCAAATGTCCGCAACAATTAGTGAAACATCAGAAGGGAAACGACGAGGCAACCCTGATTGGGGTTATGTAATGCCATACGAAGAGGCTCGTAAGGCTGTATCTAAAAAGGGTTTCAAAAACCTTATTGAGTATCGTGCTTGGGTAGAACAGGAAAAGCCTGAAGGTTTTTCTATAAATCCATATGCAATTTATAAGTATCGTGGTGAATGGGTATCTGCTCGTCATTTTCTTGGTAAGATTGATTGTACTACAGACACCAAGGTAATTGCAAGTGAAGACAAGGGTCTTACAGGAAAATTTCCGTTCCATAAGATTCGCACTATCATAAATCAAATTCTTCATCCCAAAATAAATGTCTGATATTCTTGCAATTTAGATGACAGGGACGCAAATATGCGTCCTTTTTTTATTTGTCAATTTTATAAATTAGGGGTTGTTCACAACCCCTTAAAACCATATTGTCAAATAAATATTATCTGGTTAGTTTGCATTTTACCCTTGCAGTTTAGTGGAATGGGATGTAATATATAGACATCAAAGACAGATACTCAAGGAGTAAGATTAGTGTTATCGCTTTTAGACAAGACTGAGGAATATACATTCCCAAACCTTTCAACCACTGATGTCGTCATGAATACGGTCATTGCACCTAAAGTTCATCGTACACGTAAAGCGTCTTACAATGACTGCCGTGAAGCAATCAAGGATTTCAAGTTTAAGTCTATGGCAGAATACCAGACTTGGCTTGATACATCCAATTGTAGTGACATCTTTTACAAGTGTCCTGCACAGTCATATGCCAATAACGGCTGGGTATCCACTAGAGATTTTCTTTCTATGACTGAAGAAGAATATCGTCAATTGAAATCAGAACGTGGTCGTTGGGTAGGAACTACTCATACTAAAAAGACTCACAAGAAGTCTGCACCCAAAGCAACTAAGGTTGAAACCAAGGTTGTAGATAAGAATGAACCAACATTCACTGAAGTGATTTATTCATTGTGCAAGCAAGGTGTACCAGACCACATTGTCAAGGTTGTATTTAATTCATACAATCCAACTTTTCAAGACCTCAAAGACTTGTGCCAAGAGTTGATTATTCTTCGCAAGTAATGATATTATAAAGACAGGGGGATTCTCCCCCTGTCAATCAAGGAGAGATATGAAATACAAAGTTTTTATTGAAATGACCTTGCACACCGGCAAAGAGGGATTTTCTGTCGTTGTAAATGGCAATGATGAAGATGATGCAGAGCAAAATGCTATCTTTGAAATGAAGCAAGAGTATAAGAACATTGCATCATATTTTGTTGATGAAGTAAACGAACTTGAGTATGAGTTTACCATAGACGATTGGGAAGAAAAGTATAAGCCTATGCAAAATCCCCGCAAGGATGCAGATGAAGGTTTTGATTCTACCATTTTCGATACCCATCATGAAGGTGATTATGAAGTCTTGAAAGGTTATGACATAAATCGTCTTTGGACTCTACTTGAGGGTGAAGATGGAATGGTAATTATATCAGGCTATCATAGAATAAATAGACTTGGATACTTTATCAC
>Ga0247723_1002376_pt1 | contig 10088 bp, 12 predicted proteins | sample MSEWelMarce5H_FC_FD_189079 | JGI IMG/M metagenome (GOLD analysis project Ga0247723, IMG submission 189079) | Subsurface sediment microbial communities from gas well in West Virginia, United States - MSEEL Well Study Marcellus 5H_FC | ecosystem: Environmental > Terrestrial > Deep subsurface >...
TAAGTCGGATACTCATAATGTGGCTTCAATAGCAACCTTTCTCGCGTCATAAACATTTCGCAGTGCGTCTAAATCTGCGGGCGCGAGTTTTGCACGATTCTCGGTGATTTTGTTGCGGATTACTTCAAGGTTCTCAATCGTGTCGCTTGATTCGAGTCCATCAAAGAATGGCTTTGCGTCCTGATATTCAACTGGGACTTTCGGCGCTTTTTCTTCTTCGGTCATTCGCTTGACCTTTTTCATTTCGGATTCTGAGGCTCGCTTGCCCTTAGCAGCGAACAAGAAATTGGCTAGACAACGACCGAGGCTGGAAGTCTCGCAGTTCTCGGCTGCGCTGTATTTGTTTACGGGAGTTGTTCCCTCGATCTCCATAGCGAAACCAGTGGTTGTTGGGCGCGAATCTTCTTTATCAACGAATAACAAACTGTTACAAGTCCACACGATAAGAGTGCGACCTTCGGGTGTCTGACGCTCGTGGTACTTCACATCGGTCAACAAGCGACCATTCGGAAACTGTTCCCAAAAAGCGCGGATTCTATCTTCAACTAATTCGTACTGCGATAAATCGAAAGCCATAGTATTTCTCCCTGTTTAAGTCCTCGAATGAGGGAAGTGAAATCTATAACAAGATTTCCTGCGGGTCAATTTTGACTTTTCGACGGCGTTGCGCTTAAATTGCCTTGTTCAAATAGCCTCCCTGGTTTGAGAACACAAAACCCTCCAAGATTTCGGTCAAGGAGGGTTTTGCTTCGGGACGGATCAAACTACTTCTTAGGTGCTACTGCTTTCTTCTTTACACTAGCGCGTACTTTTTTCTCAAGTGCAATTTTGGCATCTGCCGCAACTGACTCGGCGATCTTGCCGAACGCTGGATCTTTCTTATTGAACCAACGGAGTGCTACTGGAATTGTTGCTGCCCATAGAGCATTGGCTACTTCGAGCCACTGATCAACGGTGAAACTTACTGGACTCTTACCATTTCCCACGATCGCAATTGCTGTGATTGTTGCACCGAGCAAACTGCGTCCGTAGGATTCGAGTGCTGCTTTTGTCTTTGCGTTCATTACTTCTCCTTAGTCGCCAACGACTTTACTATGTCGAATATATCATCGAGCCTGTTGGCTATGCCCGACTGTCGTTCTTCAAGTCGGATTACTCTATCAGCCAAATGAGACCCTCCGTTCGGACGGAGTTGAGCAACACACTGCTCGATTGGTTCGAGGCGAGCGTCTAGGGCTTCGCTGATCTGGCGTTCGATAATACTTTTCACGGGTCTCCATATGAACTTACTAAGGACTGCTGCAACACCCAAAAGGGCGGCTGTGGTCATTCCGACAATTTGAGCATATTCTTGGATCTGCATCCCTCAAGTTTAACCCCTGTGGGGTTAGGTTATAGCCCGAACACGATTAACTTGCTAAATCACCTAAAGAAAAAATGTCGTTTTTGTTCACAATGATCACAACAATATCTCCAACTTGAGGGGCATACGAATGAAGATAGCGAACATTCGTAACTGCTGTATTTGAACCTGAGATTTTTACGCTGATACTTTTAGGAGAGTTCGATGTAGCGGTAACTTCTCCATAATGTATCGCTGTGCGCACATTTTGATCTACCAACTTCTTGATGATATCTGCAAACTCCATTATGAACCTACAACAATCTGCTCGCCCGAGGCTACTACTCTAACGGTTCGAGCCTTTGCTGACATCTCATCTTCGGGATTTAATGGGATTTCAAGGGAGTCAAGAATTACCAAGCGGTCAACCTTTGCTCCGTTGGATTTTACATAAACTACATCTTGCACATCAAGGGTCGGGTCAACTATGCCGTTCCAGTTAATAACTTCTTGCGCTCCAACATAAGTGTTGAGGAGAGAGGTTGCTGCCTTGATCGCCTCGGCTTCTGTCGAGAGCAAACTCGTGGTCACAAAAGTAGGCACTTCACCAAACTTGCCATAGCGGTAGGTCGGTGAGGTTGAATCTTCATCCCATACATCTATTCGGATTGGAGTCGCAACATCTGTTCCTTCAATTGTATAAATCACGCCATTGTAAGTTTCTGTCGTACTAATTGTTCTATTCAAACTGGTCACGGTAGTTCCAGAACCTTCGTCGAAAGTCGCAACTACAACTGAACCATCTAGGGACGGGAACTGCGCCATTTGAACTACACCGTTAGCATCGAAGTACAAGTCGTAACCAACTAATTCGCATATTTCGATTGCGTCTTTCCACGGATCATTATCTGATTCCATACCAAGAACAACTTGGTTAATCGTCACATTTGTTGTCGGAAAGGCTGTTGTTACATCAGGGTAGCGGTCTTGCAATAACTTTGTAATTGATGTTTCTAGCGAACCTGTGATCATTTGGTACGGTTGCGTCCATTTTGCGCGAGAGACAATTAAACCTCGATCGTCACCTTTTACTGAAATGCTTACACCGTCATTTGTGTCTTTGATTTCAACATCTGTTATGACGAAAACACCAAGAGGTACATATTCCTCGGTTCCATTTGAGTATTGGACACCCCGATAAAGGCGCAACTCGTTACCAAAAGGCGTGAGCAAATCGAAGTCATTATCAGGAACAAGGTTTAAGGTAGTTCGATCTGTAACTAAACTAACTGTACAAGATCTGCGGATTGAGGATGAAGTATCAATGGTCACTGAACCCGACTCAACATTGATTTCTTGTAATTTTTGGTCGCTAGTCCATACTTCGGCTTTTGACACAACTACATGATCTGTCAACACCGCCGCTTTGAACGCTGCGCTTGATGGATACATTAAGCATCTACCTCAACATAAGCCAAGTCTAAGTCGCGGAAAATCGTTCCATCTGTTTTGGATTCTGCTGCCCAAGTTCGCGCAGTAATTCGGATGTACTTTTGATTTCCATACGGATCTTGCACCAAGATTGTTCCTTGATGGATTACTAGAGGATAAATAGCATCCCATTCTGCTTCGGTTACTGTCTTGATGGAATAGATACCATCTTCACCTTGTAATGGACCTGCTACAACGATTGGGCGAGTTTTACCAAGTGGACGGAAAACTGTATTCGGTTCGTCAATGTTGGTATCTAATTGAGCAAGAACTCGAACTGATCCAATGTTAATAGATGGCTTTTCGATTGCTTTCAACCACCAAGTTTCATCACTGGTAATCAAAACTTGCTGGACGGTACTCCAAGCAGAAGGAAACTCGTTGGAACTTGCATCTACGCCTACTGATCTTGCGCGATAGTAAGCAACAACACTGCGAGGTGCTTCATAATCCGCAACTGTGCCAACATAACTCCCGTTAGGCGTGATATTCCCACCATTTCTAATTTCTGCATAAATAGCACCTGCATCGTCTGAACGGTGAACATCAAAGTATTGACTTGAATATCCTGTAGGAGCGGTTCCTGTAACTGTCAAAGTCGCCTTGCCTAAATTGTCGTCCCAAGAGGCTGTCAAAGTTGGAACTGATGGCGGAGTGACTGTGATAGTGAATTGACTATAAGCATAAGCAGACCAAAATGGTGAACCGTTAACGGCTTTTGCAACACGAACATAAGCGCGGTAAACACCTGAAAGCAACAAAGTACCAATAACTGCTGTTCCATCGGATGAAGCAATTTCACCTGATTCCCAAGTCGCCGTTGAGGTTGCTGCATCAAATCCACCTGCACCGTACTGAGCAGAAGAAAACACCTTGATCTCATAGTAAGCCTGAGTCTCGTTATCTGAATCTGCATACGCCCAAGTAACATCGGGAGCAGTAGTGGTAGTGATAGTCCCTGTCGGTGCTGAAACTGTAACTGTTGGCTGTGCTGATATATCTACATCTACATACAACTCGTAAATGTTCGCAACATTTGTTGAATCGTTATACTCGGTAACTTTTACACGCAAACCATTGATGGTTTCGGATGCCCAATCTGTTCCATTCGGAGCAGCGGTAAACCACGGACCAGTAACCACACCTAGCGCGTTAGTTCCACGAACTGCTAACGCTGAATGAAAATAGTTTTGATTATCTGCTCTTGATCCCAAATAAACATTACAACGCCCTGTGTCGTTAGGAGTCGCTATGCGAGCGCGAACACGAACGCGCTTAACCCGCTGCGCTGCACTAATAGATGTAGTTCCAAAATCGAGCAAAGCGGTCGCTTGACCAGTGATACTTGTGGACTTAGCAATATAGGTGGAATCACTGTTATCCGACAACGCAGCGTGAAGCGACCCAGATCCGCCTGAAATTGTGTAAAGGGTGCTGCCCGACGCTGTTGCATTAGGTCTAACGGTTGTTACTGCCATTATTTCTTCGCCTTCGTCGCGCTTGCTACTGCCTTATTAATTGTACTTGGGGTAACTGTAGGCACAACCTTATTGGTCGTGATGTTAACTGTCGTCTTGGCTGGTGGCATAAGCGATGGTAGTGAACCACTTGCTTTTAATCCTGCATAAGTAATGCCTGTTGAAGCAGCCTTAGGCGTTGGTGTTGGAGTTGGCTTGATCAAAGTCGTAGGCATTTTTACGGTAGCAGTAGAACTAACAACTGTGCTTGGCTTAAACGCAGCAGTCGTAGATTTGTAAACAGGCGGAACAAATGTACTTCCTACATACATTCCTGTTCCTGGCATCGCGGTATTTGTTGACGGCTTTACTGTTGGCTTTGTTGCTACTGGTGGCTTGGTTGTCGTTGTTGGCTTCTTAGTTGGAGGAGCCTCGACTGTAGGTTCAGGAATATCAATTGACGCTGCTGCTTCGGCTTGAGCCATCGCTGCTGCGATTTGTGTTGCAATTGAGGCTGCAAGAGTAACTAAGCGGGCTTCTTGCGCCTTGAGAGAGTTATAGATACCGCTAGCAAAAGCATTACCCGCGTCAACACCTGATGTTCCAAGACCGCTAACTGCGCTTTCGATTGAAGCCACGATCGCTGCCATTTGTGTATCAATCGCTGCAACCTTAGACGCTGCACCATCCACAATTCCTTGAGCCATCGCTACGGAGTTGTTATAGAAAACTCCAGCCATTTTAGTTCCAAAGGCTGTGGAGGTTGTATTGATCTGCGTGTACAAAGAGTTGATTTGAGCAAGTTGATCTGCGCTCGCTGACGCAAGAACTTTAGCCGTTCCAGCAGCCGCTTCGGGACCTGCTTCCAAAAGTTGACGCAAGTAATCCTTATTAAGACCAGAAGCCAACAACTTTTCAATGTTCGCGCCGAACTCGGTGATCTGTCCAAGACGGTCGGTCAATTGCTTAGTTACTGCATCTACACCGTTGCTTGACTTCTTGATCTGCGAGATAACGGTTCCAGTCGCGGTCTTTGTAACGCTAAGAACTGCCTTGCTATCTGTGTTAGATAGGTCAATAAGTGCCGTTCCAAAGGACTTCATAGAACCTTGAATCTGATCAGCAAACTTGGCTTGATCCGCTACAAGATCCTTGAGTTTATCTTGAGCATCTTCGAGTTCCTTGACTGCACCTTCGCGCTTCTTAGCAGCCTTGACTAAATCTGTGGTTTGGGTTTCAAGGAACTTGGTTAACTTGTCGCGGTTAGCAGGATCTAAACCAGTGAAACGCTCGTTGACCGCATCAACCAACTTATCGTACATACCAATAATCGAATCCACGCTAGCGGTCGCACCTGACATCGCCTTAGAGATTTCGCTTGGAGTTCCAAAAGGCTGACGCAATAAATCATTAAACTTTTGCATCGCTGCTGCGCGTGTTTTTGCCTCGTCTGCAAGTTTATCTGCTTGCTCGTTGAGATCTTTGAGAAGTTTTTCTTGCGCTTTCTTTTGCGCTGCTGCCGCTGCTTCCGCCGCTCCAGGTTTGAACGCTCCAGGATCAGCAACCTTAGGCAACTTATAGCCTTTAGTGCTTTCTTTAGCCTTTTTACCCGATTTAGCCAACTTGTCTAAGTTGTCTGCATAACCTCGTACTTTTTTACCAGCCTTTTCAAAGAATTCTGTGCCAGCGTCAAGTGCGCTGTTAATACCATCAAGAGCCGCTTGCGCTCCAGGAACTTTGAGAAGCGCCAAACCTTTGAGGAGTAAACGCATTGGAGTAGATACCAACTTGAGGATACCCATCGCCAACTTGCCAACCCATTCGATGAGATAACCGATGGCTATAATTCCGACTTTACCAACATTGATCATTAACTTACGGAATGTCTCTGACTTATTCCAAAGAACCATAAACCCTGTTACAAGAAGTGCTACCGCAGCGACGATCAAACCAATAGGGTTAAACGCCATTGTTAAGTTTAATAACTTCTGTGCTTTTGTGACTATGCCCGTCATAATTGCTTGGCGAGCCATAAACGCTGTGTGAATCTTTGAAGCAGTAATTTGCGCTTTTGTTATTGCGAGGTGCGCCAACGCTCCTGCACGGAGACCAACATATGCTGCTGCGACCATAGCAAGAACTGTTCCAAAAGCGGTGAACAAAGCAGTGTTCGAGGTTATGAAGCGACCTATAGCACCGAGAGCAATAACGATTCCCGCTAACGCGCCAACAAAAATCTTGATCGCTGGTAACACGATTGTTGTGAATGCTGGAGCAAGAACTACTGCTAGACCTCGACCAAAATCAACAACACTTTTAACAACTGTAGTTAACGCTGTTACAAGCCCCGAAACCGCACCCTTAACCAAAGGAACTAAACCAGTTATACCTTTAGCCGTATCTTCTGTGAACGGCTTGAATCCTTCAATGAACGCGATAGAAGCAGCGTCCTTCATATTCGACAACGAACCTGCGATTGTTTTTGACTGCGCTTCCATCAAACCGCCGAACGCTGGCAAACCTTTTGCGCCGTTTTCAATGGAATACAAAAGAGATTGAATAGCAAAATCGGCAGGGATCATGCCATTTTCTGCCATTTTCATCGTTTCTTGGGTCGTTTTACCAATTGCTGCTGACAAGTAGCCCCATACTGGAATACCAGTTTCAGCCAATTGACGCATTTCTTCTGCGCTGACCTTGCCTTTTGCTTGCATTTGTCCGAGTGCGCGGATGATATTAGGCATTTTTTCGCGACCAACTGCGGAGGCTGCATCTCCGACGGCTGTGAGCATTGGCAGAACCTTGTCTGCTGTAAAACCATAAGCGAGTAACTGCTTGCTCGCGTCAACTACTTCTGTGAACTCAAATGGAGTCTTAGCAGAGAATTGCTGAAGTTCCTTGAGAAAAGCCGTCGCTTTTTCGCCTGACCCTAAAAATTGAGTGAACGCGATTTCTGACTGTTGAAATGCTGAGGCTGTTTTTAAGCCTGTGATAATAAATGCACCTAGAGCAGCATTAGCCGCCAAGATCCCATACTTGAGTTTACGCCCTACAAAATCTGCTGTCTTATTCGCAGATGTTCCTAAACCATCAGTAGATTTTTTAGCCCTGTCCATTTCGGACACAAACTGGCTGGAGTTGGCACGGATGTTTGCTAATACATCAACTACCGTAGCCATCTCTCACCTACCTTTTTTTATTGGCTTGTTCTTGTTCCCAGATCCGCAACCGCTCTAGTGCTTCCCACTCTGCTAATTCAATTGCAGAGATTGGGTTGTAGGAAGGACTGCCATTGAGTAACTCATCAACAGTCCTTCCCAACCTTTCCGCTAACTCAAAGACGAATCTGCGGTAGCCGTTGCGGAGGAATCTTTTCCCGCTACATCTGCCGATTCTTGGGTGAATCCTGACAAACGCATACCAACCGACGCTAATCGGTCAAGTGCGTTTGCTGACTTTGCAAGGAGAGCATCTCGGTCACTAGGACTGAAAATCTGCTCACCGCTCTCGGGGTCAAACGATGTTGCAATCACGATCTCTGGATACACGAACTGTAAGTTCACATCACCAGTCTGACCGACTGCTTTATCCATAATACGGGTGCGTTCTGCACCAGTCATACCACGGACTTCAACTTTTACTCCCCATTCAGGAACATCCACAATTTCACTTGGGATGTCTTGTGCGGTGAGGATTTGGTCTCTAATGGACACGATATTCTCCTTTGGGTCTCTTGGACTCGATTGTTTACTTATTTAATTTTTATGCAAATGCGCCACGGGTGATAGCACCTGTGACCTGAAACTCTGCTGAATAAGCAACAATGTCGCCGATTCCTGCTGATGTCTCATATGAAGTCATAAGGGCTTCACCTGTGTACTTTACTTGTCCTGCGGTTGTTCCTTCGGGACCATACTCGAATGAAACTGAGGCTTCTTGCCCCAAGATCCCTGCGAGATGTGCGTCAACTGTAGCGTCAAATGAACCTTCAACGCTGATTGTTGCGTCTGCGAATCCAACTACATATGAACGACTGCTTGAGCCGAATGAAGTGGTTTCTAAAGTTTCAATCTCGCGAGGGAATGAAACAGAGTTCAGCGTATTGCTGATATCTGTAAGAGTTCCACCTGAGTTATCTACCTTGAATGACGCGTTCTTACCATGTCTAAATGTTGGCATTTCTATTACCTCCGACTAAATGCGATGCTTACGGTGAGTGAACCTGCTCCTGCTGGTGTTACTAAACAACGCAGGTAGCGGGGAACAGAACCGCTCACTGTGCTTCTTTGAGATGTTTCTGCCCCAATTCCTACTGTCGTAAAGGTTACAAGATCTGCCCAAGTTGAGTTATTTGCAGAACCTTGAATCTTTGCAACTGTAGTTCCTGAGTTTGAGTTAGCGGTAATGTGCAAATGAGCCACACCACCTCCAGTTGACGCGGCTGCGTTGTCCACGCTTGTGCCAGTCAATGTTGTGGTTATGGCGGATTGGCAAGCAAGCCAAACACCATAATCCAATCCCCCATCCGCAATAGCCTCGCCTGTAATGGCGACTACTTCGGTTAGAGGAGAACTTACTTCGTAAGAGGTTGACTTAGCGTCTAGCAAGATCGCACGGCGACCTACTGCTGCGCCATCACCTGATACGGTCATAGTTGGACCATCTCCCAGTGCCGAACTAAGGATGTAGTCAATACCTGTGCTTGCGCCACCTTCGAACAAACCTTCGAAAGAAACGGTTCCATCTTTATGCCCAACAATAAATGTGCGGGCTGCTGAACCAAATGTTGTCGTTTCAGGGGCTTCTACTTCGTTAGTCGCTGAAACGCTGTTGAGATATTGCGAAATATCATGCTCGTCCGCTAGGACAACTGTATTTTTACCGTGGCGAAATGTAGGCATTATTCTGTCTCCTCGACTGGACGCTCAAAGGGTGTGCCATCTTGAACATTTCCATCGCCATCAATATCTTTGGCGTTAGGGTCGAATACAACTTCTTCGACTACTGGAGTTTCTTCAACTACTGGCTCGATTACTTTTTCTACAACTGGGGCAATAGTTTCGCCCTTACCATCAACTTCTTCAATGAAGCCTGACGACAATAACCATTTAACATCTTTTTCAGGCAAATCGCTAACTAGATCTCCTGCTTCAACGCGCTTGTTCGGCGGATAATCAACACCAACCACGGCTCGGTACTGGGTCATTGTGCCTCCTTTTTAGGCAAGCAAACCCCGTACCATATGACCTCAAAGGGTTCTAGCATGGTCGGGGTCTCTTTGGACTCGATTGACGCTACTGTACAACACTTTGCGCTTGAACTTCATCTAAACGCGCTAACTCCGCTCGCTTTTCTTTGATCATTCGCAAGGTTAGCCAATAGCCGATTCCATCTACTGCATTGTCCAATTTGGTCGCGTGGACTTCGCGAGCGATCTTTACTCCGACCATACAAAGACTTACTTGTTCGGCAGTCACATCAACTCCGAGGATGGCTGACCAAATCTTTGCTGCTCGGTTGAAGTCATCTAGGGGATGACCGTAATCAAGATGTCTATCCTGCGAAACTAGATCCGCTGCATATGCCGCAATATCTCTTGGGTCGCTGAGTTCCATTACAACACCGCCATATCTGCTACTCGTTTTTCGGGATACATACAAAAGGTTAAAATGCCCGTCTCCGCGCTCGCTCCAGTCATTTCCTTCCACCAAAGCGAACCTCCGTCAAGAGCGGGGGCTTGAAGCCACATAACTCCGCCCCAATCTGCTGCTCGGAGATGGTGCCAGTGACCAGTCACA
>Ga0247723_1002378_pt1 | contig 10083 bp, 6 predicted proteins | sample MSEWelMarce5H_FC_FD_189079 | JGI IMG/M metagenome (GOLD analysis project Ga0247723, IMG submission 189079) | Subsurface sediment microbial communities from gas well in West Virginia, United States - MSEEL Well Study Marcellus 5H_FC | ecosystem: Environmental > Terrestrial > Deep subsurface > Rock...
AAAAAGTGGTCCCTTTAAAGGAGGGATCAAAAGGGAACCTGGGTTCCCTTTCGCTTGTTTAGCTTAGTGGTAGAGCATTACACTTGTAATGTAAAGGTCTCGAGTTCAATCCTCGAAGCAAGCTTATTGTTTTTTATTAAATATTTGTTAAATAAAAACAATTTTTGTGCGTCATTGGTGTAGTGGTAACATGAATCCCTTCCAAGGATTAGCTGAGGATTCGATTTCCTCATGACGCAAATGTAATACCTATAAATGAAATACCCATAAATGTAATTAGACAAATAACAAAAAATCTTTGTTATTTATCAACAAAACACGGAAGCAAAAATATTTATTAGTGAGAAATAGAAACAAATCTTTACATTGTAGTTAATTACATCAAGATTGTTATTTATGGCTACAAAATTGTTTTTACTTTCATCAAATTTTGGCTTTTGATCGCATGAGTAGAATCGACGATTGCGAAGTGACCTATGTGCAAGTGACCTATGTGCAAGTGACCTATGTGCAAGTTTTGTAATAAACATCATAGTATATTCTTATACTTATCAATTGTTTATGTTTTTTTCTACAATTATATATACAATGGAACGATTGAATGAAAAACTCAGCACTCTGATGGAGACGTTGTCCAATATAATGGCCAAGAGGGGCGACCGCATTAAATCCTTAGCCTATAAAAGGGCACATGAGGCAATATTGAGTTTAGATCGCGATATTCACACCGTAGATGAATTGAAAAGCGTCTCTGGTATTGGTGCCTCTAGTTTGGCTCATATGCGCGAGTATTTAGAAAAAGGGACTCTCGAAATCATAGATGCTGAACGCTTGAACCCCGAAAATATTCTCAGCGACATTTATGGTGTGGGGCCGAAAAAAGCGAAGGAATTGGTTCAAAAAGGAGTAACCTCTATTGCTGAATTGCGAAAACGCCAAGACGAGCTGCTTAATAAAGTCCAGAAAGTGGGTCTCCAATACTACGAGGATATATTAGAACGCATACCGCGGTCCGAAATAGATAAATACAATGAGGTTTTCAAGGCGGCAGTTCCACCGACGGCAAAATATGAGATTGTGGGGAGTTATCGCCGCGGAGCGGCTGATTCTGGAGACATTGATGTGATAATCACATCTGAAAACAAATTGGATTTCCAAAATTTTATAGATTTTTTGATTTCAAAACATATCATCTTAGAGGTTCTTTCAAGAGGCGATTCCAAGTGTTTGGTGATTGCGCGAATTTCTACACCCAAATATGCCCGTCGTGTTGACTTCCTCTATACTTCGCCGCAAGAATACCCTTTTGCTGTGTTGTATTTTACAGGAAGCAAGGGGTTCAACACGGTTATGCGCGGACATGCATTAAAGCAGGGCTATTCTTTAAATGAACATGAATTAACGGTTAAGAGTAATGGTGAAAAGATACAAGGTAAATTTATTGAGGAAAAAGACATTTTTGACTTTTTACAACTCCAATACAAAACGCCGGGTGAAAGAGTAGATGGAAGGATGGTCATTCCAAAAATACAATCAGAAAAAACAGTTTTAAAAAGTGGAATCTTAGAGGTAGATTCAAAACACGGAGAAGTCGATTCAGAAATAGATATTTTGAAGAAAAAACTGGATGATTGTAATCAAAAATTATTAATGGTTTCTCAACCGATTGTAAAGGTTGCTTCAGATTCGCTTAAAGGCAACGAAGTTGCCGAAAAACAGGTCGCTCCGCTTAAAGGCAACGAAGTTGCCGAAAAACAGGTCGCTCCGCTTTTAGTCGCTCCGCTTGCACCTCTAAGATCCCCTGAAATAAAACCATCAAAAGAAGTTAAAACTAAAAAGAATATTATTCCAAAGGCTACTAAAACACGAAAGAATATGAAACCTTCAAAATCATTGCTAACTGAATTCTCAACCAACGGCGTTTCCTTCTTAGAAACCCTGAATGAATTACAATTATCAGAGATGATCTTAGAGGCAAACAGAACATACTATACTTTGAGTAAACCTCTATTATCCGACAACCAATATGATATTTTGAAAGAATATATCGAAACTAAATATCCAGCAAACGTCGCAATTACTCAAGTCGGAGCACCAGTCACACGTTCCAAGGTAGAACTCCCATACGAAATGGCCTCTATGGACAAAATCAAACCTGATACCAGCGCCCTTTCTGACTGGGTCAAACAATACAAAGGCCCATACGTCCTCTCGTGTAAGTTGGACGGCGTTAGTGGTATGTATTCAACTGAGGGCGACACCCCCAAATTATATACACGCGGCGACGGCAAAGTGGGTCAAGACGTTTCTCATCTCATAAAAACACTCAAGCTTCCAAAACACAAGGGTCACGTTGTTCGTGGAGAATTCATAATTTTAAAAGATGTTTTCAACACAAAATATAGAGATAAGTTCGCAAACCCCAGAAATTTGGTATCTGGAATTGTTAACGCAAAATCGATTGACGAAAAAACATCGGACCTCCATTTTGTCGCTTATGAGGTAATTCGTCCCGTTTATAAATCAAGCGAACAAATGCGTTTGCTCCAGGAGCTCGGTCACGAGGTTGTATTGAATCGCGTTGTTCCGTCGCTTTCAAATGCCCTGCTATCTGAAACGTTGGTAGAGTGGCGCACCAAATATGACTATGAGATTGACGGAGTAATTGTGTGCGACGACCATATACACACGCGTGGTTCGGGTAATCCGCGCCATGCATTCGCATTCAAAATGGTGTTGTCCGACCAAGTCGCCGAGGCGAAAGTCGTGGACGTTGTGTGGGCGGCCAGCAAAGACGGTTATTTGAAACCGCGCGTGCGCATAGAGCCTATCCATATTGGTGGGGTCACCATTGAGTACGCTACTGGGTTCAACGGCAAATTCATAGAGGAAAACAATATTGGCGTAGGCGCAGTGATCACAATGATACGGTCTGGTGATGTGATTCCCTATATTAAATCGGTGGTTGTTCCCGCCGATACGGGTAAAATGCCGGACGTTCCTTATATTTGGACCGACACACATGTAGATGTTCTTTTGGAAAATAAGAATGATGATCCCATGGTGCGCGAGAAAAACATTACAGGATTCTTCACAGAGATTGGTGTAGAGGGATTGTCTAGCGGCAACGTCCGCCGTATTATGGCGGCGGGATACGACACCGTCCCAAAAATCGTCAAAATGGAAAAGTCGGATTTTGCGAAAGTAGATGGATTCCAGCAAAAAACAGTGGATAAACTCTATGATGGTATTCGTGACCGCATTTCAAAGGCGACGCTTGTCCAACTTATGGTGGGCTCCAATATGTTTGGTCATGGAATGGGTGAGCGTAAATTGGGACCCGTCATAGAGGCGTATCCTGATTTTCTTGTATCGGCAGATTCAAAAGCTGAAAAGATGCGACAACTTGGAACAAAAGGCATCCACAAGAATGCCGAGGAAGTGGTTGATAGTATTATACCTTTTTTGAAATTCTTGGATGAATGTGGAATAAAAACAAAAACAAAAACAAGCGCAAGCGCAAGCACAGCAGCAAGCACAACAGCAGCAAAATTCGATACAACACACCCTTTATACGGAAAGACCATAGTTATGACGAAAATAAGAGACAAAGAAATAATTGATTTCTTAGAGGCAAAAGGCGGAAAGCTTGGAGACAATGTGAAGGCTGATACACTGGCGTTAATAGTTAAGTCGAAAGATGATGTATCGGCCAAAACCAAGACGGCAACTGATAAAAATGTGCCTATTATGACGCCAGATGAATTTAAACGCGAATATAAAATATAGTATAAATTGACTTAAAGCACAAACCATATTATACACCATACGTATAATATGGCCGAATACCAAGGAGTAAGATACCAAATTTTTGAAAATGATGAGAATGAAGCGGTATTTAAGCCAATTCAAAATTTGGCGACCTCGAAGCCAATTCAAAATTTGGCGACCCCAAAGCCAATTCAAAACTTAGTTATGCCGACATTTAAAAACCCCGAGCCAGAACCCCAACTCCAAAAGCTTGAATCGCAAATCCAAGAAAACGACATTGTTGGACGAATCAAAAAATATATTGCTGAAAAAAATCCAGGCTTAACAATTTTAACTCCTTGTTATGGCGGCACTGCTTTTGTAACATATATGGAGTCTCTAATCCAAACATTTTCAATGTGTAAGGATTTTGGTCTCAGAATGAAGATCCATTTCTGTAAGAATGATAGTCTTGTTTCAAGAGCGCGCAACAACTTGATTGCGAAGGCAATGTCTGACCCCACTACTACACACATGTTGTTTATTGACGCAGATATTACATGGGACCCCGTCGATATTCTAAAGCTCATTTTGGCGGATAAGGGGATTGTCGGTGGTATCTACCCACTTAAAAGCTATAAATGGGATGACGTTTCATCGGACCCAAATTTCATAAAATCATTGATGGAACGAAAACAGAATTCGCAATTGAAAAATATTATGAGCGACAAGGATTTTTTTAAAACAAATCTAGTAAAATACAATGTGAATTATGAATCAACCACTCTCAATGTATCCAACAATTTGGCGAAAGTCCGTCATTTGGCTACAGGGTTTATGATGATTAAGCGTGAGGTTATTGAGACAATGTGTAAAGGTTTTCCTCAGACCAAGTATACGGATGATGTTGGGTTTTTACACGGCGAAGAAAACAAATATGCATATGCGTTGTTTGACTGCGGTGTAGAGGATGACCATTATTTCTCAGAAGACTGGATGTTCTGTCATCGATGGACAAAGATGGGTGGTGGTGTATACATTGACGTTACCATCAACTTGGACCACACTGGCGTAGAGACTTATAAGGGGTCATATATCTCATCGGTTATGTAAAATTGAACATTATTTATTTCACAATCAAATAATTATAAACAACACATTATAATTATTTACCAACAATGACTGATAGAATTGAACTCTTTTACAAAAAAGGCTCGGCAAAGGCCAAAAACGACACCGAAAACAAAATACGCGAAGACGTCCTTGTTTTCTTGGAAAACGAATTACCGTCAGAATACGCCACCGACGAAAAATGGCGAAATCTCTATACCAATTTTCACGAAACCTTAAGAACCTTGTACCCGTCAGATTATGTGCGGGTCAAGATTGTGAAAAAAGGCGGGCGCAAATTCAATTATGATTTTGATGTTATTTATTTGGATTCAAACAATACTAAAGTCCATAGTATAAAACTCGAGTTCAAACACAATTCATGTAAGTTAGAGAAAATACCACAAATATTATCACTTATGGATAATGTTGGACTTATTGATGCTCCGTCTTATTCTGAACACTATTATACGCTTTATCTTGACGCATATTTGGCGGAAATTGAATATACCGGTGAAAAACCAACACTAGAAGAATACATATCACTTGTATCTGGAATCGTGCCTGAAAAACATCCGATGTTTATGTTTATGCGTGCATCCAAAGCAAACACGGCTGTGAAGGAATCTATCCACACATATCTTAACACATACGTATCCAAATTCAAGGTAGACGAATTCACAAAAAAACTGGTCGAATCACAAGCGAACAAATATTTCCTGCTTTGGGATTTGTCCAAATTCCATATAGATACATTATCGGTGGAAGAACTAACAATAAAGGATGTTCTGCTGAAACCAACAAAAAAACAAACAAATACAATTGTTGCACGGTCGACTACGTCGGAATACCATTTATTGCTGCGATGGAGCAATCGCAACGGGATTTTGAACCCCGCATGGAAGATCCATATTACGCGTAAATCGGGAAAATAGTTTCCAATTCTGTTTTCGAAAGCCCATTGTTCCCGAGGAACAACGAAACAAACTCCTCTGTTTTTTTGTTGGCGAAACTGGCTAATATTCGGCGCGCATTTTCCTCTGTCTTACACATAATCATATTCAGGTGGTTCTCCACCAAATAGGACCGCGTTCCATCCACATAGGCATAACTGAGTTTATATGAACTGTTGCCGTTTCCGCGATTCACCACGATGATGGGTTCTTTCGCCCCGTCCATCAAAATATACTGTTTCTTCTCGTCATTCGTAAAGTTCTGTTCTACAACCGCGTTGGTTTTCGCGACGTTTGTATTGTATATGAGCAATGTCTTTGTCTTATCGTCGGTCAGAGCCCCTTTATGTTGATTCCATACCACCGTGCCTGTCTTCACACTAATGCCCATTTGGGCCAATGTAGTTGAACCAGACAGGACCGCCTTAATTGTGTCTGAATTTTCAGTGAATATGTAGTTATCGCCGAATTTCACGGAGAATTTACACTCCATCGATGTAGACACCGATTCTTTCCTGAAAATAAGTCCAATTGTCGCCTGTTGTGTTTCGATAAATTTGTTGTCCCTCGTAAAATCCACAATATTCAAAATGGTTCCAACCTCTTTCATATAATTGCGAATTTTCGCATAATACGCGGCGTTCAGGAAACTGGTGGGAATCACGAATGCGAGGATACCTCCTGGCGACAACATCGAAATCGAATGAAGCATAAAGGTACAGAACAAATTGGGGCGGCCGACAACAAAGTCGTGGTATTTTTCAGGGACATCGCCTTTCCCGCAAACCACATATGGCGGATTGCCGACAATTAGGTCGTAAGTGTATGACGGCAACCACTTGGTAAAATCGGCGTTGATATATTTATAAGCGACGGTTTTACACACATCGTTGTAAATGGTGTCGTTTAATTCCACCGCATCAATGATGGCTTTAGGAAATGTTGAGTGCGCATAATTGGCGATTTCGCACGTGCCCGCGGAAGGCTCCAAAATGCGTTGAGGATTGGACACATGTTTCTTAATTTCTGTGAACAACTTTTCAATAATGGTTCGCGGGGTTATGAATATTCCATTGTCTTTTTTCTCCTGCTTGGAGAGCTTGTCGGTGATTTCAATTGTTAGTCTACTGTATTCGGCGTTCATTTTATAAGTAATATACAATGTTTTGTTTTATATTACTTCAATTTTACTGAATAATTATATTTATTATGTCCTCTAATCCGTGCTCAAAACCTTCGCAATATTACGCGGATAATCGGGGTTGATTCCTTTTTCAACAGACAAATAGTAGGCAATCAGTTGTAAAACCACATTCATTAATAGTTCAGTGTAGCCACCTGTAGGCACACGAATCCTATAATCATATGCGCCAGAGAGTTCACAATCCGACACCCCAATAACGACTGCACCGCGTGACTTAAGTTCATCAAAAACTCCTTGATTTCTTACAAATGAGCCATCGTCAGGAGTGAGTAAAATCACTGGAAACCCAGGCGTCAACAAAGCATATGGACCGTGTTTCAAGGCTGCACTGCTATACCCTTCAGCGTGGATATATCCGATTTCTTTCATTTTTAGAGACCCCTCCTTCGCAACCGAGACATAGTTTTCTTTACCCAAGATAAACACACTTGACGGTGCGACTAACATTTTTGCGACCATTTTACACGATTCGGTAGCGTCCTCTATGGTTTTGATAATATCATTACGCAGTCGGAGAATCTTGGGTATATGCGAATAACTTGATCCAGTTTGGTTCAAAGATGAAAACCATATATAAATCATTGTTAGAACAACCACCTGCGAGGTGAAAGCCTTGGTGCTTGCGACGGCATTCTCTCGTCCGCAATTCAAATACACACCACAATCCACCTCACGTGCGATGAGTGAATCTACGACATTAATTACGCCCATCGTTATGGCGTTTTTAGATATGGCTTTAACCATTTCCAAACACCGATGGAGGTCTTTGGTTTCACCAGATTGCGACAAGAAAATGTAGCATGTTTTACCATGACTCGGCATATCTGATTTGGTAAACTCGGCACCATCAAATATCTGGACACTATGAAATCGCCCCAACTGCTTGAATAATCCCAGCGTTAAAAGCCCAGCGTTAAAAGATGTCCCACAACCAAGAAACACGATGTTTTCGACCGCCATCAACTCAGCGCGTTTCATATCAAGACCGCCCAACTTGACGGCGCTGTTGTTAATAATGCGTCCTCCATTTCCAGTTGCAGCCACAGATGCGACAGATTGGTCGTTAATTTCCTTCAATGTCCAATGAGGGTATGGTGCAGGATTAATCGCCTCGGCAATGCCTTCAAACCGACGCTTCTCATAGACGGTGTTTCCACACGATTTCATAACAACTTTGCCGTCCTCTTTACAAAGCGATACAATATCGTTGCTCTCTAAAGACACATATTTGGTGATTTTATGGTCGAACCCGTAGCACTCAGATGAAACCATTATAAACTTATTATCGGCAGAAAATCCGACTAAAAGTGGACTGCCGTGCCGTACACAATACATTGTATCGGGTGTATCCACACACAAAATCGCCAACGCATAAGTGCCTTCTATATGTGAAAGAGCCTGTTTAATTGCATCAATAACCAAGTTTTTATCTGTGTTTGAACTTTTGTAAAAATACGAAATCAAATTCACAATAACCTCGGTGTCGGTTTCAGAAATAAATATAAACCCGTTTTTCACAAGCATTTGGCGCAGTTCGGCATAATTCTCAATAATCCCATTATGAACGAGTGAAAAACGACGATGCATGTCGTGGTGAGGATGGCTATTTACATCGCTCTTTGCGCCGATGGTGCGCCAGCGCGAGTGAAGAATCGATATAGTTCCGTCATGGTCGGCCTGATGCTTCAAAATTTTTGCGTCGGCCAATTCAGCCTCGTCGCTCGCAAACTTGTGAGTCATAAACTGATGGTTTTGATTAATGGTTGTGATACCAACAGAGTCGTAGCCGCGATTCAATAGTTTCAAAATACCAAGATACCCGTAAATAAATGATGTCTCATAACCAATATATCCGCAAATTCCACACATCTATATGTAATAATGTATATTCTAAACACATCAGGAGACCGCACCATAAAATTGAACTTTATATTTCATAATATTATATTTCATAAATATCTAAATCAAATATACAACAATACAATGGACGACAAAAAACGAAACTTTATTTTATCGCATTCAAATAATACCCAAAGTGAGGTAGTAGACAAACCTAAATATAAGGATTTAATCAAGCAACCGCTTCTGGTAAAAATAACGGCATCATTAGAGACAAACGACCATGATAACTTTTGTTCTGACGAAGAATGTGAGTATGAGAGATATATTGTGAAAACAAAGACCATCATTCCTGAGCAATATAAACAGCACCCGCTCGGTAAAATCGCAAACACGTCCGAATATAAGTGGACAAAACATCTGTATGTTCCTGACCTAAATGTATATGGGTCAGGGTTTTGTGAATGTGACTATAATGAGTCGCATGGACTAGATAGACATCATTATCGATACACTATAGAGAAGGTTGAAATAGTTAAGAACCCTCAATATAAGACAAATGGATTTGGATTTGTTATTTTGGCCGGATATGATTATGAAAGTGAGGGCGGAAGAGATACATACGGGTTTTGTAAAACGATTGAAGAGGCAATACTGATTGCGACGGAAGCTGTTAAAACTGGTAAAAAAAACAAATACAAAAGAAATAGTCCGCTCGATTGGACACATGTAGTAAATCTAGACACACTCAAGGTAGTTTATAAGGCACGATAATTGCCGGTTTTCCAAATTGTGTTTTACATAAAATTGAACACCTTTTTTCAGTTTTATGTAAAAGTATTAAATTATAATTGTATGTTAAAACAAACAATACTAGACCTAGCAACACACTAAAATGAGCCAATCTAAGAAAATTATTATCAGACGTCCTAAATTGGACGACGTCCCTCGCCTTGTAAAGCAAATGAATACTGAAATTCACCGCGGGTGGACTATGGAGCGCGAACGCCTTATCAATCAACTTACTGTGGTTGAGAAATACGACTTTGTAAGAAGAATGGTTCTCCCAGACACCATAATGACTAAGGAAAATAAGAGTTGGATACGAGAGAATTCCAAGGTAATTGAAAGAATTTATGTGAATAACGACTTCAAGGTTCCATTTACATATGAAACAGAAGCGGGTAACCGTTTTAGAGCAGGTGAGAAATTTACAGAGAAGATGGA
>Ga0247723_1002379_pt1 | contig 10077 bp, 12 predicted proteins | sample MSEWelMarce5H_FC_FD_189079 | JGI IMG/M metagenome (GOLD analysis project Ga0247723, IMG submission 189079) | Subsurface sediment microbial communities from gas well in West Virginia, United States - MSEEL Well Study Marcellus 5H_FC | ecosystem: Environmental > Terrestrial > Deep subsurface >...
CGTAGCTGGACGGATGTTCTTAGACAACCATGAGTCAGAGGCCATATCAGCCTTCAAACGATCCGTCAGATTATTCTGTTCTATTTTGTAGAATTCAAGCTCAACTTCTTGGAGCTTCTGAGCAGCAGCAGGATCACCTGCGATAGCCTTAGCGACAGCTTCTACTGAGTCAGATACACCGAACTTAGAAGCCAATGCTGACACAGCAGCCCCACCCATAGGCCCCATAACAGCAGTAGCTAGACCGGGTGCTATATTCTTAAGCAGTCCTGATAGTATGTCGTTCATTGTGGTTTACACGCCGCTACAGCGTCCTTTACGATAATGTATAAGTAGAGTTCAAAAGGTAAGATGATGCAAAACAGTAGAGTAAGCAGCACGAGGAAGCTTACGTAGAGTGTCTCGCTAGAAGAATCGCTGCTGTTAGTCCCCATGTTTCCAATACCAATATAACCATTACTACAACCAATGCTATCCGTTTACGTATCTTGTTAACTAACTTAGTTTTCTTTAATACTTCTTCTTTTCTGTGTTTTATTGTTAACAAGTGCGTTATTTCTTGTTTCTCCTGCACTATTCCGAACATTTCAATTACGTCACTATAGAGAGCACCTAACTCAGGAGGACTCTGGTAGATCATCACCTCTCTGATCTCCTTCTGAGCCTTCTCCATCTCCTTCTTAGCAACTACTAGGTCTAAGGAGACATCTAGTAGCTCATCAGGCTCGATGTACTGAGTATCTATCCGTAACTGTTGTTCAGCTATCTTTTTGTCTATCGCTATCATGGCCTTAAAGAACACTTTTAAGTTCTTTATCAAGTCAGCCTTGATGTCCTGTTCACTTGTATATGCACGTTTACTAGGCTTTTGTACAACTTTATGTGTACTGCTGACAGTAGAGGTTTCCGGCGTAATAGGCTTATCAGGCTCCTTTGACGGAAACAGCTTAGACTTAATGAACTCCCATAGACCTAATACTTCCTCTACGTGCTCTTTAGCCTCATCAAAGGTCTCCTTAGCTTTAAGGACGACACCTTTGTATTCTTTGTAAAGCTCACATCCCTGCTGGATAGCCTCAACAGCCTTGAGAGCACCAGCAAGGATTATTAGAGGCATTACTGCACTATTTCGTAATCGCTGGGGTTGTATTCCATAGGGGCTGCCGGAGTCTTCTCAGGTTGTTGTTGAGTAGCAACACCGCCTACAACAACGCCTCGACGAGCTAACGTATGGGCAATACCACCACCTAAATCATTAGCCAACTTGACAACACGGGCGCTAGTGTCAGTCAGGTCAAGACCATCAAGTTGCTTCAAGGCTGAATTGACCTTACGAACAGCATCAGGATCAGTCAGGAAACGACCTAATTCTTCCTTAGTGGCTGCGTCTGCTTTGTTCACGAAGAAACGGCTACCGAGGTTAATGGCCTTGTACACTGGACTAGCGATACGATCACGCAATACAGACACAGCGCCAGCAGGAGACACGCCAGTAGCTTCTTCTAAACCTGTACGTTGCACAGTCTTCAAAGGAGTATTAATGAATAGCTTGGTGTCTAGCTTGCTTGCTGTCTCAGCCAAGTCGTTTAAAGCCTTAGAATATTGATTACCAAATAACTGATCGTATGCGCCTTTATTGTCTTGAATGTAGCGCAGTGGGTCGTTAGACGACAAGGCACTTTCAGTCAATTTAGCACGAAGCGTATTAATAGCCGGTTGATTACGACCTGCACCGCCGGAAGACATGAATTGCTTACGGAAGTCAGGGCTGGTTAAGTATTGAGAAGCTACTCCGTCTAGACCAGAAGAGTTAAAACGCTGGAAGATCTTAGCACTGTCTTGAGCATCTTGAACCTTTTTCAAGTCAGTCAATTTACCTAAAGTAGCAGTTAATTCTAAACCCTCACCACTAATGTTCTTTAAAGCTTCACGGATTTCAGGCACAGCAGCTAAAGTGTCCTTATTTACTTCCATGTAACGAGAAAGCTTCTTAGCGTCTAGCACACCGTCTTTTACTACACCGTAGCGGGTAGCATCGGCAAAGAAGGCATCTTGGATTAAAGGCATAGCATCCTTACGATCCACACTAGCCAAGTAGTCAGTTAAAGCTGTACGGTTCTTAGTGATGGCTGGAATAGACTGTTCAACAAAGTCTTTGTACTTGACATCTTGCACTGTCTTAGCACCATAAGGGATACCAATGCGAGAGTAGAACTCTTTGTCCACAGCTCGATAAGCATCGCCTAAGCCTTCAGGCATATTATCAATTACTTGTCCAACTTGCTTCTTCAACTCAATCAAAGTAGGTAGTTGCTCTTCGCTTGCGTTACGCATAGACAAGTTAACAGCGCGTTTAAGGCTATCCAAGTCTTTCATGGAAGCTTCAGGAAACTCGCGAGAGGCTGCAATAAAAGGCTGACCTGTAGTCGGATCAAGCATAGCACCAGCTTCCACTTGAGTAGGACGGAACTTAGCTTTAATCAGAGGATACAGAGTCGGAAAGCGTTTAAAGATATCGTCATTCTGAGACTGATTAACAAAATCAAATAAGCTACCTGTCTCTTGCGACGATACTTTATAACCTTGTGTTTCAGCATTATTAATAACAGACTCGTATTTGCCACCAAGTTCTTTACGTACTTGTGTCTCTTTAGCTGTCACCAAGTTACGGAGTTTATTACCTACTTCTTGAAACTCTGAGCGCTCAAAAGCAAGACCTAGATCAGCAAGTTGTTCTTGTACTGTCTGTACTCGACGCTCAACAGCAGGTGCAACCTTAGTAGGTGCTCCTAAAGCATTAGCCATCTTAGCTTCGGATACAGAACCAAATACTTTACCTTGACGAGCAGCTAACTGAGCAGCAGCTTCTTGTTCCAAACGAGCGTACTCAGCTTGAAACTTCAAGTCACGGGCTGCAAGACTACGGGCTGTCTGCATCAAGACGTTAGAGCCTTCAGCGGCAGCTAATAAAGGAATCTTAACTCCAGTAGCGGCTTCCAACTCAGCGGCACGTAAGAGTTTTGCTTTGAGGTTAGGATCCGCTGTATAAGCCGAGGCAATCATCAAAGCAGCCTTCTGGTCTCCAAACTCTTTAGCAAGCGTATTTAACTTATCTGGGTTAAGAGTCCTACCAGCTGTGATCTGATTCAAACCGGCTTCAGCCAACACAGCAGGGTTAACTAAACCACCAATTAAAGAACCAATAGTACGACCACCTTCAGTTCCTGTGTATGCTTGTCCGACTTGTCCACCAAGTTCAGAAGACACAGCTGTAGCAGCAGGAGTCAAAGCTGTAGTTAAGCGGCTACCACCGGGGATTAGATAGTTGTAAGGGTTCAAACCCTCTTCTAAGCCAGCACCGACCAAAGAAGTAAACATTCCTTGTTGTGGTAGAGGCCCTGTACGCATACCCATCGCTTGACGAGCTTTGTCAGCAGCTATGGTTACTTCCTCAGCTGTAGGGTTAGCAGCAGGTGTACCCATCGCCAAAGGAGCGAAGCCTGTAGCGGCAGTAGCAAAGCCCATACCGGGGCCAGCAGCGGCACTCAAAGGAGCAGTAATACCTCGTAAGGCTCGTTGTCCTAGATACTGTCCTGTTGTAATTACAGGTTGATCTGCAACAACTTCGTAATCGTCTGGATTGTATTCAGCCATCTTTACTCCGAAGGAACTAATTTACCGCCACGAACAACTTCTATTTTACCTGTTTTCTTATTACGAAGTCTAGTACCTTCAGGAGGTAAAGCAGCCTTTTGAGCAGTTGGTAGATCAGGAGCAATAAACTTACCTGTCTTTTCAGGAATATTCTCAGCAGCAGCTCGTTCACGATACTGGTTTTGAATAGTCGAATATTGATTTGTACCTTCAGCTTTAAGTTGTTTAACCAATCCGAGAGCTTCTTGACGTTGAGCTTCAGAGTATTTACCTTCAAAGAATCCTGACAAGATACCTGACAACCGCTGACCTAAATCACCAAAGTTAGCGAGATCGGCTACGTCACGGTTAGAGATGTTAGTGTCTCCAGCAAGTTTAGCGAATTGTTTACGAGCAATCACTTCACCCAAGGATGTATTACCAGTTAACAGTTTATCAATACGGTCTGCTGTTGTAATAACTGTTGTAATGGGTTTAGTTTCAGTTGTGAAGTCTTTACGAAGATTAGACTCCTTATCTACAGTAGACAAACCTAAACTAATATTAGTACCTTTTCCTTGACCTTCAGCTTTAATAACAGCGTCAATTTGAGCTAATTCTGCTGGTGAAGCTCCATTCTCTTCAGCTTGTTTTCTATACTCCTGAAGTTTTTGAATGTTAGGTAAAGCAGCTGCACGGGGTTCACGGATATTGCGAGTAATCTGACTTGTCTTAACAGCAGCTTCAAGTTGAGCCGCTTTAGCTTTCTCAGCAGCCATAGCTAACTCACGACTAGCTTGAACGTCATTGTTTTCTAGAGCCGCACGAGAAGCGTTAGCCAAAGATGTCGGATCGTTAAAATCTACATTACGTAAAAGCTGTTGACGCATAGTTACAAGTTTCAACTGAGGGTCTTCCACACCTAAAGCCTGAGCACCAGCTTGAGCTAAACGATTACCACCGTAGTATACAGCGGCTCGTGCAGCTTGCAAAGGATCCATTTGACCATAAGAGGCCGCTTGGTTGAGTGCTTGCTGGTTCTGTTGAGCGTAGAGTTGCTCAGGAGTGGAAAACAATCCACCAATCATAGAATCTTGCGCTGTTGCCATATTATGTTCCTTAGAAATCTTGTGAGTAAGAATCATACCAGCTACCGATTCCGGGGGCTACTCGACCAATACTTGAAGGCGGATTAAAATACTTATTAGCAGCATAGCCTAAATAAGGATTAGACCCTGCACCCATCAAACCAGCTGACAAAGGATCGAACTGACCAGCTTGGGTTGTCTTAGCTGCATTGATACCTGAAGTCAGTAGAGCTTGTCCAACATTAGCACCAGCAGTAGATTGTTTAGCTCCCAACGAAGTACCTAAGTCAAAAGCTCCTTGACCTAACGCTTCAGTAGCACCTGCGGCTTGTAGACCAGCTGTGTAAGGCTGATACGCACTAGACAATAAGCCCTGACCAAACTGATACTGTTGTTGACCAGCTCTAGTAGCATCAGCAGCCAATGCGAGATCTTGTTGAGCCATCTGATTAAACAAAGCAGACGCATAAGGGTTAGCAGCTTGTAAAGTACCGCCTTGAGCGACTGACAAGCCAGTAGTACCTTGGTTATAGTTCTGAGTACCTAGAGCAGCTAGTTGACGATCACGCAGGGGTTGCAACAGAGCTTGCTGGTTAGCGATGTATTGCTGTGCTTGCTCTTGAGGAGACTGAGCCATGTACTGTCTACCCATAGCTTGAATACGAGCTTGGTCTTGTAGGCTTTGAGGAATACCTCCTAGCAGAGTACCTTGAGCAGCTTGTAAGCGTGGATCTAAAGTATATCCAGCACCTGTGAGATAGCCTTCAGGAGAGAACTGAAAGTTAGAAGTACCAAAGTTAGATGTCACACCTACAGGACGGAACTTAGCTGCCTCAGCAGCCATCTGTCCAGCTTGTAGTTGTGCGTTAGCGGAAGTCTGAGCAGCATTCTGTGCCGCATTGCCTCCTAAGATACCACCTAGGAGGGAAGTCCCTCCCATTACTAATGCTGCTGAAAACGGCATATTAAATTTCCTTTGCTACTGCTACGTGGGTCTTCTCAAAACCCATTTTTTGATAGAAACCTTCGAGAGGCTGTTTTAAATTGAAACTTGAAATGAGCTGAGTAGCCCCTTGTTGTTTAGCGTCTTCTTCGACTAAAGTGAACATCTTCTTTCCTATTCCTTGTTTTCTATATTCAGGTTTCAAATAGAACATATCCACTTGACAACATACCTCATCGTAGTAGAAAGATTTATATAAAATGTACAAAATATAACCTATTGTTTTATTGTCGTCTGTTGCTCGTACTACATGGAAGTTACTTAGAAGGTTAATATCAAAGTTTGGCTTCTTATTCTGGAAACTTTCCCAATGCTCTTTAGCTAACTCTGTAAAGTCTTCTACGTCAGCTAAAGAACACTTATAGACTACAGGTGTCTTCATTAATTAAGCGGTACGTTTCCACATATACACAGTAATGTATGGCTGATAGTTAGCGTTAGTGCCTGATGAGCCTGTAGTGCTATTAGATACGCTAATACCTGTTGTAGCAGAACTTGTGCTGGTTGCTAGTGAATTGACGTTATTGTATGAGGCAGCGGAAACAGGGTCTGACTCGCTAGCAGGGTAATATCTAATTCCATGTGAATGTCCGGGGTCTGTAACTGTTGCAGTATGGGTGTGACTTACAACAATAGCGTCAGCAGAACCACCTGTTTCTTCAGCGGTATCAAACAGAGCATTACTAGCGTTAAAACCAACTAATACACGACCAGCGGCAAAGGCAGTCCAAGTACCGAAGCCTAACAAAGTACCGGGGTTAGTGGCTACTGAAGCGTTAGTGTAAACTGAGCCTACAGGGTACAAGGCTTGCATAGCTGCAAACACAAGGGCTGTAGTAGCAATCTGTGTAGTGTTTGTGCCTACAGAGGCCGTAGGAGCTGCTGGAGTTCCTGTAAATGTTGGACTAGCTAAGTCAGCTTTAGTGGCTACAGCAGTGGCAATGTTATCGAACTCAGTGTTGATCTCAGTGCCTTTAACGATCTTTAACGCATCACCAGCAGGTAATGTATCTTTAGAAGCAAAGTTAGTACTTTTTGTGTATTCTGACACGATTATTCCCCTTGAATTCTATGTTTATCTAAATATGCTATTGTTTTATGTTTTGACTTACGATCAGTAGTTTTATAATACTCGGATAATTCTTTAGAAACACCGCATTTTTTACAAGTGTACATTAAACTATCTTCCCAGATTTCGCCTGAATTTCTAGCTTCTGTATGGATAGTTGAAGCCCATTAATATCTGCTTCGTAACCTGTTTGAATCACTTTACCGCTGCCTGTTGGATAAGCTGTAAGAGTCTGTAAGGCAGTACCATCAGTGTATTCTGTACCTGCGGTATTATACTCTGAAACACCGTAATAAGCAGTTCCAGCTTGAGAGGGGATTAACTGATTAGAGGAGTAATAGTTACTTTTAAAATCATATCCCCACTTCATTGTCAGATACTGGTTACTACCACCGATAACAACTACTTTGAGTCGCTTGAGGATAGATGTAACCGATGGAGCACCTAAGTCAGTGTGGTTAGTAAAGTACTGGAAACGATAAGTAGACGTATTATCTAAGTATCCGCTATAGGTGGCTAAGTAGCCTTCCTTACCGAGCAAGACAGTTCCGTCAGCCTTCCTAAAGAAACTCTTAGGTTGAATACTATCCCAAGTAGTTACTCGTAAGCTACCGTCTTGTAGTACAACCTTAGTATCGAAACAATACACTGAGCGTAAGACAGGAAGAGTGATAGCGTAGAAGCCATCTATAGGAGAGTACACGCTCTTAATCGTCTTAATGTCTTCGCCTTGAATGGCTGAGATTAAATCGTTACGGACATTCTTAGACAAATCATTGAGAGGTTGTGACTTCTCTTGAATAGTCCTCAAGACACTACGAACACCTGTGGCAGACAAGAAGATCAAGTCTGAACCTGTGTTCTGTACCGTGTCTCTAGCATAGCAGCCAATACCTGTTACGACATCGCTCAAGACCATCGTGGACGGAGTTGTAGCGCCACTGTAAATCAGGATATTGTTCTTACCGAAGATATATAGGAATCCGTTGTGAGCGCCTAAGGCTACAATGTTATCAGTACCTCTAGGCCACACAGTAGTAGTATCTAGAGTACCTGAGGAGCCACCTGAGAAAGCTTGAGGCTTTAAGAGATCGGAGAACTGAATTGTTACTTTATCGCCAGAGGTGTTAGCTGACCATGTACGACCGTAGGCTGAAATAACAGCATTGCTCTGCTGAACAGTGCCTAAGTAGCCTGTTTGCTCGGAGATGCGTCTATAGGCTGTTGTGGATGTAGCTGGATCGAAGATTAGAGGGTCATGTCCTGATTGATACAAGACAAGGTATCCATTCAAGGCAGCAGCTTGCCAATGGCTATCTGTGATCGTAGGGGCTGTACCGCCACCGCCGTAAGTCAAAGTAGTCAAGGTAGTACTAGATTGAACAAACAACCTATTGTTACCAGCTAAGATGACGTAACTGACACCCGCGTTAGTCACAAGTTCAGCAACCATCTTAATGTCGTTAGTGGACAAGTCTGAGTTAGTTGAGGTATTAACCTTAGTCCAACCCTTACGAGCACCAATACGACCATACTTGTCGATGACACAGTTATTAGCTACTAACGCCCAACCTTTATCCAAATCAAGAGATGAATCCTGAGTATTTAATCCGTAGAATCCCGGAGCAGATATTGAATAAGCTTGTAGAGGTTGTCCCATATTATGCAGGAACCCAAGCATCATTTTCAGGGGAACGAGCCAGCTCAATAGCGATCACATCAGCCAAGGATTTCTTAGCCAATGCGTAGCACTCAGAGCTAGACAATCCACCATCTTCACCACGTTCAACAAAGGCTCTAGCGAGAGCGCCTAAGACGATAGGCTCCTTAGGAAGCTTAGTAGTGTCTGCATCAGCACTCATGTCAGATTCAGGCACGACCAAGCTAAAACGGATACTATTAGCGCCTACTGGAATAGGCCAGAACATTACTTGAGCGTCACCGTTGCTACTTACACCGTTGAAGGCATACTCACTAGGATCCGCATTCTGAGGTGATCCAGTGCTGTAAACCCTACGTTCAATCATATCGACAGTACTAGGCAACAATGAACCGTAATCAGTGATGTCCAGTACGTTAGTGACACGAAAACGTGTACCAGCACCTGTCAAGGTATAACCAGTGTATTGACTGGCTGCTGTAGTGACTGTCACAGAAGTGTTGAAGGCATCCCAATCGTAAGCATCAGCAACTTCACGTTTAGCGTCATTCACGAACTTTCCTACCAATGTGCTAAGGGTGTTCTCAGCAACGGTAGAGACAGTAGGCTCACGAAGACGTACTAAGACATCATTCACGAGGGAAATAAAAGTAGGCAAAGCCATAACGCTTACACCAATTCTGTAACAGAAACCGTGGCGGATGTAACTCCGGAGTCTTTAATGAAGGCTATTTTTTGTCCGGGAGTGACAGCAATAATTTCAATAGAGTTATTGGGTATCATGGTTGATGTTGTGATACTTGCTGTAGGGTTTGTACCAATTTGATAATGGCAGTGACCTAGTGAGCAAGCAATACGAACCAGTGTCGTAGATGCACCAAATGCAGTCATTTGAACGCTGGAATTAGTAACTGAAGCAACTTGAGCAGTCCCCATTGAGGCAACACCGTAAGCTACTTGGTTAGGATCTAATTGAAATGTAGACATTGTTGGTTACCTTATTAAACTTTCTTAGATTTGTTCATCTTGTTCTTAGCTGTACGAGAGCCACGCATGGGCATCTTAGCTTCACTCAAGGCAATCGCAACTGCTTGACGGCGGTCTTTAACGACAGGGCCACCTTTACCGCTATGGAGAGTACCTTCTTTGTACTCGCCCATAACCTTACCGATTTTCTTAGTTTGTTTCTTTGTAGTAGCCATCTTGTGTCCTTTATTACTTAAATAGTCTATCCATGAAGAATGTGATAGCACCGCCAACTAAAGAGGCAATGGTCATGCCCATCCAGAAACCACCTTTAGACTTGTTGGCTAACTCTAGAAGGCACTTAACGTCTTTACGTAGATCAGATACTTCACCTTGGAGGGACTCTACCTGTGCTTCTAGCTTACCGAATTCACGAGCTGAAACCTCATCCATGTTATTGCAGAGCCTCAAGTTGTGCTAATTGATCAGCTTTGCTAGGACGACCAACCTTCTTAGTAACTACTTGAGGGGTTACTTCAGGGGTAACTTGTGGGGTCTCTTCTTCAACACGCTCATACTCAGGATGACCCTTCATGGAGTCAATATCGACCTGATGCGTGAAAGTCACAGTAGCGCCTGTGAGCAGGTATTTAAATGT
>Ga0247723_1002380_pt1 | contig 10070 bp, 10 predicted proteins | sample MSEWelMarce5H_FC_FD_189079 | JGI IMG/M metagenome (GOLD analysis project Ga0247723, IMG submission 189079) | Subsurface sediment microbial communities from gas well in West Virginia, United States - MSEEL Well Study Marcellus 5H_FC | ecosystem: Environmental > Terrestrial > Deep subsurface >...
GAAATTGTCGATAAGGCTTTTGATCGTGTTAAATGGTCCAGAAGTAAATGGGCTTGATTCCATTCGAGCTTCCATTTGCTGCAAAGACCTTGAGCCTGTTTCTTGACCAGGCGTTGTGCGGAATCCCATTTCTTTGCCACGGCCAAGAATGGCCTGCTGGGCAGAGGTAAGTCCGGCTGATGCATCTGGTCCAACAACACCAGGAGTCATGCCACCACCAGTGACTGTGGCTGTGGGTGTTGTGGTCACATTGACTTGAGCGCCACCAACACCTGGTTGACCAGGCATTGGCATGGCTGGCGGCTTAGTGCCAAAAAGTAATTTTGACAATTTGTCTGCACCATAGCCAGCGCCAGCGCCAAATACAGTACCAGCACCCATTTGCTCAACTTTTTGGGCAAAGAATTCTGGATTCGTTGTGCCAGGCGTTGTGGCCACGGGTTGTGAAGCACCGCCAATTGCGCCAGTAATCGCACCAGCACGCACTGGAGCTGATACTGCACCAAGTGCGCGCACAGCAGCAGTTGATGGGATCAATGTGGCTGCAATGTTGCCACCGACTCGGCCCACATCAATTTCGCCCTGACGCATCTGGCCTTGTCGCCAGTTTCTTTGATAATCCAGTTCAGCCTGACGATTGATGTCTTCGACTCTTTTACGCTCTGCTTGGGCAAACTGCTCAAGACTTGAGCCTGCTGGGGAAATAGCTTCTAGGCCGCGAGTCAACAGTTGAGCGCCAGCGTCTGGAATATCGCGCAAACCGCGAATAACACCACCGACTGGCGAATTCATAATCTTGGATTCAAAAGACTCTGGGGCTTTGCCAGTTGGCGCTGGTGTTACTGGTGCAGTAGCTGGCACTTGCAATGCTTGAATGGCTTTGATGATCTGCTCATCAGTCATGCTTTCGGGGAAAGACACTGGTCCAATGTTGGGGATTTGAACAATTTTGTCAGCCATTTTTTACTCCGTTACATAACGATACAGACCAGTGGCTGGGTCTTTGACTAATCGAGGGCCACTAGGTTGCTGTCTTGCAGCCACTGCTTTTTCCACTTGTTTATAAGCTGGGCCAGCTCGCACAGTCATGGCCAGTTCAGTGTCGCGCCTAGCACGGGCTTTTTGTTCAATTGTTTTTTGCGCATCATTGGTCTGTGGGAAATACTTTTGAATTTCTTTTTCCATTTCATCCACACCAATAACCGCACCGGATTCTGGTCGCAAGTTCGCAGTGACCCAATTCTCTTGAGCCTGACGATATTGCTGCCGACCAACATCTTCTGACAGATTAGCAAGACCAGTAGTTAATCCAGCACTTGGAATGGCTCGCATGATGGCTTGATATTTTCCTGGCTGGCCATAAGCCTGTTCAAGTGTGACTGGCTTGCCAGTCTTGGGGTCTAAAATTGGCTCACCAGATTTATCCACAGCAGGCTGATTAAAAATCTGGGTTGATTGTTTCATTCGGAAAGCAAAGCCTGCTGACTTGCTTTGATCTTCAGTAGGTTTAGCGCCAGCACCTTCAAATGGTGTTCCGGCTGCTGTCATAACTGGGATGGCTGGGCCGCCTGGTGCAGTTGGTACATAAGACAGACCTTCTGGGCCTTCTTTAAGTTGATATCCACCACGATTAAATTCTTGTTGACGCAATGCCAAGCCACCTTGAGCCACACCCAAATTACCTTGAGCCACTTTCAAGTTGGCAATCTCGCTTGGAGTCATCGTTTGAGCAAATTGCTCATTGCCAGTTAATTTTGACTTGTCAATGGCCACAGTCATACCACCAAGATTCTGCAAAACGACATCGCGCTTTGGCCCAAAGCCTTGCATTGTTTTAATCTCACCAGACTTGTATTGCTGTACTAGCATAGGGTTGCCCTTGGAGTCAGTCACCTCAAATGGCTGGCCAACAACTTCAGCCTTTGGGTTTAAGTCTCTGGCAATGTCTTGATAGCGTTTTGCGTCTTCACCTTTTCCAGCTGCTGCATAAATGTCTGCAATTCTTTGATACTGGCCAGCTTTAATCTCATTGGCACTTGGCTGTGGAATGTTTGCAGCTAGTTCAGCACGGGCCACAGTTGGCCCGGCTTGCATACCAGGCGCGGCCAAAGCCTGCATCTCTGGACTTAATGCAGTTGGTGTAGGACCAGTCAATATGCCAGCGACTTGCTTTTGCAAATCTTGAGCTGATTTGGCCTCTTGCAGTTTCTGGCCCACCAACAAATCTTGCAGTGATCCAGCTCTTGCCTGCTGATAACCTTGCTGGCCAGCCTGCAAAGCTGATCCAAGTGCTTGGCCCATGCTGATTGGCACTGCGCTTCGGCCACTGGCTTGAAGTAATGCAGCAGCTGCTGACATCGCAGCATTACGGCCCAAGAGCTTGCGCTGGTCTTCTGTCAGCAATGCGTCAAGTCCCGTTGGCATTGCACCAGGCATCCCACCAAATATATTGCCTAGACTGCTGTAATCAAATTCATTAGCCATATTTCCACCTTAATCCAATAAACCTCTGAGGCGAGTGTTAACCACATCGCCTCTGCTCATCATGTTAGTTGATCCAGTATCTGGTGCAAGCAAAGATGCTGCCCTCATGGCCATTCTTTCCTGACCAGGCTTGATGGCCAGTTCTGCCACCGGAGTTCCAGCTCTGTCCATGGCCACCGCCACATTGTCAAAGCCTTTGGCTTGATCGTGCGCATAGCCAAACAGCGCCATGCCAACATCACGCTCAGACCCTTGGTCAATGATCTTGACCTTTGATGGGTCACTGGTGATCACAATGCCACGGCTTGTCTGAGCCACTGTCAACCCGTCAGGGATGCGAGATGGCATTGGTGATCCAGGCGTGATCAGGATGGTGTCACGCTTGCTTGAGGGATCAAGCAAAGCCATAAGCTGCGCGTCAGCGTAGCGTTGTGGCTCTGGGGTTGGGTTTCTTTGCATATTAAATCAAGGCTGCCAATGCGCCAAGGCCAGCGCCAGTGCCTGCTGTTACTCCCAAAGTACCAGCCAATTGCGATCCAGCCAAAGCACCGCCCAGCAATCCAGCACCCACATTCTGAGTGTATGGCGTTGTCGATTGCATCCCTAAATTGGCCGGAGTAGCACCAAGGCTTGACTGGACAATGCCCAGACGCTGGAGGCCAATGTTGCGAATGGCATCCATTTGCTGCTGGTCCAAAGCCTGACGCGCACCGCCAGCACCCATGACCGCTTGAGCGCCACCAAGACGCAATGCTTGTTGCTGTGCAGCCAAATTGCCTAGCTGGCTTGCACCACCTAGTCGCAATTGAGCGCCTTGCAAGCCTGCTTGCTGATTGGCAATGTCGGCTGCCGATCTGCGTGCAATGTCTGCCTGCTGCATAGCCATGGCCTGATTAAATGCCTGCTCGTTTAGAGTTGTCCCAAGGTTGGCAGCCTGCTTGGCAAACCCTTGGTTAGTCAGAGCCTCGGCCACACCTTGGCGTGATCCACCAAATGCACGGGCAGCTGTGGCACGCTCACCAGTCTGAGCAATGGCAGCGCGTCTTGCAGATTCCAAATCAGACAATGCATTGGTGCGCACTGCTTCTGTATAAGGATTCATGTAACTGGCAATTGAGCCTGGTCCAGTCAGGCCAAGATTGGTCTGCTGCGCTGTAAGTTGATTGGGCTGATAAACACCGCCATAGGCCGCCATCTGCGCGGCCAAGTCTGTGCCAGTAATGCCTGGGCCAGCAAGGCCCGTGTTGACCAGAGCTTCCTCGCCTGCCTGGTACATTGGATTAAAGCCAGCAATCTGCTGAGTTGGCAATGCACCAGCGACCCCTTGGGCCTGCTGAAAGTTGGCCAAGAATGCTTCTTTGATCTGTGGATCAATGGAGCTTGTTGAGGTTGTTGTTCCACCTTTTGACATATCGCCACCTTATCCGAGTAAAGATTTCATTTTCTTGGCTGGCACTTTGCCTTCATTGATCATGTCCAAAAGTCCTTTGCCGTATTTATCGACAGAAGATTTCTTGATGACATATTCACCAATATCAAGGTTGACAGCACCATCATCTGGACCAGGTGGGTTAGCGCCAAACATCAAGCCTCCATGGACATAACCACCTTTGGCCATAGCTCCACCAACACCACCACCAGGATCAGTTACAGAAGCTAATGGCGCTGCCGCAGCCGCAGCTGCATTAGCCGCCCTGATATTTTCATAAAGCATGGGGTTGTAGCCACCCATGGCAGTGTTGGCCACAATGCCAGCATAAGGATTCACCATCTGGGGGCTAATAGCTTTAATCTGTGAATAAGGTGATACGCCACCAGCTGTCACAGCAGGGTTGTACTGAGCGCCAATGGGAATGCCCATGTAGTTCTGGAAATTTTGAGCCAGGCTTTGTGGCTGGTAGTTTGGCATTGCTTGAGCGCCCATAGACTGGGGCTGCATTTGCGACTGAGACAGCAGGCCAGTATTTGCAAATGGTCTGTAAGCATTCACATTTTGAGTTATTAAATCAGTAGGGTTTTGAGCGACATAAGCATTGACGGCTTTATTAAATGAAGCACCAAATGTGTCTGGTGTCAATGTGCCATTGATCAATGCATTGGTCCAGAAGTCAACACCAGCCTGGTCAGCTTGATTTGCAGCAGTGCCAATTCCTCTGCGGCCAATGTTTGCATAGGCATCCAAAACCAATTGACGATGACGCGCAGTATTGTCAACAGCACCACCGCCACCGCCCGTGACAACACCGCCACCACCAGTGACACCGCCACCACCAGTGACACCGCCACCGCCTGTGGTCGTTGCCCTCTGGGCATCAATCTGTGCAGCAAGTGTAGGATTAGCCGCACGAACCTGATCGACCAATGTATTGAATTGGCCAAGATCATTGTTCATCCAAAATTGGATTGCCTCTTCATTGGGCCTTAATTCAGCCTTTGGATTGGCTGCATACGCCGCTAATACTTCTGCTCTTGTTGCCATAGTCTTTCCCCTATAAGTCCTTTGCAAGCACAGCCCATTGTGGACTGTACCCTTCGTCTTTCAAAAATGTCTTTGCCCAGCCTCTTCGGCCTGCCAAAGTCACCCTGGTGCATCCAACAGATTTGCCCCAGGATTCGATCAATGGTCTCATCCGTGAGAGTTCATCTAGGTCGCCACCAGCCAGAAAATAATGCAAATTCTTGAGCCTTGGATAGACAATGATCTCTGTCAATACCACCGAGTCCTTGGCTGGCCACAGCTGTAATCTGTGGTTTTCCACCATCTCGGCAATATCATCAAAATTATGTGTGCCTCCAGAGTATTCTAATGCCGCCTCCACTTGTTGGCGCAGCCTTTCCAAATGCTCTTGATCGCTCATCTCTTACCTGATGGCACGGCCTCAAGTCTCATTGTGCCAATGCGCCAGTCAGCCAAAGTATTACCAGTCACCTTCATATTGACCTGACGGCCAGAAAACCTCACTGAAGTTGGGTTTGCTGCCGTGTATGGTCCAAATGTGGACTGAGTCCCTGTCGGGTAGTTTCGGGTCTTGAATGAGACCACCGCCTCACCCAATGTCTGCTCATCTGGCACAACTTGGCGCACCGACATGATGTTGTCGCCATTGCCAATTTGCACTGGTCCAGACTCGGCATAGACGCTGGCGCTGTCATAGTTAAAACCAACTTCATGCTCGTAGATGTAGCCGTTGCTGGAAACCATCAAAGGATAAGTAAACACACCAGCGTCAACACCAGCAAGTCTGGCCATCGTGCCAATGTTCCAGTGGTTTTCGCGGTAGTTGAAAGTGACATAGCTGTCATTCTCATTACTGGCTGCACTTGGGTAATACCACCAGATTTCGCCAAACTTACTGACATGGACCGCATAAATCTTGGAGGCTTGTGCATAGTTGATATTGTCAAAGATGTAATCTGACACATCACTTGGCAGTGGCTTGACATAGCCGTCATATATCCAAAAGCCTGCGCGTGACATCCAAATGGCTGCCGTATCAATGGCCGCCACAGCCTGGGCCGAAATGAGACCACAGCCAGAGCCAGCCTTCTCAAAGCCGTAGACAAATGGAGCGCCAACATACTGGGCCGTGTGGACATCCACATCTGTAAACAGTAGGTTGACACCCTTGACCCGCTTGCCAGCGATCAATGTGCCAGGGCTTGCCAAGTCATAATCGCCTGCCAAGTTGTCACCAGCTGGTGTCCAAAGGGTATTGTTCTCTTGATCGCACCACTGTACTTTTCTTGGGTTTCCACCAGCACCAAGGGCAAAGATAATGCGCTCTTGGGTGACTAAAACCGCCTTGTTGTTGACTGGTGCATTGGTGATTGCTGCGGCCAATGTAGGCGTTGAAAAACCCAATTGCCACTCATAGAGCTTGCCATCAGTGCTAGAGCAAGCAATCAAATACTCGCCCCAAGTATCAAGTGACCAGGTGGTGGCAGGGATGGGTGTGCCAGTATCTGGCCTTGCAATGCCATAGGCAAATGTGCCATAGGTGCTGTATCCATAGCCCGTCAGGGTTGTGGAGTTTGCATAGCCACTGGTGAAACCCGTTGGGGTAATGTCTTTGAGTGTTCCACCCTCGTTCATCACATAGAGTTTGGAGTGTGTTCCAGCGCCAATCCATCGGTTGGCACTGTTATCGCGCCAAGTGATGATGCCTCGGCATGAGCCAGTCATCTGGCTGCTTGACCTGGTGCGCCATCCATTGATGGGTCTCAATGTGTTCTCGTACCACCGCACAAGGTTAGCGTCATACCAGCGGCCAGCTGCCTGGTATTCAGTGCCGTTTCTGTAAACCCCTGGCGGTAATTTGATTGGTATGTACATGATGACAATTATGTAATGTTGGACACAAAGCTCATCGTGACGATGGCCGATGGAGTGGCTGGCCGTGTGGGGCTTGTTCCAGCGGCATATTGCTCAATGGAGACACCAACATCGCTCACACGCCACATTATCTCAAGATAGTCAGTGCTGTTCATGCTCACAAAGAAATTTAAGGCTGCAATGGTGTGACTTGGATCGCCTGATGATTTTCTAGGTGACAAATTAAATCTGCTGTTTGAGTTGGCAATGTTTGTGCCATTTTTCCTAAACCAGATTTCAGTGTCTTGCGTGTCATTGGTCGTGTTCTTAAATTGAATAGAAAACTGACAGTTCCAGATTCCGGCATCAGCCACAGTGATTCTCGATCCACTGGCAATAGTCACGCCATTGCTAAAGTCTGTGGTGTTGAATGTGACCGCATAGGCTGTGGTGGTGTTGGCGGCCACCTGGTCGGTCGAGTCTTGAAAAGCCCCATAGGGGTTGTTCATAAACCGACCACCCCTTGGTCCAAATAATGAACCAAGCACAGCAGCCAGCTTTTTGAAGTAAATCGTCAAAGAACCATTGTTCTCATTGAAATGCCTGCGCTCATACACCTCGGTCGGATAACCAAGGGTCGGTGGTGCAGGATTTTCAAGTTGTTGTGTTTGGCTGGCCATAGGGTAATTTTGCCTTAAATGGAGCTTACTTGGCCATCAAGTACAGCCCCACATTGGAAAATGCGTAGCCTGCATAGACCACCGCCATATACGGGTTGCCTTTAAGCAGCTGCTCCACCGCAATGTAGGCATAGATCGCGCCAGTCAGGATGATTAGCCAGGCGCTCAAAATTGACCTACATCGATAACCTCACCCCTAAACTGGACCATGTCCTCATCAAACTTGTGGACCAGTTCTGGCCACAATAACTGGCCATTAAAGAAGTTCAGCACCGCAAAGCCTGATCTGTGATTGGCAGGGTTTATCTCGGCATAGGTGAATTGAGGGCCATCAGTCTCGGCCAATGTTCCGGTATCGACCCCGTAGCGCACCCCGTTGTAGTCGTTAAATGGCGTGACCTTTAGACTGTGCAGATGACCAGTTACCACCGAAACCCCAGCGTTCACAGTATTGTTGTGGGTGGCATGGACACCGCCCTTGTATCGGTGTTTGATGATGCACTGCTCAGTGGGCCACACTGCCCAGCAGAAGTCCCACTCTGTAATATGGTCAGTTAACTTAAAGCCTTTGACCTCTTTAAATTGTGGGGCGTGTTGGATCAGTCTGTTGCCAAACCGAATGTCATGGTTTCCCCATGTAAAGAGTAGCTTTACATTGTGCCTAGCTGCCTTAGCCACTTCCTCGATCTCACCCAACGCACCTTGCGTAGCTTTTAGCTCTTGAATGACTGAAATCTGGGGCTGGTCAGTAATGTCATGGCGGCTTATGGTTGAGCCATCAAACGCATCCCCATTGCAGATTACCGCCTTTGGCTTGAATTCTTGGATGGCCCACAGTAAACCCTTAAAGGCCGTGGACCTTTGACCAGGTATAAAGTGCGCATCAGAGAAAACAATCACAGTCCCGTCTAGGATGCCAAGCTCTATCTGTTTTAAAGGGGAAAATGATTTGGGTCTGTTTTTGTCGTAATAAGCACCTCGATGGTCTTTGGCATTAAGGGTCAGGTTGTATTGTTTTTCAATCCACCTTCTGCGCAAATGGACAGCTCTAATTGCAATATCAAGATGTTCAGCTATTCTTGCAGCAGACTGAAGTTGACCCCATAACTGTATAAATTCAGTGTCTGTGCAAGTCTGATTATGGTTGCCCATGGGAATCCTTAATTAACAGCTTTTCTAAAAGATTGACCACCCTATGCTCTTGGACTTCAATTTCTTCCTGAGAAGACTTAGGGTCTTGGGCCACAGTCATAAGGTCATGCAAAAAGACATGAAGCAGCTCATGTAGGGCCGTCTGGTCTAAAGATTCCTGAGTAATTTTTTCCGCACCAAAATCACCCAAACGATAAGTCGCAAGCCTCGCGCCCTCATTGAATTCCACTGAGGCCATGGCATTCTTTGCAGGCTTTAATCCCTTCTCAATGCGCCAGTCGCCAAGGTTAAGGATTTTCTGCCACTTCTTTACACTTTGTGCAAATAGCGTAGCATCTTGTGGTGTAGGAATGTTAGACATATCAACACCTTATATGACTTTTATGTCAATTTAATTTAAGTGGCCAATACAGCCAGTGCATGGTTGATATGTTTAATGCGGTCGTCAAGCCCTATGAACCCGCCATTGATCTTTTTGGTCATGGTCTTATAGTCTTGGCTGTCTGCATACTGGTTGAGCTTCTGAGTGTCCCAAAACCATCCGGCAGTCAGCGCAGCATACTGGGGCGTGGCCACCAGCTCCGGCTGCATGATCAGGTCCACACCCAGCGCCTTGCCAGCGTGGTGGTAGTTCGCAGAGCCTGTGAGCTGAATGCACCCACGGCCTCGGAAACGATACCCATCCCCACTGGCCTCATCCCTGTTGCCCATTCGGCTGCTGTAAACAGTGTTGGCAATGAGCTTGGGGTTTCTGGCACACATTTGGGCCTTGGCCGCATCAAAGCGCTTGGGCCAGAGCTTTTGCAGGGCTTCAGCTCTGTAATTTAGGTTTTCCTCAAGAATCCTAAAGTTGCCACACTCATGGCCACACTGGCCAATAAAGGCAGCCTGGCGCAATGGCGTTGAAATGTCAAAGCGCTGGAAAGTCTCATTGAGGGCATCCACCCACTCTGGGCCAATGTGCAGTTTGGCCAGCTGTTCACTATTGACCATTGACTAAAACCCTCACTTCGTTGTAGGCGTTGACGCAGGCGTTGAGCTTGACAATGGCTTTGTCTCCTTCGGCTGCGAGGTCGATAAGAGCTGCAATAGTCTGTCGCTCAGATTCGCTTGCATCGGACTGGCTGGGTTGTGTATCTCCAGCGGCAACGCTGGCACTTGCATTGACTTGTGGACAACTTGGGGCTGGGAGGCGCAGCCGACCAGTCCGAGCAAGCTCATGCATAGCAGACTGTTTTTTCTTAACATCATCTTGGGCCTTTCTGAGTTTCGTTTCCTGATCTTGCAGTTTCTCGCCAAGCTCTTTCTCTTTGGCTCTGGCTTCATCATTCTTTTGGGCAATGGCAATCTTCATGTCATTGTCTCGCTCCAGCCACCCATAGTGGTGGCCCACTCGGTATGAGCCGAATAATGAGACCAAGACACCAACAATGAGCCAGGGT
>Ga0247723_1002381_pt1 | contig 10063 bp, 22 predicted proteins | sample MSEWelMarce5H_FC_FD_189079 | JGI IMG/M metagenome (GOLD analysis project Ga0247723, IMG submission 189079) | Subsurface sediment microbial communities from gas well in West Virginia, United States - MSEEL Well Study Marcellus 5H_FC | ecosystem: Environmental > Terrestrial > Deep subsurface >...
ACTTAAATTCAGGAACAACTACTTCACCACATTCTTTTTTCTTATTGAAAATACCTACTCTTTCTTCCAAACTCAACTCTCTTGTATAAACTTGAAATCCATAATGACAAGGTGGAAGAACCATTTGATCTAATTCACCTACATTCCAAGCATTAACCATTAATCGTCTTGAATCAGGATTTGTTTTAAGGTCATCAATTAGGTTTGCGATTTGGTCTATTGGTGGTACAAGTTCCATTGTGTTTGGGTCAATTAAATTAATCGCCCAACTTCTCCATTGCTTACCATACACAGGTCCTAATTCACCCCACTTCTTAGCAAACTCATCATCTGTTTTGATTTTGTTAATGAACTCTTCTTTTGTGTATGGTCTAAAACCTAGTGTTTTAGTATGCTCAAACATATTTTGATTCAAATAATTCTTATACGCATCACCATCCCAAATATGGCAATTGTTATCAACAAGGTATTTGATGTTAGTATCACCTCTTAAAAACCATAATAACTCAGTTACCATTGTCTTCCAAGCCATCTTCTTTGTTGTAAGAAGTGGAAATCCTTCGCTCATGTTGTGACGAATCTGCCAACCAAAGATTGATTTGGTTCCTGTACCAGTTCTATCTTTCTTTTCTACTCCGCTATCTAAGATAGTAATTAATAAGTCTTGATACCTTAAGTCTAATGTGTTCATAACTATAATATAATAAATTTTAATTGTATTTCCAAATAAATCCAAAAGCTGTTTTTTGTTTTCCTCTACAACAACTTGTAATACTAGATGTGTCTTTTTCCTTTCCTATAAATTTACTAGCTTCTTTTATTTTATTCCATTCTTTAATAAAATTTCCATTTAAATCATATTGAAACACAGATTGAGATTTTTTTGTAGGTTTACCTAGTTTTTTATCTTTAATCATATGTTTCGTTTTTTCAAGATGTTTATTTCCTTTATTTTTTTGGCTTATTTTATCTTTAGTTATTTGAGAGTGTTTATTCCCTTTATGAGAAAGAGACATCTTTTGTTTAGTTTCATCAGAAGCTATCCTCCCCACATTTCTTGTAACTCCTTTATTTGAGGAGCTTATTTTTTGTTTCAATTCAGGGGTCATAAAGTTTTTAGGTTTAGGTACATTTCTTATAGTATTTGAGAAATTAGTTCTTAGATACTCAAACACCCGACTTGATACTTTATAATCTGAGTTATGTGATTTTCTAAACCCAGTAGCCATTACCCATACAGAGTATATTAGTTTTTTATTTTTAGGATAAATTTCGCAAAGTAATCTATGACATATAAAATGTTCTCGTGCTGTTAACTCAACTAAATTAGTTTTATCATTTGAACCACCCATACATTTAGGAATAATATGATGTCTTTCTTTATAACCATCTAATTTACGATTTTGGGCTCGTTCTATAATTTGATTGTATATTATTTGATAATTCATTTTTTATTATAAATATACACTATTCATATTCCTCACGCCCTATTTTAATCACATACGGAAAACGAGGAATTCCATCAGGTGTTAAGTTAAAGTATTTGACTGTAGCTGATTTACCAATTAATTCATTTTTATTATTCCACATCGCCTTACATTCCTCCCAATTAAATTTAGGTGATGAATTAAATATATGTCCTGTCTTACTTTTAAATATAAATGAACCTACCATTCCTGTTTTATTACCTTCACCTTCAACTACATCTAATATAGTATATTCCTCGTCTATAAACGACTTATGTTTAAGAAGTGATTTAGAACGTTTTGATTCATATTCTTTATCTAAACGAATCATTTGACCTTCATAACCCCAACCCACATACGTGTCATAACATCTCATCAACTCATTCTCATTATTAACTTTATCAGTTGTGACTATAACACATCCTCTTGGTACACCAATATCAATTAATGCTTTATTACGTTGAGTAAATGTACCACTACAACTAGGTAAATCATAAATGTGGTATTGAATTGACTCAGCACTTTTCTTTAAATCATTACTTGTTGGTTTAGTTTTTTTAACTAATGAACAAATAGCATTAAAGTCATTTGCGAATTTATCAGCATACAACTCACCATCAAATATCAAATCAGGATTAACTTCAAATAATGGTTTCATTGCTTCATAGATGTGAGGTGCTGAAACTATTTTCTTACCATTTCGACTCCACATACCATCTGCTCTAACAATACATCTAATACCATCTAATTTAGGTTGACTAAATACTGGGTATGTGATTTTATCTTTATGGTCTTCAAATTTATGAGCTAACATTGGATTGAAGAATTTAGGTGTATCAATATCATCTATTGATTCATAACTACCTAACTCTAATTTTTTAGTCCACATCGCTTGAGCTTCAGCTAATGCTTGTTGTTCAGGTGTTGTTTCATTTTTCTTACCAATGTTCTTACCAGCACAACACGTCCACTCAGAAGTTGTTTTAACTCCATCATTGTAACCAGATATTGTTCTGAAACAGTTGTTTTTTACTTCAACGGTCCATTCATTGATTTTACCGTTTACTGCTCTTTTATATAATGTGTTTAATTTCATAGACTAAATATAACAAAGAATGGCCCGAAGGCCAAACATTTGTTATATAGAGGTGTGTGTTTTTAGCGTTTACTATGTAAATAATTACTCATTATGTTACCTATCGCACCTGTCTTTTGACGAATATATATCCACTCGTCTTTAACTATTTTATGTTTCTTTTCAATATAATGGATACCCATAACACCTATGATACGTCCATCTAAATCAGTTAATGATAATAAATAAATTGACTTACATTTACCCCCAGTTGTTGTATTAAGTAAATATGAGTTAGTTGACTCAGCATCTTCAATTATTACCTCTCCATTCTCATATAACTCAGATAATGGTTTGTTAAATAATGATACAGGTATGTTTTGATAAATGTTTTTAACTGATTCAATGTTTGGGTTTAATACCTCATAGAATATAGAGAATTTTTGTATTGATTTACCAGTTGGATAAAAATGACCTCCATTATGAAATTGGGCTATAAAGATTTGATCACATTCCAACTCATCAAGCATAAGGTCTAATTGGTGTTCAATTTGTTCATTGTACCTAATAGACTCTGGTAGTGGGTCTGTTTTCTTTTTATCGACTTTTGCTTTAACCCATTCTAGTAGTACAGGGCCTAACACAGATGTAATTAAAGCGATCACTACAGGTATTAATATCTCCATCATTTCTTTTTCTCTTTTCTTATTTCATCATTAATTTCTTCAAGTCTATCAATAACTCTATGTTTTTCTTCTATATCTTTTTCCCACATACGATTGTCTTTAGCATTAAATTGATAACCAAATACTACTAAGACAATATTTTTAATTAAATCAAATAACCCATTACTCATTTCTACTGTTAGTAATGGGATTTGAAAAGCGACTAATTTATCTACAATAAATAGTCCCAACAATGCTGTTAACAATAAAGCAACAAACCTTGTTAACCAATCTTTCTCAGTTAACAAAGCAGGAATTTTATTATTTACATACCATACAAAGCCAATAATAAGGGCGCAACTTAATAGTACGCCAAATATCATTGTCCACCCACCAGCACTAAACATTACTTAAGTAGGTTATAAAATTCATTAAAATGTTTGATACGATCAGGTAGACCAATAGTACCACCATTAACTCGTTTAGTAACAGCGGTTACAGTTGCTTCATCAGCTCCCTTATCACATATTGACCATAATTTATTTGAATCAAAGAAAAATGCTGCTGATGCTAATGGGTATTTAGTTGCTACTAAATCAGGATTAGCAACTGTATCTTCACCTATGAATTTAGCAAAACCAGTATAATTAGATTTTCCAGTTAATTGAATATAACCACGTCCACGATATTTATATCCTTCACCTGTTGACTCATCACCATTACCCATTCTTGAACCATAAACACGAGATGCAATTTTCTCAGGTTGACGAGCGTATGAGTTAGCTAAGTCACCAGGAAAATATTTTCCAAATATTCTCTTCAAACCATCAACTGAGTAATTTAAGTTTTCACTTATTGCTTTAAATCCACCTGATTCATGCCCACATTGTGCTAAGAAATGAGCTAAACGTAATGGAGTAGTAATATTAAATTTAGCTGCTGTGTCTGGTATTTGAGCTAATACAGCATCAGGAATATGTCCTTTTAAAGCATCTAATTTGAATGAACTAGGAGGAATAGTTGTTACAACAGGAGTTGGAGCTGTTGCTCCAAACATTTTACTCCAAGTACCATCTCCTACAATACCATCAGCTGTTAATCCATTTTTAGCTTGCCATTCTTTGACTTTAGCTTCTGTCATTGGTCCAAAACTTCCATCAGCTCCTAAACCTAATAACGTCTGAAGTTGTTTAACTTCCTCTCCTTTTGACCCGTTTTTTAATAACATAAGTAAATTGTTTATAGTGATAAATATCACCTACTCTTTACTTCTTGCAATCACATTCAACAATTTCTTCATCCATTCCTAAACAAAAAGCTACATCACCAATTTGTGGTTTGTGGTTAGTATAATACATAACTCCGTTCTCAGTCACCACCTCCCACTTCATATCTATACTTTTATCTACATTTCTCTCTACAGATACAACTTTAATAGGCCATGCCTTAATAGTATCTGTTGGAATGATTGGTTGTGGACTTACAGTTACTGTGTCAGTATGAGGAACAATAATTGGTTGAGGTGTAATTAAATTACAACTAATTAAACCTATACTTAATAATGTTAATGATAATTTTTTCATCTTGATTCTACTTTAATTTGTTTTGCTTCTTCTTTATCCAATATAAATGCTAGACCTGATCCTACAGCCACTAATAATGAGTTATCATTAACGTGGCATACTTTGATTTCACCCCCATTACTAAATCTATTATCGATTGTCTCGATAACATTATAAACTCTAGGGTATATAGTTACTTCACTTAATCTCATAATACAGTTGGGTAATCACCTACTTTAAACTTACCATCTTCATAAACTAAAAACTGATTTGAAGTATCAAATGTATCAATAAAATAATATCTACCGCCTGTTGATTTACCTTTAATATCAATCTTTTTAACCTTAGTATGTCCTACTACTTGGATATATTCTTTTTTCAAAAATGTATCTCGATTACCAGCTATTAATGCTTGAGGCCTAATCCAAATTGGTGTTTGTGTTTTAGTATTACCATATTGATCAATACCGTAAAACATAAAACGATTCGGTTGATATTTCCAAATAGCGTTTACAAAATCAGCTATAGTACCTGGATCTACTCCTGGTTCATATTTGTTTTGATATGTTAACCAATCATGACCAATACCAGCATGTGTGAACAAGATATTATCAAGTTGATAACACATTTGTAGGTGGTGATTATTTTCTTGAAGTAACTGTCTAATAGCTGGAGCTGCACCTGCTTTATATCCTGAGTATATCTCACCACCTGGGAAGTAATGATAATCATGATTACCCACTAACATAATTACTTCACACTCACCTTTCTCTTTAAACTCAATTATTTCTTTAAAATTAAACATCTGCTCAGCAGGTTCAATATCAAAACTATCAAAATAATCTCCTATAAAGATAACTCTATCTGCTTGTTCTTGGAACACAATGTCTTTCCAAACATTGCGTCCATGAATATCTCCTAATACTATTGTTTTCATTTTACTAATTTCTTAATCTGAATAATGAAACGACGTTTAAAACATTTCATTGTAGTTGAAAATGTATCTACTGGTGTTTCAGTTTTTAACTCACTAAATGCTTTTTTCATAGCAATTCTAATCTTAGGGTTAACTTTAATTAACTCAAAGAATTTATCTAGATGAGAAATTGATTTTGACCTCCATTTACCACCTACAAACTCAGTTAATGTCACTCGTGTGTCACTTATTGTATCAAATAAGTAAACTGTAACTGTTTTTTCCCAACTGTCTGAAACGAATTGTAATTCTTGATTACCTGAAAGTGTGACTGATTTACTCATAGCTTTTATTATTTTTTTATTATATCTAAATATAACAAAGAATGGCCCGAAGGCCAAACATTTGTTATGAAAAGTTTACTTAAAACGGTAAATCTTCTTTAGGTTTGAAATACTCTTTCAAAAACGGTTCAGGATACAACATTACATTTCCTGTGTATTTAGGATTAGACACTTTCCGTGTGTCATGTTTCCATCCACCTTCTAATGAGGCGAGATATACTTTTTTACCTAATTCATTTCCAGCTGCTTTGCCTAAGAACTCATATAGTGACATCATCTTATCCATTGATTACCTCCTCTAATGTTTTCCATTCTGCTTCAACCTCACCCTCCTCATTAAAATTACCAGTAGCGATTGCTAAATGAATTACTCCATTATCATCTTTACCGATTGCGACCGCTCCAAAGCCCTCACATAGATAGTAATTAGTCATTGTACTGTTAGGCATTTCTGAGGCGATTGCTTCAATATCAAAATCCCAACCCATTTCCGGATCATTTTTTTCGACCCATTGTTTGCTAAATTCAGCCATTATTTTGTCATTATTAAATTGTAAATCCAAGATACATCATTATACTCTACCATTAAAAAAGATTCACCAACATCGTTTCTAAGCAAATAAACTCGACATCGTTCTCCATCTTTATCATAAGCCATCCAACACGCTGTGTCATCATCATTTATCTCATTTACATCTGAATAGAGATGATATTGTTGATGTACTACTGAGTGGATATTGATTTCAGCAGCATCTATTTTAATTAGAATGTCTCCTGTAACTTGAGGTGTACCCCAATCAAATGTTCCTACTGAGTTTTTGACTCCGACTGCTAATGTATTTGATTTAGCGAATACGGGTTGTGAATAGGCGACTAATGAACATACACCTATTAATAATGTAATTAATACTTTTTTCATAACTTTTTATTTATAACTTTAATATAATAAAAATAGGCCCGAAGGCCTATTTATTTTTAATCTAGATTAGGCGTTCTGCCTTTTTCTTTATCTAATTTAATTTGGTAATCAATTGATTTATTTGAATCACCCATATCTTTAGGTTTACCAACAGGTAAAAATGTTGGAATACCACTTATTACTTTAGTGAATTGAACTTGATCAGGCAATTCATCTACAGTCACTAATTTATCAAACCAACGTACTTTTCCTCCAGCACCAACCTTAGCTATCACTTCATCTTTAGAATAAGTACCATAATTGAATTCATTATCACTTTCAAGTAATAATTGATTGCGTCTCCACTCGTATATGTTAAATGCCATAGTTTATTTTATTATAAATATATAATTATTTTTTCTCGTCAGGACTTAATAACCCCTTCCCGTATTGTTTTTTTCGTTCCCAATATCTATCTTTTACATATTGATGTATTGGTAATGGTTTACCTTCATCATCAATGCGAACAAAGGTCATTTTAGTGTGGGTAACTGTTTCTTGCGCACCAGTATAAACATTATGTTTACGAACGTCTATTTCCACTGTAACTGAGGTATTACCGAACTTGATGATGTCACCATATATTTTAAGTATACTACCTACTTTAACTGGTTTCTTAAATATCAATTCATCAATTTTTAAGGTAACAACTCGTTGTGTGTCACAAATTTGAGCTACATATGAAGCGGCCGCGTCATCAATTAAAGACATTATAGTACCTCCAAACATATTGTCATGGACACCTATATCACCTTTTTTACAAATGTATGTTGTTATTAATTCCATTTTTCAATTCCGAATGTGCCGTTTTTATATACTTTAATTTGATCAGATAAGTAATGTCTAACTATACCTCCATTACAATGTACTACACACCAAATATCATTTTCCCAAGTACCTCCATTAGTAACATAGATAGCGTAACCTTCTTTATCACCTTCAACTATTACTGGTATTGGGTTTTTGAATTCTAACATTAGAATAAATCATTTAATTCTTCAGGGCACTTATCTACGATATGTTTCTTAACAAATCGTTTCCACCAATTATATAATTTCGTCAACAATCCCATATTTTAATGCTTCCTCAGCTGTAAAGTACCAGTCACGTCTTGATTTTTTAACATCGTCTAATTGTTTTTGAGACACTGTTGAGTTTAATAATAAAATCTCATCATACTGTTTCATTAGTCGATTACATTCATCTAAATCATCTTTAATAACAGACAACTTATCAAATTGAGGGTAACTATTTAAAGCTTCATGGTACATAAATGTAGCATATTTGCTTGCAATTCGTTTCCACCCAGCAGCAAATATTGGTAACCCCATTGACATAGCGTAACCATAACAGTAAGTATGAATGGGAGTTGTTGAGGTTTTAATTACACCTATTAAAGCGAAACCATCATAAATTACTCCACCAAAACTATTAACAACTAACTTAATAGGTTTACGCTCAAAATCTTTAGAGACTGAATCTTGCTCCTCATCATACTCATTAGCATCTAATATAAATTGAATAACTTCCTCAACTGATTCATTATCAATATCATTACTCAAAACAATACTTCTGAATTGGTCTTCTCTATCAAAATATCTATTTTTTCTACTTGTCATATGATTACTTTTACTATTGTTTTTCTAGGTACACCTGGGTAATAAGCATCTATCATATTATGATAGTTTTCTATGGGTAATATAGATTCTGTCCCAAACCCAAAATCAAATGCATCAAACATAGAGTATGATTTTTCAGCTAACTCTAATCGTTGTTCTAAAGTTAAATCAATCTCTACACTATAACTTGATACTAACTCCATTATCTATGTTTTTTAGGTGAACATTGATGGTTAAGTTGACTTTTACCTTTGTTAACTCGTTTAGTTTGTTTATACATTGTTTGTTGTCTATTACTATGGCTTTTATAGTTATAGCCTTTTTGAGGAGCTGAGCATGAAGCTAAAACAGCTACAATTAAGAATAAAATTAGTTTTTTCATATTATTTCCTCCCATTCTGGTTCTTTAATTTCTTGTAAAAAGAATATTGCTTCTCCCTCTTGATACACTTGATCTGATTCAGTATATTCTTTCCATAATTCAATAAGATCATTTCTTACTTGACCTCCATTTAAGTTATCTACAAATCTACCAAACCACACTCTACGTCTTATAACATAAGGTGTACCATTAAGAGTAAGTACATCATTCCTGGTTACCATGTTTATATTTTTTTCTATTATATACTTTACCTGAGGGTTTAGCCTTTTGTATCATTCTACGTCTCACTATTTGAGCGACGTGTCGTAATGACAAACCGTTTAATTGATTACTATTTTCCATGTGTTTTAATTTATATAATAAATATAACAAAAAAGGCTTGGGAAGCCAAGCCTTAATCATGAAATGTTAAGTAAAATTTACTTTTTATCAGCTGACATTTTAGGAGCTGACTTCTTTTTAAAGTATTTTTTCTTTTTCTTTACTTCCTCAGTTTTAGGAGTATCGATAACTGGGTGCATTGACTTGCTCTCCATTACTCGGATTTGAGATTTCAATACTGTTACTTCATTACGAAGCAATTGACGAGTAGCATTAGTCATTTCTAGAGACTCTTTAAGCTCCTCAATTTGAGAATTAGCAAATTCTAATTCATTTGTGAGAAATTGTGTTTTTGAAGCAAACATTGCTGCTGCTGTTGTTGCTACTACTAAAGCAGCTGATAAGATAATTACTAACATATTTATTTTTTATTTATTTACATTCTATCTGTTTTAACCCTAAAATGAGCTAATTCAATTATTTCATTTTGGCTTTTATATGGGTGAGATATTTTATACTCACTTATATATTGATGTAGTTTATCTACATCCCCAGCTGCGTGTGCTTGGTAAAATATTTCTTCGATGCGTTCTTCGTTACTCATAAAAACTATTTCTCTTAAATTTATAAATCATATTAAATGTAGCCAAATTATTTCTAATTTGTTTTACATCCATTTTTTTAAATTTCCAATATTCTACAAAGTTGCTTATTATAGTTTTAGCACACTCCAACTGTCCCTCATTCTCTATGGA
>Ga0247723_1002382_pt1 | contig 10062 bp, 27 predicted proteins | sample MSEWelMarce5H_FC_FD_189079 | JGI IMG/M metagenome (GOLD analysis project Ga0247723, IMG submission 189079) | Subsurface sediment microbial communities from gas well in West Virginia, United States - MSEEL Well Study Marcellus 5H_FC | ecosystem: Environmental > Terrestrial > Deep subsurface >...
CACACGCAGACGCAGAACGCGCCCGCGACCACTACCACCGCCGAGGCTTCACGCAAGCCCGCATTGATTCCCGCGCAATCCGTGGCGCGCATTACTTAGATTTAATTGGAGCCTGAACCATGAACACCAACACCACACCCCAAGAGCTGGCCGCAGCCGTTGACCAGCTGGCCGCAGTGAAAGCCGAATTGTCAGAGCTGCAAGCCCGAGAGGCAGAATTAAAAAACATACTGGCCGCAGCTGGCCCCGATGTAATCGAGGGCACCCAGCACCGCGCAGCCATCAGCATAACCGCCCGCACGGCCATCAACTGGCAAGCTATCGCCCAGCACTTGAAACCCAGCCGCCAGCTAATCACCGCCCACACCACCGAGGGCGCCCCCTTCGCCGTGGTGCGAATCAGCGCCAAAAAAACCAGCTAACAGGAGCCGACACCATGGAAATCAACTACACCAACAAGCCCAGCATCACCACGCTGCGCGCTGCAATCCGCAAAGCCGCCGCCGCTGGAGCCCGCGCAATAAATATTCACTGGGGCGAAAACTGGATTCAACTTGAGCAGCTGCCCAGTGGCTGGACGGGCTGGGGCTGGATTGGCCGCAACGGTGGCCAAGACCTAGCGCACGAACTCAACCGCAACAAGTAAGAGGCACACCATGCAAGCACCGAGCGACAGCTACCACGCCAACGCCCTAGCGCGTTATCAAGCCGCCATTGATGCAGAAGACGAGGCCGAAGACGGCCACAAATGCCAAAACGCAGAGCCCAGCAATTACGGCCACGAGTGCAACGAGCCCGCCCAGTGGCTGGCCGAAGACGTGGACGGATACCGCGCCACGTTTTGCAACCACTGCCGCCACCACGGCCACGAGGCCCGACTATTCCACAGCTGGCAACAACTTTAAGAGGCACACCATGGACAAAAAAACAATCGAACAAATGACACCCGAGCAAATGGGCGAGCGCCTAGCGTTTTTCCTGAAATGGGAAGGCCACGCCATCACCGCCGCATTTTTGGCCGCATTGACAGAAGCAAATTTTCACCAGCTGCGCGCCCAGCTGGAGCCAATTATTTACGAACACTTAGGAGGCTAAACCATGCGCACACTAATTATCAAAGAATCCAGCAACAAAAAAACTGGCCCAATTCCCACGACCTACACCGAGCGCAGCAGCTGCCCGCCCAGCTGCGCCCACTACCGCACCAGCTGCTACGCCGAGGGATATCACACCGCGCTGGCATGGAAACGAGCCGACAAGGGCGCGACAGTGGCCGAGCTGGCCGACTTCGTGCGAGCATTACCCGAGGGCCAATTATGGCGCCATGCAGTGGCTGGGGACTTATGGGGCACGGGTGAAACCGTGGACGCCGCCGCACTGGGTGAAATTGTGGCCGCCAACCGTGGCCGCCGTGGTTTCACATACAGCCACAAAAAGACGCCCGAGGCCGTGCGCTGGATTCGAGAGGCCAACCGCTGGGGATTCACAGTAAACCTAAGCGCAGACGATGCAGGAGAGGCCGACAAACTGGCCGCGCTGGACGCTGGCCCCGTGGTTTGCGTGGTGCCCATGGACACACCAACCCACAGCACAACGCCCGAGGGCCGCCCGATAACGGTTTGCCCAGCACAGACCACCGAATATATGACCTGCGCAGTGTGCCAGCTCTGCCAAAAGGCCGACCGCCGCGCCATTGTGGGTTTCAGGGCCCACGGTATGCGAGCAAAGGCCGCCGACATAAAAGCCCGCCGCGTAATTCCAATTCAGAAAGCCTAAGCCATGACATTAGACCAAGCCCGCGACATTATCGGAAACCGCGCCCGCTGGGAAATCCGCGCAATAGCCCGCGCACTTTCCCTTCACCAGTGGCTGAACACGCCCGAAGAAAACCAGCGATTAAAAGCCGCCCGCCTAATTTTGAAAGGTTAAACCATGAACACGCCCCAACCCTACACCGTGGAAACCACCCGCGCCACAATCCACACCACGGCCAGCAGCCCCGAAGCCGCCGCCACCATTGTGCAAGCCGTGGAGCGCTGCCCACGCTCTGCAATTTTGAGAGTGACGCCCACCCGTTTGCACTTCGTGGAAGTCACCCACTACCAGCACCAGCCGCGCCGCACGTTCTATCTTCACGAAGAAGAAGCCGCCGCAGCCTACGCCGAGGCCGTGGAAGATATCGAATTTTATGGGGACGTGGCCCAAATCAGGCAAGGCCAGCAGCAAGGCAAAGCCCGCCGCATCACCCGCAGACACACCAACCTATAAAGGCCCACACCATGGACAAACAAACCCAAGCCGCCGCAATGCTGGCCCGCGCTCAGTGGCACCGCGCCGAAAGTAATAATTTTCTCAGGCACTCAGCAGCCGCAATGCACCAGCACGAACGCGAGGCCGAAGAGCTGGAGAGCCGCGCCGCCCAAATGCTGGAGGCCCACCAATGACGCGCCCCGCCACGCTGGCCGCCTATTACCGAGAGCGGGCCGAGAGGGAAGGCAACCCAGCCGACCTAATCCACGCCCAGCACCTAGAGAGGCAAGCCGCAGCCATGCACGACCCACACCAAGCCGCCGAGGCCGCAGCCTTCACGCTGGCCCACACCAACAACCAACCGCGCACAGCTGGCACCCAGCCCGCGCTTTTTTGAGAGAGGCACACCATGCACACCCACACCTTCGAGCTACTCGCCCGTATTGAAGCGCTAGAAAACGCCTTATATGCCGCGCTGCCCTTCGTGGAAGACCACGAGGAAAGCCCCATTTATAAAGCTGGAGCCGTGGCCCAAACCGTGGCCCGTATCCGCGCAGCACTTGGAGAACCCGCACCATGAAACACACCGAGCACGATTACATAAACGCTGGCCACCAATACGAACGAGCAACACCGCAACGCGCGCCAGTAGTGGCCGAACGCATCCGCCACATGTTGGAGGCCGAGCACATCACCGACAAACCCGAAGCCCGCCGCCTTATTGAGCAAGGCCGAGCAGAAGCCCGCAAAAACTGAGAGAGGCCGAACAATGACCAATGAAGAACTAGCCCAAAGCATCCGCGCCCCCATGTTTGGAGACCGCGCCACCCTTAAAGAGGCCTTCACCTATGCCCACGAACTGGCACAGGCATCCGACAACCCCGCCGCCGTGCTCACAGCCGTGCACGTAGTAGCCAACACAATCGCAAAACAACTGAGAGAGGCCGCACAATGAAAATCGACAACAACGAAATCGTCCACATTGAACGAATCGCCGAGCGCCTGATTAACGGTGCCCAATACTTTGCTGGAGCACAAGACAGCATCCACTTAAAGCAGCTGCAATCACTGGTGGCCGAGGTTAGACACTTCGCCCTGAGTGTGAACCGCAACCGATACCCAGACGAAGACGAAGCCGAATACCAAGACGCATACGAGTCCGCGAAAGAACGCTTCGCCCGTATCTTTATCAACTGAGCGAGGCCCCATGCTGACAAACTTTGCACCCATGAACAAGGCCATGCTGTTTGCAGCGTGGGACAACTGCCGCGCATACGACCTGAGCAACGCCAAAGGCCAAGCCGACCAGCTGGGTGACCAGCTTAGCGAGGCCAACATTTACCGAATCTGCAACACGTTCATGACGGACGCAGAAATCACAGATTTTTACAACGCCTACATGGCTAACTGAGAGAGGCCGAACATGACACACACAATTAAATCTTGGAGACTGTCCGTTACTTGGAGTGATGGCAGAACAGAGGGCTTAGCAGCCCACTTACCCGAATACTTGGCTGAAGAATTGCAAGCCTATTTCCTAGAGCTTGAGCAATGCCGTGCTGAGTGTGACGAAATAGAAGAAGGTTACAACTGGGGTGAAGACAAAGAGGTGGCAGCATGAAAAAATTTAGAGCAGTAGCAGTGATGCGCACATACTTTGAGCTGGAGATTGAGGCCGAGACAATGGACGAGGCTTGCGAGCTGGCGCAGGAGTCCTGTGGCAGCAGCTATAAGCCCATCAAAGGTGACGTGGGGGATTGGGAAATCTATGACGTTACAGAAGCTGAGTGAGGCGCTAATATGTGGCCTTTCCCACCACCGACTGGCCCCATACCGTGGACACCTAAGCAGTGCCGCGAGTATGCCCAGCAACAACGCGACAAGGAACAAGATGCCCCCTTCTAACTATGGCTGGCCAACTACCCGCTGCTTCCCACGCACTACCCGCGAGGCCTTCCCCAACGACATTGAAAACGCACAGTGGTGGTATCCACCTGAGCAGCGGTGGCAGGACAAGCTAATGTTCTGGGCTGGAGTTGCGCTCTGGGTTGCTCTGGGCTTCTACCTTTGGAAATGACATGACACCAAACATATTCGCCATCTATCTGACCGAGGACGAAGACGGAACCGTTTACGCCAAGGCCGAGATAGTGGGCAAGCCAACCCGCTCGCTGGACATTGGCATCGAAATCATGGACGGCCTAAAGATGCTGGAGAAGGACGCCGCTGGACTGTTTAAGGTGCAACGGTTCGCCAACTTTTCAGAGAGTGCCCATTGATTTAACAAGGGACTGACTGAACTTAAAGAGGCCGAGACTATAATGACGCAACCCCCAAGTGCGCTAACACTTGAGGGTCACTTCTCAACACCATCGCAAGGGGTCGATAGCATGAGCATTAAAAATTCTAATCGCTTTTACGTTTACGAGCACATTCGCGCGGACACAGGTGCCGTGTTTTATGTTGGCAAAGGGACTGGCAAACGAGCAAGACTTGTATATGGGCGCAGCGAATACTGGCACCGTATAGTTACAAAATCAAATGGTTTCACGGTTCGCATGATTGCCAAAGATATTGATGAGCAACAAGCTCACAGCATAGAGATTAAAAGAATCGCAGAACTTCGCGCATTGGGCGTGGTGCTCTGTAATTTGACGGATGGTGGTGAAGGTTGCGCTGGATTGATAAAGTCAAAAGAAACAATCATGAAAATAGCCGCATCAAACACAGGAAAAACACACTCGACAGAAACACGAGCAAAAATTTCTGCCGCAAGAAAAATGGCGAAATGCAAACCACTTACCGATGAACACAAAGCAAAAATTTCAGCATCTTTAACTGGTCGCACAACAATATCTTTAGAAGGCAGAGCAAGACTATCCGAAGCTCAGAAGAAAAGAAAACGCAAGCCGCTTAGTGAGGCGACTCGCGCAAAAATTTCAGCCTCTAAACTTGCAAATGCTCACAAAGGCATCGACCTCACAAGTGATTGACTAAATTTAAAAAGACCCATCCTCTTGAGTGCGTCATCGGCATCTTCCCCTTGCGTATCGCTCATCCAGTAAGGCCAGCCAATTTCTTTGGCAACACGCTCACCAGTGCCGCTCGCATCGTTGTCCGCCACAACGAAACCTGAACTTAGAGAGGCCGCGACTTTCACCATATTCCCAGCGCTGAAACAGACGTGCAATGTGTATCGGCGCTTCATGTTCTTGAGCGCCTTGCGAATAGCCAAGGCCGTGGCATACCCCTCGCACAGAATGTTCACCCCTCGATTATCAAAAACGAAGGAGGCCCCGCTTGTACGCTGGCCGAACAGAAACTTCTTGATGCCCTGCTCGTCAATCAACTGGACACCAACCAAGTGGCCGTCTACCCGCATCGGTATCACCATGGTCTTGAGTCCGTCCTTGGCCCACACGTTTACCTGCTCGTCCTCGTAGCCCTTGGCCTTGAGATATTCATGCGCACCATACTGGCACTGCTTCAGAATCCAAGCCGCCTTCCCTGCTGCCTCGCGCTGCTGGGCTCGCTTCTTATCCTCTGCCGCCTTCACATCACGCATTAACTTAGAGCGGTCGAAGTTGTTTGGTTTGTCTGACTTCCACACTTCTACCTCTAGGTTGGTTGCCCAGTCTTGAGTGAAGCCGTGGTCAATCATGTACTTGACCGCGCCATTGCGCTTATGCGGGTGAGACTCCGTAGGGTAGCGCCGCCACACCCCAACAGGAGGCAGGTGGTCAATCAATATGCCCTGAGCGCGGCAATAGGTTAAGAAGTCCATGCTCATGCTTCACCTCTTGCTCGGATTGCGGCGTCAATCATCTTTTGCACTTGCGTAATAACGTGCTTCATGTTGCTTGCGCTTATTGCATCCAGCGTCATGCCGTTTGCCTTCAACACTTCATGCGCCTTACCAAAATCAGGCTCAGGAAACACGCTAATTGGATACGCTTCGCACCAGTTTTTGATGTGTTCAAACAAATCATCGTAGTGCTCACGCTCTTTAGCTGCTACCAGTTTGGCAAAGCGTTCAAGCTCATTTTTGTATGCCAAAACTTCCCACTTAACCAAGCCAGCATTTACAGCCATTACAACAATGTCATCTTGTGTCATTTGAGCAATCCCTTCTCTTTGCTTTTGAAATACTTAATCATCGAAGCCTTGGCCGCTCTGTCAAACTTCAAATCAGGTGGCATCGGTGTTGTGTGCAGCCCCTTTGGCCAGACACCAAACTTGTTCTTGTACGCAGCCAAACCACGCTTCTCCGACCAGCCGCTGTACTTAATCTTGTACTGCACCATCGACCAGAAATCCTGTTTGTTTTCCTTGGTCATGGCTCCCTTCAATTCCTCCATCTCACCAGCCACCTCGGCCACCTTGCTTCGGCGCTCGCGTGTGTGGCCACAGTGGTAGCAAGTGTCTGAACCCGATGGCCATAGGTGTCCGCATGATGGGCACTTGGCTTCTTTTTTCTCGCTCTCTGTCTTCTCTGGCTTGGCCTTCTCTTTGCCGTCATCCAGCTCATGCACACCGTTCTCGTACACGTCGTCCCACTCTTCACGGAACCGTAGATAGTTGCCTGAGTGGTCAAGCCAAACAGCGAATGGCTTCTCCTCTGGTGCGTGAGGCATACCGCGCATCACCCTGCCCATCTGCTGGATGTGGCTGGACAAAGACTTTGAGAAAGGCCGAGCCGATACCCCAATCATTACGTCTGGCACATCGAATCCCTTGGTGAGAATGTCAGTGGCAATCAGGCCATGTATCTCTGTGTCGGGCTTGCTGAAGTCTTCAACTACATCCTTCTTGAACTCGTCATCGTCACGGTAGCTGATGCTGATGAAGTTGTAGCCCTGCTCTGCAAACTTCTTTGATAGGTCTGCACCGTGCTCCACCCCTGAACAGAAGATGATTGTCTTGCGTGGTCGTCCGTAAATCTCATGCGTCTTCTTGACCCACTCTGAAACGATATCGCCAGTGATTTGCATACCGCGCGTGGTGGATTCTTTCTGTGACCATTCGCCGGCCACCTTCTTTGCGCCGTCCATGTCAATCTCTTTGGCAACGAACACCTTGAGAGGAACCAATACCTTCTGGTCAACCAGCTCTCGTGTGGTGATAGTGCTGATGACGGACTCGTACACATTGCCCAAGCCCTTGGTGAATGGCGTGGCTGTCAAGCCAATGACGCGCACCGTGGGATTGTTCTTGATGAACTCAATCGTCTGTGCCCTAGTCTGGTGGCACTCGTCAACAATCAACAGGTTGAGGCCGGGAAAAGAGCCGCGCTTCTCAATGGTTTGAGCTGAGCAAATCTGAATGTTTTCGTATGGCCGATACCGCCAGTGGCCTGACTGCAAAACACCATGTTCAATCTTGTACTTTTCCAAACGCTGGCTGGTCTGGTCGCACAGGATGATGCGGTCTAGCAGCATGGCTGCCTTGTTACCTTTGACTTTGGTGGCTTCGAGTAGGGCGATAGCCATCTCTGTTTTGCCAGCCCCCGTGGGGGCATAAAGAATCATCGACCGATTGCCTGACGCAAACCCTTTGCGTAAAGCTTCAAGGGTATCGGCCTGATACCCACGTAGGTTAAGTCCCATTTGTTTCTCCACTGCCAGCACACAATGCCCGCTGGCTTGGGCGAACCGATTTAAATTGGTTCGACTTTCGAGTCCCTGTCGATCTGTTCAATCGCTCTCTTGAGATAGATAGATAAATCAAGGGCTTCTTGGTAAGCGTGTACTAACCATTCACGGTGGGTCAGTGGATTGTCTTCCACTGATATGCCGTACTTACCCATGCCAAAGGCTTGTCGCATGATGATGTCTTCACATACCCGCTTCTCTGTGCCGTGTGGTTCTGTCATGCTTCACCTCTTGCTCGGATAACGTCAGCGCATACATCAGCGCCTTCCCAGTAGTTAGTCTGTGCTTGTGCGTCACAAATCTTTAAACACGCCTCACGCTCTTTAGCTGCTACCAGTTTGGCAAATACTTCAAGGCGCTCAAGATTAACAATCGCACCGTCTTGGTAGTAGTAAGGTAATCGTGCCTGTCTAGCCATATCAATGATTTCATCTTGTTTCATCACTTGGCCTTCATCTTGCGCTCGTACATGGCGCACTGTTTCTTGAGTTGACCGTTCTCGGATTGGTACTGGTCACGGCTTTGCTTCACTGCTGCCAGCTCAATCTTCAAGATGCGCACCTCTTCACGCAGGCTTTCGATTGTGTCTGCGGCCATGGCTTTCTCTTCTGCTGTGCCTTCCATTGCAGCCACTGCCAAGCGGTCATTGACACGCTCGTTCTCTGCTACCAGCTCGGCCACCATCTCGTCATGCTCATTACCGTTATCTGTAACTGGCTCCTCGACAACTGGTTCTGTTTCTGGCTTCTTCTTGAAGTTGGCTGCACGCTTTTCTGCAATCGTGCCGTCTGCCATCTTGAATTTACGAATCTCTGGGGCATCGTCACCACGCAGTCGAGACACCAAGCTGACCGACACATGGCACACGCGGGCGATCTCTGCGTTGCTGTATTCCTGCCACTCAAAGTCTTCCAGCATGGTCATCACTGCCTTGCGCTTGTCTGCACTGCTGCGGCGTAGGCCATGGGAATGGTTGGCGCTCAGCGAATACAGGATTGCCTCACGCAATGTACCGTTGACCACATCTGCCTCGATGGAGCCCTTGCCTGCCTTGCGGTGGGCGTGGTAGCGGTGGAAACCGTCTGCCAGATAGTGGCTGATGCCGTCGAAGTAAACCCGCACCGCTGGGAATACAACACCGTCTTCAATCAAGTCTGCGTAATCGGCAACAACTGCCTCGTCAATCTTCTCTCGTGACTGTGTTCCGCCGTCAATGCGAATCACGTCAATACCTAGTAACTTACGCTCCATCATGTGTCTCCCGTTGTGTCCAGCCAATTAAAAAATACCGCCATTTAGTTTGAATGTTTGGCTTGTCATACCTGCTTCCGTCCCAATTAACCTCTCGGCCCTTTGAGCGCATGAATGCCTCGAATACCTGTCGTGCTTTGTGCATCAATTTTTTCCTGTTAGTTGCGCCCTATCAAGGGCTCGTACTGTTTTCTCAAGCTGCCTAACCGTGGCCTCCAGTTCTGCCACTCGCTTCTCTAGTTCTTCACGAGTCTTGGCTGGGCTGCGGTGCGGTATGCTCAGGCCGATGGGCTTTCTTTCTGCCATGACTTCTCCCTTTGCTCACGTTCAATGCGTTCAAACTCTTGGTCTTCCGCTTGAGCGTCATCTTTCTTGTTGCCCCAGATCAGGTCGTAGCCACTGCTGAATTTCTTGTGGTCGGTTGGGCGCTGGTCGGCACCCTTACCTGCTTCGCTGTAATGCGTCATGTGTTCTTCTCCTTGAGTTTGGCTTCTGCTAGTTCAATCGCTGTCCATGTATTACCTTCGGCTTTGTAACTTAGCGTTTCAATTTCATCTTTTGTCAGCCCAACCCACTCTTTGTATTCCTGCATTGCCCTGCACTCAGGACTGTCGCCACCAGCCCAGCTAGTCTCCACTCCCATGCAGCCACGCTCGGCACATCCAATGTCAACCATGAGAATCTTGTCGCTGTCCCATGGTGTTTGCATCTTGGATATTTCGTCCATCACGCCTCCTTTACGAACACGCCGTCCGCATTGAGATAGCCCTTACGGTCTTTGATTTCGTTGTAGGCCAGCTCCAAGCAGGACACCAAGTCAACGTCAGCACAAGCGCAACCCATGATTAACGTCACCAAGATGTCGCCGTATGCGTCCTTCATGGCGTCGTAGTCGTCGTTGTTGATGGCT
>Ga0247723_1002383_pt1 | contig 10061 bp, 7 predicted proteins | sample MSEWelMarce5H_FC_FD_189079 | JGI IMG/M metagenome (GOLD analysis project Ga0247723, IMG submission 189079) | Subsurface sediment microbial communities from gas well in West Virginia, United States - MSEEL Well Study Marcellus 5H_FC | ecosystem: Environmental > Terrestrial > Deep subsurface > Rock...
GCATAAGTAAGGGAGGTGTAAATATGAATAAAGGATCACGCGCAGCAGCGCCAATGTCAAAGCCAGTTGAAGGCAAGAAGGATACCTCTAAGCCAGCAGGCGGTAAGGTTGTTCCATCAATGATGCCAGCAGGCCGCAAAGGAACATCAGTAAGAAAAGGTTAATTATTATTTGGGAAGGTGTACTGGGTTATGGATGATTTTAATAAAATACCACGCCCAGTACACCGTTCTGACTTCTTAGTAATCCTTGCAGGTTTTTTTCATAACCTAATGCAAACATTTGAAACACTCAGTGCAGAACTATTTGAACTATCTATTTATCATTCAAACCGTAAGACCAAGACTTCTCAAGCGTGGGAAGATATGGCACAAGATTTAGAAACGTTAGGGGAAGACAAGTGACAACAGCACCAATGAATCCACTTGCTGGCCCTGCAGGTCCTGGAAAGTTCTCGACTCGTACCGATAAGTTAGAAATGCCATCACAGTATTATGGCGAAGGCGTAGAGACAGCCGCTATTAAGTCCGGCGCTCCGCTTGCTTCAACACCAGATGTTAAGCCACAATCAGTAACTCCACTATTTGCAATGTCAGATGAGACTCGTCCAATTACCGCTGGCCTAGATCGCGGTCCTGGTCCTGGATCTGAGGCACTGATGATGGGTAAATCTACAGTTAAACTTTCAGATTCCTTGGTTGCACTACTTCCATACGATACTACTGGTGAGATAGCGGTCTTATACCAAGAAGCATTAGCGCAAGGTAACTAATGACTGATAACCTAAAAGCCGCAGCACTGGCTGCTAACTTAAAGGGAGAGCAGAAGAAACAAGTTGACGATTTAGTCAAATCTCTTTTCGTTCACAGAGAACTATCTAATCTTCCTAAAGAAGTAGCTGTAGCGCAATTTGCAAAAAAACCAGTAGATCAACAAACAGATCTTATTAGAAAATACGGCACAGAAGACTCAGAGACTAAGCCATCTCGTGGCTGGCTTGGAACTGCTGCACACTATGCTGTCAATTATAACCCAATAACACTTGCCTTTAAGGGTGCTATTGAACTATCCGATGCTGCAACCCGTGCCTATCGCGCAGTTGCTATTCCACTCTCTGAAGGAGAAGTTGGTTTTGCCTGGGATAAAGCAAACGACAAAGGCGATAAAGTATTTAATGAAGGACGCATCGAAGACGCCAGAGCAAAATATGGTCGCGCTGCAGTAGATATTGCTATGCGTATAAAGGGTGGCGAAGATGTATCAAAGATACTAGCCACAGCAACACCTGAAGAACGAAAATATATTATGTTGGCAGATCCACGTAATACATCTATTCCCGGTGTTCAAAGCATAGATAAAGAACGCGACCTATTTAATCAAACACTTTTAGAAGTTGACAGAGCTAAGTTCTCACCTGGTCGTCAGTTCGCAAATTTAATCCTTCCTGAAGCTCTTGAGAAGAACGGCTTAGCCTACGGATTAGTATCCGGTGTAGCAGATGCTGCTTATCGTCTATATGCAGACCCACTTGTAGTTGCTTCTAAACTACGTAGTTTGTATACAGTAAGCAAGTACTCACTTGACGTTATTACTAAAGGCGAAAAGGTAGATGAGTATTTTGCCAATCCAAATGCCTCAGCATTTTGGGATCAATACGGAAGTGCTTTGGCTAAATATACTGGATTGCAAAAGTCAAATAGCAAAGGCAAAGATCTTGTAGAAGCACGCGATGCTCTGAAGACACTAGCTCCTGAGTTCGGTCAAGAAGTAATCAGAGTCTTTCAAAAGGCTGAGATAGTAGATGCCAATACAGCAAAGGCTTTCTTATTAAACACAGAAGAAGCTGTTGGTTTGCTTAAAGGATCCGTCGGACGTAAGCGTATTATCCTTCCGCGCTTAGATGCAGCCCGCAAAACTCGCATTGCGATAGTAACCGGTGCTGATAAATTTATCAATATCGACAAATTTGCACCTAGAATTATAGATGACCTATACGGTCAATTATCAGATACAGACGGAATCCGCAAAACGCTTACAGAAGATGCAACGATTCTTGGTGAAAAGATAAAGCAATCTAAAGATATAAAAGAATTTGCACGCTTTCCATCTAGAGTAATCGGAGCGCGTTTAGACAAGTTTAAGTCTAAGTTTAATATCGCTCCTATGTTCAAAGATGATGTATTCGATGTAACTTCTGCCGATGCTTCAACACAGGTTTATCGTTTAGCACGTCTTGTGATGACTAAATATGACGCAAGAATGATTGCAGAAACCTTTGAGGCGGCTGATGATATTGGTCAGCGCAAGGAAATGGTCAAGGGCATCTGGGGAACTATCGCGGAATCACGCGGTCTAAACCTTACAGAAGCTGGTCAGAAGATTGTTAATCAGACTATTACTAAAGGTGATTCTAAGTTTTCTGTAGCAAACTTTGCTGATGACTTCCAAGACCTGGGTGCATTTCCGTCTGACTATAATCCTTTTATGACCACACCTAGCCTTGTGGATATTGACCGAGCAGCAGCACGCAGCGGTCTTATTAACAAGATGTTTGGTCAAGCCAACAAGCAATGGGTAGACAATATGACTGGATACTGGTCATTCTTAACTCTTGCTGGTCCACGTTATGCTATCCGTAACGCATCTGAAGATCTTATGGTTCACCTTGCTATCGGTGGCAGCCCTTGGGGTCTTGCTAAAAGTCGCTATCTTTCTACCCGTGTTAATACAGCACTAGAAGGTGCGAGAAAAACCGGTACTTGGTCAGATAATCCACTAGGTGGACTTCTTAGAATACTTAATAAAAAAGAAGCAGCTAAGTTTGAATCTCAAATCACAGCGGTTGATGACACAATCGTTAAAGCACGTGAAGAGATTAAACTTAAAAGAGAAGCAATGAAGATTACAACAGATCCTGTTGCTAAAGCATCTATTGCTGCTGAAATTGAAACACTTAAAGCATCTGTAGTAGGCGGTGCGGTGGGTCAAACACGCCGCATTATGGCTACCTCTCTTACATCTGGGCGAGTTAATCGTCTTCGTGAAAGAATGGGTATGAAGCCTATGTTTGAAGATGAGGCAGAGATCCTTGCCGAGCATATTGTCTACGGAAACCTAGATAACTCTATGTCTCTGGTATCTGAAGGCGCTAGCAACTTTGCTACCGGTGGAGACTTCGTAACAAGATCTACTATCTTTACCCGTAGTCACGGAGTTCGCAGCGAGGCTCTTGTAATCAATGAACCAAAGGCTGCGAAGTATGGAGTAGCCAAGGCAGATCGGGAATATAAGCCTCGTGCTTTGCGTAATCAGGATGAAGCAGCTTTGTTAACCTGGCTTATGCGTATTAACTATATTGCAAATGACAAACTTGGCGCAGTTGCTGTAGCAAACCTTGATAATAAAGACCTTGCTATTACAAAGATTATGGAATGGATGCAAAAGAACCCATCTTTCCGTAAAGAAGCACAGCTCGCAGCAAAAGGTATTGATGAAAAGCAGCACGCTGAACTTGTTTACAAAAGAGCCAAAGAAGTATTTGAAAAAAGCGGAACTAAAGCAAACATTGATAAAGAAGTTAATATAGATCTTCTTAATAAGATTCGCACTCAAAATGACCAAGGAGATTACATTATCTCCGGCCAGTTATCCTTGGATGATGTCTCTAAACTCGACGATGCTGACATTCCAGCCTACGTGCTTGGACCAGCATTAGTTCCTTTGTCAGAATCAGGCAATGTGACTGCCTCAATGGTGTCAAAGGGATGGACTTGGCTAGGTCTTGCTAACGCACGTATGTCTCGTCAGCCTATGGTCTTTAATGAAATCATTACTATCCGTAAGCAGATGAAAAAGTCTGGCTTTGAAGAAGCCTATATCAACTCTGTTGTAAGCAAGGTTGACCAAGATAGTCCAAAGAAGATTGCTGCAGCTACTGAACGCGCTAAGCGTCAGTTTGCAGAGATAGTTGAAGAGCGTGCGGTATCACAAATTTTACAATATGTAGATAATCCGCTAGTTCGTACACAACTAGCCTTTGGAGCACGTAACTTCTCACGCTTCTATCGCGCAACTGAAGACTTCTATCGTCGTATGTCTCGCGTTGTTACTTATAACCCAATGGCTATTCGTAAAGCAGCGCTAACTTATGACGGAATTGCTCATAATGGTTGGATCCAAGAGGATGACCAAGGCGAAAAGTACTTTGTTTACCCAGGTATTGAACCTATCTACGGTGCAGTACGCGGTGCAATGACAGCAATAGGTATACCTGCTGACTTTAAGACACCATTTCCGGTGCAATTCGGAGCACAAGTCAAGATGCTTACCCCATCCTTGAACCAAGACTCTTTAATTCCTACATTTTCAGGTCCACTTGCCGGTGTATCTATGAAGGTTATATCAAACCTAGTAGATGTAGCAGGTGCTCCTGGCGCTGCAGATACAATTACTCAATTTACTATGGGTAAGTATGCCGTTGATCGTTCATTCGTATCTGCTTTCTTACCAGCTCACATAAATCGTCTGTATGAAACTATGAGCACAGATGACCGCGACTCACAATATGCAAGCGCGTGGCGTAAGGCAGTAACTTACTTAGAAGCCGGCGGTCACGGATTAAAGTACAAAGAAGACGCAGAAGGAAATGTTATTCCTCCTAGTATTCAGGAGCAAGAAGAGTATCGTCAGCGTGTTAAGAACACAGTATTAGGTATTCTTGGTACTCGATTCGTCTATGGCTTCTTTGCTCCAGCATCACCATCTGTACAACTCAAGGCAGATATGGCTGATTGGATTAAAGATAACGGCAAGGCAAACTTCAAACAGGCTTGGAATGGTTTACTAGATCAGTATCCTGGTGATTATGACGCAGCGATGGCTAAATGGGTAGAGTTATTCCCTAACCAAATACCATTCACTATTCCAGAATCTGAAAAGAAGACTGTTGCTGTCATTAAATACGCAGAAGAATCCGGTGCTTTCGTAGAGGAAAATGAAGATTTGTTTAAGCGCTATCCGCAAGGAGCAGCGTTTCTAATTCCTCATAAATCAGGATTCTCTTTTGATGCTTACAAGACTATGAAAGATATGGGTCTAAAGTACAACAAGCGGGTAGATGACTACCTAAAGGAAGTACAAACAGCAGCAGATCTACAGACCTATTACAGCAAGAAGAACGAATACGAAGTTTCTTTGACAACTAAGGTTACAGACTTTGAACGAGCAATGGCTCGTGATGAATTTCAGAACTGGGCTAAAGTATTCAAAGCAGGACGCCCATTAGTGCAAGAAGAGTTAGCCGAAGGCGGCAAGAAGGCTATTGCTCGTATTGCAGCCATTGACGACCTACGTAATATGCTCAATGATAAGACCGTAAAAACTCGCGGCTCTGTACAGAAATCTCTTAAAGAGATGCTTGACGTATACGACTCTTACAAGATGCAAAAAGAAGCGCTAGATAATGTATCTGGAACTAGAAATCTTGTTTCATTTATGAAGGATTCTGCAATCGTTAAGATGCGTGAACTCTCAAAGACCAACGAAAATACTATGAGCGCTTATAACACTTTATTCGCTTCACTATTAGGAGATACAAATGGCTGAACCAACCTTTGATGTGTTTGTTCAAAATCTATATAAGAGTACTCCGGAAGCGCGTCTAGCACTGGCTCAACAACTAAAAACTGCTGGATTGTATTCTGGAAAAGTATCAGCAAATCTTGATACTAAGTTCTATACTGCTCTTACTAAACTTGAAGCGGCTTACCAGCAACAAGTATCTATCAATAAAATAGTTGGCGCGGCTACACCAATAGGTCGTTATGACATACTTACAAATTTACTTGCAGAAGGTGGCACCGGTGATGGGGGCGCCCCAAGGACCACAACTCAGACATACATTACTAGCCCAACTCAAACCGCAAAGTTGTTAGATACGGTTGCACAAGACCTGTTAGGTCGCAAACTAACCAAGGCTGAGAAGTCTAAATACACCCAACTAATTAACAAAGAGCAAAGAAAACAACCATCTCGAACAACCGCTGGCGATGGCTTTAGCACTACCCGTGGTGGCGTTGATGAACAACAGTTTATCGAAGAGAAGATTGCTGGCACTGCTGAGGCTAAGACTAACCGAGCCACTGATGCTTATGCGGTTATGATGCAAGAGCTTGGAGGTCTGCAATAATGGCAAATAAAGTTGATGCTAAATTAACAGATCTGGGTAATAAAAGAACTGCTAAAGTAAAAGAAATTAAAGACCTTAGGGAAAAACTACGCACCTCAGGTATACCTAATTCCGAAAGAAAAAGCCTCAATACTCAAATCAATGAGTTAAATGCTGAGCGCGAAAAGATAGAATCTGAATATAAGAGATTTGAAAAGGTTGCCAGTACCGCTAAAGAATATATCAAACTTAATAATGAACTTAAAAAAGTCCAAGATAGTATTACACAAGCTGAGGCTCGCGGTGAAGACACAACAGATTTTAAGAGTCGCAGAAGCACTATATCTGAGCGCATTGGTAATATTGCGCCAGAGGTTGAAAGAGTATTCCCTGAGATAAAAGTAACTCCTTCAGCACGGTCTGCTTCTGAAATCAAGGCAGGACCAAAAGATCAAGCAACTGCTGCATCAGCAGCCGCATTAGGTTTACCAGCATCGGATCTTACAAGAAAATCTACTCCTGCAGAAAAGGTAGCCAAAGTTGCCTCTGATGCAAAAGGTCAGGTTCCACCAAAGGTTCCAGGTAAAATAAAGGATAAAGAAACTCCTGCATTAACCGATACACAACAGCGTGAAGAAGCACTTGGTGTAGCAGAAGGTGCAGATTTTGCCTTACCTGAAACCATCTTTAATAACGTACCTAGCCTCAAGACTATTCTTGATCGCTATGTGGCAGAAAACTGGACTGCAGATAAACTTCGTAAAGCAATCCGCGATGATGTCTGGTATCGACAAAACTCTGGCGCAATTAAGCAGCGCTATGTACAACTCTTTAATTACCGTGATCTAGTTAAGACTGGTCAGGCTCAAGGCACAACTCAATATGAGCAAGACATAGTAAAACTTGAGCGTCAGATTGCTGACAAGGCTCGCCAGATGGGTTCAGGGATAGCATCAGATCCAGCAGCGTTACGCAAAGCTGCCGAGAATATGTACATAACAAATGTAGGTATTGATGATGCGATGACTACAGACTTTATCGCCGCTGCTATTCGACCAATCGGAAGTACTATCGGTGGTGTAGGAACAGAGGGATACTCTGGTCAGGCTCTCAAGGACTACCAAGCAATTCAGAACATTGCTCGCGCTAATGGTTTTAGAGTTAAGGACATCATTCCTGGTGGACAGACGGAAGAGCAAGTACTTCAGGGTATCGCTACCGGAAAGTTGGATCCAAACCGTATCGAACAAGATGCTCGTAAGATGGCAGCACAGGGTCAACCACAATATGTTCGTGATCTACTAGGTCAAGGATATAACTTGGATCAAGTCTATGCACCATATCGTCAGACAATGGCTAACCTGTTAGAAATCAATGCAGATGAAATTGATCTTAACGATTCAACTCTTCGTTCCGCTATCAGTGACAAGGGCGATATGAATATCTACGACTTTAAGAAAAGTCTTAAACGAGATAGCCGTTGGCAATATACAGAAAATGCTAAGCAGGAAGTATCAGATATGACACTTAAAATTCTACGTGACTTCGGATTCCAGGGGTAAAAATGACAACAGCACCTTTTAACCCACTTACCGATAGTCTCAATAGTCCTATTGATACTTTGCCACAATTTAATGTTTCATCAAGCGCAAGGCCAAAAATAAACTTAGACGTTGAGCCAGAGGAAGTTCCGCTAGCGCAACCAAAACTTGTCTCTGTTTATACTGATGACGAGACTGGCGATGTTATTGAAGTCTATGATGACAAAACTGAAAGAGTCCGTAAAAAAGGTACAAAGAAATTAGATGCTGCTAAAGCTGCTGAAACTACTGCTGCAACAAGACTAGCACAAAAGGTATCTGCTGTTGACATATTGCGACGCAATATGGCAGCAAACGGACTAGGCGCTCTTGCTGATGCAGCATACGATGCTATTATGAATGAAGAGTCAGATTCAGGCCGTCTTCTAGCACTACGAAATTCACCTGCATATCAAAAGCGTTTTTCTGCTAACGCTAAGCGTACCGCTAATGGCTTTGCCGCTATTGATGAGGCTACTTATCTAGGTCTTGAAGATGCCTACCAATCAATCGCACAGAACTACGGGTTGCCAGAGAAGTATTACAAAAGAGGCGAACTAGGAGTTCAGCAATACTTTGCTGATGCGATTGCTAAGAACATAGATCCAGTAACTTTTGAAGAAAGAGTTATCGAAGGTCAAAAGGTTGTTAAAGCAAATAAGCAAGTACTAGATGCTGCTAAGCAGTTCTATCCAAACTTAACCGATGGCGATTTCCTTGAGTATGTACTTAACCCTGAGAACGCCCTTGATGATATCAAACGTAAGGTAACCGCAGCAGAAATTGGCGGAGCGCAAATAGGTGCTGGTCTACAAGCAACACTTGCCGGTGCAGAAGCACTTGCTGCTAATAAGGTAACTGGCGCACAGTATCAAGCTAAGGCACCTGCTATTGCAGAAGGCACACTACGTGGTGGACAACTTGCTGCTATCTATGGACAAGATCCATACACACAGCAAACAGCAGAGCAGGTAGCACTTAATATACCTGGTTCTGTAGATGCGCTAAAACAAACTAAAAAAATTATGGGATTAGAATCAGCAGAATTTGGCCGCAAATCCGGATTAACCGGTGGGGCCTTGGCAAGAGACCGCGCAGGCGGAATATAATAAAGCCTGCCACTAGAACTACTGGCCTAGTGGAGCGATATCAATACCAGGAGTCAGAGCCATACCCAATCCCCATTGGAATATGAGGCTGGCGAAATCAACTAACTGATAGGGAGATGGACTATGTCCAATTACGAGTACGAGGATGAAGACGATGACTACACAAATGATTCGTCGAATGACCTTGTAAAGCAACTACGCAAGGCATCAAAGCAAAAGGATAAAGAACTACAAGAGCTTCGTGCTCAGTTTGAAAACCTAAGCAAAGGCCAACGCGAACGAGCAATTAAGGATGTCCTCGCAACTCGCGGGGTAAATAGCAAAATTGCTTCCTTTATTCCGCAGGACATTGACCCAACTGAAGAGTCTTTGTCTAAATGGCTAGATGATTATGCCGATGTATTCGGCTTTGAATCCAGCCAAACCCAGGCAACACCTAATGTAGATCCAGCTCAAGCGGCTGCGTATAAGAGAATGACTAACACTGCAGATGCTGGCGCTTCGCCAGAACACAACGCAGATATAATGCAAAAACTTCTCAATACCAATAGCCGTGAAGAACTAGATGAAGTCATTAGATTGTCTGGACTCTAACATCCGATCCTAAACAAGAAAGGCTAGACCAATATGGCTATCCCAACAGGTACCCCCACCTCTAGCTCGACGATCAGTGCTCTAGTACAGGCTGCATACGACCAATATGTCAGAATGGCGCTTCGCTCCATTCCAGTTATGCGTTCTCTTGCTGACGTCAAGCCAGTGCAACAGGCAATGCCAGGATCATCAGTTGTATTCTCAATCTATTCAGATTTAGCACAAGCTACTTCTACATTGACAGAAACATCAGATGTATCTTCCATTGCATTAGGTAACCCTTCACAGGTTACAGTAACTCTGAACGAATACGGTTCAGCAGTAACAACAACAAAGAAGTTAAACCTAACTTCATTCAACGACGTTGATTCAGCACTTGCTGACATCATCGCGTACAACGCAGCAGATTCGATTGACAACGTAGTAGGTCAGGTCCTCTCAGCAGGAACTAACGTAATCTACTCAAACGGTCCTTCAGGAACTGTTCCAACTGCATCATCTGCAGTTCTACCAGTAGACACAATGACAGTAGCGGATATCCGCAACGCTGTTGTATCTCTACGCACAAACAAGGCATTGCCTCGTATGGGTGAACTCTATGCAGCATACCTA
>Ga0247723_1002384_pt1 | contig 10061 bp, 3 predicted proteins | sample MSEWelMarce5H_FC_FD_189079 | JGI IMG/M metagenome (GOLD analysis project Ga0247723, IMG submission 189079) | Subsurface sediment microbial communities from gas well in West Virginia, United States - MSEEL Well Study Marcellus 5H_FC | ecosystem: Environmental > Terrestrial > Deep subsurface > Rock...
ATCCTATCTTATCTCCTTGCGATGGTCCAACTAAAACTACTGGACCACTTTCTCCAGAATGCCTTATTTATTTATGGCAGAATGCTGGTGCAAATGAGAAAATAGGTCCAACTTATACTGGATATGGATCTAGTTTAATCACTGATTCTTCTAATCCCCAGTATTGCAAGGCAACAGGAACACTTTCACCTATTGATGCAAATGGTGCTAATAAGCAAGACGTAATTGCATGGTGGCAAACTAAAGGGGGTGTGGATGCTGTAAAGAAAATTATGTCAGATACACATGCCGCAGCAAATGCACAGATATCAACCGATGATGAACGTTTACCGTATATTCGCCAATGTTATGGTGAAATTACTCTTGCTAATAGACCATTGCCACCACCACAAACCATGGATGAGTGCCCTGCTTCTACAACTTCCTTAATAAACTCCATATTTAAAATAAAACGGGGTAATATCTTAAATCCTAGTTTTTCAGTTTCTTCTGATTACACAATTGTAATGAATATTACACCAAGAGGAGTTGTAAATGAGTGGTCTTCTCTAATTCATATGACTACAGGAAAAGATCAGTTTGAATATGGTGCAAGAGTATTGGCAATATTTTTCTACCCTGGTTATGTTTCAAAGCTAGCAATACATATAGATCATTCAACCAGTCCAGGATGGGCTGCAAGAGAGACTGACACTAATGGTCTGGATCTACCACTAAAAATTGGCAAAAAATCACAACTTGTTATTAACTGCAGTGGGCCTAAAATAACGATTAGCGTAGACGGAACTGTATACGGAACCTTTACACGCGATGGGTTTCGTTATAGAGGAAAGGTCATAGTGTATGCATCAGACCCTTGGTATGCTCCTGCAAACTGTTTAATTACTGGGCTTTGCTATGGGCGAGCTTTAACTAATATTCCACCTTCTGTAGTATCTTCAGAGACTATTGTAGTATCACTATTATCAAAAGCAATGCTTTACAGCAAGGATGGTGGTAACAGTTGGAAAACATGTGGGGAGAATGTATTCCCTCCTTCTTTTGAATCCAGGGTATATTTTATTCTAAACAATGGCAATCAATGGTTAGCAGGCGGTCCTAGCTCAAGGGGAACACGCTTGGCTACAAGTAAGGATGGAATTAATTGGACTGAAGTTGCATCAATGGTGAATCGCGGTGCTGCATGGAGTGGATGTTATTCTGCTGTATGGACAGGTGACTCATGGATAATCTTAGAGCTTCTTCTCCCTAGTTATACAGTCCAAGCATACTATTCATATGATGGAATTTCATGGTCGCCAATGAAGTTAGGTTCTAATCCTGGCGTCACCCAGATTGCTCTGGGTAATTCAACACTTGTCGCAGTATGTGGAGGTATTAAGAGAGGTGGAAATCCTGCAAATCATGCTATTTATTATAGTTTAGATAATGGTGATTCATGGGATTTTGCACAAGGTGCAGATGATTATTTTCAAGGTGATGCTAATTTACAGTGTGTTGGGTTTAATGGGACATATTTTGTAGCAGGTGGATGTTCAACTGCAGCAGGTTATCCTCCTATTATGTTATATTCTTCTAATGGTATTAACTGGAGAAAGGCAAATATTCCAGCTGGAGTAAATCAAAGAATATTTTCTGTAAAGTCGAATGGCAGAATGTGGGTTTGTTCAGCAGGTTCGGATGGCTTACTTTATTCTACTGATACGGTAAATTGGACACGCTCATATCAACCAGTAATCGTTCAGGGTGCCACTTGGCCAAATGGCTCACCACATGGTATAAAATGGACTGGGACTGAATGGTATGCTGGATGTAATAATGGTGCAGTAAGTTCATCTGATGGTATAAATTGGAAAATCGCATCGGTTTCTAAACTAGCAAGTGTTGGTATAGACGCAATTGGATAAGTTATTCTTACCTTTATATTTAAATATTCAATTTTATACAATTTATCTGAAAATACTTTTTATAGTCAGATAAATAGTAGGATGGGAAAATTGGAAGGATTCACTTTATCAAATAATTCTTCGGTAGGCGCTGCTGACATTAAAAAATATTACGCTGTAACTTTGCCTAATATCATTTATAATAATGACCCCTTGGTTGATATAGCGAATCTTACTAAAACTGCTAATTTGCGGTTTTCTAATTCAACCTCTGTATTAAATAATGACTGGAAGAAAAGTGCAGATATAGCAACTAATGGTGAATTATCTGCACAACAGGCTGCTTGCGAAGGAACCGGCGGTAGAGATCAATTTGCACATTTAGCATCACTTGCAGCTAGTGCTGATACCAATAGCAGGCTGCGATGTGGGTGGATATATAATACAAATAATTATACCCAGGGAAGAGGAGCTCTAGGTATTAATAGTGGGCCCTTAAAATCAACTGCTTCCGGCACTTGGATGTGGGATTTAAATGCTGCTAAGAAACGTTATAATCTTGATATTTGTAAAAATGTAAAAGAGTGTGGTGATATTGGTGCATCAATGTATAAGGGGAAGTGTGGATGGTGCACTAAATCAGGCAAAGCAGTTCCAGTAAATGGGGATAGTCTAGCATATCCTTTCGATTCGAACACAGCCTGCCCCAGATCTAAATTAATAACATCTAGTGGCTCATGTAATCAGGGATTTACTAACCCCTCACCCCAAATTCAAGGATTTACTAATCCATCGGCCTGCACACCTCTAGAAAATGGTTCTTTACCACGCGACTGTCTTTTACAGAAAGTCGTTGGAGCAGGATGTTCTGATGCAGGATCCTTATATCAAGCCCTAGAATCCGGTAGTGATAATGATTATACTAATATTTTAAGGCAACAATCATCTTGGTCTGTTTTTCAACAAAGAGCTAAAATGCCATTAGATTCTAGTGCATTAAAAACGGGTAAAATAACAATTGCAGATGCACTAGATAATTTTAGCAGAGTTGAACAACATGCATCTTCTAGTTCTAATGGGGGGCTACAATATGCAGCAAGAGATTTATGTTTTCAAAAAGGCATCATTGATACTTACGATTTCTGCACTGAGATATCTGATTCAACAACTGGTCCATTTGCATTAGATTGCTTACAGAAATTATTCATGCAATCTGGTGGTCAGAAAAGTGGAAGAGCATACCCCTCCTCTAATAATGCTTCAAAGTGGAATGCGATGGGATCATGGTCTGCAGTTAAGAATGCAATTAAAACACTGTTAGCAAATACTAAGTCATCCGATCGTGCAATACAAGAAAATGCTATGCTTGATTTCTACGGGATACAACTAGAAAATAAACAAACACCCCTACCTTTAAATATAACAGAAGCATCCTATGGTGTAAATTGTAACCCGTCATTAAGAGGAAATAGAACTCAGTTTTTTCAAAATCTAGTTAATAGTGGAAAAGATATGTCAAATTATGTATTTGACTATACTAAAACCGGTGGTGATCCTGCTGGTGGTTGTCCTAAGACACTTGAAATTAAGTATAGTTGCATAGATGGTCCTAGTAATACATTTACGGTTCCAGCTGAAGCGGGTTACAATGGTCAGGTTAATTTACAGTGTTAATTTTCTATACTACGACAGTTGATTATATAGACCATGTTTTCTGGGCTATATGAGCAAGTGAAACAAACATTTATACCGCAAATAAAACCCCGTGAAGACAATTATGCATTTTTTAAAGATCAGACTATGAATGACTATAAACAGCGAGCAGTAATTGGCCTTGATAGAATTGCAATTGGACAGCGTAATCAATCACTTGAATCCGCATTAAGTCCTGGTAATAATAATGGTCTATTACATACAAGCACTCGCGACATTTATCTAAAAGGGCCGGTGGAACGCTATGATTTCTGTGCAGAGCTTCTAGATTCCACACCCAGTCCATTTTCCTTAGAATGCTTGCAGGCAGAATTTATCAGGCAGGGAGGGCAGCGCACTGGCACTTTGTATCCAAGTGAAGAAAATCTACCACTATGGAACTCTAAGAAAAAATGGCAATATGTCAAGGATGAAATTCAGAATTTAATTAGTCATACTCTTTCTCCAAAGGCCGATGCAAAAGAATTAGCAATGATGCAGTTTTACGGCGTTGGTCTAGGAAAGCAGCCAGTAGCTATTGAGCCACAATATGGTGTAGAGCACTTTTGGTTTACACATCATACAGATATTACTAAACCAACTACGTTCCTAGGTAGACGTATACGCTCTGGAATTACTATGATTGATAGTGTAACTACTGAAGAGGCTTCACTCGTATTTTTTACTAGCGTAATTGCAAATAAGCGTGTCCAGGCTCAGTATAGAGTAAGCTCATTTAATGGATTCTCACTTTATTTTAATTCACCAATGACGAAGGTATATAATAATAAAATGATTATGGATACTACAGAACTATCATCATTGCATAATGGGGGGAAGGCTACGGTAAATAGTAGCATTATTAGCTTGACAACTGATGTAAATAGACTCAGTGGATTCTTATACTATGATAAGGGGCGAGCTTATTATAAGCTAGAAATACTTTCAGAAGAATTTGGTGAAGGCTGGAAAGAAATCCCTTATACACACTTGCAAATGACACAGGAGCCCTTTGCACCCATGATTTCGTTTGAAATAGAAAAGACTCCTGGTGTCTATGGATGCGATTACCCATTCTGTGAAAAGCGACTTGGCGGATTCAAGATGAAATGGGAGAATGAGGGATGGGGTGGGCCTTCCTTACAATATAGAGGGGAGAGTGTTGACCAGCTGCAATTTCCCTTGAGGAAGAATTACTTTAGTTTTCCGAGTAGCAAGTGTGCCATTAGGTCTAAATTTTCTTTTCGGCTTTCTTCCTTTATGACTCTCAGTATGCTGATAACTATGCGCTCATGTCCTAAGGATGGACAGGTTGCTATGCCTCTAACACTTTGGGGTAAGGGCGGTGGTGCACCCACACTCATTGTGCGAGGAAAAACTTCGTCTGAAGCAACTGTGAATATTGGGACATTCAATGGCTCCTTGCAAACTAAGGATGGGCCAGTTATACAATATGGTGTTCCTACATTAATCTTGCTGAGAATCTTAAGAAAAAATGAGTCTGATATTTCTTCTATAGAGGCGGTGCAGGTTTCTGCAGCAAGCGTTAGAGATTTACAGAAGAATCCTGATACACGGAAAATTCTGAAGAATTCAAGCGCATTAATTCTACCAGGACTAGTCTCAGATGAACCAGCATATTTTCGATTACAATCTGAGTATATGGCATTTGATTTATTTTGGATTCACCTATTTGATTATAAATTGGAGGGTGATAACTTGTATAGAGAGGCCAGGGCAGATTGGGGCTATTTGCCATAATATATTATACAATAAAATTGAAAAATACATTTGCCCTTGTGTTTAACACAAATGCAAACGTATAGTCGCGAGTTTCTTCAGAGTCTTCCTGATAAGAAGAAGCAGCAGGAGATTGATGTGATGATTAATACATTCAAGCAGTTTCTACATCAAGCTGCTGAGAATGGTCAAACTTCATATTTCTTTGATATGACAAATATGAGAAAGGTTACACCTGACCCTACACTAAAGCATGTAGTGCAGACAAAGGTTGCATTAAATTCACAGACTACTATGACAAACGAGGAGATTGTTATGAGGTTTCAGACTGCTTTCCCAGATTGCTCTGTGCGATATGGTGAGGAGTGGATGGAGAGTAATGCTAGCACTAAGGTCTTGAAGCGCGGTATTACGATTGATTGGTCATAGGGATAGGCGTAGCCATAGGCGAAGCAATAGGCGTAGTCATATTAGATCTGATCTAAACTACACCATCGGGTAGAGGCCCCACATCGCCACTAGGTATATATTTCCTTGTTGGATCTGCCTTTACAAATCCAATTGGACTTGTTAATCCAGGATCTTCCATACTATAAAAAATATATCCTACAGGTTTTCCATTTGCATCCATGGGAATTGTATAATAATACTCCTTTTTTCTATATAAGATTTTCTTAGCTTTAGCTACAGGCACTTCTACTTGTGCGGCTTGTGCTGTAACTGCTGCCAAATCAACAGGGGGGCCTGCAAGTTGTAGAGGCTGCACCTTGAATCTTGCCTCAGTCTCCTGAATATCTTTCTGTAGGTTTGGATGATATGCAAAATCACCAATAGAATCTCCAAGGGCCATGCAACGAAATGTTCCATCATTATTATCTTGATAGTTCAGCTGACAATCAACGGCGACACTTTTCATTAGAGTTTGTAGAGAAGAAATAACTTTCTCTTTTCTCAAGCTGATTAAGAGAACCTTTTGATCACTTGTTAGAATAATTGTGCGGTCATCCTCTGGCCCCCCGCCTTTCTGTTCTTCTGTAATTCCTAGAATATCTGATTGTTCCTTTGCAGCTGCAGGGACTCTTGCTGCCTCTTGCTTTTTAGCTTCTTCAACTACAGCTTGTCTTTGGGCTGGTAAAGCCAGTGCCTTTTTTTGCGTTTCTTCCCAATTAGCAAGATGTTTATCTTCCATACCCTTAAAAAATGTATTACTGTTTTTAACTTCTTCTTTATATATATTTTCATCAGTTGGTGCTGCGGATGCAATTGGTGCTGCGGATGCAAGTGGTGCTGCGGATGCAGTAGGTGGTAATGTCTTTTTAATAGCAATTACGCGTTTTGTATCAGGAGCCAAAGGTGCAGCCAAAGGTGCAGCCAAAGGTGCAGCCAAAGGTGCAGCCAAAGGTGCAGCCAAAGGTGCAGTTAAAGGTTCTTCTTCTTCAAAGAAATCCTCGTGGCTTTCAACAATTACCGGAGCTGCTGCACTTCCTTCAATAACAAATTCCTTTAGCTCTAGACGCACCTGTTCTAATAATTTTCCATATCTATTCTTACCCTTTCCTGTTCGCCCTTCCCCCCAGTAGGCATCAGTAGAAGCCTCAATCAAAGGTCTCTCTCCAGTCATCTTGAGTTGCTCAAGGAGTCCAGAATTCTGTTGGAATTTAGCACGTAATCCACCAAGCATTACAGATTCCTTCCTAGAATCCCAGCTAGGGTCTACAACATGATCAGTCTGAGAACCCAATTGTTTAGCCTTTGCAGGCGTAGGAGAAACACGAATTGTCTCTTGCCAATCTAAATCTGATGGAAATCTCATGGCCTGAAAATAATGTTCAAGTGTCGGGTAAATTTTGCCCCCCACATTTACAGGAGACTTCGCAAATGTAGAGAATCCGTGATATTCATTCGCAAGCTTTGATGAGAAACGAATAGGTCCATCTGTAGATAGTTCTATTTGTCCCTCTTCAAGTTCAACACCTGCATTTGGTCCCTGATCCTGAATAACCTTCAAAAACATTCCTTCAGGCAGCTGTTCATCCACATTTGCAATTGCAGGAACTGGCACTCCTAGAGCCGCTGCATCCTTTGCTGAATAGGAATCATTATTCTCTAAAGTCTTATCAATTGCCTGAGCTAAAATTGCTTGTTCTGGGATAATAGTGCAATATGTATAGATTTCAACATTTTGTTCCTCTTTTGGTAAATCTACGTGTGAGCAAATACGCACTGCACGACCCTTCACTTGCTGGGTTCTCACTGTATTCCAATAAGGCTCCATAATATGAACACCTCGCACACATTTTAAGGAGAGACCTTCTGCACCAGCAGAAGTAATACAGAATGCGCGGCATAAACCGCCGTCAAAGTTATTTTTCCAATTTGCATCACCTAGAACTTTTTGCAGGCTAGGAGGCAGCTTATCTAAACGGGCATTGAATACATCTACAGCAGCACCACGCTGCTCTTTAGAACCAACACCAGTAAATTCAATATAGCGTTTCTGAGGGATCCCTGGACCCTTAGCTAAGGAAGCCACTGTTCTCTCAGTGAAATTTAGATCAGGAGTAATTTGGATAGGCTCGTATCCATTAGCTTCCATACAGATTGCGAAGATACCAATGCCTTCCATTTCTAAGAAATTAGAATAGACCAAGCTGCTTCCATTTAGCCGATTGATATTTTTTAACATGGCTGCGAATTTAGGAGAAAATTTCGCCAAATTATTCTCAGGTGGACCATCTAACATAAGATGCGTCTTACCCATAGATCTCAGCTTATCCTTTGCTGATTTCAGAGCTGCAATATAAGCCGCCTTCGCCTCCTTAGTTCCTAATTGAACCACCTCGGCTTTCTTACCCACTTCCTGAAGAACTTCTGCCTTTGTTTCTTCGTCATCACCGACTTCCTTATCTTCAATATCTTTTCCTGCAGGACGCTCTTCAATATCCGCTTCTATAATTGCATCACGGTCAGTTCCAGTCTCAGCATCGGCTTCCTCTAAATTATGAGGACGTGGCCTTGATACGCCTTCAGGAAAGGCAAAGTTGCATGCTTGACGACTACTCATGCGGTAATTAGAAGCAGATTTCATTGTTGCAATCTCATTAATTTCAGCCCATACAGCATCTCCTGCAGATCCCTGAGTCTTTGGCTTCTTCATTTCAATCTGAATTTCTTGGTTTCTTAGTTTATTGTATATTTTCAGTGAATAGCCAGTCAGAGGAACACCTACTACCTCATCCCTAATAACCTTAGGCATAACATCTCCTTGAATTCCTCTATAATAAGATACGAGCCCACGAATACGTTTCTGTAACACTGCGACATTCTTGAGTGTAACACCGTCTTCTTGTAGAAATGCTCCGCGAAAGGGAGTATCCCAGCATGGCAGTAGTTCTTGTGCGGATGCTATACCTTTACCAATGACCTTGATATTCTGGGCCTTGAATTCCGCATCTAGACTTAACCAGACTTGATCAAGAGTAGGTATAGCTTTTCCTGGATTTCTACGCTCAATTCCTAGAATCTCACCATCATCACCCATTACCTTCGTAAATTGTTCAGGTAGCCTTGTCATCGTTATATCCATGCTGCCTTCAGATACCACAAAATGAACCGTATCGATATCTGGATTTTTCTTGGCGATATCTTCAATGAATGGTCTGACTTCGCGCCCCCCTTCCACTTGCACCCTGAAATCTAACTTGTGAATTGCCCCATGTAAGATATTTGCAAGAATCCCTAGCTCCTCTGGAAAGTTAATAAGAGGTGTTCCAGAAAGCCCAATAATCTTGGAATTCTTTGCATCCATGAAAAGGCGGTAAAAGAGATAGCCGCGCATATAGTTCTTTGTCATTCCACATAAGGGCAACTTCTTTCTGTCTGGTGTAAGAATCTCTAGAGGTAAGGTTCTACGACGACCAGGAGGATTGCTAAAATAAGGCTCTAGACATCCTTGCATTAAGCGAATCAAGTTGTGAATTTCGTCCACGACAATTACAGCATTATCAAAGATTTCCGGTGTAGAACATACCATTGTTTTCAAATCACTTGCAGTTATACCATTATAATTAATAAATGTAATACGGTGCTCAATTGTTGCTTTTAATTGAGTCTTAATTTCATCCTTTTCCACAGGACTTAGTGCATCAAAATTAGGTGCTTGTTCAAAATCAGGAATCCAGATGCGCTCAAGCTGAGAACGACCCTTAGCTCGTTTTGCAAAGAATGAATCTGGAATTCCGAAAACATTTTGGGCAAACATTTTAACCATTGCAGGCTCGGGTGTGGAGCCAGGATTCAAGGATAAGGAAGTCCAGTGATTCTGAAGGCGAAAATGCTTGAATCCACAGAAATTAATCTCACTAATAAAATTATCACGTAAACTGAAGGGTGTCATCACTACAATCTTGAGGCCGCGGGTTCCAAAGAGTGCTTCTGCTGCAGCAATCGCTGAGCATGTCTTACCACTACCGAGACCGTGGTAGACTAAGAGACCTCTATATGGCGATTCAAACCTCAAATACTCGCGAATAAATGCCTGATAGTGATAGATTTTTACTTCCTTAGCACCCTCTTCACCCTTGGCTGCACAAGTTGCTACATCTAAGGCTTTTTGACCAGCTTTAGGGAAGATTGGCCCGAATTTTTCTACAAGGAAAGAACCAAATCCACGGCGAGTCATAGGAACAAACACGTCGGCTGATTCTATTGCATAAGGATTTGCAGTTTCAATATCCAGAAGAA
>Ga0247723_1002385_pt1 | contig 10060 bp, 15 predicted proteins | sample MSEWelMarce5H_FC_FD_189079 | JGI IMG/M metagenome (GOLD analysis project Ga0247723, IMG submission 189079) | Subsurface sediment microbial communities from gas well in West Virginia, United States - MSEEL Well Study Marcellus 5H_FC | ecosystem: Environmental > Terrestrial > Deep subsurface >...
TGTTATCTTATTTAAGTTTGTTTATATAGATAAATATTCTTATATTCAATTTAAGTACTATAATCGTTTTATCAATATTTATAACTAATGAAGTTTATTGAGTTAATATTTGAAGGTAGAGAAGATGATTTCAAAGCCACGTATGCTAATAAGTTTTCACCTGAAAAGTTGGAGGCGATTATTAATATGGTTAATGAAGTACCTGGTGGTTCAAAGTTTTTAACTTTTTTGGGAAGAACTTTACCTAACACCGTTTCACAAGGTATTATAGACGATACTGTTAAACCTGTATTGAAGAAATTTGTTGCGATAGGTCCGAACTTAGAAATTAAAGATATTAATCAATATAAAACATTTTCAGAATTAAGTACGGCTATTCAAAAATACGAGAATAGAATTAGACGTGAGGTTCAAACTATTGAAGGTGCCGATTTGGTTTATGAAGATGATAAGTTCACTGTAGTTGCACCTTTAACTACAAAGGCTTCATGTTATTATGGTGCCGGTACTAAATGGTGTACAGCGTCAAGTGCTGACAATACACATTTCAACAATTACATGACGGATGGTAAGTTGTTTTACTTTATTGATAAGACAAAACCTACGTCTGATAGATTTTATAAAGTTGCCTTGTTGAAAAAATTTGATGGTGATGAATCTTACTTTGACGCTCCTGACCAAAAATTTACAATGGGCTGGATTCTTGATACTGAAGAGTTGGAAAAGATAAAACTAGTAATTAATAATTATATCAACTCAAAGTATGCCGATAAAGTTGAGCTTTATAAAGACAAAGAAAGACTACGAGCTGAGAAAAATAGAATTGAAAGAGAAAGAAGAAACAACATCTTTAATTCGTATAGGGAAAGTGTTCAAGAAAGAAGAGAAAATAATGAGTGGGACCCTGAAGTGTTGGATAATGGTGATGAAGGTTCATGTGCGTGGGCTTTGTTTACATATTTGGTTAATAATGGAGATATAGTTGCAAGAACTCCTGAATCACAAGCTAGATTGGAAGAGGTCGAAACTCAATTGGAAACTCTACAACAAACATATGACAATATTGAAAATGCCAATGAAATGACTGATTTGGTTAGTGATATTGAGGCTTTAGAAGAAGAGAAACAAGAGTTAGAACAACAAAAAGATGTTTACGATATGATTCCACTTAACGGTAAAAATTATGAGTTATATAGATTTACCACCACAGACTTTGAATCAGAATGGCATGTTGGTGACTCTGCAAGTACAGAACAAAGTGCTTTAGAAGCTGTACAAAGTTTGATAGATGATGTTGGTTATGATGGATTTAATCCAAATTTCGTAGAAAGTCATATTGATGAAGAACAATGGAGAGGATGGTTAAATGATTTCTTTGAATCTGATGTATATGAAAATCCTGAATCTTATTTAGAAGAAAGTGATAGAGAATTAAGTCGTGGTCAAGTTGCAAGAATTGCAGAATTAAATGATATTATTAAAGGATTGGAATTTGAAAAAGATAGTTTGGATGATGAGGATGAAGAATATGAAAGTGAATATGAAAGATTGAATGATGAAATAACAATACTTCAAGAAGAAATCCAAGACATTGAAGATGACCCAAATGGTGAGTATGATAGTGATAAGTTAGACAGAGTTGTTAATAATATAGTTAATGAGTATAGAAATGACATGGAAAGTTTCCTTTCGAATTACTATGGTGTGACAGTCGGTGAATTTATTAAAGATAAAGACATGATTGATGAAAAATCTTTAATTCAAGATGTCGTTGATAGTGACGGATATGGTGTAACACTTAATAGTTGGGATGGTAGTAGTGAAGAAGTTTCATATAATGGTGACACCTATTATTTATTTGATAATGGTGAACTGAGTATTTAAGTATTCATAATTCCGTAAACATTATTTATTATTAGTTTATGGAAAATAAAAAACCCATGAATTTTGTATTATCACCCGATTGGTACTTAAAAGACCCAATCGATTTTGAACATAAAGAATATGTTCTCAATTCTTTTTTACTTAAGGTGGAAGAAGCTTTATCTCGTGGTGAAATATATCCATATTTTACAGAAATTTCATTACACTTAGCATCGATTGGAAATTACCTGAAGAGTTCAAAATATGTGTTCATCAATAAAGAGTTTACCTCTTGTGATGATGAAGTCATGTTATATGAATTGAAATCAAAAAAATCAAGAAGAAAGTTTACTGACCAACAACTTACAGAATTAAAAGATATCTTAATAAGTGCTCAAGATAAGTTACTTCAATACTTTGCAATATGTCGTGGGATTTGGGACTTATCATTTGAATCCACATCAATCAAATTAAGAAAGAACAAGAAAAATTTATCATTAAATAAATCATACACGGTATACCAAGATTTATTCAATAAAGAGATTTATGTTTGGGAGTGTAAGTTTGAAAAATTATCAAAGAAAAAACACGATACAAAAATATCATTCAACTTAATTTATAAAGGTAATGATAAAAAATTTAGTAAAGTGATAGAGGAAAATTCTGAAACAAAAGATATTACCTATCCAATATTTGAAGCTTTCTCAACACAAAATTTACCATTAGAACAAACCCTACTTCCACTATTTAAGAGGAAGGTACAAAGTTATTTCACTCAAACAATCAAATGAGTACTAAATTCAATTTGTTACCATATGCAGGAAGTATAGGGTCACCAGTAATTAAAGTTGAAGACACTAGTCACTTCAAACAAAAACAAGTAACCAAGTTCAACAACTTTGTCGATAAAAAATTTGAAGAGTTAAAAAAACAAATTGATGAATTATCTGAGTTGTATCAGTTAAACGAATTCATATTTGGACTTGAACTTAGATTTGAACCATTGATTGGTGAGACCTATCATGTGTACCAAAATGAAAATTCTAAGAATTATTTATCAATGATTGCTCCACATGAATGTAATTTTTTATATATTTGTAGTGTATCTCTTAATACTGAAGGACAATGGGTTTTACAAAACGGTACTTTTCCAAAGAATTAATTCTCAAACATATTGAGAACAACTTCCCTTTACACAAATATTTCAACGTTGATGCCTGTATATTTACAGATAAACCATCAAAAATTGCTTACGAATTATTGATGAAAGGACATTCTGATAAGGAAATAAAAGAAATATTATTGAATGATAATACCCACTTGATTGAACAAAATTAATTACATATATTTTAGAACATGAAAACACTCAGAAATTCAAAGACAGGTGAAATCAAAAGATTACACGACAAAGCCGCTCACAAATTAGTAGTACAAACTTTCTTAGGTTGGGGTTACGTTCCCAAGTCTGAATGGAAAAAAGACAAGTCTGTGGTTACTGAAGAGAAGCCGGATAAACAGACAAGTAAATCAAAAGATGATGGACAAAAAAGTGTATCTTACGGAAAAGGAAGTTCTCGAAAATCCAAACGATAATAAATTAGGAGAACTGGTTAGAAAGAAATTTTGGAATCTTAAAAAAGATAATAAACAAAAATCATGGATGACAAAACTAAAAAACTTCTTAACTCAAAGTTGAGACAACCAGTTCACATAACTTATATTTCAAAGTATATTTTGAAACTAACTGAAAAAGAAACCAAAAAAATTTTGGATGAGCTGATTAACGAAGGTGTAATTGAAGAGTCTTCATTTGCATCTGGTTATTATGTAAATAAATAGTTAAAATGAAAACAAAATTAGAATATATTTGGATAGATGGTTATACACCTGAGCCAAACTTAAGGAGTAAGATTAAAATTCTTGACCTACCAATGGAATTTCAATTAGAAGATTTACCATTATGGTCTTTTGATGGTTCATCAACTAAACAAGCTGAAGGCAATTTTTCAGATTGTATTCTTAGACCTGTTAGAATATACCCATCATTTGACATTACCCAATACCCAACAACGTATGTTTTGTGTGAGGTAATGGACCCAAATACTGGAAACGGACATGTATCTAATTTAAGAGCCAACATAGGTTTGGAAGATGATTCAGTTTGGTTTGGATTTGAACAAGAATACGTTTTAAGGACCAAAGATGGTAAGATTGCGGGTTTCCCTAAAGATGGATTTCCACCACCACAAGGTGAATATTATTGTGGTATAGGTACTAAGAATGTTGCACAAAGAGAATTTGTGGATATGCACTTACAACTATGTCTAAATGCTGGGTTAGATATTACAGGTATAAATGCTGAAGTTTTATTAGGGCAATGGGAGTACCAATTATTTTCTAAAGGTGCGGTTAAAGCATCTGACGACTTATGGATGTCTCGTTATTTGTTGTACAAAACTGCTGAGTATTATGACTTGATTGTTGATTTGAAGCCAAAACCATTAAGGATTGGTGATTGGAACGGGTCAGGAATGCACTGTAACTTCTCTAATGAAAGAATGAGAAGTGAAGGTGGTGAGGAGTATTTCAAATCTATATTCAACGCATTTGAATCAAGACATGATGTTCATATTCAAAATTATGGTTCAGAAAATGAATTTAGATTAACAGGTAAACACGAGACACAATCGATTGATAAATTTTCTTGGGGTATTGCTGACCGTGGAGCGTCAATTAGAGTTCCTTTGTCTACCGCAACTAATTGGATTGGATATTTGGAAGATAGAAGACCAGGTTCAAACGCTGACCCATACAGAATTGTTAAAGTAATTTTGGATAGTTTGGAGTTCGCTGAAAAACTTATGAATATGAAAAATTACATGAGTAATGTTGACACTGATGATTTGAGTGAAAAATTTGGTACACTATCAAACAATGATTTACTCAATGAGTATCAAAATGATGAAGATTATGAATTAACATCTGAGATGATGGAGTCAAGGGCAAATGTACCAACTGAAGAAATCAAATTTATTAATTCAAATGGACAACAATAATATTGAAAAATGTATAAGTTGTGGATTGAATACTGGTTATTCAATCAATGACCATGTTGATTCACGTAAAACTTATATAGAAGGTGCTGGACAATTATGTGCTGACTGTTTCAAGGAAGTATATCAAAAAGTACACAAAAAAGATGTTGACACTAATGAGAAACCATAAAAGGATTATCCTTGTTGGAAAGGCGGCTTCAGGTAAAGACCACTTGAGGAAGAAGTTTGAATCGCGTGGATTCAATTATGCTGTAAGTTATACTACAAGACCACCAAGAGAAGGTGAGGTTGATGGTAAAGATTATTTCTTTTTAACAGATGATGAGGCAACCAAAATGGTCGAGTCAAATATGTTTTATGAATATGTTTATTTCAATGGTTGGTTGTATGGTACAACTGTAGAACAGTTCTACAGGGATGACTTATTCATTATGACACCTGCAGGTGTTTCACATATTAAACCTGAAGATAGACTTACCTCATTTATTATTTATACGGATATTGAAATGTCAATAAGAATGACAAGACTAGCAAATAGAAATATGCCTGGTGATAGTATGGACCGAAGAATAAAGGCTGATGAGGTGGACTTTGCAGGTTTTAATGATTATGATTTAAGAATAACAAACGCAGATTTTTAATGGAAAATTTTATAGGAAAAGTAGTAAACGGTGATTGTCGTGAAGTGATGAAAACCATGGAAGAAGGTTGTGTCGACCTGATAGTAACCAGTCCTCCATATGGTGTGGGTATCGATTATGATGTACACGATGATGATATGTTGGTTGAAGAGTATTTGAAGTTTACTGAAGAGTGGATGACAGAAGCGTTTAGAGTTCTTAAAGATGACGGACGTATTGCCATTAACATTCCTTACGAGGTTAATCGTCAGGCAAAAGGTGGTCGTGTATTCATTGTGAGTGAGATATGGCAAATCATGAAAAAGATTGGTTATAAGTTCTTTGGTATTATTGACCTTGAAGAAGAATCACCACACAGGAGTAGAACAACCGCTTGGGGTTCTTGGATGTCACCATCAGCACCATACATCTATAATCCAAAAGAATGTGTTGTATTGGCATACAAAAAGAAACACATTAAAACTGTTAAGGGGAGACCTGAATGGGAATCTTGGGTTGAACAAGTACCTGATGAAAAGAATGAAGGTTCATTCAGGAATAAAACAATGTATACTGAAGAAAATAAACGTGAGTTTATTGATTTGGTATTTGGTCAATGGAAATACTTTGCAGATACAAAGAGTATGACCAAAGCGACATTCTCAATGGATATCCCAACCAAAGCAATTAAGATTCTTACATATAAGAATGATGTTGTGTTGGACCCATTTGCAGGTTCAGGTACTTCATTAGTTGCAGCTGAAACATTGGACCGTAGATGGGTTGGAATTGAACTCAGTCCGAATTATGCTGAGGTTGCCAAGAAACGAGTCAACGTATTCGTTGATAGTAGACGACAACAAGTAATTGATTTTGAAAAAACTGAGACCCTCACTTCATAGTGGGGGTTTCTTTTTTATATTACTTGGTATTTATAGTAAAACATTATGGAAGCGATTATTACTGAAGCACAATTACAAAAAATTGTTGATACCAATCTAATGGAACAAAGAAACCGTGAGTTCCAAGGAAAATATAATTCAATGTCAAATGAAGCCAAAGAAATTTTTAATGAATTATATGAGAGTCTTTATACAGATTCTAAAGGGACACTTAGTGAGGCATGGTACAATACGTTAGGTGATGTTGTTGGTATTTTTGACCCAACAGGACTTGTAGATATTGCAAATGGACTATCTTATTTGTATCAGGGTGATACATTTTTTGGTATGTTGTCTATGATATCGGCAATCCCTTATGTTGGTGACATTGCTGCAAAACCAATAATGATGGCAGGTAAAGGTAGTAAATTGGTAAAAAGTACAAACTCAGCCCTTAGATTGGCTAAAGCTGGAAAAACAGCTGAGGCTGGTAAAATAATAGCGGATGCTGCTAAGAGTGATAGTATGATGGGTAAACTAATGGGTATGGTTAGAAGATGGGCTCCAAAATTAAAACAAATCATTGACAAAATACCTGGTGGTAAATTATCAAGTGGTCTAAGAAATACATTAAAAGATTGGGTTACTTTGTTTGAAAAAGTTGGTTCAGGTACTCAAAAAGCTTCTGCAATAGCAAGAAGAGCTGTTAAAAAACCATTAACACAAAAAGAAACTATCAATGTATTAAAACAAATGCAAACGGCTGTTAAACAAGATTCTAAATTATTTAGAAGTTTTGGTGGTGATGCTGCAAAAGGTTTGAAAGGACTTAAAAATTATAAGGCTGGTGGTGTACCAAGATTGTTTGGTAATAGAGCGGTAAGAAGTTTAATGACAAGAACAAAATTTTGGGCAGGATTTTTGGATTGGTTGGGTGTTGCAAATTTTGTGGGACCTGAAGAGTTAAAACAAAAAATGGGTGCGGCTTTTGATGAGAAGATGAATCAATACTCACAAACAAGTGAGGCTCAACAAAATTGGAATGAAGATTTTGCAAATGTTCCTGATGATACAATGGGTGATGAAACTATGAATAATGATACTATGGATGGTGGAACACAGGAGACTGAAACTGATTGGACTAAAGATATTATAAATAAATTAGTATTTGGACCTATAACAGGTTCTGCAACTTTATAATGAAAAAACTATTAAAAGAATCTGGATTACGTGATATCAAAGCTTTAGCTAAAAGATATCCAAAGGCTAAAATTTATTTTCACCAAGATTTAGATGGTGTTGCAACGGCAATTGCCATGAAAAAATATTTGGAGGATAATGGTATCAAAGTAGTTGATTCTGAGATTATTCAATATGGTGATAAAGAGTTTACTGTTAAGAAACTTGATGCTAATGGTGATACGATGCCAGTACTTGTTGATTTTGCTCATGGTAAACCAATGTTTGTTATTCACACTGACCACCATGATAGACAAGCCGGAGCTGAGGAAACAGGTGCAACATCTTTCAGACCATCACGTTCTAATGTTGAAACAATATCACAAATAGTTTCACCAAAAGAAATTTTCCCTGAGACAGACCTAAGATTAATCTCAACGGTGGATTCTGCTGACTATGCCAAATATGATATTACACCTGAACAAGTGGTGAACTATTTGTTCAAGATGGATAAAGATGCTGACTTAAGAAAGAATAAGTTTGCGATGGGATTGGTATTAAACAAATTATTATTAGCATTCAAAAACAAACCACAATTTTTAGAGAATTTAGTTATGAATTCTGAACCATCATTATATTCAATCTTAAATCAAATTAAGAATGAGATGGGTTCAAGAAGATTACCTGGTCCTGAACAATTACAAAAGAATGCCAAACAATATATGGACACAATGAAATCAAGTCCTAATGTAAAATTGGTTGGCAATATTATAGTTCAATATGGTGGAGGTTCAATGATGAACCCTGGTTCATACGACAGATACACTCCATTCAAAAATAACCCTGAAGCTGACTTCTTAGTTATTGCATGGCCTTTGGGTTTATTACAAGCGTCTTGTAATCCTTTTAAGAAAGAAAGAGAACTTAAAGGTGTTAATTTGGGTGACATTGCTCAAGAAGTTTTAAGTAAACACGAAGACAAGATGAAGTCAACGGTAATTCCTTTATCAACTGTTAAATGGATATCTGAAGGTAAAGCGGGTCCTGAGTCAGTGGGATTCACATTCAAAGATTTCAAAGCAATCTACGGTGATAAGTTCAGTGGTTCTGAAGAAGGTAAAGAGTTCTTAAATACGTTAGAGTCATTGATGAACAAACCAGCAAGAGAATTGACAGAGGAAGAGTTTCAGTTCTTGGATAAGTTTGGTGTAAACGCTTGGGACTTAATTCAAGCAAACTCAGGTGGACACAAATGTATTACAAACATATCAGGTATCAATTACTTAGCAAGAAGTAGAAGACCACCTAAGTCAGCACCAAGATTTGGTAGTGAAGAAGATGCACCATATGTCCAAGCTCTTAAGAGACTTCAGAACGAATTTGTTACTAAGTTACAAGAGAAGATTAACGAGAATACCTAATCCAATTACGTTTGTAATCTTTATTAGTTGCACAGTAGTGTGCGTAATCATTAATGATTGGTGAACCTGTATTATATCCACCACAAGCTAAAGCCCAACTATGATACATGTTGTATCGGGCTCTTAACATTTTCATACTAACCATCACATTCAAATCAATGTTGGTCAATAGTTCATTTGATGTTACATGTCTACCAGCATAACTGTGAGCCCATCTTGTAATGATTTGCATCGGACCCATTGCATTTGCGGTTGATACATGAATTGGACTGTAGGACCAATGAAACGGTCCTTGATAACGAGTTTCCCGGTATGCTACGTTGTAAGCCACATACCTTGGGACTTTATATTTCTTTGAGTATTTTTCAATACTGTTGTACATCTTAAGACAAGCAGGAGCGTTGGGTTCACCACCCATCTGTTCCAAGTATTGTTCTTCGGCTTGTTCTTCAATTCGGTTCACACCATAAATTGCAAGACCGATACCTCCGAAGATTACGAGGAACCATAAGAAGATAGCGGTCTTGAAATTTATATTTCTCATTTTGCAGGTGTTGGTGTTTGATTTGGATTGTGTTGACCCCAAATGTTACGAGCATATAGGGTGAAGATTGTCTTACCGATTTCGTTGTCGTAGATGGTATAGTTACCAGTTCCTTTATCTATAACCATAAGTCTTTGGTTTTCATCGACAGCCAAAATGATGTCTTGTTTTTCAATGACAACCATCTTTGAAGGCATCTCAACTGTTTTTATTTGTTTGTAGTAGAACCCCACTCCAAAACCTATGCCAAGTCCTGTAACGACCAAGGCAACCCAAAAAACATGAGAGAAAAACTTCTTTACACTTTCAGATACTTTGTTCCAATAAATTTTGATTTTGTTTTCCATACCACAAATGTATGGAAGAAAACCTTAATAATCAACCTTGTCGCCGATTTTGATGTTTTGGTTCCTGCATGTTCCCGCAGGCACTTCTAATACAAACCCACCATCACCTTTGTACGAGGGACAATCATCTGTATCACATGGTGGGCAGT
>Ga0247723_1002386_pt1 | contig 10054 bp, 26 predicted proteins | sample MSEWelMarce5H_FC_FD_189079 | JGI IMG/M metagenome (GOLD analysis project Ga0247723, IMG submission 189079) | Subsurface sediment microbial communities from gas well in West Virginia, United States - MSEEL Well Study Marcellus 5H_FC | ecosystem: Environmental > Terrestrial > Deep subsurface >...
GCTGAAGCAATGCAATGGATGGGTTGCTACAATGAGGCACTGTTGTTTAAAGGCTCTGCCTTTATCGGTGCTAAGAAATCCCTGTAATTGACAGGGTTATTTGTTAACGCTACAATTGAAACCTCAACGGCAATGTTGCCACAAACTTCCTGAAAGGAAACACCATGAAATTGTTGTCCGTCTCCACTGATGCCAAAACCACCAAAGGTGAAAGCCTTGGATTCCTGACAGGTATTTTATACCTTGCTCCAGCCACTACCACAAAGTGGAATACATGTTCAATGGCTAAGGTTGCTGAATGTGACAAGGCTTGCCTTTACACTGCAGGTCGTGGAGCTTTCAGCTCAGTTCAGCAAGCTAGGATTCGTAAAACCGAATGGTTTTTTACTGATCGTCAAAGCTTCATGCAACAACTTGTTGTTGATATTGACAAGTTGTTCTTCAAAGCTAAGCGAATGGGACTAACTCCGTTAGTTCGTTTGAATGGTACTAGTGACATTCGATGGGAAAGTATTCCCATCAATGGATATAAAAATATCTTCGAAGCTTTTCCCGATGTGCAATTCTACGATTACACCAAAGATGTAAATCGTAAAGATTTACCTGCCAATTATGACCTGACATTTTCTTATTCCGGTGTTGAAGGCTTTCAGCCTTATGTTGAGAAAGCTTTGCTTAACAACATGAGAATGGCTGTTGTTTTCCGTAAGGAAAAAGACATTCCGTCTAGCTTTATGGGAATCCCTGTTGTCTCTGGAGACAACTCTGATGTTCGTCACCTTGATGACAAAGTCATTGTCGGTTTGTATGCCAAAGGTAAAGCGAAGCTTGACCAAACAGGCTTTGTTGTTTGATGACCTTCCGTAAAGCCCTAAGGGGCTTTGCAGAGTGCCATTGAGTATTCTCTATAGGGTGAAGCCCTGCTGTGAAGCAAAGCTTCAAACGAATGTTCTTTAAAAATTGATACTAGTGTCGGTGAGGGTGCTTGCTATTAGCAAGGTAAGCGTCATCACTATGGACTAGCCTAGTCTATGCAAGGTGAATGCATAGGACATGCTTACATATCATGTTGATAATATGTGTGAGAGACAATTTCCACTGTGGCACTGGGGTCGGTGCTAGACAGTGGGTTTCTGAGAGTGCTTAATATTTAAGCATTCTCTCAAGCAACTCTTCCTGAAAGGAATCACAATGGTACTAGATACACCACAGAAAATTGAAGCTTTCCGTCTCCGTTCATTAAGACAAGGTCTTAAACTGGAGATGAAAGGTATGCGACTCACCGCCAAAGGTAAGACTTGCTATGCAATTCTTAAGGGTATGGGTTACAAAGGTACGAAGCAACAGGTGTTTGATGCTGTCACCATTGACAGTGAAAATGCACTGGCTGAAGCAATCAATTCCTGAAAGGAAACAACATGGAATTGGTAGTTGAAATTAAGAATGTCTACGGAGTAGAACAAGTCTATCCTGTCTGTAATAAAGCAAAGCTTTTTGCTTCCATTGCAGGAACAAAAACACTCACTCACAAAGTGATGATTGACATTGCTTCGCTTGGTTACTTAGTAACTCTGAAGCAACCCACATTGAACCAACAAATATTGCAACGGATGCAAACTTCCTGAAAGGAAACAACATGACAGATAAAGAAATGCAAATGTATGGCTGTGACTTCCAAGCTTTCAAAGAAAGCGTGAAAGACTCGATCACTTACAAGCTATCAGGTGGTGTGATGGTGCTTGCCGGACTGTTGTCCGATGCTCAAGAGCTAATGGCACTGGGTGACACCGAGACAGCTAGACTGTATTTGAACAGAGCTAAGGCTCTGATGTTTGAGATGAGATATACAGGAACTCTGACATTCCTTCCAAAGGAAGGTGAATGACATGGAATATGTAATAGGTGTGCTCTGCTTTGCAGCATTTGTTGCTGTGAAATTTTGGTTATTAACAATCTTTTCCTGAAAGGAAACACAATGAGAGTGTTCGTCTATTTCAACCTTCACAAGAAATGCTTCAGCATTAAAGCCTTGGAAGGTGACCGCAAAGGTAGAGTGATTGCTCACAGTAACACTGTGTTGCTTGAGGGATGCAAGCTGTTGGTGTCTGAGGCAGGGCGACAGCGAGTGCTTAGAGAGAAGCGTAAGAATGTCCATGCCGGAGTTAGTGGCACTTGGATTAACTACTGCACCAACAGAGCTGACAATCAATTTGATTTCATCAGCATTGTTGGTAGGCAAGTTACTTATAACCCTTATAAGTATGACAGCTTTGTGTTCAAGACCACTGAGCAACCTGTAAAGGTGGCTGATGTGGTGGCAATGAAGGTGTTGCCAATGGCTGATGGTGTTAAGCGTGGTGTTATTTACATGAGGAGTTTTCCATGATTACCGAGTGGCTTGACGATTACCAACATAAAGAATTTATGTTTAAGTATGCAGTGATGGGGTTGTTATCCGACAACCATCCTGCAGAACTAGCCCGACTCACTAGAGTCGATGACACAACATGTAAGAAAGCTTGCCATGAGATTTATCTCAAGGACTGGGCATTGAATGAAGTTGATGACTGGTATGTGGAACACATTGATGATGATCAGTATGTACTGTTTGCCAAGACTGTGTCTTGTGAATGGATAGATGAAGAGGGCGAGTACCGATGCTTCGATACTGAGGCTGAGGCACTGGAATATTTAACTAAATATTTGGAGAAATACAATGCGGAAAATCCTTGAGAAACATGGCTACGAAATATGGGCTAAGTGGGATAGGGATGCAGAGATATACGAACTGTTTAACGACAGGGAGGATGGTGCATACCTTGGCTGTGCTGACACGATGGCTGAGGCTGTCACTGTAGCGAAGCTATTCATTGACGAACAAACAGCGGAGGCAAGATGGAACGCATCATGAAAGCTAAATACAAGGGCATCTGTTGCAAGACTGGTGCAATCATTAATGTCGGTGACATTATTGTTTACGATTCTGTTAGCCGTAAGGCTTGGCTGACAGTGGACATAGACAGGATGGTGGTTCATGTTTGCTGTAGGTGACATGAAGATCCCTCTGATAAATGAGACAGGCTTGTCTCGTAACAACTATGACATTGGTATTGCTGTGGCACTCGGTGACATAGACTTTAGATTGACAGAGGATGAAATCCTCGATTTTTATTACTCAACAATTAACTTTCCAAGGAATAATTATGGGACTTGATATGTATGCATTTGCTGTCAATGCTGACAGCGTTGGTGATGCCACTGTTGATGTGGCACTAGACCCTGACACTGCTATGCAGATCAGCTACTGGCGTAAGTTTAATGCTCTGCATGGTTGGATGGAGGATCTCTACCGCCAAAAGCGTGGCCTTCGACACGACTTCAACTGCACTACTGTTCGTCTTGATCTTTCAGATCTAGACAGACTGGAGATGGACACTGGCAACAACAAGCTAGTGCCTGTCAATGGGTTCTTCTTCGGTGCTCAAGAGATATACCCCGAAGACCTCGAAAGCGTAGCTGATTTTGTTAAGCTTGCGAGACAGGCCATCTCTGATGGCAAGGCAGTGTTCTACGATAGTTGGTGGTAAGCATATGAGATACAGATACAAATTCATTGTTTGCTTCCCCAATAGCAGTACCCCTGTTGCTACTTTCAAGACATTGAAAGCAGCGAAGGCACACTCAGACAAGCTTGTTGAAGAGCAGATGTTTGAGTACCAATTCTTTGGTAACAAGGTATACATACCTTTCATTAAGCGAGAACTCATCCTGAAAGGAAACAAACATGAACAAAGTAAGAATGCGTAGTGACTTAGCAGAGGAAGGTATGTCAATCCCTGCAGGTAAGAGCTTCGAAAGCTATGACACTTTGGTAGATGTTATCTACTTGTCGGCTGATGACTTAGTGGATGCCACTCATGGTGTCGGTGACCCTGCTGATGCTGATGATCATCCCTTCTGCTATGTGAAGCTTCGTGATGGACGATGCTTCTACATGGTGAGTGTTGACCTAGACTTCCCTGTGAAGATGAAGGTGAGTGAGAGGTTTGCTCTCAACCAATGGTTGTCTGAATATCCTGACACTATGTCTTATGATTCTGTTCTTCAGGTGATTGGGCTTGATTTGTTTAGCTCAGGTGACCACGGCATTGTGCCTTGGGAGCTGATTGAAGACCATCCCAATGAGGACATCATTGACCTCATTGAAGACACTCGTAAGGCATTCGAGAGCAGTGCCGATGACCTAGTGTATGGCGTTGCCCTGCACAGTGTGATGGAAGGAGCATGCGATGACTACGAGTAAGCGATACAAAGTGTGGGCTAAGAACATCACTTACTTCTATGCTTACATAGAAGCTGAGAACGATGAGGAAGCTTGGGACAAAGCCATGAGCATGGATGGTGGTGAATTCACTAGCATTGAGCATGGTGACTGGGAAATTTACAGCACTGAGGAGGTGAGCAAATGAATCAAGTTATTAAAACAACCGAAGGTTACATGGTAGAGAAAGCCAATGGAAGTTATGCTTGTGATGCACAGGGCAACAACACATGGGACAGCTTCAATGAAGCGAGGGATGTTCTCTTCACCTTGTCAATCACTAAGCAGGAACAGACAGCTCATACCTTTGGTATGCACTATGCCTATGTCAATCCCAGTATGAGTAAGAATTGGGAACGTAAGGAAATTGCATCAACCTTCTACACTCCGAAGTCAAAGGTTTGGTATGCATTCATCCGAGGCATGGAAAGGAATGAAATATTCCCTGTCATTGCCAAGGGTGCTAAGGCTGACATTCGAGGTGTGCTGAAGCGGCTGACAGAGTCGGCTGACAAGTACATTGATGATGGTAAGTGGATTGATGCACTGTCTAAAGACATTGCTGATGCTAAATATATTTTGGATAACAACCTATGAAACTAACAGTAGAAACCTTGGATAACTTTGTTAAATCCACAGTGATTAACATTGGTAAGAACAATGGATATGTTGAGTGCTACCTTGACTCCGTCATGGAGAACACAGTGTTGCACTTGTATGTGTACAACAAACAAGGGGATGTGGTGCATGACTTCACCATCCCTGTGAAGGAATTGAAATGATCAAAGATGATTCGTATGACAGGATTGATAGGATGTGGGCAATCAAAGCGGAGGAAGCTATGCTCCCACCACCATACACCCTGCGTTGGGAGTTCAGCAATGGACATGGATGGCAACACTCTTTCGATGAAAGAGGACAGATGGAAATGTACATGACTAAGTGTGGCCTTCGGTCACATCCAAACATAACAAAGCTTAGCTTTACAGTGGGAGCTACTGGTAAGACAGTGGTACTGGCAGGAACTATTGAGGAACTAACGACATGACAGAACAGAAAACATTCACCATCACTGTATACACCGATGCAGGACATGGATGGGGCAAGGTGAAGCGTAAGGTGTTAGAGAACTTGGGCATTGCCCCTGACGTAAGCAGCTACAGCTACCAATACAAAGACAATGTCTACCTTGAGGAAGACTGTGACTTGTCGTTGTTGTTACAACGGTTACACTCCGACAATGTATCCATCAAGTGGGTCACTAAACACACCGATGGTGATAGCAAGATTCGTTCTTATGAAAGATACTCATATGTACAAGATACAAACAAGACTGCGTGACAAGTGGCATTGCCTAGAATTCTATGTGACAGACAGTGGTGATTACAAACCTAAGCGTTATCACACATTGCATGAAGCCACTCTGTCATTGGAACGATTCCTCGATGGGTTGTTCTTTGCCAACAAAGAACAGGTAGACTGCAGAAACTTTCGTATTGTTAAGGAATGAAATGAATACAAAGATGTTAAAACATGTACGACAATTGTTCAACACACAAGGTGTTGACAAGCGTATCAATAGACACAACCAACGACAGTGGGTGCGAAGCATTAGGCACTTGGGTGACAAGTGGTTGTTAGCTAAGCATGTACAACGAAAGGACTCAGCCAATGTGTAAAGCACCACCACCCCCACCACCTCCACCACCACCAGCGTGGCCTTTCCCTGCTCATCCCCTTCCTGCTAACACACCACCTGAGCCTAGACATGAACGATAAAACTCTGTACACTTGGTTTGTTATATGCTCCATTGTGGCACTGGTGGCTGTATGGATATGAGCTTCACCTTAGGGTTTGTTCATGGTCTACGCAGTTTGCCCTTGTCTAAAGAATGGATGAACAAAGACTATGTCTTAGGCTATGCCGAAGGACAGAAAACAAAACGATTGTTTCTTGAACAAGAAAAGGAAAGGCTTTATCCCTATGTTAAGTGAAGTGGACATTCGAGACTTCGACAAACAACCAGTGACACCACTGTATTCCGTCAAGCCTAAGACCTATGTGCAGTGTCCTCGCACTGAGGCTGTCTTCTACTTCGATCACATCGATGGTATGTATAGCTACTGCCTAGATATGTTCGGAGATACTATTCATCTAGCCGCTTGGACAGATGTGATACCGTTGGTTAAAAAGACCGACTAATCTGTAGGGGTAAGTCGATAGACATATTGACACTGCCCCTATTTTTGTGGTTATAATTAATCGTCAGTTGCTGACACTCATCAACCTTCCTAAGGAAAACATCATGGCTAAACACCTCATCTTCTCTCGCAATGCTAACAACTCTGCTCTCTCTGCTGAGCGTATCCAACAGCTTGCACCTGCCGCTTTCAGCACAACCAAGGCTGAGAAACTTACAGATCGTTATGTGTCATTGAACACAAGCGACATCATCCCAGTCATGCAAGACTATGGATATGCACCAGTGCAAGCAGCACAGAAGCGTAGCCGTAGCCTCAACCCTGCTCACTCTGCTCACATGTTAGCCTTCGCTAAGACATGGGACATTGACTTTGGCACTGGTGACATTCGTCCTGAAATTATTTTGTACAACTCTCACGATGGCTCAGGCTCTGTGAAGTTGTTTGCAGGTTGCTTCCGCTTCATCTGTGCCAATGGCCTCATTGCAGGTGATGGATTCCAGTCTCGCATCTACCACAGCAAGGCATTGAATGGCTTTGAAGACATGCTCCGCAACACTGTGGCTACATTGCCCACCATGATGGAGCGTCTTGAGAAACTGCGTGGTGTGACACTTGACCCACACCAGTCTGTGCTGATGGCTAAGCGTGGTGTTGAGACACGTTGGGACATGCTCGAAGAGCAAACCAAGGGTGTGTATGCTACCCCTCAAACCATTGCTGATGTGCTACACATCTCTCGCTATGAAGACAACTACATGGATGCCTTCACTGTGTTCAACCGCATTCAGGAAGGTGTTGTTCGTGGTAATGCATTTGTTAAGAGCTTGTCTGAGAAGCACCCCAATGGTGTGACTCGTAAGGCTCGCCCTGTTAACAGTGTGAAAGAAAACATCCGCATCAACTCAGAGTTGTGGAACATTGCCGAAGACATTGCCTTCGCTTAAAGAGTTAACGGGGGGAATGCGGTGTCGGACTCGGGGAGTTCTCCGTGATGATCAGCCGTAGCCGTTAGTACCCCCACCTATACAAAGGAACATGTATGTTATGCGATAAGATAAAAATCATAGGCTCTATGTATGGTACTAAGGTACTGCAGATAAACATAGATTGCCTATGCTCTTGGGAAACCATTGAAAAGATTTGTGATGTTTTGCGTGATGACATCAGCGAATTTGGTGATGGTATTGATTTTAAAATTACTGTAAAAGATACGGACGTTTGATGCATCAAGATAAAGCAATTGGTATGTTCATGGGTCTGTTCATTGGAGATGCACTGGGTGCTCCATTGGAATTCATCAGGCCACATGAGATGACACACACATTGACAGAGATGGAGGGTGGTGGTGTGCATAACACTGCCGAGGGTGAATGGACAGACGATGGTGCTATGGCTGTGGCTATTGCCGATGCATACATCAGTAACCAATACTTCAACCCTGAAACCATTGCCTTCAACTTCAAGATGTGGAAGAAGACAGGTCACTTTGGCACTAGAGATTATGTCTTTGACATTGGCAGAACATGCAGTGAAGCCATTGATAGGATGGCAGTGACTCATCCCTATGCAGGTAGCTGTAGCTTCAATGCCAGTGGCAATGGATCTATCATGCGACTAGCCCCCATTGTGCTAGCCAACCACAACAACCTGTCTAATGCTGTGGCACAGGCTGTGGCTGTGTCATTGATGACACATGGCAACATAGACACCATCAACTACATATCAGGGTTTGTCACTGAGCTTATGTCAGGGAAGAAGGAGGACAGCTTTAACTACCTCCGTTACTATCGTGACCCTAACAGTGGTGGCACTATCATGCATGCCTACATCACAGCATGGGAATGTGTAGAAGAAACATCAAGCTTTGAGAAAGCTTTGATCATGGCAGTGAACAAAGGCTATGACGCTGACACCGTTGGTGCTGTCACTGGTATGTTGGCAGGACGTAAGTATGGCTTGAAAGGCATACCCACTAGATGGCTTGACAAGCTAGTGAAGAAGGATGAGTTGATTGATATGGCAGAAAAACTTTATGCACTGGGAGGTGATGATGGAACAGAATGAAATGCAACAAGCATTCCCCTATACAGGACTAGGTAGTGATGGCATGACCTTGCGTGACTACTTCGCAGCTAAGGCTATGGCTGTGTTGATGACCAGTTCGTGGAGCATTCCACATGCTGAAGTGGCAAGCAAAGCTTATTGGTTTGCTGAAGAGATGATGAAGGCGAGGGAGAAAGCATGATTAAAGAAGAAGAGATGTTACTAAGGCAGTTAGCTGCAGGTCAATGCACGATACAGCGGGTGATAAATGCTATAGGGCCATTATCCCTGTGGTCTAAGGATGGGCTAGAAGCAGAGATACGCAAGGCAGTGGAAGAAGAGCGTGAGGCGTGTGCAAAACTTGCAGATGAGTGGGCAGTAGGCTGGCCTCATCCATCAAAAGTTATTGCTTTAGACATCAGAGCAAGGGGACAAGCATGACACTACCTCGCTATGTGGCACTGGCTAAAGCCTCTGAAGGTGTAACTAAGTACAGGTACAACCCACCACAGGATGCAGTGGATGCGGGGGTGGTGGCTAGGCGTGTGCTTGGCACTGACAAATCTAAAGTGTTTGCCTTAGCTGAAGAGCTGAATGCACAGCTAGACAATTGGCGTAAAGAACTTCGCTATCTTAAAGATATTTCAGAAGATACGAAGGTTGTTGATCTTATCAAAGCGTATAAGAACAACATCACTTATACCAAACTTAGTATAAAAGCACAGCGTGACTACATCTACTACCTACAGGGATGGCAAGATAGCAAGGCTAATGGCATACCTCTGTATCAATGCAAGCTAGGCAGCTTAGTAACACCGCATTGTCAGAAGATATATGAACAGCATGCTGAGCACAGTGTTAGCCTAGCTAACCACACCTTAGCTGTCTACAGGTTGCTCTTCAATTTTGCCATTCGTCATGGCTACATCACACACAATCCATTCAGCAAGGTGCTGAGAAGATCAGACAAACCTCGCAGGGTGGTGTGGACAAGAGAAGATGTTAGAGCATTCATGAACACAGCATACGCTACATTCAAGTGGCGTAATGTAGGACTTATTGTGCAGATGGGCTATGAATATGGACAGCGTATGGGTGATATGCGTAAGCTTAGATGGGATCAGGTTGATCTAGAGAAGGGTGTGTTGCACTTGGAACAAAGCAAGCGTAGGTCTAGGGTGACTATACCGACAAGTGCAGGGCTGTTAGCTATGCTGAAGCAACAGCATGCTGAGTTTGGGTGGCAGCAATATATTGCACCATCCAACAATCCCGATAGGAAGGGTGGCCTATTGCCTTACAGCTTGTTCAATCTGTCTAGAGTGGCTAAGCAAATCATGACTGAGGCAAGTCTGCCCAGTGACTTGGTGTTGCAAGACCTACGAAGGACAGCGATAACTGAGATGGTGGAAGCTGCCATTCCTTTGCCTAATATCATGGCTATATCTGGACACTCAACACCACAAAGTCTGACACCTTATATTA
>Ga0247723_1002387_pt1 | contig 10053 bp, 6 predicted proteins | sample MSEWelMarce5H_FC_FD_189079 | JGI IMG/M metagenome (GOLD analysis project Ga0247723, IMG submission 189079) | Subsurface sediment microbial communities from gas well in West Virginia, United States - MSEEL Well Study Marcellus 5H_FC | ecosystem: Environmental > Terrestrial > Deep subsurface > Rock...
ACAATATACTAATAAATATCGCTAGAGCAAACCTTTCTGCGTTAAATCGACAATAAATTCGTCGATTCCTTTGTTTAGTTCAGGTACAACGTATTCCGGGCGTATAATGTAAGGGCCGGCTGAGTTGCTTGGGCGGTATCCTTTTAGTATAATTTTGGAAGCATCGTCAACATAACGTACTAGTGAGTAGTGGTTTATATTGAGTGATGATGATATTGGTGCGCCGAAATATACGTTTACCGAATCATTTCCACCTATACTTCCTGTTTCAACATAATTTACCATATATGTTTTTGATTCATCCCCCTCAAATCTAAATACATCGCCACGTTTAACTCCCCATGGGGTTAATATAGGGTTATACCCAGAAGCCGTAGGAGTAGTAATATCTTTCATATACCATGATGGTGATAAGAGATTAGTTTTAAACATATCTACCGCGGTTGATTGGGTGGTATACATCATATTACTACCATAACCTGATGATGATACCCACATATTGGATGGGATAGATATGGTTGGTTGTTCATCTGGTAGTGGATATTGGGTTGATGTAAGCTCCCAAGCACCTACTCTATAATCATTATTAAATGGGTATAGGGGCCAAAAAAATGGGGGTAATATCTGGTCTAGAAGGAATTGGAATGTAATAACGTGGTTAGGATGGGATAGGATATATTCTGGTGTAAAGGTATATGTAGTGGTAACAGGAGTACTTACATTGTCTGGAGTTTGAAGAGCTGTAATATAACTAATGGGGAAAGTTTCTCCTGTAGTCATGTTTATTAATCTAATTCTCATTTGTCTATCACCCAGATCCTGCCCTCCCTGAGTAGCTCTAACAATATATATTGTAGCTGATAAAGTTATGCTTACTCCATCTTGAGCAGCAGCGGGGTTTAATGTGTACCTAGGGAATGCTCCTACTGCTGGGGAACTTCCTCCTTGGAGGACACTATCTCCATATACCCAAGCATCAGTTCGGGGTAACCATGTATTAGTAGGTGAGTCACTGTCTCCTCTATTATATACGTTTTGGTTAATGATTGGGTTACGAGTATAAGAAGTATAATCTCCTACTGCGGGTTTAGCCCAATTCTGGAATTCGAGGCTACCTGTCCAATCTGGTGGGTTCCAGCCAATTTGGTTATACAGTATAGGTTCAATACGAGAACCACCTCTGATTATTTCACGTGATGGTAAATTTTGGTCAGTACCACCCACTGTTGATGCAGTTACAAAAGTATTACTATAACTGATTACAACACGCTCACCCGAGATAAAATTACCTTGAGTAGTTTCCAATGAATTTTCAGATACGTTTGGTTTAGTTACTGTACCATCAGAGTGAATCAAGTAGATGATGTTTGCAAACGATGCATCGATGTGTTCTGGTGGCCATCCCGGGATACTTTCGCAGTATGCAACTGCGGTTTTAAGTGATTCCATGGATGGTGTTTTACCATAGTTACCCTCGTTTAATGAGCTACTAGTCCATACGTTTAACTGTGTGGATGTATTTTTAACGCCATCGTATCGTGGATTAACTATACGTTTAGTGGTATAGTTTGATACAGGAACAGTACCTCTAGTGGCACTACCACTAAGTAAATACCCGTTGTTTACTGGTTTAGTTGCACCAAATGAATAATCCACGTCCTGGATATATGGGTTTGGGCGTGGTTCGGTTACATTATTGAATAATACGTTTGGATATTCTTCTAAGAATGATAAGCGCTCAGCACTACCAGATAATGATTGTGTGGTAACCACTAAATACGATCCGCTTAGCTCACCATTGTAAAATTCGTCTTGTGAGTTATGTGTATACTGTATATCGCCCAACAATGATGGTACGTTTACAGTCCATTGTTGCTCAGTGTTTGATTCAACATTGTATTTGTTTACGGAACCAGCCGCACCTCCATCCATAGTCTCTACAGTACCATCCTCGTATCCGTTCCATCTTGGTTTAACGGATGCGGATAGTTCAGTGAATGTGTACGACATTTGTGGTTGTGGGTAACGGTTACGCTCAAGTATATGTTGTTTAATTACAATACCAGATGCTAATCCAGTTCTAGCCGGTACAAAGTCGCGGATCATTTTGAATAACGAATTGTCGAAGAACTTGATTAATCGTATAAAATCACGCAGGTTGTAGTTTTTGGTGTACTTCTGGAAATAATCGTTGCGTAGTGTGTTTAAGTCGCTATATGTAAGGTTTGATGATGATCTGTAGCGTGGGTCGCCTATGAATTCGCCTATGTTGAAGCTACCAATTTGTCCCATGATATCCTCGTTTATCTCGTTTTGTGGCGAGAATGCTACCTCCATGTAGTTTATACCAGGTGTATAGCTTGCACTAGCGTTAGTATACTGCGTTAAGCTACGGAATGCGGATAAGGTGTTGCCTTCAGCCATAACGTTGTTTTCCACGCGTATTTTATCAGATACCGGCACTCGAATACCAGCTATGGGAGTATCAAGTTGATAGTACTCTATATTTGGTACAAAGTGTGGAGTTACATCGTAGTAGAAATTACTATTGTTTGCAAATGAATGTCTAGTGCCCCATGTTCCATCAATTCGTGGATGAATTGATTGTGTTTGCATGTACAACTCACCACCAATAGATGCACGGAAAGCAAGTTCATCTGCTGATGTGTTTAGTGAATTACCCTCAATTGAATATGGGTTCATAGTGTAATCGGCAAATACACTTTCGCTTATTGCGTTAGCATAGTAACGGATTTCTTGATACGAACCAGTAAATGGAGAATATGTTGATGATACAGCACCTGTTTGGTCATACACGTTTACATCATATACTGCTATATCGTACCCCATAGGGTCATTCACGTTGAATGCAGCTGGGAAATAGCTAATACCGGTATTGTTCCATGATGAGTCAATATATGCTATGCTACTTGATGCACTAAATCCAATTATAGTATCGTTGTCGCCAGTACCATATTGGTTGTTTTTTGAGTATAAGCTAAATACACCATTTTCACGGTTAACCATAACAGACCACCAGTTACCATCGAAAAATGGTAAATATACACTAGCGGTAGATAAATTGTTTAGTGTTGATGGGTAAAACGTTAATGTAGCGTATTGGTATTCTGGGTTGATTGCTGATCCACTATATGATCCACTAGTATATGCTGATCCAGTGTATGTTAATGTAATTGCAGCACCACCATCTCCATACCACAAACTCTGTGAGTATGGTATATTTTCCTCAGGTAACCCCTCAGTTTTGAATCGGAACATCAATGATGATGGGGTATTTTCATATGCATCCCATTCTGGGTTTAAATGCCAAGATGAAGATATAAAGTTACTGCCGCTAGTGGAGAACGCGTAATTGAATTCGTCCTTCCAATAATCGTAGTCGTTGGTGTTAATTTTATCTTTACCACCATACTCGTTAATACGCAATATAGTATCGGGAATACCATATGATGTGATTAATGCGCGTAATCCGGCTAATGTTCCTTTGGATTTAAGTAAATATGGGATGTTGTGATATAAACGTTTATATAACGATTTGTTCACATCATCCAATGGCATGCTATCGTTTGATGCAGATATAAGTGTGTTTACGTATTCGAATCCAGTTGGTGTAGGATAAGATCCAGTTATTTCCGGGAATGGGAATAATGAACCACCAGATGTCAATCCAATGAATGCAGTAAATAAATCATTGGTGTTGAAATTATTTTGGTATAGTTTAATACCAAAATCGCGTATAGCATCTGCTACTATATCCTTTGATATACCGTATTCTAAACGGTTATCCGCGTTGTATTTTTGCGATACCTCATTGTAGTATACCCAAATGTTATCGTAGTGTTGAGCAACCATATCCACGAATAACACGTATGGTTCGTTTGCTGGATCCTCGCGTAGGTACTCTGGTATAGTGTAGTATAGGTAGTCTGGATTGTTTACATCGTATAATGAAGCAGATAATGTTTGTCCACCATAGTAGGTGTCGTTTTCATTGTCGCTACCTAACCACGTTAATGTTGCTACGTTAGTTGTTTTGGCGTTCTCGTATGGTTGAGTGGAGTTAGTTTTAGGCCAAGCCGATGAACCAGATGAATAATATAAATAATATTCGTAACCATCGAAATTGGTGATAACGTCGCTGATTTGGTTTTCGTATGTAGCTTTACTGCTGCTTACTTGTGTTGATGTAGTAGTATTGTCTAATATAGCAATGGATGATGAGTATTGCTCAAGCAATTGCATTTTGTAGTAGAAGTTCTCCAATCGCGTTTTAGCGGAGCTAAAGTGGATGAAATTGGAGTATTCTGCGTAGTCTATGTTTACATCGATTTCCTTTTCCTCTAACAAACTATTGATCTGATTTTGTATACTGGTTTGTGGGGTGTTTAGTAAATCCTGTAATGTAGTCTCAAGTGTAGAGTTACCTATTTTATCGTTGATGTCGATATTGAAGTTGGGGCCTTTAGCCCTAACTGTATCCTCAAATATAATCGGTTCATCTTCAAATGCAACATTATATGCGCGTGGTTCCTCAATTGCAGTTACTACCCACAGTGTATCTTTTAATTGTACTGTCTCTGGTAGTGGCTCATATAATTTGATTAATATAGTAGCATTATCTGTGTCAGCATCCGCTAACATGATGTTGTTTGCTATTGCTAGGTTGTTGTTGCTGAAATTAAGATAAAAATCAACAAAGTACGTGCTAGTTTCCCTATCCGCAATAAACAGATTGGTTTTCTCAATAATGTCCAGATTAGACAATACTGTACTGTCTAAGCGTATTTCTGTACGATCAGATGATAGTTCAGCAATATATAACGGTTCGATGAATGAACCAATTCTATTGTCTAGAAAATTATAGAATGCAATGTACTCACCCTGGTTGAAGCCATTGTCTCTAACGTTTGCCTCAGGGTCAAGTATAATTTGCGATACTGTGGTGCCATCTGAATTGGGGTCATTTTCAACAGTATACTGGGTGAAATCTGGTTGGGAATAAAGTATGGAATTATTTACATTGTAGATGTAGAATTCGATTTTACTACTAGATGCTAACGTGTTGTCTACATTGAATGTAGGGATAAGGTTAACATCTTGTGTATTGTATTCCTGTTGATCTAATGTTGTAACGTCTATTTGGGTGATTTCAGCGGCCATTCTCTACTATTGTTTTGTTTGTAGTTCGATAACTTTCTTTTGTTCTTCAAGTAACTCAGTACGTAAACTGGCTATTTCTGCTTGTAGTGCTTCAATTTCCTCTAGGTTTTGTTGGAAATCGATATACTCACTACTTTTGGTGATTATATATTCGTGTGAATTGGTTTCACCTAATTCAGGTATGTCGTAGAATAATTCGTTGTATAATTGGAAGAAATAATCAACTGTGGGTGTTTCGTCTAATTGTTGTTGTACGGTTTTGACACCCAATTGTTTAAATGAAGTGTCAATCATTTTATTGTATACATCTTTATTGTATACAGTTTTGTTTAGTACGATCTTATTACTCATTAGTTAACTATTTTAAAATAGTAATTATCGTCGAATACTCTAGTAGTACCACCAATGGTTGTTTTGATTAGTATTTGGTAGTAGCGGTCAGTTTCCAAACCACTCATATATAAATCAAAATAGTTACCACGTGAATTAGAACTAATTTTAGTGTACGTCTCATCAAATATAATAACATACTCGTTGGTATCCAAGTCTTTTACCGCATAGTATGAAGAAGTTGGTAAGTAATGAGTAGTAGTGAATAACGAACTAGTCTGGAATACGCGAGTTGGGTATAGGGGTGATACGTTTATATAGAAACGGTTTATATCCTCTGGGGTGAATATACCTGGGTTTTCATCTAATGATAGTTTTAAATCAGTTGTAGATACAATAGATGAGGTAGCAGATGCTGTGAGTACTGTCTTATAGTCATTCCATCTGAATTCTATATATGGTGGGTATATAGTGTTAGTATCTACACTATAGTATTTTAACACAGGTGTATAGTTAGGGTTGTCTACAAACTCATGCGAGCTGGATAATTTAGTGATGAAACCATAGTTGGGGATGGATGAATTATACCATGCGTTTACTATGTTGGTTACATCTACCTCGATGTCTTTTACGCTACGTTGAGTGAAATATTCTATGGATGATGATAGGCTGCTTGTAGTGTACCAATTACCTCCACCTAATTCGCTTACATATGATCCAGTATATGCAAATGAATTATATGTTCCAGACATATTCCAAGATGCCGCACCCGATACAGTAGGAGATGACCAACATGCTCCATTAGTTTCAGCGGGTAAATCACCATAGTATCCTGTTCCGTTGTTCCAATCTTGAGCTACAGCTAGTACGTTTACATTTATAGGTTCGGCAATACCATACGCGGTTGCAATATAGTTTTTTAGATATACCTGGTATGGGCTACCACTGATAATATTATTGATGGTATCGTCTATTTCAGTGCTATCATATAATGATAAGTAACGAGCTACAGATGGATTACCACTCAGTTCATATTGGTTGAATATCTCACACATAGAGTCCAACCCGGTATTAATATCGGGTTGTCCTGAATATAGTGTGGTGTCTTGTATAGGGAATATCTTGGATACAGCCATGTAGTTGTTTTATTATACATATGGCTAATATATAAGTTTCCGCGTGTCTAGAATTGAGATACGCGTCCTTTTATATCTGTTGTTGGGTATCTTAATTCAAATATGCTTGGATCTAATGAAGGGTAAATTACCATATTCTGTGTAGCTGATTCTATATCATATGAGTACTGGGAGTAACCTAATGATGTTCCTGCTTTGTTTTCAATGGTAATAGATTTTACTGTTTGTACGCCTGGGATTTTATCTAGTAAGCCATATAACTCGCGTAGCATGATTGGTTGGTTGATTTGCCATTTGTCTGTATTGAAATGGTCAACTACACTATTAATACATTTTAGTAGCACCTCATTGTTGTTGTAGTTTGGATATGTGATTATATCAAAGTTAACACCAATGTTGATGATATATGCATCTCGTATTTCAATAGTATCGCCAATCATTCTATACTGGGATAGATATGTGCGTAGGTTTTTCTTTAATGTTGATGATGCATTGCTTAAATAGCCTTGTGATGTTTGAGATAACACATACAAACTCAATGTCTCAATTGTAGATGTTTGCTCATCAGTTAATTGAGGTTGTTGTATGAATGCCTTAGATACAGCACCATAATCAGATGGCATACTTAGTGCGCGAATTAGGTAATCATCTGCGGTTACTGAGCGGTTCTGCGATGCAACCAGCATAAGTGTGTTTTGGCGGATTTCCTCAATTGTATCGCCGCCTTTTCCGCCGCTAGCTGCATCTGGATTATTTGCTGCTAGTGATGCAAATACATAATTTGCAGTGGTTGGGTTTAAGTTGGTTAAATTGAAGCGTGTGTTGGTTGTGGATAAATTGGTAATTGTATTTGAATCCACATTAGATGACACACCACCACCAGTTAAGTATCTAACGGTTAATGTAGTGTTTGATGGTGAAATACCATATGTCCCAGAGTATAGGAAGTTTACAGGTGAATATGCTGTGGTAAGTTTAGTTTGTTTAAATGGTAAACCAAGACCTACGTTGTTTGCATTTGGGGTGATTTCCTCATCTATATCGTTTGCGTTACCTGCACCAAACTGGATTTGTAGGTTTGTAGGTGAGGTGAATCGTGTTGCGAAGCGGTGTTGTACTTTCTTTAAGCGTAACAAGTATGGTACATCTTTAGTACTGTTTGGATCGTTCACGTTTGTGTTTTTCAGTGAATCCAATACCATTTCCTGGCCTAAATGGTCTACTTCATACCATACATTTCCATCTGAATCAACTATATCCAGTATTTTGATGATATTGTTTGATGATAAATTTACAGTGGTAAATTGTTGTGGGTCGCCAAATGAAAATGTTTGGGTGTTTATGGCAGCTGATATGGCGTTGCGTGATTTCTTGAGTAGGAAATATTGTGGTACACCTGCTGCTACTTGGTATACAGATACATCTGTAGTGTCTTGTGAGCTAGAGGCAGAGAAATCAATTTTGTCTTGAATCAAAAATGATGTAGTTGCTGATGATACTGTGGTATTTTCGTTTATAGTTACAGCATAATCATAATCTGGTACTACTACACCACTAACGGTTTTTGCAGGTACCTGTTGGTAGAAATCAAGTGTTACTTGCGCAGCTGTAGTGGTTTTAGGTTTATATCCAAACATATACGCCAACTCATATATATTGCTGTTTTGTTGAGCATACTGGATGAAATTTTCCTGTATTTGGTTGTCTAAATAGAAACTCAATACGTCTCCAACATATGCTGATTGTTCAATAAACATCATTCCGGGTGATGTAGGTGAAAAATCGTTGTATGTGTTAGGGAAATATGTTTTAGTGTATTCGATTAAACGTTGTCTAAAATCGGAAAAATCCCTGTTTATGTATTTAATGTCTCTATTCATAATACTCTTATTGGAAATTGATTGACAGTGTATCAGTTATGTTAGTGTTTATAACGGAGTATGTCAATGATATGTTTACTTGGTTGTTGTCGAAATCGCCAGACACAACTAAATCTTCCACTTTAACGTTGGGGAAATATGTAGCTATTTTAGCGGATAAATCGTCTTGCAAAAAATCCAGATTATTGCTAGTTAATTGAGAGAAAATAAATGCTCGTAAACCACCACCAAAGGATGGGTTTAATGGGCGTTCTCCTGGGTTGGTGAGGAAAAAATTAACTAAATTGTTTTTAATGGCATCTTTGGTTTGGTAATTAGATGCAAAAACGGAAGATGCAGCAAATGGGAGATTTACCCCCACCGCTACGCTCTCCTGTAAATCAATTGGATAAATTTGTATTGGTTGAAATGCCATTATTTAGTGTTTAATAAACGTGTAATTTGATCCATACTCAACTCACCGTTTCCTAAACTGCCGTTTACTGGGTCAACACCTGCTGGGGAGAATGGTATATCTCGTGTGGTGAATCCTAGGGCAGTTTCACCTAATGTATCCATATATTTTTGTCTCATATCCATAGTAGGTTGAGTAAATGTTGGTTTAGGTGTTTCAGGTTGTGGTGTGTATGATTCTCTAACGATGGTTTTAGTAGATTTTACTGCTTCCAATAATATGTCTTTTAACTCATCTTGGATTGCCTCACGTACTGCTTCCTTGATTAATTGTTTAAGTTCTGATGTTTTCATACGGTTATAAATATAGGATTAATATGCTTTTAAATTATTTTGTTGTATATAAAATACAAGCTCATCTATCAATATCTGATCAATAGAACTGAATGACCACTCTCCTTTTAACATGACTATACCTTGTGCGTTTTTGGCTATAGCTCGTCTACGTTTTAATGATTTGGTGGTATCCTCAGTTTCAACACCCATTTCAAACCCATTTATGTTAGTTACCACTGGGGATTGTTGTTGTGATTGCTGTTGGGTAAGTGCAGTTAATTCAGCCGATACTTTTTCTTGTTCAGCATCTGGGTAGCAGTGTTGTATGAGTTGATCAAGTATAGATAGGTAGTTTAATATCTGGGTTAGGGTTAATTGTAGGGAAACTAGGGTTAATAGAATACCAGCATTTGTAGCTCTTAATTTGGATATTTGTTGTTGTATTTTAGGTATAGCTTGTTGAACAGCAGTAATAACGTTCATTGGTATCCCTATACCAGCTATGGCAACAGGAACAGGAAGAGCAATTAATACGGTTGATGCTAAGTTAAGTGCCTCGATTATCCCACCAGCTATACCTGCCACTTTAGTAGATGTGTTTATTACTTTAAGTGTTTGGTTTATTTTGCGAACTAATGAGTTTTTACGTTTAATTATTTTGTTTAGATCATCTTTGGGGGGACACGATAATGAGTCTATGAATTGTTGCTTTTCCCTTGATGGTAATGAAATTAATGAACTTAAATTAGATATACCAAACGCGTAAGTTAATTTAATTATATTAGGTAATATTTTGG
>Ga0247723_1002388_pt1 | contig 10050 bp, 10 predicted proteins | sample MSEWelMarce5H_FC_FD_189079 | JGI IMG/M metagenome (GOLD analysis project Ga0247723, IMG submission 189079) | Subsurface sediment microbial communities from gas well in West Virginia, United States - MSEEL Well Study Marcellus 5H_FC | ecosystem: Environmental > Terrestrial > Deep subsurface >...
GGGCTAGGTTCAGGGGATGGCTCCTCCGTCGGAATCGGGGTTTCTAGGGGCGTTTCTGTTGGTTCTGGGCTAGGAGAGGGGGTTGGGGGTAAACTCGGCTCTACGGGGCTGGGAGACGGCTCTACGGGCGTACTAGGACGTGGTGTAGGCTCAGGGCTAGGAGTATTAGTAGGAACAGGTTCAGGTGTAGGAGTTGGCGTAGGCTCCACGGTCGGTTCGGGCGTCGGCTCGGGTGTGGCAGTCGGGTTCGGTGTTGGCTCAATGGATGGTACCTCCGTAGGGGTAGGGCTTGGGGTTGGGCTTGGTTCGGGCTCTGGGATGGATGGGACGAATACGGAAACTCTTGTTGAGGACTCTGAGTACACGCCTCGGGTGTCGTTGTCTGCTCGAATCCAGAATGTGTAGGTAACATCAACTCCTCCAGTCTGAATAAATACGCTATTGGCAATGGTCATGTTGGTCTCGGAGCCAGGAGCGCCCCAGCCAGGAGCATCGCCAGTTGTCCAGAACACGCCGTAGCGCTCAACGTCCACGTTGCTTGCCTCTGGGGCGTTCCAAGTCAAAGCCACATTGCCGTCGGAATACACGGTGACCATTAGCCCGGTCGGCGCGTTGAGATACGGAACAGGCTCTGGCGTTGGGCTTGGGGTTGGCTCTGGGGTCGGAGTTGGGGTTGGAGTTGGCGGTGGCGTTGGTGTCCATGTTGCCGACGGGGTGCCTGGAGCAAGTTCAGCCCCAAAGTTGCTGATCATGTAGTAGTGATTCCCACCAAAGCGGTCAGCCGTTGGGTCACCACAGCAGACACCAGCACGCACGCGGTAATCACCAGCGGGCAGAGAAATACGAATTGTTGAGGCAAGCGAGTATCCACCAGTGTGCTCGGTGAACGAGTCGTCATTGGCAGCAAGCAAAGTGCCTTGCCCGTCGTACAGCCACAGCATGGAGTCAACGGTTCCAGGGCACCAACCAGCCGTGGTGTCGTCGCAAAGGTCTGTCCAAAGATGAAGCTCCCCAGCCTCTGGGACATTAATCCAGAAGTCTTGGGTTCGGTCTACATAGTTGTTTTGGGTGCCGTAAACTGGCGAAACAATAATGGAGTAGGCAAGCGTTACGGCAATAAGCCATAGGGTACAAGCGATGACAAAGAGTTTATTCACGGACACCTCGCTGCGGTTTGGTGGGCAGTGAGATTATCCAATGATTGCGCTAAGGAATCAACATATTAGCGCTCTGCGTTATTTATTTGCTCTTGTCAGCCTCTTCTGCTGGCGCAGTTCCCCACTTGCCAACGGGGCACTCCGAATGTGGAAGGGCGCCCTTTAGACGCATGAAACATCCGCACTTCTTGCACTGCTTTGTGAGCTTAATAAAGTGCTCACAGGATTGGCAAATCGCAAGGCGCTCTTCAAGCACCTCCTTAGATACTCGACCGATATTTGGATTAAGCATGTCCCAAGGTTTTGATGCCATCTAACTACCCATTACTTGAGGGCCCATTTGTGAGCCCATGGCTGCCGTAAATTCTTTAGTGCCGATCCAGTGCTTCCCACCACTAACTTCCCAATAAAGATTTTTCTTAGTGACCTTAGCGTATTTAATTAGCCAAGTCAGAACGTCGGAGCCCATAGTTGCCCCTGCCTCAACCGCTCGGACGTAGGGTATTCCGTTCACAGAGCCTTCGTCAATAATAACATTGACTAGTTCCGGCTTGAGCCACTCGGGGATTTCCTCGTCCTTAAGCCAGAGGCAACTGTATCCAACGCAGGGGTCTTTTGGGCGGTTTTCATAAATCCCGCAACCTTTGCCTGGCTGGGCAAACTGACAGGGAATGCCCGGCTGCATGAACTCGCCGTGGATTGTGGCGCTTAGCCACCCCTCGCAACACTTAGTGCAGGTGCCGCAGGAGCGCTTCTTCCTACCCTCCACCATTGGAAGGAGCCGTTTCACTTATTTCCCGAAGATGCCTCTAGGGCGCGAATGACGCGACTTGCTGCAAGATCAATGTGGTCCTTTAGGCGCTTTTCAAGTTCCTGAATTTCCTCTTGGATGCCAGCAGCAATTTCAGCGGACTGAGAAACAGCGTCTCCGCACCCAGAGGCAGAGCCCTGGGGCTCTCCGTCATACGAGAGGCCGCCTTGAGTTTTGTATGAAGAGGTGAGCCCAAGCTTCTCTTCGAGTTGCGTCTTAAATCCATCTTCCCACCCGAGCGCATCCCCTACAATAACCCCATTTTCCGCATAGCAGAAATATGGCCACTGGGAAACATTTGCTGCCTCCCTTAGGGCAACATTACGCTCTACATCAATCTGGATAACCTGAACACCGAATGGCTCGTACTTGTTTTCTAGGGCTTCCACATATGGGTATGCGGTTGCGCAAAATGAGCAGTTTTCGGAGCTAAAGAAATACACGGTTGGAACCGCAGCATTTTCCTCAAGAGCCCTGTCCCATAGAGTCTTCTCTACTTTTTCTACCTGAGATCCGTACACTTTTGGCATTAGTTACCTCCTACCCTTGAATAATTCCTACACTATCTCCGCCGAGTGGTTCAAATTCTACCGTAAAGTTGTCTACGGCATAGCCTAGATTTGGGCTTGCCGTGCCCATGTCCATCCTAATAATACCATGGCCAACTGAGTTAAGATAATCAGTCTGTGCGGAGGCAAGGGTGGTCGTATCAACGCCAATAGTTGTCATGCCCGTATCTGTGTATCCAATTGCCCGGTAAGACCCATTTGTGGTAATAACTTTAATTGCGGCAAGCGAAATGCTTGTGGAGGTTGTATCGGAATAAAGGGTATTAACAATATTTGTTGCAGACCCAGCAACTACTCGGGCTACCCTAAAATAATACTCTCGTCGGTAATTGTTTGTTGAGCCCTCAGCGCATGGTGGGCATGTATTTGCGGTTTGATTGCAACTGTTTGCCGCATTGACATTTCCACCACCAGACTTGGTACAAGTTCCTGTGCAGTTTCGGTTTGTCCCGGTGTTGTAGCCGCATCCCGAGGCCGTGGTGCAGGTGGTGCCAATTTCCCCGCAAGACCTTGTTCCGCACTTTTTGATTGACGCGCTGTTTGTGCAAGTGTTTACGCAACTATTCGTGGTGGAGAACGATCCGCAGGTATTTGTTGTCGCACAAGCTTGGTTAGTAACTTCTCTGTTTGTGCATGATCCTCCGCAAGCGCTACGGTATGTGCCGTAGTTAAAACTTCCAGCGCTCGTGCATGTTGGCGCTGTTCCGCAGGACCCAACGGAGCAACCAACGCATGTCCCAATAGATCCGGTGTTGCCAGTGCCAGTGCTTAATGCCCTCGTGTATATGATAGCGTTTGTATTGCAACCACCACAAGAGCAGTCAGTGACAAAAACAGTGCACGGGGCGGAGCAGTTAGTTGTTACTGAATCAAGATATCTGTTTGAATACATGTACGCTACCCAGTAGTTTAAAGAGTCTTTAACCCAAAATGCCACCCCGGGACCATTTGTGCTACCGGTCAAGATGCTTGCGGTAACCGACGGTTGTGGAACGAGCACCCATGACGGAGATAGCGAAGCTGAGTCGTTCGTTGCCGTATTAGTATTAATTCTCCAGTTGGTAGCGTTTTGCCACGCAAGGGTTAGCCCGGTCTCCGTAGATCCAAGCGTCCCATTGGAAGTATTAGCCCTAGTAAATGTATCTGAAACTGTGATCGCCATTAATAGGTCGCCTCCACAGTGACAGACAGATCAGCTCCAGACGTTCCGGCGTCTACAATTTCAATCTGCAACGTATCCCCAACCGCAAGCGATGTAACCGTTGTCAAAGACGTTGTCACCACAGCAGCGCCAACAGTTGCGCTAGTGTTGGAGTTTGTACTGCCGTTCTTAACAAGGCGATAGGTAACTCCAGAACCTCCTCCGGCGTAAGCCCTAGCATTTACAAGTGTGCAAGCAACTGGAGAAATAAATCGTGGTTGCTTTACACCTGTGCTAAGTGTCCCAGCAATATGGAATGAGATTGGCATCTCAAGCGCATCAATTTTGGTCTTGTCTGCTGCGCTCATTGTCCCAGCAGCAGATGTCGTAGCGGCGTCAATAGATAGAGTATTACCAGACTTCTGCAACGGAGCGGTTGCTGTAATCTGTGCCGCGCCAGTAAATGGGGTGTATGTGATGTTATCGGTGCCAATTTTAATTGCCCCGACAGGATTTGTTGATGTCCCGCTGTTTGTCATCACATAGCCCATGTTGCCATTGACTGTTCCGTTGAGAACAAAGACAAAATCTCCGGCATTCAACTCTCCGGCGGGGCTATTGTCGGCATCGTTCGCACGAGTAAGAACCCAAGGGGTGCCCACGGTTCCAATTGTTGTGAGCTTATAGATACCGTTTTGAGTCTGTGTGCTTTGATTTTTTACAAGGATTCTGTCGTTCTGCGATGCTGAATATCCGTCAACAGAAAATGCCCCGTTAGAAGAAGCCGTAAGAGTTGCCCCAATCCCATAGCCGCCGCTGGCGTCAAGAGTTCCTGCGGTATACGTTGATGAAAGGTTTGCAGTTGTGGCCGCCTCAACTGCTTCGTGAGCGTGAATTCCTGCAGAGATGTTGTCAGCGTATTGCTTGGTGACTGCATGTAGCGCATCGGTTGGATCAACGCTCAATGTGACCTGATTTACCGCAGTATTGCCGCTCCCATCTCGGAGAACAATTGTGCTTGGGGTGGCAGAATCGGTGGCGGTGGTCTGGCTGTTAAGGACAGTCAGCGTGTTGCTGTTTCCGTCAATGGTCTTATTGGTCAGCGTTTGAGTTGCGTCTGTTCCAACGATTGCCCCAGTAGTAACCCCGTGGCTCTGCGTAAGCGCGGCGTGGGTAGATACATACCCGCTGGCCGTTGATTCTGCTGCAGACTGGGCATTGTTGGCTTTTGTGGTGACTTCAGTTGGCGTATCGGCAGCATATGGAAGTGCCGTCCATGTGCTAGAACCGTCGCCAATCTTGATCTTATCGTTGGTCAGGTCAATACCCAACTCGCCATCTGCGAGCGTTGGATTTACTGATGCCCAGTTTGCTGCGGTATCTCTTCGTAGCTTAATAAGGTTTGCCATGTGCTACTTGAACTCCTTCCGCGACCAAAACAGACTGCGATAGACATTAAAAATCTTTGTCGCGTGTCGGCGCCCTACGGATGCCGCTTCGTCAATTTCTTTCTGTCCGCCGATTTCCATTTCCCAAGATTCTCTCTTAAACGGTATTGCCTGGATGATTGGCGTCCCTGCTGGAATGATCCCAGAAAAATTTGGATTGTCTAAAACGAACGGGAAATTAATTTCTTGAGTATATGTGTCCGTGTCTACGATTGCTGGGAATGCTGTAAAGATCCCGTTCGGGTTGTGCATTGGAGAAACAAACAGAGTTGAGTACCCTTTTGGTGTTTTGATCATCCATGGGTTATTAAGCTTTGGTAGAGAGGTATTTTTTCTTGCAGACGGATGAAACTTTGCCTGTCCGTACTCATGCGAGCCAACGCCAAGAGGTCCACGGGTTTTCATCATGGGCTCTGATTCATTTGGATCTTTTTCAACCCAGATGTCCGCGTTTGTAAAAATAATATACCCTGCGGTTGCAGCGTCAAAAACTGGAACACAGCGCTTAATTGTTGAGTTTGGTTCCGAGTTATTAAGAGTGGTCTTTACCCCTTCCGGGATTCCGTGAAAACCGCCGTAGGCGTGCATCTTTACAAGCCATTCTGGGATTATCGCTGACGCTGGCTTTGGGTAGTATTCTTTCTGAATATCAAACTTTGTTGAAAAAGTAATCTTTGGCATTTATGCTCCCCCTCCATCAATTGTTTCATTTGTAATTGAAACGGTAAAGTTTTGCCAAGAGACATCTGTCCCGTCTGATCGCAAAAACTTATCGTTAGCAGATGTTTGCGCTGGCAAAATCGCTGTGCGCGCCCCCTGAGCATCAGTAGCCCCAGTTCCACCGTATGCGACACCAACCGAAGTTCCCTGCCATGAGCCAGATGAGATTGTACCAACAGACGTCAAAGAGGAATTTACTATGCCGCTACCTAGCGTGTTAGAGCTTAGGACTGAGTTCCCGTTAATTTTTACTTCTCGACCAGCAAGGAGGTTGATACCCCCGCCAGATCCAGCGGTGAATGTGGCAACCTGCTCTGCCCCAGTAGAACCGTTTTGGGTTGCCTCAATCGTTACCCTTGTCCCTTGCGCTGTGTCAGTCCAGTTCTCGTTGGCGTACATTGCCACGCGGGCAACCGATGATGTTGAGAATCCAGTATCACCGTATCCACGGGCGCCCATTTCTCCAATTTTGTCGTCGCCCTGTACGGCAGAAGGAGATCCGGCAGTTCCACGGCTACTACGGATTGTCAAAGCGCCGTGTACGCCAGTGCCGTGAGCATCAAGAACAATACGGGTATCAGCTCCGTCATTACTGACGGCCTGAATGGTTGTTCCGCTGGCATTGCTAAGATTAAATGGCGTTGCGCCATTGTTGTCAATAACAATCTTTCCAGTAACTTGGGGGTCAGTAATGGTTTTATTCGTGAGGGTTTGTGTGCCGGTTAGCGTCGCAACGACCGCTGCGTCAACGGCGATGTCATCGGCATTGACAGTGATGCCTGTGCCTGCTCCAACAGTGAGCGTGGCTTCCCCAGAAGTTGCCCCACCAGTTAGGCCGGCCCCCGCAACAACAGAGGTGATGTCACCAGACCCGCCGCCTGCACCAGTCGCGCCGCTAAGCTCAATCGCGGTAAGAACTGGTCCATCAGTTTCGCCAAAGTTATATGTTCCACCAGCAACTGCGGACGCAGTCTTCAGTGCGTAGGTGTATGTCCCAGCGGATGGAGCATCAATGACCGTAAGCGCATATGGAATATTTTCTGACCCAGCCGACCCCTCAACGTGGATAATCTTTCCAATTGCTGTGGAGCCTCGATACAATTGCAATTTCACCCAAGCGCCAACGGCGCTGTTTTCCGCATCGCCAGTAACCATAACTTGAACTGGATACCCTGAAGTCGTGATGCTAGTGCTTACAATCGTTACGCCATCGGCAGAAATGCCTGATTGTTTTGTTGCCTGAGTTTGGGCGTAATTCATTGCCCCGGATGCAGACGGAACCAGTAGTACCCATGCTGTGCCGTTATAGGAATACGGCTTATTTTCGGTAGTGTTGTAGTAGACATCTCCTGCCGTTGGGGACGACGGGGCCGTCGCCAGATTCGGCAGGGTAATACTATTACCAATGAATTTGCTCATAGACCTATTCTAACAGCCTCCGGGCTGCCCCGCTAGTTATCCTACGATTGCGTAGCGGTACGTCCCAGCAAGGCTAATTGTGATCGTTGCAACGGTCGTGCTCGTGGCGACAACCTCTGCGTAGACAAGCTCGTCGGCTGAGTCGTAGAGGGCAACCGTAATATCCTTTGAGCCTAGGTTGTGCGTGATTGCCTTGGCTTCTCCGGCAGTCCAAGTGGCGCTACCAGCCTTCTTGCGGGCAATGGTGAACCCCGACTCGGCAAGGGCGTCCCGAGCGCCAGAGGCGCTAGTGGCACCAGTACCACCGTTTGCAAGGGCGATTGCGGTGCCGTTCCATACGCCGGTGGCGATTGTGCCAACCGAGGTCAGGCTTGAGCCAGTGACTCCGCTGCCAAGGGTCGTCCCGCTAAGGACTTCCGTGCCATTAATCCTGTACACCTTGCCATTGGCAATGTTGACATGCTCAGAAAGGGTCCACGAGTCGGTCGCATCAACCCAGTTGATGGTCTTGTCTGTGGCGCCCTTAAGAGTAATACCGCCGCCGTCTGCGGTTGTGTCAGTTGGGGTCTCAACCGACCCAAGCTGAAGGTTCTTGTCTCCGACCGTTACGGTCGTTGAGTTAACCGTTGTCGTTGTTCCGTTGACCGTAAGGTCGCCAGAAAGGACAAGGCTCGTACCAGTCGCTGCGCCAATGTTTGGCGTAACAAGGGTTGGGGTGTTAGCAAAGACTAGGGCACCAGTGCCCGTCTCGTCAGAGATGACGCCAGCAAGTTCGCTGGAAGATGTTGCAGCAAACGCGCTTAGCTTGTTCTCGGTAAGCGCAACCGTACCCGTCGCATTTGGAAGGGTAATCGTTCGGTCTGCGGTTGGATCTGTAACCGTAAGAGTTGTTTCGTAATCGTCTGCCGTTGCGCCCTCAAAGACAACACCGCTACCGTCAACAACTGGCGAGGTGAGCGTCTTGTTGGTGAGAGTCTGCGTTCCGCTCTCGGTTACATAGCCCGTAAGCGATGGGATGTCCGAAGTAAGAGCAATCGTGCCCGTTGACGACGGAAGGGTGACCGTTCCACCTGCCGCTGCGGCTGGCTGAAGGGTTGTCGTTCCCGACGAAGACCCCGGAAGCGCAACGCTTGAGATTCCCGTGAGGGCAAGGTTGGCAGACGTTCGGTTTAGCGCAACGCTGGTAGTACCAACGAAGGTGGTGTCGGACGGGTTTGCCTTGCCGCTGGCAAGATCGTAAGCAGATTTAACGGACGCAGGCGTTGCGGCCTTGGTGGTTGAAGTGCTGGAGGTTGAATCCTCAAGCTGGACGGCACCCTTGACGCTTGTCGTGCCGTCAGCAATGCTGATTTCTGGGGTTGTTCCACCTGTTGAAGAGATTGCGCCGGTTCCGGTAACGGCAGTAACTGTTCCGCTGCCTGTGCCAAGCGTATCCCATGCGGCGCCGTCCCAGACCCTGATTGCATCTGCAACAGTGTCGTAGTAGATCTGACCCTGAACTGGGCTTGCTGGCGCCGTGGCAAGGTTCTGGATCGCAGCGTTCTGCAGCTCATTCTTCTGAAGGTCTAGGTTAGTGAGGAACTTTGCCACTTTTCTCTCCTTAGTTTAGGTAGGCTTTGCCGCCAAAGGCAGCGACAAAAGTAACGCGGACGACGTTAGCGCTAATATACTCAACATCGCCAAAAACGACAGTACCTGCTGAATCTACAACTGTTACCGACGGAAAACAATTCAAATTGTGCGTAATTGTCCATGTCGCCGAAGCAGAAACCTGCGTGTGGGTGTATGTTCCGTGCGGGCTTACAAGGGCAACTCCGCTGGAAATAGCCAGCGAGCCCGTTTTCCCAGTAACTGAGATGTTTCGGCTTGCTGAGGTGACGGTTACCGGGCTCATCGAGTGACCTCCGCGCTAACAACAAAATCTCCAGCCAGCACTTTTAATACTTTTGAGCTTGTATCAACAACCTCAAGATCGTAAACATATGTTCCTGCTAGAACCTGCGAAAGGGTCGCTGCGGAAATCGTAATTGTGATAGTCCCGAGAGCCCCGCCAAGCGTAACCCCAGCCCCGTTAGTAAGCGTGATATTGGCTGATGGGGAGCCCGAAAACTTCCGGACCTGCATGCGTCCAGTAAAGCCAGTAAGGTTTACCGGGCTGCCAGCATCATCGGAATAGGTAACAACCGTGGAGAAATCAGACCCCTGGTCAGCAGCGATGTCATAGGTGGAAAGTGCCATTTGCGCATTCTAATGCCTTGGGCTATTGAGCTCCATAGGGAGACTTTCTGCGGGTTTCGCTAGTCTCGGCTTGCCCTCATTGTCTCGGCAAATCGGGAAATAGCCTTCCCGTGCTCTTCGCTTTGCTGCCTAGACCTATTGTTAAGCGCTTCTTTGGTTGCGGCGGCAACCTTTGCACGGTTTTCTGGGTTAGCAAAGTATGCTTTTGCCCAGTTAGAGCGCTTTAGTTTGTCTTCTTCTGACATCTGTCGCTTGCCAACTGGCACTTGCATGCTTGGCTCGGCAAAAGGTAGTGGTGTGAATGGCGCTAGGAAACATGAAGAATTTCGGCACGCTCCAGATTCGCCAAACTCGCAATCGGTCACACAGTAGTTCGCAATTGCGTTAAAGACGGGGATCTCTTTCTTTGGGCGCATCCCAGTTTTCCTGATCATCTTGGCGCACTCTGAGCCGCACGTCTTTGCTGGGCCGCGCTTGGAAGATGTCGTAACGAACTTCTTGCCACAGAACTCGCACGTCCGCTCTAAGGCGGAGATACCGATACGCT
>Ga0247723_1002389_pt1 | contig 10050 bp, 18 predicted proteins | sample MSEWelMarce5H_FC_FD_189079 | JGI IMG/M metagenome (GOLD analysis project Ga0247723, IMG submission 189079) | Subsurface sediment microbial communities from gas well in West Virginia, United States - MSEEL Well Study Marcellus 5H_FC | ecosystem: Environmental > Terrestrial > Deep subsurface >...
CTATAAAGTCTTAGCCAATATAGAAGTATTTTATTTATTTATTTGACGATTACTGACTTCAGTTGGGGTCGTGGAGTTCAGAATCGTTTGCGGGCTGACCGAAGCGGTGATCGTGACCTGATTCCGTAGCAGCAGTTTCTGCGTTCACGGAAGGAATGTACGAGATAATGAGGTTGAAACCAAAACCTTCAGTTGTTGCCACTTGGTTGACATCAACGCTAATGATGTCGCCCTTAGCAACTTCTGTCAATGCGAAAGTACGGGGAGCGTAGAGAGCGGTTGAGCCAGAAACTACTGCGAGGTAGTCGCTGAGAGCCGAAGCGCCGTTGATTTCAATGTCAAACGTAGTGTCGCCGGTTGTTCCAGCAACGTTGGTGCTGAAATTGACGATTTCGACAAGGGTCATTGCTAGGGGGGCTTTAAAAGCAACTTTCTGACCTACGCTGTGTTCTGTTGAATCATTGAAAGTAAGAAATTCGCTCATTTGAGACTCCGTCTTTTATGGCAAGAGATTGCCGTATGACTCAACTTTAGCATACTATATTTATACAATACGCAAGTTTTCTACAACGAAAAATGTATGCTTAAATCAGCCGAAACGCTTATCGGGTTGAATATACGATGGCGTTGCTTCCGTGGCACCTTCATAGGCGATGTTTACGATGAGGTTTGCGGCAGAGTCATCCTCAGTGAGTCCATAAACATATAAATCGATAACGTCTCCACGCTGGAAGGAATAGTCGCTACTGCCACTAGTCGCAGCACTCTCACCCGTACGGTCGTTCACTGCAATAAAAATAGCCTCATCGTGCATTCTGTCTTCAACGTCATTTTCTACCGATATGGTGAATCCGTTTTCATTCGATGCTGTTCGTACGGTTGCGGTAACCCACTTCACTCTCCCCGAAACAGGGGCTGTCAGTTTTTGAAGTGTTCCACTTCCACCCGTTGCATCCCAGAGGTTTCCCTCATATGAGAATGTAAGTACGCCATTTTCGGCAGTTGCTGTTGTGGACATGACAATCTCCTTGCATCGGACTTAAACATACTACAATATGGTTAGTACTTGATACTTGCAATAAATAGCAATGTTATAATATTCTCAAGTTTAAACTTCCCAGGAGGAACAATGTCCGGTTTTCTTGCCCCCCAAATCATGGCTTTGACATACGAAGTTGACACCAACTTTGAACGTTACGTCAACCTCAGTTTCCCGTTTCGTGTAAAGATTGGTCGGGTTTGGTTTACTGCTGATGAGCGTTTGTCTGGCGACTTTGGTGATGATTGGGAGCGCGAAGTGCGCCTCGGTGGCATTAAGACTCGTAACGCTAAAACTACCGGCGATGCCCCATCAGACTTTGCTCCCTTCTTTGGCGGTGACGACGGCAGGTATGGCTGGGACGACAACCTCAAGCCGTACATATGGTTGGGCTATCCAGATGCCCGCCCAGAAGGTCAAGTCGTCCAAGGAGACCCAGGTTGGGGTAGTAACGACTACAACTTCCGCAGTTCTGCAGGCGTTGCGGCTCCCGCAGGAACGCCAAACGCCCTTTTTGGTCAATCTTCACGCGAATATGCTCATGTTGATGCTGCCGTTGCAGAAGCCGATGCCAACAACCCTTACTGGGACAACTGGGGCTGGGATAGTACCGAAGAGTGGACTGAGAAGCGATACAAGACCGACCAGAGCATCCTGAACCCTGACGAATTCTTATCACTTTTCGTTTTCAACGATGGTGGCGACTGGAGTGAGTACGAGACAACAAACGACGAGAACTACAACGTTGGTCTTGCACCGGTAACAATTTTTGTTGAATACTCTGCCGTCGCTGGTCCAGACGATAGTTCTCCCGTCCGCATCTGGGACTGATAGTCTCGCTGTATGGCGAAACTTCCCTCAACATACGCAGTAGATACTGGAAATAAACTCAGCGACAAGTTCTTTGACATTCGCTGGATGTCCACACCAGGCATCGTCCCTGAACAACGTTGGTTCACTCTCGGAGAGGCACTCCCTGCAGGAGAAGAAGAACCAACTGAATGGGGTAGTGGAGCCATTGATGATGAAGGGCATTTGGTCGTCAATTATTACCGTCCTGAAGTTTTTGGTTCAATTGAAGAAGTTGTCAAACTTTGGTTTATCTTAGTTGATGGCGGTCCTGTCGGCCCCAATATGCTGACATTGTTCGGATTTGCTGATGGTAGATATCCTTGGGGAACGGTTGTTGAATTATCGGAGGCGTCAAAGGTTCTTGAGAAAGAATATTTTCAGACATGGGTGGGGATGGTTAGTTGGGGGAAAGGTATGCCTAAACTCCAGCAGGTCATAACGGCAGAAAATTGGCGGAGAAAAAGAATTTCTGTCATGATGTTCGGTGTTTGTGATGTCGTTAACGCTTGCTATGGGTTCAGTCCTGGACAAGTGCTACACGGTGGGGACATAACGACAGAAGATGGCGAAAAATTGAGAAATATTTACCCAGGTGGCCAAACTACACGAATACGTCCACGGATTGGTTCCGTTCAAGATGCTCCAAGTGAGAGTAATATTAATGCAGAGAACAGCGATTGACTCTTGCTTAACACAAAGGAACTTTCATGTACCCTGCCCCAAAAGTGCGACATTACAAACTAGTACTAGATGATACAACTCCATCGTTGGTCATAACTGAAAATACTGATGAAGTACACTTTGGTGTTTCTCTGAGAGTTCAAAATATCGACGATACGGCAATTGTTTATGTCGGCAATGCAGATACTCTCACTAGTAGTGAATTTGGAATCAAATTAGCACCTGGGGCTATCGCAAGTTTTGATAATTTGCCAAAATATCCTAATATTGGTGTATTGTCAAATACTTCCGATTCAGAAGTTACCGTCATGAGAATAAGCAAATAAGCGTTATGGAAATTTAATTTCATTCCAATTGTATGGAGAACCAAAAAATGGACAAAACACCTCTTGAAAACCTTCTTAGTGGAGCAAAAATAGTTATTTCTAGCGACACCCCAAAGATGGACCCTCAAGAGGCAGAACTAGCACAAGTACTTATTACGCTAACGCAAAAGTACGGTAAATTTGATGAAAAAGGTGAAGGCGTATGGGCTGGATACGATCCCCCATCAAAAAACACTGTTAAAAACATTGGTGTTAAATGCGCTAATTGCACACTCTATGAAGGCGGAACTTCCTGTAAAATCATTACCCTTCCCGTCATGCCTGAAGGAAAGTGTAGATTTGCTGTTATTCCAAATGGAATTGTTAAAAAGGGCAAGTGAGCCCAATGGCGCGTCAACCAATCGACAAAAACAAAATTAGGCGTACTGTCATTGGTGGTTCGCTCAATCGCCAAATGAGTTCCTATGGGACGACACCACAGTGGGTGGATAAAGCAACGAAAGACTTTATCTATAACTCACCTTCCAATCATCTCAAATCGCTAAATTATACAAAACCTAGTTTGCGAGAACGATTAAAAGATAAGATTATGGCAGGCGATGACGGTGGGCGACCTGGCCAATGGAGTGCTAGAAAAGCACAATTATTAGCAATTGCTTATAGGAAAGAAGGCGGCGGATATAGAGGCAAGCCGTCTAAGGCTCAAAATTCTTTGAAAAAGTGGACTAAACAGCGTTGGACTACGTCCGATGGCAAGCCCGCATTCCGTGACGGTAAAATGACACGCTATTTACCTGCAAAAGCATGGCAAAAACTGACTCCGGAGCAAAGAAAAGCAACAATTGCTAAAAAACTAGAAGCAGACAAAAAAGGTCAGCAATTTGTTCCGAATACCGAGAGAGCAGCAAAAGTGTCGAAACGGATACGGGAAAAGTCAAAGAATACCAAATATTAATGTGGGAAAAATATTTAACGGCGGTAAACTGCCTTAATTACTAAATTTCCTAAATAAAGGCATTAATTTGAAAAAGATAAGAAATATTCCAATTGCAATATTTTTGATTATTATCTCCCTGGGTGTTTTTAACGCATGCTCATCTACTAGTACTGACAACTCAAAATATGTTCTTTTAGAGACAATTGAGGCTAGTTCCCTTAAGTACCAAGACCCTTGGATGCTATGGAAAAATGATGATCTTAATAATATGGAAGATAGTCAATTAATACTGTTAGAAGATATAAAAGGGACAGTTGATACTGCGCCGATGGACTATGCCGTAGCCCAAAAAATTAATGGTGTAATCATCGTATCCCAAATAGGGAAATCATCTTTCAACGAATTACAAAATCATGAAGAATTCGATAGAAATATTGAACTATCAACTTTTGATGTACAAAACAAAATTGGCAGCACTATGGGGGTTATTCAAGAAGTTTTCCCAGGTTTGCAAACACCAATGAAACAAATAAATATTTCATCAAAGCCTCACCCATCAGATAAAAACCGAGACGATGGCCTAGTTGCACTAGGATCAGCCGACCAAATTTATGATACTTACACCTTCTACCCTGAAGGAATGTATCCAGATGCAATGGAACCAACATTGATACATGAATCTGCCCATGTCCTTGGTGGTTCTATTGGAATTGGAGAATCTAATGAATGGCAGAAATCCATCGCATCAGATAAAGAAGTTTCAAAACATATTTTGAATAAAGGTTTCATTCAAGATAAAACAAACACGATACTTGATGTTTCCACAGACAGTATTCACTCGTTAATTTTTGGTGACGATGGCATTACAGAATACGGCAAAGATAGCAGTGAAGAAGACTGGGCAGAATCATTTTGTTGGTATGTCTACGACAAAATTCATGGCGGTATCGGCACTACAAATAATGGAGAACGTGTCCGATTCTTCGAAGTGTATCCAAATCGTTCAAAATTTATAGATAAATGGTACGCAGAGGAATTGAATAAAAAATAAAAAAGTAATTAATTACCATTTTCCAAGCGGGCATTTAGATGAAGGAATTCGTGTTTTTACTTTCATAAAACATCCACATTCTTTACATTGCCTCGTTGGCTTAAATAATCTATCGCAATCAAAACAGATCGATAATCGATAAGCAGGGCTTGTTGTATCAGGGTTTTCCGATTCCGACATATTTCCTCACTAGGTCACGAGCAAATTCCTCAAATGGCTTACCTTCAGTCACTAAAGGCCATTCAGGATTGTTTCTATACAGGGTTACTACTTTGTTATATGTCACAGAATTTCCGTAATCAGAAATTGAATACAGGTGAATATATGAGTTATCTTCTAAAGATACAGCCCATTTTCTTCCAATTTTTACATCAAAAGTGATTGTGCTAGTCCGTGAAACAACCATTGGTTGTGATGGTTTTACGGTTGATGCGTATTCTGGTTCTACCATGACGCTATGGGGCAATGAAGAAACCGTACAAAAAACAAACTAAACCAATAATACCCGTCAGTCCTAGCCATCCAATTTTCTTCATTACCTTTCCCTCCTCGGTTTCAATTTCAATGTTAGTTACTTTACTGTTTCTCTCAATGGCAATTTTATCGCCATCAATAATTAAATCTGGCATTAATTTTTCTTCCCAGACTAGTATCTCCCAAAGAGTTCCCCATACTTCTTCTGTTTTACTCATGTGCTTGGGATCGTCCAAAGTGAGTATCATCAGTTCAGAAATATAGTCTTCAAGAAATGAAAGATGCATTATTCCTCTATGGATAATCCATTTTCATCAATATCATCTTGGGTACGACGACGTTCATGCTCATCCAGGATTGATTTAGATGAAATGAAGAAAGCCCCATTAAGGGATTTTGCCATTTCTCGTACTAAGTTTGCTAAATCATCAGAATGATCCACTTCGTCGGCATATTTTGAACGTACTTTGCGCAACTTTTCTTCTAATTCAAAAATTTGTTTCTGAAGATCGTGAATTCTATTAATAACTTCACTCATCGAATAGTTCTCTGCGTTTCTGTTTGTCGTTGCGGGCCTTGCGAATGCGAATATCTGAATTTGACATTACTAAATTACGTAAGATTTTCATTGCCTGTTCTTCGGTCAGGTTTTCTCTATCTACGCCAAGAAGGGCTGCTGCTTCGGATATTGCGTCTATTTTTTTCTTCATTTAATTCACCTCCAACCGGACATCGTAATGATAGCCGATTGGAGGTGATAATAAATATTTGTTATCGCTTCTTGCCCTTGCGGTTCTTCTTTGAAGGACGGAACCACGAAGCAATTCTTGAAATAATTCCCTTTTTCTTAGCAGGGGTGCCATACGGCTTGGTGTTTGAAAAAGAATCAAAACTAGTAGTACTTGGGTTAATTCTGATGTTTGCCTCAGGAGTTGCATTGCGCGCCGAAGTAGTTGCTTGTTCAAGGAAACGCAGGGAACCTTTTTCAATCTGTTCCTTATACTTCTTGGCCATGGCATTGAGTTCTTCTGCAGCGCCAGCAGTCAATTTATTTGATGACGCCAGTTCGGCGTTAAAGTTAGTTGGGGCAATAGCCTTCTTGGCCTTTGGCGCAACCTTCTTTGCGACAGCCTTCTTTTCTGGCTGAGCCTTTCTGGTCGAACCCTTCTTGGGGCCGGGCTTTTGCTTAACTTTAGGGGTAGTAGCAGCAGCCTTCTTTGCAGGTGCACCAGAAATTCCTTTTGGGGCAACTTTCTTGGAAGGCGATTGCGACTTCTTTTTTGGTGTTGGTTTATTTGTGCTCATGAGCAAAAACTATCAGATAGTTTCCTCCCCTGCAGGAACTAATTCTGGATTATTGTTCGTCTTGTGGAACTTTATCCAGACTCAATGTCCAAAATTGCTCTTGCTTTAACAGGTGCACAATTAGCCAAAAATATCAATGTCGAAGAGTTCGGTGTTGGTGAAGATTTGGCGTTTAATTTCTTTGCATGGAAGAAGGGCGAACTGCTTGTCGTTGCTCAACTTCAACAAAGTGAGATGAATAAGCCTGTTGAATCTCGTATCCCAAAATGCGGTGACATGCTGGCTACTTTAAAAACCTTTTGGGGTATTGATGCGGTCACTCTTGTTGCTGAAGGTTTCGAAACTCACAATAAAGAAAAACTTCAGGGCAGAGAATTACAACAAGCATTTATTGAAGATAAAAATGTTGTTCACGAATGCCTGACCGTCACCCATTGCGAACAAAACGAAATAACCAATGATTACGAAATAACCCTAGTATCTGCTGGATACAAGTATGAACTAGGAAGAAAAGTTGAATGGATGGAACCAGTCGGCTATACCCGTGGAACAGAGACAATCCTAAGAAAGTCCCCGATACCGTTAATGCTGATCCAGGCTCTCAAGCAAGAAACAATGGAATCACCAAGCGATGAAGATATGGACATAGCAATATCTACGCTTGTAGCAAACGGCTTCCTCATAGAGGAGTTATAAAAATGCTCCCCTGTAGTGTAACGGTTAGCACGACATTCTTATAAAATGTTTGACGCGGGTTCAACTCCCCGCAGGGGGACTAGTTAGTCACTTATCCCACGAGTGCTTTGCTAGGCCTAGTTCAAAGGCCAGGGCTGGATGATTACCGATTCGTGTATGACATTCACGACATACCGCCATAAGGTTTGACTCTTCAAGGATTGAGCCGCCCTGTGAGCGTCTAACTAATTCATGAATATCAACGCTTCCGCGGCGCGTATAAGTAGACTTTTCGTCATGTTTGGCAAACACAGGACATGCTTCGCAGTATGGTCGCTCAGAAAGTAGACGACCTACTATTTTGCGCCTTTCAACGTATTCTGCTTCTTTTTTCTTGCTACGTCGGCGCATATGATCCTCCAGATTAAAGTTGTGATATGTCTATCTTATCGAATTCCCACTTGTCTACAAGCGCAGACCAAAGTGCTTCATCGATAGGGGTTGGTTCCATGTCGTATTCACGAAGCATTTCACGATGCTTAGCAATAGCGCGCTTCAAGAATTCGACCTCTTCCCACCCGTTAGAATCAAAAGCCTTGCCAGTTTCAATCATTGTTGTTACTTCGTCAAGACGCTTTTCTACATGAAACTTAAAACGCTCTATCTTGAATTGACGATGCTTATATTGACTTGTCGCTTCACTGAGCATTCGACGTGAACCCAGCGTCTGGAAACGCATCTCATCAGCACTTCTATCCTCGTCAATATTGCGCAACTGTTGGTTTAGGTTGTTAACAAGAGCGAGAAGGCATTGTTGCCAGCGTTCCCAGTTCTCTTTACTTAGAAGAATTTTTCTTTGAACAGGAGAAAGCCTGTTTTTTACTTCTTCTGCAACCATATAAACTAATTCATCATCTGTAATTGTTGTCATTTTTTCCATCCTGGACATATTGATTTATAAGCACACCAGTCGCATAAGCGTGATTTGTTATGTGGAAAATTGCCGGTCTCACATGCGCTTTGTATTGCATCATGTGATTCCTGAACATATTTTATTGTTTTCTCAAAGTCCTCAGCGACTAGTTGATGAGTAAAGTTAACGCCATCTTTGAGATATAACAACTGAATTTCCGTGACATTCGCAACACCACTATCGTTCAATAATGTTGCATATATTTGTAATTGAAGATACTTGTCTGCCAGCCATGAAGCCTTAGGCGTTTTGCCAGTTTTGTAGTCTGAAACGCAAACTCCGGTTTCGGTTGTCTCAAAACGGTCAATGAAACCCTTTACCGTCGCAGTACCTATCGGTCCATTAACTTCAGATTCAATACCCTTGACATCAATCAACGATGGTTGTTCTACTTTGAACAGATTTTCTAGACACCACCATGCAGACCAACGAAATTGGCGAACATTATTCGGATGAACATATCCGCGAATTCTTTCTTCCCAATTAGCATTAGACCACACTTGTGCAGCAAGCATTTTGGCTGAATTCAAAGTCCTATCCTCAGGGGGGAGAACATAGAATTCTTCTAATGTTTCATGAACAAAGTTTCCCAGAAGCGTCGCATCAGATGGTTTATCAGGGATGCCGTCAATCTTATTATATTTAAATTTTAGAGGACACTGATGAAATGTCCCCATCGATGAGGCAGATAGATATGGCGGGGGAGTATATGGGGGACCTTTCTGCTCCCCGCTCATCCCTCAAACTCTGATCCAGGGAATGAGATGCGAGCAGATTCCTCAATGAGGGCCATGATGTCCTGCATCGTCGCTGTCTCCGGAGAAGGCTTCGGGCGTCCGCCAGAATGCTTAGTCCAAAATTCGTTCAATTTTGTTTTCTGTTCAGCAGAGAAATCCTTACTTGCTTCACGGAACTTATTCCACAAAGCCAAAATATTTGGATCAATTTTAGGGGCATTTGCTGCATGTTCGCGTTCAATCTCTTGATTCAACGCTTCGTCTGAACGAGAAAGATATAGCGCCACACCAAATTGCTGAGCAGCCTTTTTCAAAGCATCAGAAACAGCACCCTTGAACTCATTGCCAAGGTCTACGATTTCGCCAGTCTTAGTGCGTTTAATTTTCTGTCCACCAAAACCATCTTTTTGGATCACTCCACCCCACTCTGAACTAGAAACCTTGAGGCGAACGTGTGCAACAATGCAGTCTGGATCAAGAGCATCTCGTTCACATTTAATAATTTCGGAAGACCAGCCAAGAACACCAAATACGCGATTCAAGCGAGCAATTACTTCACTCACAGGGATATAGATGAGTGTTGTTGCGCCTTTTCGTAGTTCCCTTTCAACTTCTGCAGAAAATGGTTCACTCAAATCGGCGTACATTCTGTCTTGTTCTAACCGATTTCGCTCAGCAATAACTTGATCTCGCTTATCTCGTTCCGCCCAAAATTCTTCATTTGTTTGTTCTGCAGGCATATAATCCACTTCTCCTAATGCTTCTGTTTCTATTGTGTCAATAACGTCTGATGGTTTTTTATTTCTTGGTGATTGAGGCATTACACTTTCCCTTTCTTAATAACAATGCTTGTTCGCCCTTCGGATGTTTCACAATACTTGGACGGGTTAACCCCAATCTTTCCAAGTTCGCCAACTCTCCAATATGATGGTGCTGCGTAGTCAAGCATCTTAATCATCATTTCTTGTGGTGTCAAGGTAATTTCGCCAGTATCCATGTC
>Ga0247723_1002390_pt1 | contig 10048 bp, 11 predicted proteins | sample MSEWelMarce5H_FC_FD_189079 | JGI IMG/M metagenome (GOLD analysis project Ga0247723, IMG submission 189079) | Subsurface sediment microbial communities from gas well in West Virginia, United States - MSEEL Well Study Marcellus 5H_FC | ecosystem: Environmental > Terrestrial > Deep subsurface >...
TATTGTTTGTGTAGATGGACTATCATTAATTAAGTATAATAATTATTTAACTAACGATAGTATAAATTCAGTTACACCTTTAATAAAAGTAATAGGTACTTGTTTAAGTAATATAAATTATGAAAATCCTTCAAATTTGTATGCTTGTTGTTCTTATTATGCTGAAGGAATGCAAGACAGAGGTGATGGAGGTCAATATGAGCCATTTGCTCAGTCTGCTATTTACATAAGAGATATTATAAATGTAGATTTCTATACCATATTAGATAATATTGTTAAATCTTTTGGATGCAGATTATTTCAAGCAAACGGAGATTGGTATATTATGCCAATTAATGACATGGCATCAACTGTATATTATACAAAATATACGATTTCTACTAATCCAGGAGTAATATCATTTGGTACATTAGATAATATAATAGACATAGAACCATATAGTGAAGGAAATGTTCATTTTATTAATAATTCACAAGTAAAAATAGTAAGAAAAGGTTACCAAGTTGTAGAATCAAATACACCATATACTTATGTACAAAATTTTATAAATAATGGTGATTTTAAAAATATAGTATCAGGTGATGCTGTTGGCTGGCTTAAAGAAACACAAGGAACAGGCATTGTTACATTGGTTACAAATGATGATTCTGAGTTTAACTATTACACTATTAAAAAGGGTGCATCTGGTTTTAATCTTGCTACGTTAACAAACGTAGTACCTCCATTTTCTAAACAGCATTATGCTCCATTATTATTTGGTCCAGGCGGAACATTGTCTTTTGAATATCAGGCATTAGCAGTAGGTGATAAAATTGGAGTAAGGATAGAATTATATAAACCAACTTCAACAGGTTATGTTTCTTATTATTTAAGAGATGATTCTAAATGGACTACAACATCTACAATTATCGATATTACATCTACAAAAGAACTGATATTTGAAAATAAAACAATTAATATACCATTGGGACAAGTTGCAGATACAACACCATTTTTAGGTATATATTACGGTCATATAATTGTAACATTTATTGCTAATACCGCTACCTATTTCGGAGGTGATATTAAAAATATTAAAGTTACTCAATCACCTAATAAAATTACTGCTTTAGATGTAAAAAGACAAATTGGAGAAGATAATGTTATAGTAAAGTCAATTGACTTACCTTATGGATTATATCATCCACCTTATACAAGTTGGGATGGAGGTAATAATAATTTTGGTGCATTTTTTAATATAACATTATCTGGATTGTTTTATGGCTCTTTAATAAACTGGTATAGATACGGAAAGCCTTCTGAAGAGTTTTATGATTTACATAGCTTATTAATTAGACAATACTCTAATTTATTAAATAGAAATATTGCAACCTTAGAAGCTGATTTAGGTAATTATAGCTCAAGTAATGGTTTAGTTTATTTAGATAAAACTTACACAATAGAAGATGCAAGTACAAATGCTTTATCTTATAATGATAAAAAGTTTTTAATGAATAGATTAACTATGAATACATATAATAGTGAAGTAAATTCAATACAATTAATTGAAGTAATAGACGATGATAACCTTTCGGTAGAAACAATAAAATATATAGGAATATAAAATATAAAAAATGGCATCAGTAATAAACGGGACTAACATAGTATTATACAAATACGAGACGGATAAGAAATATTATTTCAATGGTTCTATAAATCAAGGAGTAACTGTAAATGGCTTTGCTTGTAGAGAGTTAAGTTCAACTCAATTAGTTGCTAGTTCAACTGATTTTGGTAAAACAGGAGCAGGTGTAATAGCTTCTTTTATAACAGATGCTAGTGATCCTAATATTACTGAGATTTCTGCTGGCACATGGAATATAGCAGCTTATTATTCTATAGCCACTGCCTTTGCAGGTGCTAAAGTGCAATACAAGTTATATAAATATGCTGGTTCAACAGCTACATTAATAACTACTTCAGAAGAAACTACACTAACATCTCTTAGTAAGACATTATATACTACATATATGGCTGTTCCAACAACAGCTTTATTAAACACAGATAGAATAATTATAGAAGTAATTTACTTAGGTACAACTACTAATGAAATTACTTTATATACCCAATCAACTAATCCTGGAATAACAAACACCAATATTTCTGTTGGTATTCCATTTGGAGCAGCTACAAACTGTTCTTTTGAAGTTTCAGTAGATCAAAGAGAAGTTACTTCGGCATCTTCTGCATGGTTTAAGGAGTACAAGAATGACGTAGCTTCATGGACTATCAACGCTGATGGTTTTGTGGCTTTAAGCGACTATTCTTACCTATTCTTAGCTAACCTTCAGTTGACTAGACAGCCTATATTAATCAAGTTTCAAGTAGACAATGATAATGGGGATGGTAGTGGTACTCTAGGATACTCTATATTCACAGGTACAGCCAATTTAAGCTCACTTAGCATAAGTGCAGGGGTAGAGGCAGCCTCAACATATAGCGTGTCACTACAAGGCTCTGGTGCTTATACAATAACAGGTACTCAAGTTACTCCTGGTGGCGTTGTGATAGAAACTTCAAATGTAATCATGTATCAATATACTGCTACTGGTGGTGAAACTACAGTTACGTTTGCAGCAGCTATTGGAGGCACTTGCTTGTCAGTTACAAGAGGTGGTATGGAAGTTAGAACAATCCTAACAACTGGCACTCCTACAGGTGATAACGTAAGGTTTAATGCTTCGACAGGAGTTGTTACCTTTGGCAGAGCTTTAGAGGCTGATGAGTTTGTTAGAATAATTGCTAAATAATAGTTAAAATTTATATATAAATGAGTTCACAATTACAAGTTACAGGAGAAGCTAAGATAAGGGACATACAAGGTCCAGTAGTGGCTAATAGTGGTGTAATAACCGCTTTAGATGGTGCTGCGAATCAATATGTGAGAGGTGATGGTACTTTAGCAAGTTTTCCTACTTCTGGCGGTGGTGGTAGTTCGGTTTCTTATTATTTAAATGGAAGTGTCAATCAAGGCACTTTTGGTGGTTCTACTTATTACCAAATGAGCAAGAACGCAATAGTAGGCACAGGAACAAACTTCTCTACTTCATCGGATGGTTTATTGGCTCAATTTATTACAGATGCAAACGACCCTGATGTGGTGTCTATTCCAAGTGGTAACTGGAACGTAGAGTTCTTTATGAATGTAAGTGCATCAAGCGGTGCTTTGGCTTCTTTCTATGTGGAGATTTACAAGTACGATGGTTCAACTTTTACTTTATTAGCGACAAACGTAGCTACTCCAGAGCAATTAACAAACACAACAACTGTTGATGCTTACTTTACGAGTGTGGCTATGCCTTTATCGGCTATGGCTTTAACGGATAGATTAGCGGTTAGAATATTCGCAAACGTAGCTTCTAAGACTGTAACTTTATATACTGAAGACAATAGACTTTGTCAAGTAGTTACTACTTTCTCAAAGGGTATTTTATCAATCAATAACTTAACAGATCAATCACAAAATTTAACCACAGGAACAAGCGGAACAAACTTTGCTATCGTTTCAAGTGGCGATACACATACTTTTAACCTACCTATTGCTTCGGCATCAAATACTGGTAAGTTAAGTTCAACGGATTGGAGTACATTTAATGGTAAAGTGCCTTATACAGGTGCAACTGCTAATGTGGACTTAGGTAATTTTAATTTTGATGCTAATGAAATAAGCGGTGGTGCAATTATAGCTAAATTAAATGGTCCAGCATCAAGTCCATTTATTTTAAAAAGTGGAAGTTCTGGTTACGTAATTGGTGATGATGCTATTTCTTTAGTTAGTTCTCCAACAACCGCTAATACATTAATCTTAGCTTCTAATATAGGTGTAGTAACAAAAACTGCTCAAATTGGTCTTGGTTCATTATCAGCTACAAGAACTTTTACCTTACCAGATGCAAGTGGAACAATCGCTTTAACAAGTAATCTAAGTTCATACGTTCCATATACAGGTGCAACGGCTGATGTTGATTTAGGAGTTAACTTTCTTAAAGCAAGAACTTTTTATGCAGAAGGCAATGGAGGTGGTGGTAGCTACGCTATTAAGAATGGAGCAACTCCTTCTTTTGAAGATGGGTACACAATTTTATCTTCTAATGATTATAGATTAAATATTTTATCAACTGTTAGTTCAGTAACTAAGGCAGTTTATTTAGGATTTTCAGGTGTAACCGCTACAAGAACATTTACCTTCCCAGACCTATCTGGCACTTTAGCACTTTTAGAAGGAACGCAAACATTTAGTGGTAGTAAGACATTTAGTAATTTATTAATTGGGGAAAGAGGGATTGTTTTATCAGCAGGTACAACTACATTTGTTGCTGGTTCAACTTCTTTAAATGGGAATGCAAATGGATTAACAATAGCATTAGGTGTAACTGTTGGTGGAACAACTACCAGTTATGCACATCAATTATTATTTCCTCAAATCACACCAAGAACTTACACATTCCCAGCAGCAAGTGGTACAGTAGCTTTGACAAGCGACCTATCTGCTTACCTACCTTTAACTGGTGGTACGCTTACTGGTGCTTTGATAGGAACAACTGCCCTTTTTAATGGTTCGGTTGATGTTTTAAATGGTAATATAAACATTTCAAATTCATATTATTTAACTGCAAGAAACAATGCTAATAATACATTTTTACGATTAATAGGCAGAAACCCAAGTGATAAAGTAGTTATTGATCCTGATGGTTATGGTACAATATTTACTGGTGCTTTAAGTGGTACAAGTGCTACATTCTCAAGTAGTGTAGGAGTAGGAGGTGCAACAAGTACAAATGGAGTTTTAGAAGTTTTAAAAGCAAGTGGAGCTCTTGCTCAATTTAGTGTTGGTTGGAATACATCTAATCATACTGATTTTTTTGTTGATGTATCAGGCAATTTCTATGTACAACCACAAGGAACTACAAGAATGACCATCACAAGCGGTGGTAACGTTGGAATCGGAACGAGTAGTCCAAGTACAAAATTACATATAAATACAACTGCTACTGCTGAAAATGTTTTAAAAATAACAAATAGTACATTAGATTTAACTTTAGGAGTTAATACAGATAGTGGAGGTTCTTTCTTGTTTGAAAACTCAAATAATGCTTTAAGATTTGGTACTAACGCTACCGAACGAATGAGAATCACAAGCGGTGGGAATGTTGGTATAGGTACGAGTAGTCCTACCCAAAAATTAAGCATTGTAGGTAGTTATGTAAGAAGTCATTCTTTATCAGAAGATAATACAAACGCAGGTGTATATTTTCAAGTTAAAAATGGAGCATCAACAGTAGGGCAATCTTCTCAATTTGTTGATAATTCTGGTAACTGGATAATATATACAGGTACTTCAAGTGAATCCGAACGAATGAGAATCACATCGGGGGGTATGGTTGGTATAGGAATGACTGGATATTCAAACACAAGATTAACTACAAGAGGTGCAGATACTTCATCATCAAATTGGGCTTTTTTTGCTGAAGATGTAAATGGAGCAACTATATTTGGCGCAAGAAATGACCAACAAGTTTTTGCAGGTGGGATTGCTGCTGGAACTGGTACTACTTTAGTATTGACTTCAGGAGGTTATATAAATAAACAATCATCATCAATTAGATATAAAAAAGATGTTCAACCTATTGATATAGGTCTTGATTTTATAATGACTTTGAATCCAGTATCATACCTATTGAAAGATGGAGATGTGCCACAAGTAGGATTTATTGCAGAAGATTTCCCAGAGGATAGACTTGTATCTATGTCAATGATTGATAATAAAGATGAATCAAAGGGTTATCAAAAAGAAAGTATTAATTATGCTCAAATAGCAGCACCATTAGTAAAAGCTATACAAGAACAAACACAAATAATTAAAGATTTAGAGGCAAGAATATTATCTTTGGAATCAAAATAAACACTATGACACCAAAAGAAAAAGCAATTGAATTGGTAGAAGCTATGTCTTTTACTTGTAGAGAGTGCGATTATGAAATTAGAGCAAAATATTGTGCAATAAGAGCAGTAGATGAAATAATAAATATGCCTAAAATAGCATCTATTAGACGTAATGAAGTTTATATGGAATTAGAATATTGGTTAGAAGTTAAACAAGAAATAGAAAAATTATAAATATGAGTAATAAATACTGGGTAATAACAGAGATGGATTGCAAGCCTGTTGAAGATAATTTACAGGATGTTGTTGTAACAATTCACGCTGACAGGCTATACAACGTAGAAGTTGAAGGTAATATTTACAACGCAAGATGGTATGGGACTGCAAGTTGCCCTTTACCAAGTGGTGAAGATTTTACTCCTTATGACCAATTAACCTACGAACAAGTTTGCGGATGGTTAGATAATTTACTTCCTGTCGTAGAAATTGACCTTAATTTAGACCAACAAATAGAGAATCAAGTTAACCCACCGATTGTGGTGCTTCCGCTACCTTTCCCTAATCCTACGGCATAATGAGCACAATTAAGGACTATTTAATCATTATCCTTGCTTTCTTTGCTATGGTGTGGCTATATGAGTCATGCCATAGCTCAAGTGCTGTTATAGAGTCTGTAAAGACCGATACTGTGTATCAAACAAAGGTAACCACCAGGTGGAAACAAGGAAAAGATATTCCTTATGTTATAATAGCTACTGATACGGTACATGATTCTGTACAATATACTGTACATGATACTATACGCATAGTAAGCGATTATATGCGTACTTATGCCTATTCTGACACCATTAACGTAGATTCTAATACCTTTGTCATCAACGACACTATAAGCCAAAACAAGATCCAATCAAGGGGATTTGAGGCTAAAATAACCGAAAAAACCATACTTACCACCATTAATAAGGCAACTAAAGCTAAGAATACCCTTTATTTAGGCTTTAGAGGCGATTTAAGCGAGTCTAATGGCTTAGAAGTACTAAGTCCTGGAATCATGCTTAATGCCAAAAATAAGGCTCTAATAGGTCTTAATGTAAATATTAATAAAAACTTTAATATAGGCTACTCAGGTAGTGTATATTTTAAAATAGGTAAAAAGTAAGTAAATGGCAGCTAAAAAAGACGTTAATGTAAGTACTAATCCTTTACCGATTAGCTTTTCTCAGTTTAGTAAAGACCCAATCAAAGGAACTATGTTCCTAGTTATAATCGGTATAACTGTTCTTTATGTAGATATTAGAGGCAATTTCAACAATCAGATTAACTCACAAGACGCTAGAATCACTAACCTTGAGTATAAGGATAGCCTAAAGACTCAGGCTTTAATAGAGTGTAAAACCGCATTAAGTTCTACTACAACTAAGCTTGAAACCTTAGATGCTTTAGGAGCTATTAAATCAACAGTTAAATAAAAGGCAATGAAATCTATTCTTTTGATATTTGGTTTTCTAACAGTTACAGCAACTACTATAAATGTTACAGCTAAAAAGGAAGATAAGGTAGTGACTGAAGATAAGGAGTTCGAGCAATTTATGAATGACTTTAATAGCACATTGACTAAGAACAAAGCTGTTCAAGTTAAAGCAGATCAGGCTAAAGAAGCTATAGTAACGTCTACCGTTAGTAAGTTCGCTGAAATCAAGCAAGAGGTTAACACACTAAAAACAGAACTAAATGAAGTTAAGCAGACTTTGGATAGTGTTAGTAATGATACTGTTATCAGTTTCAAGCTACTCCCAATATCCCATAATAAAGAAAATTAAGGATGATTCTGTAGTTATTATGACTGTAAAGCAAGGCAATGAAATAAATGCTTTGTATTTACGTTACAATGAAACTATAGATTCTCTAACAAATAAAACAATAATAAATGATTCTATTCTCAATATCTACAGCCATAAAGTTAGTACGCTTGAACATTACAAGTATCGTTACGAAGCTAATCTCGAAACATATCGTAACAGAGAAAAAGAAATTGACAAAATGGATAAATACCATGCTTGGCAAAAAGTAATCTTAATATTCTTAATCATTTTCCAATTTAGTCAATTATAATATATGAAGCAGTTTTTCCAAGAAGATAATGGTAGATTTAGCATGAAGCGTTTATGTGGATTGTTGTGTGTGATAACTTTATGTGTTACTATGTATCACAATAGTTTTAGTGAAGAGCATATAGCTCCAAGTACGATTCTTGTAGAATCAGTAGCTTTGTTAGCATTCGGTTGTTTAGGTTTAACTTCCATAGAGAAAATATTTAAGAAAGATGCCTAAGAACGAAAAGATAATTTTAACACTTGGCTTCCTATTATGGTTGCTAGGATTAGCATATTTTGTAAATCAAATGATTTAAGATGAAATTAACAGCACACTTTGCATTAGCAGAATTTACTCGTAGTGAGTCAGCTAAAAGACATGGAGTATCTAACGAACCAACTCCAGAGCATTTAAAGAACCTTATTACTCTATGTGAGAAAGTATTAGAACCAATCAGAATTAAGTTTGGTCCTATTAATATTTCTAGTGGCTACAGATCTAAGGCTCTGAACCATTACATTGGAGGTAGCTTAAATTCACAACATTGTGAGGCTAAAGCGGCAGATATTGATATGGATGGAATGGGTGGACCTACTAACAAAGAGATATTTGAATACATAAAGAATGAGCTTGAGTTCGACCAGCTAATAAATGAGTTTAATTACTCATGGGTTCATGTGAGCTATAATTTAGGCAAAAACAGAAAGCAAGTATTAGATGCTTTAAAAGTAAACAACAAAACAGTTTACGCTAACCACAAAAACTAATGGCATACGTCTATAGACATATAAGATTAGATAAAAACGAACCGTTCTATATTGGCATTGGTGTAACTGAAAATTATTTAAGAGCATATAGCAAAAAAAGCAGAAATAAATTATGGAAAACAATAGCTAATAAATCAGGCTATGAAGTTGAAGTAATTTTTGATGACTTATCTTGGGAGGAAGCTTGTGAAAAAGAAAAGGAATTTATAGAATTATACGGCAGAATTGATAATAAAAGCGGAATACTATCCAATATGACAAATGGTGGTGATGGTACAATAGGTATAAAAGTTTGGAATAAGGGTAAAAAGCTAAGTCAAAGCCATATAGATAGTTTATCTAAAGCACAAACTGGACTAAAAAGGTCAAGAGAAAGTATATTAAAAGCTATAGAAACAAAAAAGAAAAACTTTACAACTAGAGGTAAAATTGTTTTAAATACTCAAAATGGAATTTATTATGGCTCAGTTTCGGAAGCAGCAAATTCTATTGGTAAAAAACAATCATATTTAAGTCATGTTTTAAATGGCATAATAAAACAAAACAGGACTAACTTTATATATGCATAACACACTAACCAAAACCAACATACATGGCAAAAACCAAAAACATCGGGATAATAGGGGATACTCATTTTCCATTCTGTCATCCTCAATACCTAAACTTCTGTTATGAAGTTTTTAACAGGTTTCAGTGTTCTGAAATAGTGCACATAGGTGACGAGGTAGATAATCATGCTATTTCATTTCACTCTCACAATCCAGATGGTCATTCGCCATCTAAAGAATCAGAATTAGCTCAAAAAGACCTTAACATTTGGTATAAAAGATTTCCTAATGTAAAGGTTTGCATAGGCAATCATTCCGCATTACATAAACGTAAGGCACAAGAGCATGGATTACCCAATAGATTTATTAAGTCCTATGAACAGGCTTGGGATGCTCCTAGAGGCTGGAAATGGGCTTTAGAATGGGAAATAGACGGTGTTCTATATACTCATGGTACTGGATCATCAGGACAAGCAGGTGCAATCAATAGAGCAAGGGATGCTCGACAATCAACAGTAATAGGTCATATACATAGCTTTGGGGGTGTTCTTTATAGTTCATCTGACAAGGACATGATATTCGGCATGAACGTAGGCTGTGGTATCGATATTGATGCCTACGCTATGGAGTATTCACGACCTTTCCCCAAAAGACCCACATTAGGCTGTGGAGTTGTTCTAGATGGCGGAAGAGTTGCTATATTTGTTCCGATGCCTC
>Ga0247723_1002391_pt1 | contig 10045 bp, 22 predicted proteins | sample MSEWelMarce5H_FC_FD_189079 | JGI IMG/M metagenome (GOLD analysis project Ga0247723, IMG submission 189079) | Subsurface sediment microbial communities from gas well in West Virginia, United States - MSEEL Well Study Marcellus 5H_FC | ecosystem: Environmental > Terrestrial > Deep subsurface >...
AGGAAATGCTTGCATTACCTGCGCCTAATAAATTTGTGACAAGCAATGATGAAATTGCGGCTATGAAAGCGGCGGCAGAGGCGCAAAGCGCAAAAGCTGGGGCTGGTGTAAAGGCGGCGGCTGAAAGAGCGAAGGCGGAGTCAACACCTATGATTACACCAGTTCAGGGCGGGCAGGCTGCTATACCAATCGAAAGAAGGCTGCCAGCACCAGAGCAATATATAGCAGGCAGGGAAGGTGTGCGCAAAGCAAGTTCTAATGAAATAGAAATTGGCAACATTGCAAGAAATAGAGCTGAAATGCTTGGCCTAACTTCTGATGTTAGAAAAAACATTTGGCGTAATGAAATTGAGAAAAAATTTCAACAAATGGGTATTGGAAAACAAAATGTTGATACTAAACAAATTTGGAATAAGATCGAAAAATCTAAGCAAGATAAAATTTTAAATGATGTTGAAAAAGCGTATAAGCAAAATTTAGTACCTGTTGAAAAAATCATAAATGATGCAGCGTCTAGAACGAATAAATTGTTTGAAGAATTAGGTGAAAAACCATTTGAAAACCAAATGATGCAAGCCTTAAAAAACGCAAAACCAATTAAAAGGAGTAAATTAAATGAATAAAGACACTCAAAAATTAGGTGGAATGACTGACTTAATGGATGTCACAACATCAAGCGCAGTTAAGGCATTAACTGTATCTAACTCGCTTTATGTAATTATAGACAATTTAAGCTCGACGAATGATGTGTTTGTCAATTCTGGAACGTCTGCCGATACGGTTGTTATGCCAACAACTAGCACAGGGCAAAGAGGTGCTTATATTGCCGCTGGTGTTAAGCAAGTAAGATATAAAAAGAACAGCCCAAATGATACGCACATTATTGCTATCGGGGCTGGTTCTGCAACTATTGCCATTCAAGCAGCGGATGGTGAATAATGCAGCTTACGCAGCCTAACATCATTCCAATCCAAGAAAGCGGTGATATATACGAGCTTGCAGCTCCGTTTATGTTTACGATGCGCACCACTGGTTTTTTTGTGCCTATGGGGTTCAGGTTTGACGGGGCTAGTTATGCTAAGCTATTATTTCAGCGTGATGGTATGCACAGGGCTGCGGCGTTAGTGCATGATTATCTGTATGCAAATAAGGGAACGCTGCATGGATATTTCAAATACACACGAAAAGAAGCTGATATTTTATTTAGAGATATGTTAATATCTTACGGCGTAAAAAGTTGGCACGTTGCGCTTGCTTATCGTGCTGTTAGGTTGTTTGGCGGTTTATGGTGGAAGGATTAAGATATGAATAGAGTAAGAGCGTGCGCGGTTGGTGGTTCTGAATCGTTACTATACGCAATAGTAGGTAAGGGTGGAATTATTTGCGATAGTGCTTATACGAACACATCACTTTATACACGCGGAGAACGCAGAAGTCGTATTATACTTGGTGGAAATCCAGTAAATAATATAAGGCTTGTTTACGCAAATTTATATGTTCAAGCTGGTGAAATTAACGGACCCAATACTATCACAATCGAAGCTGGCTTAGAAAGAACGAGCCCCGCACAAACTGTGTTATTTACATTTGGCGGGCAGCCAACAATCACCCTTGCCCCTGGTGAATATGCCATAACTGATCCAATCCCAGCAAGCGCATTTTCCTTGACTGAATATCCTGCAAGTATGGAGCTTATAGCGCGTACAGGTGTGACATTTGATAGTGGTGGGACATTTATAGGTAATCCAACTGCAACATGGGTAAATCCGTCTGGTCAATCTGGTGTTGTTGGTTTTACAGGTACATCATCTTCTCAAATATCAGGTACAGGCGCTTTAACAACGCCAGCAGGCGGCGCGGCTAACTTTCACTCTGTTCTGCAAGGACCGCAAGCTGTTATAGGCCAATGGACTAAAAACCGCGATATATCACTTATGGTTAATGGAACAAGTATCGCAACACGCCTTGATGATGTAAATGATACGTGGTCATCTGGCGGCGGTTATATCATCCAAGGGACGCGCTCGGTTGCGTCACGTACAATTCCAACGGTTCGTATTTCCCGCTCAAGTGAAAACGCGTCACATTGGGCAAATGGCGCAACATTTAGAAAATTCCTTATGCAATATTGCACGCATTACATTGATGATTTTGGAACGAATGATTTAGCCACTGGAAGAACGGCGGCTCAAGCACTGGCTGATAAACAGACAATATGGGCGGACTTTAAGGCGCGGGCTATTGGATACGGGTATATCATAAATACGCCTGTTGCCCCAAGGGTTACAAGCACAGATAGTTACGCAACCCTTGCAAACCAAACGCCTGTATCCGGTTTTGCTACAGGCGCGGCGCGTGACACTTTAAATTCAAGCGTCCTTGCCCTTGTTGGTGCGTCCAATGGCCCCGATGAAATTATAGATACCAACCTTGATTGGGCGGATTCTGTAAGTCTTGATAAATTTCCTGTAACTGGTGCTGCAAATTACGCAACGGATGATGGGGTTCATCCTACAGCTACTTTGCACACAGCAGCAGCATCAAGGGTAGCTACTGCCGCTGCAAAGTGGCGAATATAACTAAAACTTTCTTCGTGTGTGAAAAGGGAAGAGGAGTAAAAAAGAGTGCAATTTGATCCAACTCAAATATCAGGTGGGATTGATAAGGTTTGGGCGTATGATAATATAGCGATAACAGTTTTGTTTATCCTAGACATTATGCTGTTCGGGCTTGTTGTATTCTTAATCATGCGCTTGCTTGACTGCATTAAAACCAGTCAAGAAGTGCTGCGCTCCGTTGATAAATCCATAACCACATTGAACGAGAGAATAGGTCATGATTAAAGAGTTTATGCAAAAACTTAGTTTAAAAGAAATGAATGAAAGTGCGAAAAATTTAATTATGTCCTGTGAAAAAACTGTGGAATTATGCCGCGTAAATGGTCACGCATTGGAAGCCGTTAAGACTAAAAACCCTATCCTATTGAAGAAAGAATATGCCGAACATTAACGCACCACAGCAATATCGCTGGCTTTGGTTTGAAGGTGCGCCCCGCATCTTGATTGAGGCTTTAAAGCTGTATGGTGTACATGAGTTTGAGGGTGAAGCAAATAACCCTGTAATATTAGGCTGGGCGCGTGAAATACGCGATAAGGTAGGGTTAGAATATAATTCCGACTCAAATATCGCATGGTGCGGACTTTTTATGGGATATGTGGTACATAAAGCGGACTATGATCCGCCGTTTCTTTGTATCCGCGCAAAAGAATGGCTGAAGTTTGGTAATGCGATAAAACTCCCCATGCTTGGTGATATTTGCGTGTTTGAGCGCAAAGGTGGTGGTCACGTTGGTATATACGTTGGTGAGGACAAACACTGCTATCATATCCTTGGAGGAAATCAGGGGGATGCTGTGTCAGTAGTGCGTATAGATAGAACACGTTTACTTGGTGCGCGTAGGCCAGCGTGGAAAGTAGCGCAGCCGACAAACGTGCGCAGGGTATATCTAGACAAAATAGGCAAAATATCGCATAATGAGGCTTAACATAAAGGAGTGTGGAGTATGACTAAAGGCTATAAAACTACTGAGTTCTGGGTAACAACTATCACATCACTTGTGGTTATCCTTAATCAATCTGGCATTCTAGGCACGTTTGTAATTCCGACAGAGGCAGTTATGTCTATCGCTGGTATTGTAGCGTCCTATGTAATTTCCCGTGGCGTAGCGAAAAATGGTAAGTAATGACTTATGTCCTCGTAACGATCTTCGTATCGTTTATAGCTGCACTTGTGGTCATTGCCATTCGGTTAGGGAATACTACGGGCAAATTGGAACAGAAGATAGAGCAGAAGGAAGCGGAGATCAATGCTACAGTTAAGGAAGCAAGTAAACTTGTTAATCATCCTCGCACTGATGCCGATGTTATTAGCTTGCTCGACAAACATATCGCACGGGCGCACCGTAGAGCTAAACCCAAGTGAAGATTTTCTCAAGTGCGTTAAGCAAGAGTATGTTGACAAGATATATGGCAAATGCACTGAGGAAGTTTTAAAAGATTGGCTTGCAATGTTGCCAGAGGTTTGATAAATTCATGGGTAAGAATTGCAAGGTGCAAGACTTGCGTTCTTAGAAATGCCTGTCGAGGGGCGTTTATTTCCGAGTGTTACTGCGTACTTTCTCGCCCCTGCTATGATTAGACCATAGCGGGGGTTTTAATTTATACGCGACAGAAATAAAAAGGACAGATCAAGGCAGCGTTATGCGCCAAAATCTGCCCCGAAATATGCGTCCAACGAAGGACGATAGTACATACTGGTAGCATGATACTATCAAGTCTTTTTTATAAGCGCAAGAGTGGTATTTAAAACCAATCAATATCAATTTTCACAATATTACCACAATTTCTTTCCTGTATTATTAAATGATTGCGTTCTACGTATAAAATCACATCATCCTTATTAACTTGCACAGGACGCATAGTTCCTTTGTAATGCGCAATTTTTTCACCATTGCCCCATAAATCAATGCCGTCATTTTGTATTTTCATCTTTTTTAGCCTCCAACCATTTATAAAAACTACATTCGTAACGTAAAAATAAAATTTCCGTGTCTGAATTTTTACGGATTAGTAAAAATGATGGTACATCCAATAATCTTTTTAAGATAAATGCTGCATACCGCCAGAAAAAACGCCCGCGCTTTGGGATTGGCTGGGGCGCATTGATAAGTTTGAAAAAAAACTACGTGCAAAACATGAAAAAAAATATAGATTATTTTTATTCTTAGTTTTTTGAGGAAACAAAAGAATTTGCTGCGTAAAGAACCCCCGATTCGTAATGAATTTGGGGGTTTTAATTTTAAACCTCCATATACGCTTTTATAAATTCCGCTGCGACTTGCGGGACAATGGCGTTGCCGTAGCCCCTAAGTCGTCCCACACGGTTGGGTACCCCATGAGCCAGCAAGGGAATACTGGGTTCAATGAGCCTTTGTTTTCCGTCTGGGCAGTCAATCCATGTACCACTTCCCCAATATTGCCCTTGCCCCGATCCGTTTTTGCATCTTTGTGCATAAACTCCCGTGGCGCAGACCACATCGCAGGATTGACTTGTTCCCGTAAATTCGCTGGTGCTGTCCTGCCCTTGCGCGTTGTCGCAAATTGCCTCTCCATCGCCTCCTGTGACCTGTCCCCCATGTGATCCATTGTGTTCGGCGTAGCCCACATTGCTTTTACCTGACCTGTCAATTTTAATATTTTCTTTTTGTTCTTGCCATATTGATACTGACTCCCTGTCGCATCGTTGACTGTCGTTGTCGCCCACAAAGAATAATCTATCGCGCTTGTGGGGCGCACCGACACTGCAAGCTGGCAATACCGCCGACCCAACGGCGTAACCTTCTGCTTCCAACCCTTGATAAACATCGTCAAGCCACCTTGAGGTAAAGCCAAAGCCAGTTTGCTTGACAAGTTTGTTTGCAATTCTGTTTGCTGCTGCGTGGTCACCCCTTTGAACCGCGATAGCAAAAGAAGTCTCAAGCTCCGTTCCGACAATTTCTGAGGATGCAACTTGCTCACCGAAGATAATCTGCGGCTTGCACTCTTTAATGAGGCTGTGCCAGACAGGCCACAAGTGCCTTTTGTCTGCCTTGCCTTTTTGCTTTCCTGCGCTTGAGAACGGCTGGCAGGGGCATGAGCCTGTCCAAACAGGTCTGTCTGTTGGCCATCCTGCGAGTTGCAATGCAAGGCTCCAGCCTCCAATTCCTGCGAAGAAATGGCACTGAGTGTATCCTCTAAGATCGGCTGGAATAATTTCTGTAATGGATCGTTCATCGACTTCCCCCTGTGGAATGAGTTTTGCCTTTATAAGTTCACGCAGCAATGAGGCGGCAAACGGGTCAAATTCGTTGTAGTAGTTCATCATCATCTCACCAAATGCATAATATCAAACTGGGCATTCCATAAAGATTGCCAGTGCCCGCAATGGATTCCAGCGTTCATCTTTCCCGCAATTTCTAAAGCCCTGCGCCTAGACTGCCCATCATCGGCGGCTTGCTTGAATATTTCCTGTACGTTCTCGCCTTCCTTTAGCTCTTTGCGAACACCATCCGCAAAACGGCGTAGCACTTCTTGGCGTAGTTTACCCCTGATTGCTGGGGCTTTTGTAATTATGAATGCCTCACGGTTTATTTTGTCCATTATTTCACCTTTCCACAATCGCATGACAAATTGCAGCCCCGACACTGCCCACAAATAAAGGAAAAGCAAAATTGCCGCCTGAAGTGGGCTGAATTATTCCATAGCCAAATAATTAGTCTTTTCATGGTTTTTCTCCGTTTAGGGCTTTTCTGGCAATTTCCTGTAATTGTTTAGCGCAAATATAATCTTCCAAAACACCGCCTAAGGGGCGGGCTGCAATCATGGCTAAACTTGCCCGAAACCTATCCACCTCTGCCTCAAGCTCGGCGATGCGGGCGTCCGCAATGTCGGTGCGGGTGTAGGAAACGCGATATTTTTTAACAGTCTTAGAAGCATTTTCGCATACACCAAAAAACTCCCTAATAGGTTTATCATCCCGCTTAAAAACAGAATTACCTTCTGTAACCCATATTTTATCTGGCATTGTCATTTCTGTTCTCCGTATTGTGAGAGGATTGCGAGGGCTTCAATTTCCTCTTTGAAATAATCTTCAAACTGATTCCTTGAATAGCTGCGTTTATATTCATCCCAAAGATCGGCAAGGCAGAATTTAAACCTAGACACGATATTCTTAAACCCCTCCCTCGGTATCACCACTGTATCGGGGGCGAGGGCGGCGCGAACAAGGTTTAAATCATCCTCATAAAGACAAGTTTTGGAATACTCATTTTGAATGTGGCTTCGCAGCGAAGATTCAATGCGTTGAAACGCTTCTAGTGCTTTATTCGTGTCGGTCATGGGGTTTCCTTATTTACCTGTTTAGGGTTAGCTGGGCATGGAAAGCTATTACGCCTTTTCCCTGTATATCCGCACTCAAAGCAACCTGATCCTATTGTGCTGTATGAATATTCAGAGTCATCAGAGCAACCACTACAGACAGTGGTAAATTTTTCTTCTGTACAAACTAACCCATTCCATAAAAAATAACGTTTTCTACCATCTAATTTTATTTTGGCTTTTTTCTCTGCCTGTTGTTTTGTTAAATATTTTAATTTACTCATCACTCCCCCTTTACCGCTGGTGCGGCTGCTAGCATGTCTTCGGCATCTTCGATAATATTCTGAGTGCTTTTTATCCCTGTATGTGCATGGACATAGCCTTTTGCTAAAGGCAACAAGTAGCGTATCATGTCGTAAGCATCTATAAGATTTATCATATCTTTATGACATAAATTACATTTTGACCCATCAGGAATTTGCGCCTGTGTGATGGCTTGCCTCGCTAGTTTAATGCACTCACGAATATCATCGGCGCATGACTTGTAGTGAACAGGATCAATTTTTGAAGCAAGTATATATTCAATCCGCTCCAAAGCCGCGCCGCTCGCTGGCTGCGGTTCAAAATATGCCTCGTCACGAATGCGAACCAAAACATCATTACTTGTGTGACCATCCCATTCAGGGGCGTTTTCAAGGGTTTTTATACCGTCAAATAATCCCCACATCCGTATTGGTAAATGATAAGTCGCCTGCCCTAATTTGGTGTCAAGACCTGCAATAAACCATCCATCAAACATGGTTCCGTCTGCGTGATGTTTTGACCGCCATGATTTATCAGAATGGGCTTTCAAGACAGCGAGAAACAAAATATGGCGGTGTTCGTATAATTCGTTGAATGTATGATAACCATCGCTGGTATCGCCGCTCACAGGCTGGGTTTCCTCTGGTCGCATGTTCATAGCTTTAGTCTGGCTTTCAGATAGGATGATTGTTTCGGGTTGCTGGTTCTGAGCGGTGAGGGATACTCGTACTATATCCAACAGTTGGTTTATATCGTCTTGAAGCGGCAATCCTTTACAATCCTGCGTCCAATCAAAAACTTTTTGGCATAATTCTCGGTATTCTTCCTCCTTATCTACCATTTTCCCGTCATCGGCAATATGGTTTTGATATTCGCGCATGGCTTTATTGACAATTTCAACAATAGCCTCCTCCCTATAGCCATATAAGCGCAATCCATTTTTAATCCTATCAATTGCTTCCTTTTGATTTTCCATTTTTAATATCCTCTATCCATTCAATAATTTGAAACGCAGCACCTTGTAACTGATCCGAATTGCTTGGAGATAGCTTATGCACATCACTATAAACCCGCAGCATATCGTCCGAAATACGGCGTAGTTTCTTGGTTACGGATTTTTCAAGTTTATTCATCATTTTGCCAAAACTTTGTTAAAATTTCTTGTATAGCCTTGAGATAGTTCTGTAGTTTGTTTTGTCTTATGCAGAGAACTTCATGTTGCTCCGCACCTTCTGCTGGATAGTCTGAGAAGACTATAATTTTACAACTTAAAAAACGATTTGCCTCAACAATTTCTTTCGGAACTTTAACCAGCTCCGCAATATCAGGAGCAAGTTTTAGCATGGCGGAAAATTCGCGGGCGGCTTGTAAAATAATAAGTACCGCTTTTGGCGTACTATTTTCAATTTTTTCATTATAAATTTTTTCCGCAAGTTCTATTGCTTGTATAGCATTATCAAGTTTATTCATTTGGTTTCTCCGTTGTTTGGGTGGCTGCTAACAATGTATTCCAAACCTCCCTCGTTGAAGGGCTTTTTAATTCCGATCTTGCCGACGAGCAAAGTTCTAGGTACGCAAATGCCATTTCATCCGTGGGCTCCCTCGGCACCATCACGTAATCCTCCCGCAGCGCGGCGAGTTGGGTTAGGGCTTTGCTAATAAATTCAGCGTCACTGTCAATCCAGTCCTGCATAGTTCTTTGGCAATTGCTAATCGAAGCATGTGTTGATGCACGTAATCGTAACAATTCCAGTTTCTTCAAAGCCTCCTCAATCTCACTAAGTTTATTCATCTTCTTCCATCATCCTTTCCAATATATACAAAATCAGTAATATGTACGCAGCGACCAAAACACACATAACCAGCGCGAATGTAATCATGACTTAACCATACACATAATACTTGCTAGCACGTATAAGTCTGATCGTTTCATGCGTCACCTTTTAGCTTTTTGATTTTAGATAGGGCGTCTGTTACTTTTGCATTGCTGCAAAATGGTTGCATTTGTGAAAGAGCATAATTTAAAGCCTCCTCCGCCAACTCAATAACGCGGATGAGTTCGGTTACTTTATAGCCTTTATAAGAATGAAGGTGTTTTTCTATTTCACCTCTATAAACAGAAACAATATCTCCTTGACCTGTTTTCAAAGACACAAAATCTATCGCCTCGTATTTCGTTGTCATATCTCCACCACCTTATATTCAAAAGTTTCACCATTTACATCACGCATAGATGAACATATTTCGTTATCCATTTCCATCTCAGCGTAATATCCGCATTTCTGCATCATGGTTAGCAATGCCTCTTGCTTGGTTAATTCTGGAATTGCGACTTTCCAGTCCTCACCTAGTTTTCGTGTTAGTAATTTCATAGCACCCTCTCAAAGTAAGTTGGCAGCGTTAAGCTATAAATAACCCTTGTTTTTGTGCCAGCATCGTAGGCTATTAGCTTGGTGCTGGTTTCCTCAAGGATTTGATAGTGTTTTCCGCTAAAGTCTTTAATCATTATCCGCGCTCCTTAATAATCTGGCGTAACTCATACGCATCGTTTAATACACATTGCAAAGATGATGTTCTATCGCGTAAATTACTATGACCAGAGGCAGCAACCTCACGCTTTAAAAGCTGGATAAAATCGTTCACAATATCTAAATCCGTTCTTTCATCTTCACGCGCAAAGATAAACTCGCGTTTCTTTCCAAAGCTAATCATAAATCACCCCATAACTACAAAATAAATTGCGCCAAAAAGTTTTTGATTGGACGCAGGATTGTAAAGGATTGCCGCTTCAAGACGATATAAACCAACTGTTGGATATAGTACGAGTA
>Ga0247723_1002392_pt1 | contig 10044 bp, 14 predicted proteins | sample MSEWelMarce5H_FC_FD_189079 | JGI IMG/M metagenome (GOLD analysis project Ga0247723, IMG submission 189079) | Subsurface sediment microbial communities from gas well in West Virginia, United States - MSEEL Well Study Marcellus 5H_FC | ecosystem: Environmental > Terrestrial > Deep subsurface >...
GCCTGTTCAGTATCAAAGATGGCTAAAAAAGTTCCCTAGCCAATACAATTAAATAGCAAAAAAAATAACCCCTACTTTAATCGGTAGGGGTATTTTTTTGTGGTAAACTTAATTATGGCTAAAAAAATAATAAAAATAGCATCCAAAGAAAAATACCTAGAACTTCCAAAACCATCAAAATTTTTTATTCCAGATTGGTACAAGAAGTCTGAAAGATTTGTTGGCGGAGTTCAACTATTAAAACCGTCTGGATCGTTTGGTCAGAAAACAATAAAGACCTGTGCTCCTTTTCTTGATAGCCTTACTGCTGGATACTGTATTGAACTTTGGCAGGATCTTCAAGTTATACAAGAGACTAACGGGCCAATGCTATATTGGGCACATACTCCAGAAGTTGCAAGCCTTAGATCAATTGAACTACATCAAGAAATGCCAACACCTGAAGGTTACTTTGATGCTGCATTTGCTTGGGCTTCACCATTTTATATAAAAACACCACCTGGATACAGTATTCTAGTTACACATCCACTCAATAGACTAGACTTGCCATTTATTACATTAAGTGGAATAGTTGATTCTGATAAGGGAATGTCTGATGGCAATATTCCATTTTTTATTAATAAAACTTTTCAAGGAATAATTCCAAAAGGAACCCCAATTGCTCAAATTATTCCTTTTAAAAGGGATGATTGGAAGTCTGAAGAAGATTCTGAATTAATAGAAATTGCAAATAAGAATAAGCATGACAGTTTAAGTTCTTCAATTGGTTGGTATAAAAATAAAGTCTGGCAAAGAAAAAGGTTTGAATAGCAGTATGCTAAACTAACATTTCTCCATTCCAGCCATCTGGAATTTCTCCAGTGTAGGCAGGTTGCTCAAAACCATCATTTATTGACCAAGATAAACCTATGTGTGGAGAAACTCCTGGCTCTTCTGATGCAAGAACACACATCTTACCACTTAGTTCTTCTGCAATTTCTAAAGAGTCTGCAACAATGATATTTTCAACAATACTATTATTTATAACTGCATACCATGCCATATATATATTCCAATCTCTAGTTACTTGCTACCAAATAGATAACACCCTGTGATCCAGATCCGCCACTACCGCCACCAAAACCACACTGTCCTCCACCTGCGGCATATCCAGTTCCTGGCTGCCCTGGACCTTCAAGATATCCTCCTGGTCCTCCACCGCCTGTACCGATTTGTCCATTTCCTCCGCCTGATGCAAAGTAAGGTGACCCGCCTCCTCCACCACCAGTAGAGCCAGTCTTAACAAATGTATATGTTGGTGATATAGAACCACCTTGTCCTGCTTGGCTGTAACCTGCAGCATCAGATGATAATGTTCCAAATGTTGATGTTCCGCCATTACCAGCACCAACTGTGTATGCTACGCTTCCTCCACAGTAAAATGGGGATTCAATCATTTTTCCAGATGACCCTCCACTGCCTGGGTATCCTGGTCCACCTCCACCGCCTGGGTATCCTCCACCAAACAAAACAACCCATCTCATTCCAGTACTAGTATAAGTTCCAGAAGTTGTTAGGGTTTCTAGGCTTCCTGCAGTTATCTGAGAAGTAACTGGTGAAAATGAGTTTTGTGTTACTGTAACGTTAATATTAGTTCCAGTATTAGTCTTAATATAGTAGGCTGACGCTGGCAAAGACATTGTTATTTGAACAGTTCCACTTGAAGTCTGTGTCTTAAATAGTGTGTTGTCTGATAAAAGAAATGTCAACTGGGCCACTGTTGAACTCACACATGTAATTGTGTACACTCCTCCACTCAGAGATTCTGTGACCTTGTAAGGCTGACTTGAGTTTGGTACTGTAGACACAGCAGTTAACAGAGGACTTCTTGTTGTTGAAGTTGCTGCTACTGGTGCTGGAAACACTGTATTTGCCATTTTTGTCCTATCTAGTAGTCTGTTAGTTCCTATGGATATTATACACTATTTTAGTATTAATATACCCACAAATAAAAATACCATCCGCTTAATAGAAGATGGTATATTTATTTATAAAATTATGCTATTTCTACACCTGAGATGTGGAAGTTTACAGTTACCGCTGAAGCAAAACCAGCAATAATCTTAGTTGTTGCAAGAACCTGCTTAAGATCAAAGAATGCTGATGAATTTGCAGCAATTGATGCACCAGAGATGACTGCAACGCCATCCATAGTAATAGTAAATGTTGCTGCAGATGCTGCAGTGTTAGCGACCACAATATTAGTCACAACTGTTGTAGTTGATGCTGGTACTGTGTATAGTGTTGCTGATGATGTTGCTGCTGCTGTTCTAGCAAGAGCCTTAGTTGTTGTAGCCATTTATTTCTACCTCTTCTGTTAGTCGTGTTCCCGCTTTTATCGTGAATCACATATAGTGCTATTATACACTATTTTAATATCTTAAAACGTAGAGAACTCCTTGTGTTCCAGCGGTTGCCATACTAAAACCTTAAAACATAAACTACACCATTTGTACCGTTAGAACCAGGTGCTCCAACACCATATGTCCATCCACCACCAGTACCACCACCACCACCTGAACCATAAGATAAAGGCGTATCTGCTATAAAAATCCAGTCATGTGATCTTGAACTATCAAAAGTTTGGTTTGGTGTTCCACCAGCGGAAGATGAACGGTGTGGACCACCAGATACTCCACCTAAGCCACCAGTGCCCCCAGTAGCAGTATAAGATGCAAAAGTTGTTGTTCCTCCAGCACCTCCATTGTTATTGATAGATCCACCAGCACCAAAGGCACCAATTGTTACTGCCATTGAGCCAGTTAGTGGAACAACATTTTTATAAAGTCCACCTGAACCACCACCGCCACCATTATATCCATCTCCAGCGCCTCTACCGCCACCACCACCTCCACCAGCACCTACAACCATTACAAACCCATATCCAGATGAAGATGTTCCAGTATATGTACCAGATGTAGTTATGGTATCAAGTGTTCCACTTATGTTGTTTACCATTGCTGATGCTGTTAATGTTATAGTTACAACAACATTTGTTCCAGTATTTGTCCAAATTCTTACACGGTCCGCTGCTGTTCCTAGGTTAACGCTTACAGATCCAGATACTGTCTTTGCAGATGTAATCAGTGTATTTATATTTGAATAAAATTCAACTGTTGCATCTGTGCTACTTACACATGTTATTGTATAAATGCCAGTTGCTAAAGAAACATTTGCCCCATATAATACCTTTGGGCTAGAGCAAGTAATTGCGCTTGCTGTGGTGCCAGAACTAGACGTTACTGCTACTGGGAATACCGTTGTTGCCATTGATTATTCCTCTATATCAGATGCTATCCAAGATGTTGTTACTTCATCCCAGGTATATTTTTGTCCTTCTTGAACTGGCATTTCTACTGGTGCTTTCCATAATTTTTCTGTATAGTCATAAACCCATGAAGCGTAAGGTGCTGGGGTAATGTAAGTGTCTGCTGTATCATCCCAATACCAGTTAATCCCTAGAGGGTTTTCTTCTGTATATTCAAGGCATGTTAGCCCCGTAAGTTCTTGTGCAATTTCTAATGAATCTGCTACGATTACATTAACGACTGTGCCGTTTTCAATTACCGCATAATTTGCCATGTCTTGCCCCTTTCATATAATGATATTATACCCTATTATACAATATTATTTCTAATTTCTTTTAAGATTACCTTATGCCTATTGCTTCTTATAAACCTATGGTACAACTTTTCAATTGGCTCAAATTGAGAAAGTGATTTAAAAAATACTATCTGGTGATACATTGAAGTTAATTTTTCATTCATTTCAAATTGAACCAAGTTTACTTCTTTATCTGTTAAAAATTGAAAGTATGCCAATGGATCTCCAGACTTTAAAAATAACTCGTTGTGTCCTTCCCATAAATTATAAGCGCAGTTTACTGGCCTAAACCATTTAGAAATATCATATGATCCACACGCTAGGGATGCCCCATCCTGAGATGTTGTTTTATGCATAAATGGAGGCAACTGTTGCATAATGATGCTTTCTTCAGAAAAGAATATCCAGGAATAGTCATAGTCAATCCTATATCTTGAATCTAGAGATGCTGGATTTCTATTCCACACCATGTCTGTTACTTCAATATCTGGGTCATCATAGTTTCCATTTAACTTAATTCCAGCATCTTGTGGATTTATTATTGCAAATGTATTTTTCCAAAAATTAATTCCCGCACTACATGCCCTATAATTATCTTTTGGAGATCCCTGTCTTCCTTTTGGTAATATTTTAACTAACGGAACAGGTGGTTCCCACAGAAGATTCATCAAAGTCTGTCTTTCTTTGTCTGAAACTATAGCCCAATAAATATTTATTTTATTTTTAATGTTACACCCCTTATACTATATAACAAGTATACTATAAAACTAATACTTTAAAACGTATATAACTCCAGCGGTTCCAGATCCACCAGAACCTTGTCCGCTACCGCCACCGCCTCCTGAATAACCACTGGCAGATGAAGCGGTTCCGCTAGTTGCTCCATTACCACCTCTTCCAATTGAACTATCTCCTCCGCCGTTACCAGCAGTTTGTCCTCCACCACCGCCACCGCCAGTTGAGCCAGTTTTAATAAACAAATATGGCAGGATTGATAAAGTTCCTCCGCCACCGCCAGTTCCTCCGTAACCCCCTCCACCTCCACCACCAGAGACTCCTCCAGTTGCTGCAGTTCCTCCTCCTCCAGGAGTAAATCCACTATTTCCAAATCCTCCGCCACCGCCAGAAGCACTTAGGCTTCCAAAAGATGATGTACCACCAGACGTTCCATTTGTTGCGCCACCGCCTCCAGTTCCAAAAGAACCGACTGTTACAGAAACACTTCCAGTTAAAGGAACTAGTGCCGTAGCAAGGCCTCCGCTAGCACCTCCGCCACCACCAAATTGTGCACCACCGCCACCACCATAATTTATATACTGACCACCACCACCGCCTCCTCCTCCACCAAAAACAGAAACATATGCAAATCCAGATGTAGATGTTCCTGTATATGTACCAGAGGTTGTTATTGTGTCAAGTGATCCAGAAAGATTGTTAGTTAAAGCATTAGCAAGAACTGTAATTGTTACTACAATGTTTGACCCAGTATTTGTCCAAATTCTTACTCTATCACAAGCAGTAGCAAGATTATAATCTAATGTACCACTTGATGTTGTTGCTATATCAATTGATGTTCCTGCTGCAGAAAGAAATTCAACTCTCGCAATTGTTGAAGAAGTACATGTGATTCTGTAGATTGCTGGACTTAGGGCTATTGGAGCACCATATAAAGTGTTTGCGCTAGCACACGTAATTGAATATGCAGAAGGTCCAGAACTAGAGGATGTAACTGCTACTGGATATACTGAAATGGTCATATGTCTCTCTTTCTATATGGTACATTATACAGGATAATTATTTATATTATGTTAATTTTATCCAAGAATAAGAGTCTTCGTCCCAATTATAAACGTTACCATCTTCTGGGTATGAAGGTCTTGGCCTAAAAGTTGTTTCCCCTTGAGATATTATAATTTCTTGCCAGTTAAGATCATCTTCTACCCAAGAGTATGGTTTTCCATCTAGTGGATAGGGAATAGGGGCTTCCCAAGTTGCTGTTTCTTCATTTAAAATAAAAGAAGGAAATGGGGAAGGTGCTATAAATCTATCATTTTCTTCATCCCAGAAATATCCAGGTCCAGCAAAATTCATTCTAAACCCACCACCTCTTGCATTGTAGGATGTTTTAATCCAAGTGCCACCAAGATTATCTAATAACCACTGATATCCTTCATCTCCATTAGGGTCATCATTATCTCCCGCTGTTACACGAATAACAATATTGTTTTCATCTACTTCTGCCCAATGTGACATTTTATACCGCCGATTTCAAATAACGCACAATAACAATTCCTTTACCACCATTCATACCGCCACCAGTTCCTGAATAGCCAGATCCTCCACCACCACCACCAGTGTTTTCCAAACCTGCAACGCCATTATCTCCAGTAGGATAGGAAGGTGGATTACCACCGATACCACCACGACCTCCACCACCAGAACCGCCTGAACCTGGTCCAGGATAGGAACCAGAAGTTGGTGCAGCAATTGCTCCTCCACCACCACCGCCTGCATACCTTTGATTGCTTCCAGTTCCTGTTGCATCTGCATAAAAAGTAAGGTTTCCGTCAACTAAAGTATAAGAACCATATGATCCTGAACCACCATCAGCGCCACCTGTATAATTTGTTCCTGTTCCTATGTCTTGTCCTTTTGCTGCACCAATTGATGCATTTCCACCACCGCCTCCACCTCCACCACCTGAGCCTGATGATGAGTTTCCACCTTGAAATCCTTCAACTGGAGTAAACCCTCCAGCATTTCCAGCAGCACCAGCAAAAGATCCCATTGAAACACTAGCACCTCCACCTCCAGCGCCACCTGTTGTTGGACTAATTCCGTTTCCTCCACCATAACCACCACCTGATGCTTGGGAAGAATTAAAACTTGATGGGCTTCCACTTACATAAAGAGTACCACCTGCGCCTACCACAACAGGATAAGTATTTGGTGAAAGTGTTGCTGTTATTTCTCTAACTCCACCACCACCTCCACCACCTGATGGACCTCCAGAACCACCTCCTGCTACAATAAAATATTGACAGGCAAGTGGAACTCCAGAAACAACAAGGTTTCCGTTTCCAGTAAAAGTTCTATAAAAATAAAGTTCATCGGAAGAAAGAGTTCCACCAGTTACAATAGAGACTGGTCCTCTGCCTAATAGTCTAGACCCACCCACAGTAGAACGTATTGGCATTTTTTATTACGCAAACCTTGATTGAGATCCCAATACAACAAAAGTTGCAGATGCTGTCTTTATAATGTTAAAAGCATAAACATCAATACTGCTGGCATTGCCTGAAGAAGGAGAGGTTCCACCTGACCACTTTGGAGTCACGCTTGATCCATCAATCTGTATTGTATTTGGATAATAAGCAGTGCTACCATTTGTGTTCATCCAAACTAAAGTAATAGACTCTCCAACAGAAAGAACTGAATCAAGAGTGGCAGATGAACTTTGTCTAAAATTTAATGTATGGTTTGCTGTAGCGTTTGATGTATAGTACCAAATTGTTGAAGTTTCTGCATTAATATTAATTGTTCCTGTTGCTGCTGATGCAACAATATTCATTGTTTCTGTAGGAGATTTTAATTCTTTATTACTTAAAACCTCACTTCCTGCAAGGGTAGCGAAATCAGCATCAGTAACTGCTGTATTAAACTGAGCAATGGTTCCAGTAATTGTATTAGTTCCTAGAGTAATCGTCTTTCCTTCTAGGGCTACAGCATTTGTAAGTGTTACCGCTGGTGTTGCCCACTCAAGACCTGTAGCAGTTGCAGAGTTTGCTGTAAGCACTCTACCGTTTGATCCAACAGTTAATACAGATAGCGTATCATTTGCAGATGCTGAAAGAAGATCTCCTTTAGCATTAAAACTTGTTGCCTGAATTGCACTACCGCCAGAAATAGAACTTATCTGGGTTTGAAGATTATTAAGGGTATATGCAACAGATGGATTTACAAGGTTCGCAGCATTTGTTTCTGCTGTGTCAAAAGTATAAGAGCCATAGTGATATAGTCTTAGAGCAGCCTGAATGTCTGCTTGGTCTGATAGACCTGGAATTTTTGTTGGTACTAAACTACCTATTGATTCTGCTGCCATGTTTTCACCTCATCAAGATTATACCATAATTAGATAACTACAGATATAAACAGATGTACCGTTACCTCTCCTGTTAGATTCGACCAAGTACTGCTTGCATACTTAGCAGCGTTAAGATTGACTACAAGATTTGTCCCTGCGCCTGCGAGTGCGGGTACCTCAATTGAAGAAGCAATTGGAGCCGTGTTCTCAATACTATATTGAACATTAAAATTAGATGCTGTAAGAGGGGTTCCAGACACTGTAACAATATTTGCAATCGGAATTGATATTGATGCCTCTCCCGTAGCAAAAGTTACAGTATGTCTTTTTGAATATAAAGTTGGAGAGATCTTTAAAACCTGAGTCCAAGTATTTCCACCAACCTCAGACACATACTGATAAAGATATCCATAATTTACTCCAGGGGCTGAGTTTATATACATATCGTATAGGTTTATTGTTTCACTAAAAATAGTACCACTTGTTGTTAAAGAGTTTGGATCCCCAGTCCCAACAAAAAATTTACTTCCACGCTGTCCAGTTGGACCAATATCTACTAAAAGTTCTACTACCTCTGGGGGACCTAGAACAGTAATGTCATCATTAGATAATATTACGTCTGGCACTAAACTGCCCCAGTGATATCGTCTGTAACTGTTATTGTTCCAGTAAGTATTGTGTAAATAACATCTGGATTTGGTGATTCATCTGTAATTTGAACGTCATAAACATATGTTCCAGCAGCAAGTGTTCGGCCAACTGATGGAGTGATTGTGCATGTAATAATATCAGTTGTTGTATTGACAACTGCAGAGGCTGTATATTGTGTTCCAGCAGAGCCTCTCTGGTTTGCAATTGTAAAGATTGCAGAATAGTTTGCTAAATCAAATGAAGATCCGTCATTTGCATTTTTGGGACGGGCTACAAATTGAGCAGTGTCACCACGGTAGTAGTTAAAATCATATGTACTTGGAAATGCCATTGTTATCCTCCTGTTCCATTATACCATCAAGAAACTGAAATATACATACCTTTTAGAAAAATAGTACTTTCGTTATCTGCTCTTGCTTGTATAATTGCACCTTCTGATCTAATCTTTAACAAATCGACATATAAGGTTTGGTGAATAGACATTTCATAGGGATACTTATACTTGAGCATTCCGATATATCCAGTAGGGGATTCTACCTTTGGGATATAGGTTCTTATCCATGCCTCTGTGCTATTTGTGTCGGTAGTTAAGGCTATATCATATCTAATATCTACCTTGGCTCCTACCTTAAGTTGCTTAAAGTTAATTCTTTGGGTAACTGGATTCCATAGGGAAACGGATCCTTCTGGAAGAAACCTTAAAATGTTATTATTCCCATCATCATCCATCAATATATTTACCCAACCATCATCTCCTCTATCGGGTCCTAGAAATAATGGTTTTTTATTTTTATTTTCATAGTATGCCCAGCCTGGGTATTGGCCTGAAGGACTTTCATATCCTGCTCCACCGCCTCTACCAGGATCTCCTTTGGGGCCTTGAGGACCTTGTGGGCCATCCTTGCCATCTTTGCCTGGAATGCCTCTTTCGCCTCTAGGACCTTCTGGGCCTGCGGGTCCTTGTGGACCAACTTCACCTTTTTCTCCTTGAATGCCTGGAACAGCAATATACTCAGTGGCAGTAGACTCTATACTCTTTGTTGACTTAATTACTTCGGAGTATTTAGTTTTTGGAGCATCCATATTTTTTGATATGGCCATGAGTTATTTCTTTACTTTAAAAATAGTACCGTTAACTTTTATAAGTGGTGGAAGTTTAGGATTAACATCTTTAATCTTGATTATCATTTATGATACTCCACCTATTGTACCTCTTGCAGATACTGGAGAAACATCTCCAAGCACACAGATTGTTCCAATTACTGGAGTCCAGGTAATTGTCGATAATCCATCTGGGATTACTGCCTGTAGGTCAAAAGATAATTCTGCAACTACTGATCTGTATTTGGTTCCCCAGTTTTCAGTTATAGATGCTGGAGCGCTAACTGTTACAACAGAGCCGTCAACGGAAACTTCTAGTTCGTCAAGTACGTCTGTGGTTGGGTCATAGGCTGTAGCAGAAAACTCCCAGCCATCTGTATCAAATTCTGTAACTTCATCATTTTCAAGAAATGAGACTGTAAATGAAGCATAGTCTCCACGGACAACGGCCCACTGAATATTTGCTGGGGTAGCCCCAAATTTTTCTGTTGTTGGTGTGCACATATCAATGATTATACCATAATAATAGTGCTGGACACTCAAGAGCAGTGGGGTGGGTAGAAAGA
>Ga0247723_1002393_pt1 | contig 10040 bp, 17 predicted proteins | sample MSEWelMarce5H_FC_FD_189079 | JGI IMG/M metagenome (GOLD analysis project Ga0247723, IMG submission 189079) | Subsurface sediment microbial communities from gas well in West Virginia, United States - MSEEL Well Study Marcellus 5H_FC | ecosystem: Environmental > Terrestrial > Deep subsurface >...
TTATAGTTCTGATAACGACCTTTACAAAATTATTAATTTTTCAAAAATTGAAGATTTTGAATTAATTTTCAAGAAAATTTTAATTGATGCTTATAATGATGAAAATGAAATTTTCGGAGACATTTATTATGATGCTGATTTTCTCGAACCTAAAGAAGTAGTATATGCTTATTTAGCAGGCGACGGTTCTTTGACTATTACAGATGATTTAAATACATTTGATGAAGGTTATAAAACAGAGAAAGATTGGAAAATCACAAAGTTTACTGAAATTTGATTTTGATGTTTTCTCAATTATATTTACGATGTTAAAAAAATTAAAATAAGTTAAATTTAAAAAACAATAATGTTTAACATTAATTTCTGAATTATATTTACATCATAATAACAATTAAACAAACATAAAAATGCAAAAATTAGAAAATTTTATCAATCAAAACATTAATCAGTTTTTACAACTTGAAAATAGTGAAGTTGAAATTTATGATATTACTGAATTTGATAATGATATAGTTGAATATTTGAAATTAAATTACAGATTTGACTATAATAATATATGTGTTTATTATGTTGAAGAAAGTGAGTATGATGAAGAAAGTATTTGGGTTGAAAATATGAGTGAGTAAAAAATTTCTCAATTATATTTACATTATAAGTTAATTAAAACAAACAAATAAATGATAACTATTGAAACTATTACTGATTTATCAAATGATTTTGATGAAATTTTAACAACACCTGAATTAAAACAACGTTTTATTGATCAAGTATTTAGTTACTCCGAAGGTTGTTGTGAAACGGAACAGGAATTATATTGTTTTATTGATGGTTTGTTAATGAATTTATATAGTTAATAAACATTTCCTAATTATATTTACATTATAAGTAAGCCGTCAGTGAGTAGCCTATGATGTGAAGCTGATGAACGCCTAATTTGAAAACTACTTATTAATGTATTTCTTAATGGTCAGGTGGGTGTAATGCGAGAATGGTCTCAAGTCCAGTAAAATGGTTGCTTATCCGGTTCGAGTCCGGCCCTGACCATAATATTATTTCTTAATGGTTTGGTAGTTCAGTTGGTTAGAGCACCTGCCTGTCACGCAGGGAGTCGCGGGTTCGAGTCCCGTCTAAACCGCAATATTGTCTATTAATTAATTATTAGTTTGTGAAAAGTACATTCCTTTGGAGTGTACTTTTTTTTATTTAATATATTTCTCATTTATATTTACCGTGTTAAATAAGTTAAACAATTAAATAAATAATAAAATGGAAAATGAATATAAAGAATTACTAGAGCAATATCCATTTCTAAGAAGAATTATTGATACAATTGATGAGGTTTCAAGAATGGATGAAAGAAATTGGGATAATTTAATTGAAAAAGATTTTACAAAATGCAGAAGAGTATTAAATATTTTAAAAGAAAATCAATTAATAAAATAAATTCAATATATATTTCTCATTTATATTTACCGTGTTAAATAAGTTAAACAAATAAATAAACATAAAAATGAATACTACACAAAAAACAATCGCAGCAATATTAATTCTCTTATTTATTGGGTGTGTAACAAAGAACTTATACTTAATAGGAATAGCTGAAATAATAACAATTGTGATAATTATTGTAAATTTAAAAAATAGTAAAGCTTAATAAACGTTTCCAGATTATATTTATCATGTTAAATAAGTTAAACAATTAAACAAATTAATGATATGGAAATCAGTATAAAAAGTACACTTAATAATATTATTTTTTCACATACTTGTGAAAATAATACAATAAAAAAAACTATTGATGAAGCAATAAATAATAATATTAACCTTAGTAATGCTGACCTTAGAGGTGCTGACCTTAGAGGTGTTGACCTTAGTTATTATAACCTTAGTAATGCTGACCTTAGAGGTGTTGACCTTAGAGGTGTTGACCTTAGAGGTGTTGACCTTAGTTATTCTAACCTTAGTTATTCTAACCTTAGAGGTGTTGACCTTAGAGGTGTTGACCTTAGAGGTGTTAAAATACCACTATATTGTAAATGGAATATTACAATAATTAATGACAAAATTATTAAAATTGGTTGCAAGGAAAAAACTATTGATGAATGGGTAAATTGGTTTGAAAATTCAAATGAAATTTTCGAAACAGACAGAGATACTGAAGATTTTAAAAGAATTAAATCTTGTTTTTATGCAGCAAAAGCACATATAGATGAATTATAGTATTTCCAGGTTATATTTACAATGTTAAGTAAGTTAAGTAAGTTAAAATTAAAAAATAAAATAAGCTTAACATTGATTTCTAGATTATATTTACCGTATTGAAACGAATAATTAAAACAAATAAACAAACATTATGACAACTCAAAATCAAACAATCGAAGTTAAAGTATTAGGACGTCCGGTAAATGAGAATTCAGCTCGTCAAATTAGATTAAAAGAAAATGAAGCAAAACGTGCTCAAGGTTTAATCAAACGAGGTCGTCCCGTAATTGAGGGTTCAGAAAGTCAAGTTAAGAAATTACGTCAGAAAATAAAAGTAGATCTAGGTTATACGTTAAGAAGAGGTCGTCCCGTAATTGAGGGTTCAGAGAGTCAAATCAAGAAAACTCGTCAAATGGAGAAATTAGTTAATGGTGTTGAGTTGAGAAGAGGTAGACCAGCTAATACTGAATCAAAACATTATCAAAGAGTAAAAGACCTAGAAACACGTCGAATGAACGGAACATTGAAATTAGGTAGACCTAAATCTGATGATATAGTAATTAATGTAAAAACTAAAGCTAAAATTAAAGAATATGTTATGTCTTAATGACATAACTTTATTGTCTGCTTATATATTTCCCGATTATATTTACCATGTTAAATAAGTTAATTAAATCAAATAAACAAACATTATGGCAACCGAATACATACCATATTATATTAATGATGAAAGAGGTAAAGAGTTATATTTGAAATATATAAACATTGATAACCACCCTGATTGGACTGATATTGATGCCCCATATGTGAGGGAGATTAACCTACAAACTATACTTGATGTAACTGGGTTAACCATAGATGAGGTGATTGAACTTAATAGTTATGGGGATGAATCTTGGAGTTTACATATAGATAGTAATACTGTAACTGAATATAATGATTAAAAACCCAATATATATTTCCAGATTATATTTACTATGTTAAATTAATTAAAAATAAATATTATGGTAAATTTAGATATTATATTTGATGAATTACAAAAAATAGCTGATAATACTTCAAAAACACCAGCTGAAAGAGATATTGCTAGAAATAAAATATATATATTACGTTATCAGATTATGAAAAAAATAATTTAAAAAAAGGGACGATAGCGCCCCGGTAGCGATTCGATAACGCACTGCTCCCACGCGAGCCGCGGTCCATCGACGACGCGCGGATAGGTCGTGGCTGGTATTGGCCACTTTCAACACGTATACACTTTTTACCCCCGCCCCTCGTATATACGATATTCTCACATATACAATCCCCACTTTCCGAATTAACCCTTTTACACACTAAATCCGATCCCCCAAAACTCGATCTTTAACGATTTTTTTCCAAATCCAATCGTATATACGATTCTACACTAAAATAACTTTTAAATGGGTAGGAATTAAGTATTTTCCTACCTATATTACGCGTAAATTTTCAATTCGATAAAATACACATGATTAATATTTTAATCGTAAATTATGCGATTTTTTAACGTAAATAATCAAGTATTATATATTTATCAGAAACATTAATTTAAAAAATAACATAAAAATATGGCAACATTCCTATTCCATGACAGTAATAAAGCAGCTTTTATTAATGGAGTAAATAAACTACTTAAAGACAATTCAATTGATTATAAAATATCAAAACGAGATGTAATCGATACACCATCCGCTGATAAAGCTAAATTTACCCTTTATGTCTCAGATGAACCTCAGGTTGTTGATATTTTAAAACAAGCGGAAAAGTCAAAACATTTTGATTTTTCATTTAAGGAAATTGATTTAAAAGAAGTTATTACTAAATCTAAATCTAGGTAGGCTATATTGATTTCTCACGTATATTAATGGTGGGAGAAAAGGGAAGAATGGTTTAGAATGAGAATGATATGAATGATATGAATGGTTTGGGTGAATGAAATATATAGAATGGTATATATGTATTAAATAATTTAAATGATAAGAACATGAGGTATAAGAGTCAAGTAATTAATAAGATTAATAATTTAGAGATGATGTTACGTACGTTGGATTTTCTCGTTTCACGTGCCGAATCACAAGATAGTATTTTACAATATATTTCCGAAGTTAAGGAAAAAATTGAGGAATTGAGATCAATGGTTTCAATTGAGCATGATGAATTTGAGGCATACGGAAACTAAAATAAATAAATGTTATGAATTTAAATGAAAACGAGTTAATTGATAATTGGAATGTATTTTTGGGTTATATTAAAGATTATATTGCTGAACCGCGTAAGCAACAGTTATTAGATTTCTATACAAAATATGAAGAACGTTTTATATTATTACCAGCTTCTCATAAATCTCAATTTCATAATTGTTTCCCTGGGGGGTATGTTGAGCATGTTAATCGTGTTGTTGCTGCTGCTTTAAATATAAACCAATTATGGTCTGGATTTGGGGCTAAACCAAATCATACTGTTGAAGAAGTTGTGTTTTCTGCTTTGAACCATGATTTAGGTAAATTTGGGGAATTTGAGCATGAAGCTGTTGTTCCTAATCCATCTGAATGGCATGTTAAAAATAGAGGTGAACTTTATGCATTTAATACCCAGCTGGATTATATGACAGTACCTGATCGTGGGTTGTGGTTATTAACTCAGTTAGGTATATCCGTATCAAAGAATGAATATTTGGCTATTAAGTTACATGATGGACTTTATGATGAAAGTAATAAATCCTACCTAATGAATAGAATGCCAGAAACTAGATTAAGAACATCATTACCTCATATCGTTCATCAAGCCGATTTATTAGCAGCCTATATTGAGTTTGAACGTGAGTGGAGTGATAAATTAAAAACATCACCGTCCGTTGAAGTTTCTAAACCAGTTAAGTCTAATAATGCAGTACCTGTTATAGATGCTCAAAATGATAGTTTAAAAAAAGCAATGGCTTTATTTTTTGAATAACATATGAATTATATAATTTTATCTACGATATATTGGTTAGTAATTTTATTATTACTTTTAATAATGTATAATTTATTTACAAAAACCGAAAAACTTGAAAAATTAGTAGACGACCAAAATACTTATATTGGTCGTCTTTCTGAATTGATTGAACTTTCAAATAACAAAATAGGAGAATCAGAAATAGCTAATGCTTTTAAATCTGATGATGAAATTGGTTTCTTCTTTGATACGTTAAAGGAAATTCAAGATAAATTAAACTCGTTTAAATTAAAGAAATAAAATATGGATTTAGAGAATGTTACAGAAGAGGTTCTTTTAACTAAAATGGGGACTGTTCGTAAACGTAAACCCAAAAAAGCAAACATATATTTCACTCAGGAAAATGAAGATGCTATTTTAGCTTATTTAGCCTCAGATGATAAGATTTTTCGTAATAGAATATTTGATGAAAAGATTAACTATTCATTCCATAAACTCGCAGAAAACATAATTCATACTTTTAAATTTTACTATATTGATGTCGATACAATAAACGAGTTAAAACACGAGGTTGTAGCGTTTCTACTCGAGAAATTACACCTATATAATCCTAATAAAGGTAAAGCATTTTCTTATTTTGGAACTATTGCTAAAAGATATTTGATTGTATATAATGAGAAGAATTATAAGAAAGTTAAGGAGAAAGGTGAATTAATTGAAGTCGATGAGGATAAAGTGATTGTTGATTCTTTAGTTAGAGAGTCAAATGAGGATTTTAATCAATTATCTGACTCTATAGATTATTTTATAAAATATGTTGATAATAATTTATTAACTATATTTCCGCGATCACAAGATCAACAAATTGCTGATGTTATTTTAGAGTTGTTTCGTAAACGAGAAAATATAGAAATATTTAATAAGAAAGCTATTTACATTTATATTAGAGAAATGATTGATGTTGATACATTTCAAATAACTAAAGTAATTAAGATATTGAAGAAAATATATTATAACGTATATAATGAATATTATGAAACTGGTTATGTAAAAGTATAGTAAAATTATATTTATTATAAAGTATAAATATTATGGATTTTAATGTTAAAATATTCGGTAATAAATCATTTTCAGATATATTAAAGAATATATATGATAATTCTAAGGAAAAAGAAAAACAAATTAAAGACCTTATTTCAGGTCTTAAACCATTGATAAATAATACTCAATCGGCTTTGATGATAGTTCCATTAATTAAAGAATATTTGGATGTATCTGTTAAAAATGATGATTCATTAATTAAAATGGCAAGTATTATTCAACGTGCTATGGTTAATTCAGGTGGTGGATCTGATGATTTTACATTAAGTGATTCTGAAAAGGAACAATTATTGAAAGCCGTCCAAACAATGGAACAAGAAATACCAAAACCAATTTTAGCTCATGACTCAAACGATAAGAAATAATATTACTTCAGCAACTTCTTCAAAAATAGTTGGAAGTAGTCCTAATCCAAATTCTAATTTTACTATAAAAACGGGTAAAGTTATTGATGTGTTAATGGATGATAGAACTCCAAATAGTACTTTATTTTCTAGAGATGGAGCTTGGGCTGGGGTAGGTACTGTATATTATGTTGACTATCCTTCCCTTAAAGAATCTAATGAAACTAAGGCTAATATAGATTTATTAACCTTATCTAAAGCTGTTCCTTTATTCCCTGATAAAAAATATATTCCTTTAAAAGAAGAATTAATATTAATAGTATCTTTACCTTCAAAGGACTCACAAACGTCTACAAGTAATGAAAATCAAGATTATTATATAAGTATTATTAATTTATATAATAATAATAACCATAATTCACAACCGGCTGAGGAATTAAATTTAGGAAGAGTATTTGAAGAGAATTCATTTATGAGATATATATTACCTTTTGAAGGTGATACTATATTTGAAAGTAGATTTGGTAGTTCTTTACATTTTTCATCCACTACAAAGTGGAATCAATCTGAAAATTGGTGGAGTAATGTTGGAGATAATGGATCTCCTATTACTTTTTTAACTAATGGGTATTATTTAGATCCTAATGATTTTAGACCTCATGTTGAAAATTTAAAGAAAGATTCATCATTATTGGTATTATCATCAACTCAATTAATTCCATATTTACCTAAAAGTAAATTTTCTACTAATTTAATATTTAATCCTGCTTCGAATTATACTAATTCTCAAGCTATGTTAATTGCTGATAGGATAACTATAAGTGCTAAAAAGGATGAAATTTTATTATATGGTAATCAATTAGGAGCCTTGATTGATACTTCAATATATCTTGAATCTAAGGGTGATATAACATTGAAGGCACCTATTATAAATTTAGGTTTAGATTTAAAAGGTCAACCTCCTGTAGAACCCGTATTATTAGGTAATACAACATCTGAATTAATTATTGATTTATTAAAATCTTTACAAAATTTAAGTAAAAATTTATCCACAGCTGTATGTACAATGCCTGGTACTCCTTTAATTAGTGTAAATGAAGGAGGATATAAAACATTAGTAGATATAAATAATATAATCACAAAATATAATTCAGATAAATCAATATTATCTGGTTTAGATAAATTAAAATCTAACACTACTTATACTATATAATATGGAAGAAATTATTGATCCTAATATTGGTGATCAGGGTACTGGTGGTTCTAACAATTCAGAGGGTGTTGAATATACTCCTCCTGAGGGTGGAAGTAGTTTTAAAAAAGACCCAAAGGTTATCAATCCTGCTACTGGTAAGCCTTATGATAAATCAAAAATTGATGTTGATATTAATCTTGATTCAGCTGATGCATCAGAGGCACAGATTGGGTTTAATAGTATAGGACAACTAGAAGTTCCTCAAAATGTAATAGATGGAAATATAGTACGTAGTGCTTTAGGTTACTATAATTCTAGATCAAATCCAGAAACTATAGTTAAATCAATATATAGTGATTTTATAAGTTCAATAAAGAAAGATATTGAAGTTAAAAAGAAAACAATAGAATCTACTAAGAAAAAATATGAAAGTAGAATTCAATATATAAAAAAAAGTAGATTATCTGAAGAAGAAAAAGTGAAAGCTTTAGAAGTATTAGGGATTAGTTTAAATAATGAGATTAAAATAATAAATAATCAAATTGAAAATTTACTTCAATCAATACAAGATAAAACAAAAATATATTCTGCTAGAGAAAATGCTAAAAAATATCTTAGGAAAAAGTTAATTCCTTTAGATGTTTATCTATCATTAAAAACAACAACAGATGAAATTATAGAATCCCATAAAAAAACTTTAGATGATAGTCGTGGGTTGATAATTTCTGATAAGAAATATATAGTTGCTGATTTACTCTCATCTATTTCTATAACATTAACAAAAATTAATATAAAGAATTATGAAATAGATAATACCATTTCAGAAATAGAAGATGAAATAAATAAAATATATAATGGTGAAGTAACAAATCCTGAACAATCTTTAATATATTTAAAACGTAAAATAAATATAGTTGTAGATAAACTTAATGTTAGAGAACGAACTTTATCTATAATAAATAAAATTATAGAGGTTATTAATACAATAATTTCTATTATGAAAGGTTTAGTTGCAGGTGCTAAAGTATTATTATTATCAAGTGGTAGTATACCTTTAAATCTTTATAGTGTAAGTGATGCTGTAAAAAATATTTTAATTTTTTTACAAAATGTATTAGAATATACTTCTATATTTCTTACAGTTATTAAACAAATAATTAAATTATTAACAGATGATATTGCATATCAAAGAAGTAGATTAAATGCTATATTTTTATTATTTGAAACATCTATTTCTACCTCTATTAAACCTATAGATTTAAAATCACCAATTGAATTAAATTCATTGGGGAAATTATTCAGTTCATTAACTCCTACTCAATTTGATAAATTTTTAAATGGTGGAACTACTTATAGTTTAGGGTATTTATATGGATTTGATTATAAAGGATTTAAATTTTATTTAAAAGAAGAATATAATCTTAATTTTGTTGTACGCGGATATAAACGAAGATACGCTGTTGCTACTGATCTTTCCGGTAGAGAAATAATTCAAAGTGATTACTCATTTACTCTAGAACCCGAAGTATTAGTAGATCAAATAAGAGTAGAAATAGATCTTAAAAATCTTTCAGCTTAAATATTTATAATCATGAAAATAGACGTTTTTAAAAAATTAATCAAAGAATCAGTTCGTGAAGTTTTACGTGAAGAATTATCTTCTTTCACTCCACAACAACCAATCCAAGAAAATAGAACAATGAGTTTTAATTCACAGGATGTTGATATGTTTGCTTATAGAAAAAATTTAGCTAATATGATGGGGTTAGAAGTTCCTGAATCTCAACAAACCAAATCAACTGGAAATCCTTATTTAGATATTATTGCTCAAACAGCAGCCACTATGACTCCTCAAGAGAAAGCTCAAATGAGACAAAATATATACGATTAATTATGCCTATACCACAAGTAACTAGAATTGATCCTAGAGATCTAGACAAAAATATAGCCATTGGGGTATCAATTCCTTTTAATGCTGGTGGTGTATTTAATTCTACTTATTCAACAAAAGATCAAATTAAATCAAATATTATAAATTTATTTTTAACAAAGAAAGGAGAAAGAATTGAAAATCCTGAATTTGGAACTGATATAAATAAATTATTATTTGAAAATATTAATGATGATATATTATCTAACCTTAAAGAAGAATTATATGATAGTGTAAGTAAATTTATACCCAATATAACTATATTAGATATAAATATAACCTCTGGAGTTGATACTAATACAATATATATAGA
>Ga0247723_1002394_pt1 | contig 10038 bp, 16 predicted proteins | sample MSEWelMarce5H_FC_FD_189079 | JGI IMG/M metagenome (GOLD analysis project Ga0247723, IMG submission 189079) | Subsurface sediment microbial communities from gas well in West Virginia, United States - MSEEL Well Study Marcellus 5H_FC | ecosystem: Environmental > Terrestrial > Deep subsurface >...
ATAGGAAACCCACTTCCGGTTTCAAGCGGAAACCCACTTCCTAACGGTACTCGACTGAGCCAACCGGAAACCCATTTCCGGTTGAAAGAGGAAACCCATTTCCTATCTGTTGTTGTTGTTCCCCCCAACAATAATTCTTTAGAAGAAACAACAACAACAGACAACATCATGAGCGACTTAGAAAAATTCGGCATAGCCAATGGTGATGCCAAGCGGCTGTTAGCCAATGCTTCTAAGCATTTTGGCGAAAACGCGCTAACGGCCGTTCGGGACTGGATGGACTACTGCAATAGTCAAGACAACCTAACCAAGCCGGCCGGCCTGATTGTCAGCCGCATAAAATCAGGCGAAACCGCCCCCGCAATTGTGCGGCCGGTAACTAACAACACGGCCGTTACCCCGGCAACGGCCGTATCGGAACTAATTGAGGTGTGACATGATGCTGAATGCTGATGCGTTTATCCGTAACATCTTACCCCCCACTATCACCCGGCCGGCCACGTCAAGCGATGTGATCAAGCAGTTTGGCATAGCCCGATTAACCGACTTAACCACCGCCCACATGAACCCGCAAGCGGCCAATAATTACAACGACATGATCGGCCGCGTCAAAAAATGGAAAGGGGAAACGGCCGTCACCCCCGGCCTGTCGTTTGTCCTATCCAGTAAGCAGGTAGGAGTGGGCAAAACGCACATTGCTAAGGCCGTCAACGCCTCATTTTGTGCCATTGTGGGCGAAAAGGTCTATATAGACGACGTGCCCCAATTCACGCTTGAATACGCGGCGAAAATGTACACGGCAAGGGAGCTAATCGCCCTGTTAGGCGGCGATAATCAAATGTCGGTATGGGACATTGTGCCCAAGCATGTCAAATGTCTGGTAATTGACGATCTGGGCAGAGAGGGCTACTTAGATTATGTGCAAGCGGCCAAACAACAAGAGGAAAAGCAGAGCAGGTACTTCCACCTGATTAACCACATTTACGAGACGCGGCGCAACGGCCGTTACCCCGTCAATCTCTTTATCACAACCAACCTGACACCCAAAGAGATAGAGGAGCTAGTAGGGCCGGCGTGCTGGAGTCGCTTAATGGAGTTATGCCCCAGAGGGTATATTGTCGAATTAACCGGCATTGACGATTACCGCCGCGTCAAATCAGGGAGAGCGTAACATGCACCTTCTAACCGCCTTTAACCAATTCCTAGAGCGTGACGGGTTGAGTAAATTCACCCGTGACAAGTATTTTTATCGGTTACGGCCGTTCACCCTACGCTATGGCACAACGGCCGTTAACCAGATCACCACCGCCGATATTATCCCGTTTGTGGACAAGCCAGACTTAGCCGATCCTAGTAAAGCCCTGTTACGCGCTTGTTTCCATGCCCTATTCAACTTTTGCCTTGAGAATGGCTATTGTGAAGAAAACCCCGTTAACCCCATTCGTAAATGGCGAGATTATCCCAAGCGGATTTACATACCGACTCAGGGCGATGTGGACAAGGCACTAGCAACGGCCGTTGCCATGAATGAAAGCCCCGTGCCGCGTGACATTCGAGACGGGCTTATTTTCGCTCTTGCGGTTGTTTCAGGTAACAGACGGGGAGAGTTACGCAATTTACCCATGCCAGACTTGCTAGAAGCGTTAGAACGGCCTGAAACATTGCCCGACGGAGGCCGCATCTACCGGATTTACACAGAGGGCAAAACAGGCGAGGCCATTTGTCGCTTCACGGCCTTTCATGTGCCCCTGATAGAGAATTACCTAGCTGTACGGCCTGAAACCGTCACCACCGCCCTATTTGTCAACCTAAACAAGAGCCATGAGGAGTACGGGCAGAAACTTAGCCTAGTTGCCTTTGATAGAGTCCGGCCCAGAGTTTGCAAACGTGCCGGAGTTGGCAACATCACCTATCAGGAACTCCGGCGACTACTGGCAACAAAGATTGCCCGTGCCACAAATGTTGACGTAGCCGCCCAAGCCCTGAACCATAGCCGCCACAGTGGAGATCGTGTTATCCGTGTGCATTACTACGATCCTGATAAGTCCATTGTGGATGAGGCCATGTCTAAAGCGTTCCAATTCTAATAAAAAAGCCGCTTTGATGAGCCTTATCAAAGCGGCCTAACCAACCATTAGAGGTGTCCAATGGATAACAGAAATTTATCACAACCAATCGTTATACGCGAAACAACAGAAACCCAAAGCCGCGACTTAGCCGCAATCATTCAAGCCGCGAGTAAATCTAACAGCGTCCTAAGTAGTGTCTGGTTTCGCAAAGTAGAACCGCGTTTCTCTCTGGAACCAATCCACATTGGCGTAAGCGTCATTTTTGTACTCTTAGCCTCATTCGTAATTGCCGCAATGCTTCAGACAAGGCTAGTGGTTAGTTTTTCCGTGTCTATCGCCGTTGCGGTTCTTTCGGCCGCTCTCCTAGTTGCGGTTAGCTTTCGCAATGCCAACACAACCGAGTATGAAGTTAACTATGAATCAATGAGCAACAACCAAGAGAGCGTCATAAAAAAGGTCTACAAGATAGAGATTACCAAGGGGACATCATCCAGCTATGTAGACCTGCCGGAATTTTTCGACTCAACGGCCATTGCCCAATTAGCGAAAATGGCAAGCCAAGGTCAAGGATTTAACGTGCGAAACGTAGTTGATTACAATGTGTGCAAACAGCCAGAATTTGCCCAACTACGCGACAAACTAGCCCTTTCCAAGATGATAGAAAAGGACGGCAAAAGCTGGACTCTAACAGACGCTTTTTTTGCTTTTGCGGCTGAGGTTGAATCAGACCCGGAAAGGTGATTTTATTTTAATTTAATTTAATTCTCTCTCTGGTACGCAAAATGATTTAACCGATTGCGTACCAGAGGGTAGGGGGAATAATGGAAAAAAAGGCACTATTTTTAATGGCTATTTTGGTACTGTTTTTACTGCTATTGGGTGACATTACGACACCATTTCAACAATTAGCAGAAGCAAAATTGTTAGAGGCAGAGGCCGCAAAGCTACAAGCCCAAGCCCAACTAACCCAAACCCGCGCTTTGGCATTTCTGGCTATTGCTGGCTTTATCGTTGTTAGCTCATTGCTTGTTGCTACCCTTGCAATAGTTTGGCGAATGATGGCAATGATCGAACGGATAGACCAAAAGCAAAAGGAAATCAGGCATATTGTGATTGCAACCCATCAGCCAACAGGCCACGACGCACGCGGCCTCTCAGCCCGACAAATAGACACCAGATCGGAGATCATGCCCCGACGTTCACACGCCAAAACTAATTGACGCGCTTTCCCTATTCTGCTTTCTGCCCCTTCATAATCCCCGTTCAAATTCAACTGAAAAGCTAGATTATCTAAATCTTCACTCGAAAAGTGACGATTTAGCATGTCTGCTAACATCTGCCTATTGTGCCGTGTTGGTTCGGTGATCTGTTTCATCTCCATTTCGAGCTTTTCCAAGCGTACCTTGAGAAGCTCCACCTCCTCTATTACGTCATTGATCACCTTGATAAACGCTATTCTTTCATGGGGTTGCATGGGTTCCCTTTGACAATTTAGCTACGACTAATTAAAATGTTAACCAGAGTTAACATTTTATCAGAGTGTCACCTTGACACAACAATCAACAATGCGGCGTTCAAACGCCGCACAGAGCTAGGAGGCTCTTTCAATGCCATCTCAAGTTTCATTTACAATCCGTGATCACACCGACGAGTATTCTTCTGTAGCCCTGAATATCCCCGATGTTGACGAAACAAACTGGGTAGCTACCAACGCCACGATTGCAACCGTTCAGGCCGCAATTGCGGCATTGACAACCGGAAACATTGCCAAGCGTCAATTAACGGCCGCAATCGTTCCCATTGACGACACGACCCCGGCCAACCCGTATGCCCAACGTGAGCTAGGCTTGCGGATGTTTTGCCAAGAAACGGCCGCCCCGTTCAAGAAATTCCATTTCACCGTTCCGTGCCCCGATCTCACAGTGATCAATGTGGGTGCGCGTGATGAGGTTGACGTTAACAGCGTGACCGTTGTCAATACGCTGGCTACTGCTCTGGAAGGGTTCGCGCTCTCCCCTGATGGCAATGATTTTGAGGTTTACCGCGCCAAGATCGTCGGCCGTGCCAATTAGGAATCAATGCTAGATGGTACAGGCTATTTAACGCCTGATTATGACGGCAACGCCGGCTTAGAATGTTCTAGGCTGTCGTTGCCGTCTTATTTATGGCGTTTTGTTTCTGGTGCGCTTGGGGAGCTAACCGAGTTATCTAATTGGGTTCAATTTGGAGATATGACACCAGAGCAAATGGTATATATCTTCACTGATGCTATTGATGATATGAGGGTGTGTGACATGATCGGTTCTATCCTTCCCTTTGCCCGCGCCACTTTGCCCGATACGTGCCTACCCTGTGATGGCACAACGTACCAAAGAACAGACTACCCCCTGTTATACGCCGCTCTCCCCGCCCACCTGATTTTGAATGCTGATGAATTTATCACCCCTGACTTGCAAGATCGTTTCTTGCTGGCTGATGGCACAAGAAATCAGGGTGATACAGGGGGAGCCGAAACGCACACGCTAACAGAAAGCGAAATGCCAACCCATACCCACGCCTACACAGCGGCCGGGCCATCGGTGACAACAATCGTAGTGCCTGATGAGCCGTCAGCCGTGCCCATCGCCGCCACGACCGCCCCGGCCGGGGGAAGTCAACCGCATAACAACATGCCGCCCTATTACACCGTGATTTTCGGCATAGTGGCGAAATGAAATGTCAACAGATGCAAAAGGCTATCTTATCCCTGCCGATGCCCAGCCGGCCGAAATGGGCTGTTTGCTCGTTTTCTATCCCCAAGACACCCAAAATTACTACTTACGTGCCCTTATTGGATCGCTATCCTATTTGGGCACATGGACGGCATGGGAACGCGATCCAGCGCATCGCGGCCAATTGGCCGCGTCCGCATGGAAAGATGCGAACGATTGCACCTTTGAATCCATGAACTGCTTAACCGAACTTGTAACCGTACTCCAAGAGATACGAGACGCAATAACAAACCAACAGGCCGTATGTGCGCCTGTTGTCAATGTGAGCGTAGATGATAGTGATTGTTGCGGAAGTGTCCCCGGAATGCCCGCAACTCCCCCAGATGAGACCGGAATAGACCCAGACCCAGACCCCACAGTATTTGACCCAAATTCCGGTGATCCTCCCCCTGATGGTTACGATACTTGGGGGGAATATCTTGACGCTAAATGCTTGGCCGCTAATTACATAGCTGATGAGATTATCAGAATCTCAAATTCTATTGCGCGTTTAGCCGGCATGTTGTCATCTATCAGCGTGACACATTTGCTCTCACAACTGGTTATGATAGTGCCGGGGGGATGGTTAGCCGCTCTTGGGGGATGGGTGATCAATAGTGCAATCATTCAGCTAATGCGCGTAGCCGAAGAAGGGTTGCCAGTATTTGACCAATTTGTAGACGAGCTAGAGGCCAACAAAAACGAGCTAGTTTGTACCCTGTACAATTGGCTATCTGCTGAAACGGCATTAACGGCCGTTACCGCCCTTATTGACGGAGCTATAAACAGCATTAACGCAACGGCCGCAACCAAAACGGCTATGAGGGCTTTTTTCGGACTTGTATTATCTAGCCGCTTCTTTAACTGGTATGTGCAGGGATTGAATTCTATTGTTCCAGAAGGGTATATGGGAACGGTAGATTGTGCGGCCTGTAGTAATTGCGGGTTGTTCCGTAACCTTGAGTACGGGACGGGCGACATTTACGGTCTAGGAACTAGGACGCTAACCGCCGAGCCATTCGGCGATAATTACCGGGTAGAATTTACCCTAGACGGCAATTATTGCGTTGAGATTAACTGGCAACCCGATCCTAGTTGGGGCACGTTTGCGGCGTATGTGTGCAATGATGGCGTGCTAGAGTCTACCGGATTTCCAGTTACACCCGGTGATAGGACTTGTTTGGGAAAATTCATTACCGTTCATAGTGAACCATTCACGATTGACGTGAACATCATAGAGAAAAACGATGATTGTCTATGCCAAAGTGAAAATATCACGGTTTTAGCGGGTAATTATGTTAGCTTTTCCAATGGCATTTATACATTCACTTCTGCCTTAAATAGCGGTGCTTTTGGCAACTATCAAAGCCTGAATTTACACTGGGAAACTCCGCAAGCATTCGAGATTGTCAGCCTAACAGGTTTTACCGCCACAAGTACAAGTTACGTGGCCGCTTATTGGTGCGCCGTTGCCCCCGCTAACTATTCAAACCGGATTGGACAATATCGTTACTTTGCAGATGTCCCAACAGCTAGACCATTCACCCCCTCACCCATGACAAACACCGCGAGATCGTTCTCTTTTGCCGGTGGGGCGCAAAGTCAATTTACGATGCAGATAAGATTCATAACTGTTTAACAAAATGGCCGTTGATATAGTCTCTAAACGTTAAGATTTTGACAGGTTAAGATTGTTTGTTAGAATCTATTTCAGTGCCTCGCCCCGTTCGTCTAGCGGCCTAGGACGTAGCCCTCTCAAAGATAACACCACCAAAGCCACCCCAAAAAGGGTGGCTTTTTTATTTACAAATCTTCAGGTGTTAACCCGGTATGCTTGGCGATACGTGCTAACATTCGCGGCCCAACCTCATCCCGATCATGGAAAGCAAAGACATAATCAGGCCACCCATGCCGGGCAAGGACAAGATGCGACCCCCGTTGCCGCTTGACTTGCCAGCCGATGCGGAGCAAGGCGGCTAACACCTTTTTAGCTTTGGTTGCCGGCCACTCACTCATGCGTAAGCAAAATTAAGGCTATAGCCAGATTGAACAGTTACGGCTTCTTCTACTTGGTCAGCAATGACCCGTAAGGCAAGCTGGATCGTTTTTTTTACCACCTCTTCCCGTGTTAGGCCGTAAGCCATTACGCCGGGAAGCTCCAGCACTTCAGCCAAGTAACGGCCGTCATCCTCTCTCTCTATTTCAATCGTGTATTCCATTCTCACCTCTCTTGTCATCTTGTTTCACCGGCCGGCCCATCTTGGGAACGTCTATATCTTCCAAGCGGAGATTATCCGGTACTAACCACATATTTGATACCTTGACCGCTCCGGGTACGCGGCCTTGCAGTATCCAACGTGAAAAAGTAGGCTGAGGAACGTCTAGCAATTCCGCCAACTTGGTTGCAGATACAAATTGCATATACAAAATGATTGACGTTACTCCAACTTATGTGTACAATAAATACACATAGTTGAGTAAAAATACTCAACTTTTTATAAACAGGGGAGCGCATGTAGTCATGTCGCCAAACTCGCCTACATGCGCCCCCAAACACAAGTAAATCTTGTGTACATTTTACCATAAAAGTACACAAGATAAGGAGATCGCCTTATGTCCCTTATCCTCCCCACAAACGGCCGTTTTCAAGAGCCGTTCCCCCCCTGTAGATTCTTATTCGAGGCAGACAACCGTGAGCGTTACCCTGTACGCCCAGAGCGTCGAGGGAAGCGCGTCTACTGGTACATGAGAAAGGTAGTAGACGGCCGTTTGCACAACATCTACGTAGCCCCAGAGGGCTTGCTTACCCGTGAATTGCTAGACAACGCCGCCAAACACATAGACGGCCAAACAGAGGTGACGCAATGACTTATTACTTAGGACAAGCCCACTATACATGCCCCTACTGCGGCAATGAATCAGCCATCAGACACTTTGTAGACGATCCCAAGCGATCCCTAATGTATTGTTCCTCAGAGAGAGGCGGGTGCGATCTGCAATATGTCATGAGTATCACGGTCGAAACTGTGGTAACGGCCGTTGCTATGCCCATTCCAGATCAAATCGAAAAATGGGAACAAGTTAAATTGGATCAAGAGGTGACGCAATGAGCCAACGATGCTGTGATTGCTTAGATGACCTGAAACAATCCGAGATCATCACCTGTACTTTCTGCCAACATCCATACTGCCAACAATGCACAACGCAGCTGTACGATGATTCTGAGCCTCTAGGAGAGTATATCTGCTTCAATTGTGCGGAAAAAATAAGCGATGGCGTTTTAGAGGTGAGCCAATGAACTTCACAAACGACTACCCCAAAAACTGGCCCGACATAGCACGGGAAATCAAGCGAAAGGCAAATTTTAAGTGTGAGAATTGCGGCCACAAGCACAGCCCCCCCACAGGCCACACGCTAACGGTTCACCATCTGGACGGTAACAAATCCAATTGTGATTACACAAACCTTGTCGCCCTTTGCCAACGTTGTCACCTTCACGTACAGGCCACGTACCTTGTCGGGCAACAATTCATGTTCAAGCCACAATGGGCAGAGGTCAGAGGGCTATGAGCAACATTGACCTGCGCCAAATTCGCACCGATGGGGGAACGCAACCCCGCGCCGGCCTAGACGAAACCACCGTCAGTGAATATGCCGACGCAATCCAACGCGGCGACACCTTTCCCCCCGTGACCATTTACTTTGACGGTAGCAATCATTGGCTGGCTGATGGGTTCCACCGCGTAGCCGCCCATAAGCAAGCCGGCAAGCAACGCATCGCCGCCGAAATACGGCAAGGGACGCTCAGAGACGCTGTTTTGCAAAGCGTAGGGGCAAACGCCACACACGGCCTGCGCCGCACAAATGATGACAAACGTCGGGCAGTACAACGGCTGTTAGATGACCCGGAGTGGTCGCAATGGAGCAACCGCGAGATAGCCAGAAAATGTAATGTGAGTGACGTTTTTGTGGGCAAAATACGGCCTCTCACTGCAAACGTTTGCAGTGAGGAACGCAAATTCACCACCAAACATGGCACAGAGGCCGTCATGAAAACCCCTGTAAACACAATGAAGGTGTTAGAGGCCGTGTGTGCTTTTCTCCGCAAACAGGCCAAAACAGACGATCCAGCGGCATTAGCCGCCCTTGCCCGTAACTATGTCGGCACAGAAAACTACATGATGCAGGAGATGATCTTACTTGCCGTTCATGAGCAATTCGGCTGGCAATCAGACGCTAAGAAAATCCCTTACAGCATGATCAAAGAGGAGATGGCTAACGCGGCCAGATTGTATCAGGAGCAAAACAACCAACAGATCAACAACCTGTTAGAGAAAAAAGAGATACCCCTAGACAAGCTAAAAGCCGCGCTGGAACTGTTAACGGCCGTTAGCCGCATGAATGAGAACCAACGCAATTGGTCAAAGGTGACGTGTGAAGAAACCCACGACATCTGCCACAAAGAATCACGCCCATTCTGGAAATTATTACAGGAGATACTCAAATGAGATTCAAGACCCAACTAGGCATACATCCCGCATGGCGTAATGCCGTACCCGTGCCCGTTTCCCTACTCAACAACTACGTGCAACTGGGCATGGATAACGCCAAACTCGCCTACGTGTTACAAATCATCTCCGCCTACTGGCAAGGGCAAGAGGCCAACCACGCGGAGATAAGCGGAGCAATAGACATATCAACCCGCATGTTACGCAATTACAACCAGTGGCTTGTAGACAATCGCTATGCCCACATTAACGGCCGTTACCTGCACGGTAACAGGCTAGAAAACGATTATGACCTTACCCCCCTACTAGACGCTTCTTTTGCCCTAGAGAAAGAAGAGGAGAAGCATCAAGAGAAGGTGGGGAACGCCTACAGGCTCATTGACAACCTTGTGAACGCCCTTGAAAACGGGCAAGAGGTCAACCACCTGTTACGGCAACTGGCTAACCAATGGCGTGAAAATACGCCCATGAATTATGAGCCTACCGGAAACCCATTTCCGGTTGAAAGCGGAAACCCATTTCCGGTTGAAAGCGGAAACCCACTTCCTATTGAAAGCGGAAACCCATTTCCGGTTTCAATAGGAAACCCACTTCCGGTTTCAAGCGGAAACCCACTTCCTAACGGTACTCGACTGAGCCAACCGGAAACCCATTTCCGGTTGAAAGAGGAAACCCATTTCCTATCTGTTGTTGTTGTTCCCCCCCAACAAT
>Ga0247723_1002395_pt1 | contig 10037 bp, 14 predicted proteins | sample MSEWelMarce5H_FC_FD_189079 | JGI IMG/M metagenome (GOLD analysis project Ga0247723, IMG submission 189079) | Subsurface sediment microbial communities from gas well in West Virginia, United States - MSEEL Well Study Marcellus 5H_FC | ecosystem: Environmental > Terrestrial > Deep subsurface >...
TAGCCATGCCAGGTCCTATCATTTTACCAGGTGATTCTAATATCCAAGTTAAATATGGACCAGAGATGGAAAATATTTACCCTTTTCTTAGCACACTAGCTGCTGAGAAAAGGGTTCTTTTTGTTACAACCAGCAATAGAGGAGAATACATCTCTAGTAAAGGGGAAAAGCCAAAGTCAACAAGACTAGCAGAACACTTCTCAGATTTACTAAAAGAGAAAGGTGTTGAAGTTGTAACTTTAGACGCAGCTAAACTTAAGATTCATAACTGTCTTGGGTGTGTTAGCGAATTGAAAGGAAATATGTGTGGCTCCCCGGAAGCTAAGCTTAAAGATGAGAAGAAGAACCCACACGGTCACTTAAAGTGTTGGGCTTCTTTAGATTATAAAGATGACGAACTTTGGAAGATAGCAAATGAGATCTACGAGTCAGATGTTATTATATTCTTTGCTTCTAATAGGTGGGGAAATCCAAATGCAATTTACCAAAAGCTAATTGAGAGATTGGACTGGATAGAAAGTTCATATACAACATACGGGGGTCCGAATACAATCAAGAACAAAAAAGCAGGAATGGTTCTGCTAGGCCAGAACTGGAGAGTTCAAGAATCCCTAGAGGTTCAACAACAAGTTTTAGAGTTCTTTGGATTTCAAACGCCAGAAGAACTATTCATGGGATGGCAGTTTACCAGAGACACTCTGGATGAAGAACAAAAGTCCTATCAGGAAGCCCCAAATGCTTTCGAACAATCTTGGGGAATGGAAATTCCAAACAAGGAAGAGACTATTAAGGAAGAGGGAGGACTAGTTAAAGAGTCTTCAGTTCAGAAGTTTAGAAGTGTGGAAGTCTCGAATTTTACAGACTACATATCTAAACTATCCTGGAAATAATGCCAATCAGAAGAGACACCCAGCATTTTTTTGTTGATGTGGACGGGGATTCCTCATCTAACAAAATAGTCGACATCTACATCACAGAATTAGGATTCGTGATGGTTGCAGTCTTCAACGAAGACAAAAAAGTAACAGTAAATTATATTTGTAAAAATATTCAGGACATCCTTCCTGAAAAAATAAAGCTCAGCAAATTCTCTTCTAGAGAGGAGGTAGTCCGCCAATCTTCTCAGCAGCAGCCTTCCATAGACGATAGATTCCCATCTTCTCTGTAGATGGTATTACCCCCTGAGCAACTTTCTTATCTAGATAATTGTGAACTACTTCTTTAAATGGAAGTTTTCTTGTTTTTGCTTCTGAATAAAGACCCTGTAGATTTGCAGGTATTTCATCTTTCAGTTTGTAATATCTGTAATAAAGATCTGGATTCTGAGTAATTTTTTTTCTTACTCCTTCATTTCTTCTCATTTTCTTTCCTTCCTTCTCTCCCCATCCTCTTTGAGTTAAATGCTCTATCTCGTGTCTAATTAGATTTCTCAAATCTACTGCAATTTCCGGATACACTCTAGGCTCTGTTCCTGGGGTCAAATATAGATATAAATAAATAATAGAATTTTGATCGTCCGTTTCTCCGTCTAATATAAAGTCCCCCTTATATTCTGGGGATTCATCTCTAACTATAGCAATAACAACTCTAACGTCTATTCCGGAAACTCCATCTACAAAATGATCTATTTCCAAATATTCCTCTTTGTCGATCATTTCCCCGAAGTCTGGAACATTGTCACCGGGACCATAAATTATTTTAATCTCATCGAAGTACTCCTCCCCAGTGTTGGTTTCTTTGATTTTTCTCATTACAGCAGAAGATATCTCCCCTGTTAATTTGTCATAGGAACCCTCAAAAATAAACTCGTCAAATCCTTTAATTAAACTCATCGAATCTTTTGATTCTAAATTTCTGAGACTCCATAGTAGAAGGTCCCATTGAATGAGTGTCTCCGGAAGCTTTATGAGGAAGTTCTTTCATCATAATCTCTCCGAATTCCACCCTTTTGCCTTTTTTATTTGAAACCGAATCGTCTTCATAGTACAATAAATCCTCATCAGATAAAGCAGCTAACATGGAATCCACCTTTTGATCGTCCCCAGGAAGGCCGGTAAGATCCATGAACATTTCTATTGCATAGTCAGGGTCTATCCACCCCATACCAGATTTAACTATATCTATAATATTATCCGTAGCAGATTTAGGGTCCATCGATTCATTTAAGAAAGAATCATATTCTTGAATGTGAGTTGTCATAATTACATAGATTTTTGAGCTTCTTCGAAGTCTTCTGAGCTTAATTTCCACCCTGCAATTTTTTCACCGATGTGTTTTTTAGCTTCTGCATATGTTGCATCTGGATTGTCTTTCAAATAATCCATCAGCTTCTGTCTGATCGCAGGATGAATTCCTTCAGACTCCATCACTTCTGTTGTTTCGTCTGTTTCGGATTCCTCATATCCGGATTTTCCGTCTGTTTCGGATTCCTCATATCCAATACTTTCGTTAGAAGATTCTAGATCTTTAGCAATCTTTTGCATGACAGTTAGAAGATTCTGTGTGTCTCTTCTGTATTTTGAGTTCCCCTTATTGATAAGGTTCTTAAAGTCTTCGACTAAATCATCTGCCAATTCTTCATCTATCTCGACTAGAGATTTTTGACCTTTTGTCCAGTCATCTTCTCCATATCCGATTTCCATCTCAGGAACATCGTTTGCTGCTGCTTCTATACCAAGATCGTCTATGTCCAGATATTCGTCCCTGTACTCGTCATAGACTTTGTAGTTTGAATCAAAATCCGGATCTTCCGAGTAAACATAGAATATGTATTTCTTACCCATTTTGTCCTCTAGGATTGCAAAATCATTATAATCTGTTGCAACTAGCTTTAAATTATGTTTAGTTGGGTCGATTCCTCTGTTATCTTCAGGTTCTGGTTCGTCAGAGTCATCATAACCAGGAGGCAAATTTCCCATCGAGCTAGTTGTAACCCCGAATAGATCTGCTTCATTGGTTCTGTTTATTGTGTAGTCTTCGAAAGATAAAATTCTTTTCATATTAATTTTTATTTAATTACTTTTGTAAGGTTAGAAGATAGGAGATCTTGTCAATTTTTCCCAATATCTCTTGAATGATGTTGTGGATTTCGGGGTCTTTGTCCTCGGGGAATAAAGGAGCACACTCGTTTCGGAAACAATCATCTGTATTTTTTAAAAATCTAGGTAGTCCATCTGGATTTTCTGGATTTTCGTAATTTGATAGTGTGAAATTAGCTTCTTCTGTGGTTAATTCAGGTCTACCATATTTTCCCATTACAGATTCAACTAGCTCATCTCCAATCTTCGTGAGTTGTTTAAACAATTCGTCAAGAGATTCATGTTCTGCTAGTGATTTTGTCTGCCAATGGAGAAGCTTAGTTTGGGCCATGTGCATCAAGACTTTACCTGCAACTTGATTTGCTTGCTTGCTTCCTCTTGAATTTCTACCTCCTTCTTTGGGTGAATCTGGGAGAAGAATTGGTTTTTCGTCCTTTGTAACCCTCGTCAATGGAATAATTTCTTTATTCATCGGAGAAACAATTGGTTCCGGGGTAGGAGGAACCTCCTGTTTATATTCTCTTTTTCCCCTTGGTTCAATTAATTCTCCAAAGGCATTTAAGCTAAGCACGTTATCTTGCGGCATTACTGTTAAATATTATTTTTGTTATATATCATAATGTAAAGGGAATTTTCAATTCTAAACCGTATATTATAATATCATGGAAATGTTAAACGAATGGAGAAGCTTAAGTGATCGGAAAATAATCAATCCGGTTTCACATTTATCCGACTGGATCGAAAAGAATCCAGACTGTAAAATTTACATTGGCTGCGACTCTAGCAACCTAGGGGATAAAACGACGTTTGCCACCGTGATAGTTCTACATAAAGAAAGTATGGGGGGTCACGTAATTTATAACAGAAAATCGGAGGACAGGATCAGATCTAGATTCGAGAGACTTTGGAAGGAAGTTGAATTGAGCGTTGCCGCAGCACATCTTTTGGAGAGCTGGGGGTTTGGCAAGCCAGACCACATTGATATTGATTTAAACCCGGATCCAAAGTATCAATCAAATACTTTGCTATCTTCTGCGGTTGGAATGGTCGAGTCTATGGGGATTCAAGCTAGATGGAAATCTAAGTCCCCTTGGGCAATCTCTATTGCAGATTCTATCTGTCGATAATATATAGTCTAAATTTTATTGGCCAACATGGAAGCAAATGAAAGCGACTCGCCGTCGAGTCAAAATCAGGAAATTTCTAGCACTACTCAAAAGATAGTCAATGAGATAAAAGTACTAGAAAAAGAGTTAGAGGGAATACAAAATTCCTGCCTTCATCAAAGATATTCGTTCAAAAACTGTCCTAACGGGTTAGACAATGCATTTTCACTAAGAAAAGTGTGTGATGACTGTCAACTCGAGATAGGATATCCAAGCCAGGAAGAAATTAATAAGTGGGTTACCTCTTAAAAGACGAATACTTCTGTGGGTTTTGATGTATAATATAACAATAATTATGAAGAAAGAGAACCCAATAGAAATTTTCCCAAAGATCATAAATTCTTCGATGGGAATGGATGACGATGACGATGACAGAGAAGATACCCCTATTTATAGGTCAAACTCAGGTTCTTCGAGCACTCCTGTGCTGGACTCATTTAGCAGAGATTTAACTACTCTAGCATCGGAGGGTAAACTGGATCCGATAGTGGGAAGGGATTCTGAAATAGAAAGGGTTTCCCAGATTTTAGCAAGAAGAAAAAAGAACAACCCTGTTTTGATTGGGGATCCAGGTGTTGGTAAATCTGCTATTGCAGAAGGATTAGCACTTAGGATCGTTCAAAGAAAAGTGTCTAGAAATCTACTAAATAAAAGAGTAGTTAGTTTAGATATGGGATCTATTGTGGCAGGAACTAAGTACAGAGGTCAGTTTGAAGAAAGGATGAAAGCAATCATCGAGGAGCTAAAAAAGAATCCGGATGTAATTGTATTTATCGACGAGCTTCATACCTTGGTCGGAGCAGGCGGATCTTCTGGATCTCTCGATGCCTCTAATATGGTTAAGCCTGCTCTTGCTAGAGGAGAATTTCAGTGCATTGGAGCAACGACTCTAAATGAATACAGACAATACATAGAAAAAGACGGAGCCCTAGAAAGAAGATTTCAAAAGGTTCTAATTGAACCACCAACTTCAGAAGAAACTATTATAATACTGAACAACATTAAGTCAAAATATGAAGAGCATCACAACGTAGAATACACCGAGGATGCCATCATAAATTGCGTTAAATTAACAGAAAGGTATATTACAGATAGAAATTTCCCGGACAAGGCTTTAGATGCCCTAGACGAAGCAGGCAGTAGATCTCAGTTAACCCAGGTTAAAGTTCCGGAGTCACTCGTCTCTCTTGAAAAAAATCTAGAGAAAACAACAGCAGATAAAAAAGACTGTGTTGCTCGCCAAGATTACGAAGGGGCTGCCAAATATAGAGACCTCGAAAGAAAGATTAAAGTTTCTATTGAAATGGAAACCGAAGCTTGGGAGAAGAAGATCAAAGAGAAAAGAAAGATAGTTGATGGAGAGAAAGTTGCAGAGGTTGTTTCGATGATGACTGGTATTCCTTTACAAAAGATAAGTCAGAACGAAAACGAGAAACTTGCTTCAATGTCAGAAACTCTAAAGTCTAGAGTTATTGGACAAAATGAAGCAGTTGAAAAAATTTCAAAAGCAATTCTCAGAAATAGAATAGGGCTTAAAGATCCCAATAGACCAATTGGATCTTTTATCTTTTTGGGACCAACCGGTGTTGGTAAAACTCAATTAGCAAAAGAACTTGCTAAATTGGTATTTGGAGATTCCGATGCAATGATTAGGGTCGACATGTCAGAATACATGGAAAAATTCAACTCGACCAAATTAATTGGAGCTCCTCCTGGCTATGTTGGACACGAAGAAGGCGGACAACTAACCGAGAAAGTTAGAAGAAAACCTTACTCGGTAGTTCTATTTGATGAGATTGAAAAGGCACACCCTGATATCTTTAATACCCTACTACAAATCCTTGACGAAGGGATGATAACAGATGGTTTAGGAAGAAAAATTAACTTCAAGAATTGTCTTATCATCTTGACCTCAAATGTTGGTCAGAGAAAAGCAGCAGAATTTGGGGGCGGGGTTGGTTTTGGATCACAAAGAGAAGACATCAGAGACAAAGAAACTAAGAATACAATTCGAAAGGAACTTGAAAAAATGTTCCCACCCGAATTCATAAATCGACTGGACGAAATAATCTATTTTAATTCTCTAACGCAGGAAGACCTAATTAAAATCATCGATGTAGAGATTAAGAAAATGACTCCTAGATTTGAAGAAATAGGATACAAGCTAACTATTTCTAAAGATCTAAAGGAAAAGATTGCAGAGAAGGGATATGATCCTAAATTTGGGGCTAGACCACTTCGTAGGCTCCTTCAAAAATATGTTGAAGACACAATTGCAGAACTTGTTGTCACAAAGAAAGTCGAGGTTGGTTCTAAAATTACCTTATCTTTTGATGCAAAAAAAGATGCAGAATCAGAACCACCAGTTAAAGTAAAGATCATAAATCCAAAACCAGAAGAATAAATTAGATATATAAAGCCATGATTATAATTGACCTCAAGAAAGAAAAATCTCTAGACTCCGCTCTCAAGAAATTGAAGTATAAATTCACCAAGAATAAAACAAGGGAGCAGCTATTCGAAAAACAAGAATTTACCAAAAAATCTGTTCTTAGAAGAGAAGAGATTAGAAAAGCACAATACAAACAAAAAATTAGATCCTCCGAGGAATAAAAATCATCAGATAATTGGATATATATAAAAAAATTTAATTATTAATGAAAAGGGTTCTTAGATTTGAAGACTTCATATTTGAAGCAGCCCCCCAACCTACGATGGGGAATTCTCCATTCACAAACCCAAAGGCTTCTCTCCTTTTTGATGGTCTTAAACTCCACTGGATGGTAGACGAAAAAAAAGTTAAAAGTTGGGATGCTATCAGTGGTTTAACAATTTTTAATTCTAATCCCTCAGAATGGCCAACATTAATCAAGAGGTATACTGAGACACCTGAAGAATTTGCAAAGTCTAAAAATGCAGGTCCTTTGCCCCCGGGAAATTATACTATAGGAATGCTAGAAGTGAGAAAGGGAGATCACAAAGAAGTCTCTGCTCTTTCTGCTTTATGGGATAAAACAACAGGTAAATTTGGTAATGTTTCAACTAAGGAGAAAGATTTCCAGGCTAACACCGACTTTAGCCGCATTGGTTGGGGAAATTTTAGAGCTCCAATTTATCCTAACAAAGGGACAGTTACTTACGGAAGGGGAGGTTTTTATATTCACGGAGGAACCTTGCCTGGTTCCCATGGGTGTATAGATTTAATGGACGAGATGGAAGATTTTTCAAAAAATTACGGGACGTGGTTAGCTGCTACTAAAAAAGGAGGAATTCCTTTAAAGTGTAACTACGAAGGATATTTGATTAAAAGAATTCCAACAACTCCGATTCCAGGTATTCCCGGTACAGAAATACTAAACACCTTAATTAAGGATCTGTGGACAGCAAACCAAAATACAAAACTTCCCGGTGACAAGGATACGATTAAGGACCCTTTAGCAAATGATCCTTATGCAAATATGGCTTAATCCTATCATATGAAAAACATTTCAGGGTATTCTGAATTTTTTGAGGTCATTAGCGAGTCTAAAAAACCCATAGATACTTCGGGAATCAGAAAAAATCTGATGCACGAATTGCTAGACATCCCAGAGGATAAAAAAATCTCTGACGTTTACAAGAGTGGTAAAAAATTAGCAGAGGATTTAGTAAATGCTCTGGAATCTAAGAATGTAGTTCCAAAAAAAGACATCCAAGCTAAAGCTGCTCAGATGTTAGTTTTTGCAGGTAACTGGCCAAAGACAGACTCCAAGAATTCTATTTTTGATGTTGCTGCTAGACACGTCAAGACTCTTTTCTAAAAAATTTTACATTTTTTTGATAGGTGAATAGATAATTTATATTCATTTATGTCAAAAAAGAAATCGGATGTAGAAAATCTCTCAAAGAGAGAGTTAGAAATATTAGAAGAAAATGTCCTTCTAAAAAGTAAACTTGGGTTTGCATTAGGGGTTTTAGAAGCTGTTCAGATATTAACTAAACCGGTAAGCCCTGAAATACTAGAAAAAAATCTAGATCACTTACGAATAACTATACCAAGATCTATAGAAGATCTAAAAAGTGGCCTAGTCTACTTTAATTAGTTTTATAGTTGCTCCTTTGTATCCTTCAATTTCTTTAGCAAGTCTAAGATTGTCTTCGCTATCGTCGAAGAATGTAAGGTGTTTGAATCCAAGATCTATCAAGTCCCTAATTGCTTCCTGCTTTCTCTCAGCAACAGTTCCCTTGTATTCATACTGAGGATCGTTAATTGCTATTACAAGTTGAGGATGAATATCAATTCCGTGATCTAAAAAGAAATTTCTAACTAAGTCAGAGGAGCTTCTAGCCGTAACGATAGAAACTGGTATACCTCTTTTATAGTAATTTTTTAATTTACCGAAAATCTCATGAATGAATTTTCCCTGTCTTAAAATCTCCGGACTCAAAAAGTCTTCAAAGTTTAGAACGTGTCTTTTAGATTTCGATTCGAATGTGTTAAATTCTTGCGGGGTCATTTCTTTAATAATCTTCCCCGTTTTTCTGTCTACTATTTTAATCTTTGCATCGGTAGTGACCAATGTGTCATCTAGATCAAAAATGACTAGTCTATTTCCTGTATCTACTCCTTTAATTGATAGCACTTCTTTTGGACTTCTTTTAAAGTCCTATATATCTTAAATTTTCACTTTAATGAGCTTTACTCTATTGTTAATCTTTTCCTCCGACAGAATTTCATAATCCAATGTAGTTAATCCGTCTTTGTCTATCTTTTGGTTTATGTGTTCTAAGCTAGGACCTCCTTTAAACTCAAAGAATTTCCTTAGGTTTTCGCTATATAAATCTTGAGTTATTTTTCTATCGTGGGATAGTGATTGATATCTACCGTTTTTCCTTGTTACTCTTATTTCCCTCGTAACACACCTAAACATCACATCATCGTCTTCTGCACCCCACCCCCAATAGTCATTAGAATACCCGTTAGCCTTAATAAAAGAATGCTTGTCGAAAAGAGTAACTCCCCCGAAGTATCCCTGATATGGGAGTTTAAATCCAAACTGCTCAGCCTCCGCTGCTAGATGGGTTGGAACATCAGTATATGAATAGTCAGAGAGAATTGGTAGCATGTCAACATCATGGAAGCAGTAGTAGCTAGCACTGTAAGATTCTACAGCACCAATGTTCAAAAGCTTTCCTCGATTAAAAGGTTTCCCCTCCTCTTGTTCAACTATTAAAATTTCATAATCTATTCCGTCCAAGAATTCACTTTTCTCCATAAATGGAATGAATTTTTTCAAATGTTCTTTTCGATCTCTGTATGGAACTATGATTGCTAATTTTTCTGACATCTTATGTTTTTTAGTCTGTCTTTAGATAAAAGTTTCCGAAACACTGTTTGAAAATAATCTATAATAGATGAATTAAATTTATGATATCTTTTAGATCTATTGGATATATGGGGAGACTCGGGAACCAGATGTTTCAGTTTGCTTCCGCTGTAGGAATTTCCAAAAAAATTGGGTTCGATGTTTTCTTCCCAATAGAAAATTGTTCAAGCTTTTTGTCAAATGGTCCAATAGATCCAAAAACGGGTGTAAATATGAGGGTTAAATGCGATCTTCTTGACTGTTTTAATATTCCATTGGATTTTTTTAAAGGGATTCAAGACATAAGGGTATTTCGTGGAATCCAAGAAAAAGAGTTTACTTTTGATCCTGATATGTATAGAATAGAAGATGGTACCGATCTTATAGGGTATTTCCAGACGGAGAAATATTTTAAAGAAGTCAGAAATTTAATTTTAGAATATTTTAATTTTAAAAAGGGGATACAAGACTCTGCTATCAACTACTGG
>Ga0247723_1002396_pt1 | contig 10030 bp, 23 predicted proteins | sample MSEWelMarce5H_FC_FD_189079 | JGI IMG/M metagenome (GOLD analysis project Ga0247723, IMG submission 189079) | Subsurface sediment microbial communities from gas well in West Virginia, United States - MSEEL Well Study Marcellus 5H_FC | ecosystem: Environmental > Terrestrial > Deep subsurface >...
CGTAACGGTAGTGACGCAAGCACTGCAATCCTTCGTGGCAATTGTCACGGTCAAACCAGCAGTTTCTGAAGATGGTTCTGGCAGCGTTGATACTGTCCAAGATAGGGGTTTTGCCAATGATTTTGGTCTTATAGCCAGCAGCCCTAACAATTTCTTCAATGCTGCGACCATTGCCAGCCAAAGTCTTGTTCTCAGCGTCATGCGGTAGCCAAAGCGTGTCATAGATATACCCAAAGGTTTGCATTTTTGCTAAATAGTCGCTCATTGTGGTTTGGTTGCCTTCAATGTAGCGAATGATGCGTGTTTCCATGCCAACAAACTGCAAGAACCAAATGGCTGTGGCATCAGACCAACCCAAATCAAAGATGGCGTGGACAGGCTTTGTAGGGTCGTAGTTGACCTTTGTGATGCGACCATCCAACTCAGCTACTTGCATTTCTTTGGCAAACACAGCGCCATCAACTGTTTGGCGGCATAAACCTTCCCAAACCACGTTATAGGCTTGCGGGTCGCGGCTTTTAAGCGCGTCTTTTTCATCGCGTAGCGTATCAGGAAACCAAGGGTTATCAGACCAGTTAATCTTTTGAACGATTGAGTTTTCAGGCGGGTGAAGCACGAACCGCTGATACGTTTCATCGGATTCAAGCTCTGGGTTGAATGAAATCCAGATTTCGGATTGTTCCTTACGAATAGTAGGAATCAGCACGTTCCATGAACCACGGCTTACTGTCTGCGCCTCCTCAACCCAACAAATTTCCACGCCCTCATAGGACTTGACGTTTGCCACGTTGTTTTTAAGGCCAACAAAACTGAACTCTGAGCCATTCTTGGCGCGAATAGTGTTTTGTGTTATCTCATAAAACCCAAGCAATCCCAAAGCTTGAATCTGATCGCACAATAACTTGTGAACCGAATCCTTCATTGAAGTCATAAACTCACGCGCACAAAGCACACGGGTTGGCGATTTGGCGGCAAGGATAAGCAACGCCCTGGCAATACCCCAAGACTTTGCACCGCCTCGACCACCGTAAAGAACCTTGTAACGCTTCTTCTCAAACAAGCATTGCAGCTTGATTGGGAACTCGGCCTTGGCTAACGCTTGGGCGACTGCATCACTCATTTGGCTTTACAAACACCACTTGGATGCCGTTTAGCGCCTCACCGTCAGCGCCAGTTACTTCCTGCTTCACAGTCTCGGACCAACGCATTTGGCTCTTTGTCCACCAAATCAGGCTGGTTGTGTCGCCTGCCACCGCCTTTGAAAATAACGTCTTGGCAATTTGCCCGTTGGCTTTAGCCTTGCCCGTATCAAGCTCGGTGCGGTAATACTTACGCAGCGTCTTGTCATCAATCCCCACCAGAATGGCGATTTGTTCGTGCGGCAGGCCCAATCCGCTGGTGCTTTCGACCAGCTTGCGCTTTTCATCGGTTGGCTCGTGAGCCTCTTGTGGAATTACTGGCATCTTTTTTAAAGGGGAACTCGTGTTAATTTAAACCGTTTCGGTTACTTCTGTCAACAACTCAGCTTTTTTGCCTGTGAAGTTTTCCCAACGTTTAACAATTACATCGCAATACTTTGGGTCAAGCTCCATTAGGAAAGCGCTACGGCCTGTTTGCTCTGCGCCAATCAAAGTGCTACCGCTGCCACCAAACAAGTCAAGCACATTTAGCAGCTTTACATGGTTGCCAAATGCCCTTACCGACAAAGCAACTGGCTTTTGTGTTGGGTGAACGTAATTTGTGTCCTTTTTAACGTTCCACAAATCGCTTTCGTTTTTGATTTCTTGGTCTATCTTGCCGTTGAACAAGCAAAACTCGTGCTGGTAGCGATAGCCGTTACCCATGCCAAAGACGTTTTTAGCCCAAACAATACAAGACTTGTAGTCAAGTTTGTCTTGCAATACGCCGTAAAAGTTCCAATTGCACCAAATGTAATAAACCTTGGGGTCTACGGCACGAATGGTATTGCAAACTTCTGTAATGAAGTCGCCAAACTCAGCTTCAGGCAAATTGTCGTTTTTAATAACATCATGTTTGCCAGAGCGACCGTTAAAGGCAACGTTGTAAGGCGGGTCGGTAAATACCATGTCCACCTTGTTTCCATCCATTAACTTGTCCACAGCTTCAAGACTTGTGGAATCACCGCACATTAAGCGATGGCGACCAAGCTGGTAAATGTCACCAACTTTGGTAATTGGCTCTTCAGGCAAGCCAGGCGCTGCATCCTCGTCTGTTAGCCCTTCTTCAATCATTAAAGGCGCAAGGTCTGCAATTTCGTCTAATGTAAAACCTGTCAAACTTAAGTCAAAGCCAAGCTCTGCCAACTGGTCAAACTCCAGCTTCAGCATTTCATTGTCCCACCCTGCGTTAAGCGCTAGGCGGTTGTCGGCAATGATGTAAGCCTTCTTTTGCGCTTCGGTCAGGTCTTTGAGTTCAATGGTTGGGACTTCCTTGTGGCCTAGCTTACGCGCAGCCATTAGCCTGCCGTGGCCAGCAATGATGCCGTTGTCACCATCCACCAATATTGGGTTAGTCCAGCCAAATTCCTTAATACTTGCCGCAATCTGTGCCACTTGTTCATCAGAATGGGTGCGGCTGTTTTTTACATAAGGGATTAGTTCTGTGACCAGCTTGGTTGTGATTTTCATATTATTCAGCTTTTGGCTCTTGCTTTTCCAACTCGGCTAATTGCCATTGGCATTGCTGCAAAGCGCCGTTAATCATGTGAATCTGAGTTTCTAGCTTCTTGCCTTCTTCCATCAGTTCATCCATGCGCTTTTGGATTTGTTCTTTCATGCGGTTTCTCCAAAATAAGAAAGTAAGTCAATGTCTCGGTTTAAATCTCTAAACCGTTCTTCAAAGGAATACACGATTCCCTTATACAAGCTGGCATAGTAGCGGTTGCCGTTCTTTTTGTAGAACTCCAACTGCCGCTTGGCTATGCTGTAAGCCAGCGCCAAGGTGTAAATGTTTTCTTTGACTATCATTCTTCAACAAAACAAATGTCTTGCCAGCTCATTTTCAGGCATTGGTCATCGCCCAACTTCAGCGGTTCAAACTTCAGATATTCGTCTTTGGCTGTGTTGGCTACCGTACCAAAGTGGACTTTATCGCCCATCTTCAGACCTTGGCGTTGTGCTTCGTCACCCAAAGCGACCACATGGCCTGTTGTTGGGTAGCCTTCCACCTTGCTCAAGTCCAGCACTTCAGATTTAAAGCGCTGTTCAGGCTTGACAATGATTTTGTCGCGCAATGGCTTGATGTTCATGCCACCACCTTTTTGGTGTACTTGCGTTTGGGCTTGTCTTCTGTCATTTCACGCACAGGCAATGCCAACATATCAGGCACAGGCTCTGAGTAAGGCACAGGCGTGAATTCACCGCACCATTCATTTGGTGAACGGGTCTGAAACAGCGGAAAGCGCCGACAAGTTCCAATGGCTTGCCCACTATCACAAAAGTGGTCACAAGCCTTACAATTCTTAACAGACATGGCGAATCTCCTTATTTGCCTTGTTTAGAAGCCCTTGTAGTTCCTTCTCAACTACTGGGGCTTCGCTTTTAGCACTTGTAGCAGGCTTTTTCTTTGACGTAGCTGACACCAGCAGTCTTGCCAGTGTTGAACAGCTTGTCACCACCAACTTTGTCTTCTTTACCCATGCCAACGCCACCTTTGACGGAACCAGCGCGTTCGCCAGTACGGTCAGAAGAAGTTGCGCCCATTGGTGCTTTAGCGCCAGTAGTGCTAGGGATGCCTTTGTTTGAATCCATCTTACCCATGATTTTTCCTTTAGGAAGTTGTTTGGTGACTTTATGCCGTTGGTGGCACAATGTCAATGCAATTTTAACAGGAAATCCTATGCCTACCAATTTTAAAGTCTCTGGCGACATGAAATCTAAAAAGACCCCAACAGGTCACTATGAACCCGTCAAAGAGCATCGCAACGAAATGAAGCGCATTGCAGCTTTGGAAAAAGAACTCAAGCGCCACGAGAAAATGCCAGCTTCTAAAGCTCACGGTTAAGCTCATCAGGCCATTTGCCTTGGCCTTTTAGTTGTGCAACTGTCTTTTGATAGGCCATTTGCCACAACATTCGGCGCTGTTCTTTGTTAAGCCTTGCGCCTTGATCTAGTTCTGTGTGGCATTTTTGACACAAAGCGGCTGTGAATTCGTCACTTGCCTTGATTCCTCTGCCTTTTCCGTGTTCAGCCCAATTACTGTGGGCGGCTTGGGTTTGGTCTTCTACATAGCAGTTTTGACAAGGCAAGCTGGCTACGTTCTGAAGATGCTTCTTGCTTCTGAAGTAGTTAAATTTGGGAATCATCATGCTTAACCTCTTGCTCGGATTCTTTCAATCATTCGCATTGCCATTTTGTATTCAACCGTATCTCTGCCTGACCTTGGTATGTGCATTTGAATGTCCACAATACACGCCTCACGCTCTTTAGCTGCTACCAGTTTGGCAAAGTCTTGAAGGTCGTCAATATTTGCAATGTACCTGTTGGTGTCATTTTCATAGGCCATATCAGCCTGTTTAGCCATCTCAATGATTTCATCTTGTGTCATATCGTTTCCTTGAGTTCAATTCCGTTGTCAGCACACCAAGCTAAAAGAAATTCCACAAACTCACTTGCCTGTTCTTTGGTGAACTTGCGGGTTTGTTGCCCAAGTTGCACCACGCCTGTCATGTCAAGGCTTGGCACAATCTTTCCAGCGTCAATTTGCTTGTCTTTGCAGAATTGCCACACAAGCAGACGTTTCCAGCTTTCAGCATCCCATTTAGACCCCAAATGGCTTGATTGCTTGGCAATGTCACCAATAATGGCATGATACTTTTCTTCTTGCTCACGGCTTTTGCTTGCGTCTTTGACTTCTAGCGTCAGCTTACGCCCTGCCGCCAATGCAGCTTTGACCTTGGGCCACAGGTTTTGCATTAGGGCAGACGCTTGCTGCTGGTCAATTAGGTCGTATCTCATTTAAGCCTGTCGGCAACCAAGGTTGCATAACCAGCAATGTCGTGCCAATGGTCGTGATGGTTTGGGTTGCCGTTTAGCACACGGGCAATCTTGTGGCAAATCATTTCCAAAGCCTCAATCTGGTCTGCATCAAGTTCTTGGAAATCATGTTCCCAAAGCACAGCTTTTAGTTTTTGGCTAATTGCTGCGTGTGTTGCAAAGTCGCCATGTGTCTTTTGGCGTTGTTTCAATGTTTTCTCAATGCTCATTTTATTGCCCCTATAAATTTCAATGCTTGCTCTGGATTCTCTACAACGCCCAAGAAGGCGCTTTTCCATTCACTGTGCCACTTCACTTGATCTTCAGTTAATTTGCGCTGTGATGGCGGTTTCTGCCCATCCTTGACCTCAATAAGATAGAACGTGCCTTGGTATTGACAAAGCAAGTCAGGTACACCTTTGCCAACAGCAGCCAAAGATTCAACTTTAGCGCCAGCCGCACGAAGCGCCGATGTAACTTGTGTTTGATTTGCGTCAACCTTTGCCGCCCGTCTCATTTAACTTCCAATGGCAAAGTCACAACAGGCAAGGAAATCAGACTTTCTTTTGCCCATTCAACGCCTAAGTCGTAGGCGTTTGACATAGCCGTGATTGTGTTTTCATCGCAGCCTACGCCACGAAGCATTGCGATCATGTCATCTTTGCTCATGTGTTCTTCTCCTTGAGTTTGGCTTCAACAGCCTGAGCAAATTCAAGCCATCGTGGATAGCCTCGTGCAGCAATCTCTACGCACTCATCGTTTGTCAGCCCAACCCATATGCGTTGTTGTGGTGTGGTGTAGAGAGGCTTTGCATCCTTGTCTTTCCAAAATGCAAGTTGCTTGCTGTCGGTCAGCTCATATTTTTCGCACCAGTTATCTCCGTCGAAATACGGGTCGCCTTTGTAAATCCACGCCACAGGCTCACCCTGCTCTTGCTTGGCTAGTGCTTCTTCTAGGGCTTTGATGGCTTCTTGCGCTCGATATGAACCACCCAATCGCCAGACAGCAACATCACCGCCTTCACCAGTAAATTTGTCTGGCAACCCAAACAAACACTTCAACGCATTAAGTGCTAACTCTAAAGTTTCTTGATTTGTCATAACTTGATGCACTCCATGCCTTCCCATTTGCACACGGGATTTTCTTTGCACATGATGACAAACCCTTCAATTTCTTCATCGCCGCCAACGCTTTGGATTTCGTAACCATAGTCGCCAATTTGAATAACAACAGGAGCATTTGGATTAATCATGTCGTCAATGTTTCTGTCTTTTTGTGTGAGCCATACGTTTTCCGTATCAATCATGGCTTGCATAACGTCAATCATTGTTTGAGATTTGATTTTCATAAAGGGCTTTCTGGCAGTTGTGCGCGTTGCGCTTGTTGATACGCTTTAATTTGCTTGGCAGTCCAAGGAACTGCGCCTGTTGCTGGTGGGAAAGGCCAGTTAGTCAATGTCATAGCAGTCATCCACTTCTTTTTCAACAGGTTCAATGCCATATCCTTTGCATTTAGAGCAAGTTGCACCGTCATACATTCCTTCTCCTGACCCACTGCACCATGAGCAAATTTCGTCTTCGTCTTCTTCTATTTCATCTTCCATCACGCACTCAATGCAAGAGCAATATGATGTTCCGCAGTTTTGTGGCTTGTTCATGGCTTTACCTCTGCGTCAACAATGCGAATCAGGGCGGCAATCATGTCCTTGGCCTGTTCTTTGTTTAAGCTGACATGACACCTTGCAGCCTCTGTTACCAAGCCAATCCAAATGTGACCATCGTACAAGTCCACATTGACATGACGGCGCTTGTGTATCGTTTCAATTTTTGTATCGAGTTCCATTTCATAGCCTTTCATTTACGTTCATTTACTCGTTGCCTTACCGCTTCAACCAACCCAACCCACAACCCTGACGGGTCATCTTCCAAGTCTTGCGCCCGTTTCTTGGCGTAAGGAATCCAGCCCTTCTGTAAAGCCATCTTTGTCAGATGCTCCACTTGTTGCTCGAATACTTGGTTGAAATCCATCTAGGTCGCCTGTCAGTTCAAGTGCTTTGTTGATTGTGTCTAGATTATAAGACAGATTATCCTTGATTCCGTCAAGAATTTGATTTGCTTGAAAATAATTCATTGACTTAGGATTTTCCAAGCTGTTGCGGCGCATAGTGGGACTTGTCCGTTTCCAATTGCTTTAAGCTGGTCCACCCTAGAGGCCACCCCATCAGCCACTCTACCCACGTTGGGTTCAACTTGCCACCATTCCCCGCCCCCATTGACCTGGCTTCCTCTATTGTTGTATTGGCTTTTAGTTGCGCCCATGCCCCTGAGCCACCGCACATACCCTTGGTTCTCGGTGTAGGCCAATTCACTTGCGCTGTTAATGTTGGCGTATTGCGCCTGTGTTCGCTTGGCGCATTGGTTTCCTTCGCCATGTGCGCTGTCGGTGTAGGCCAATTCTGCATATTGCTCACTTGGTCGCGCAAATTTGCTGGCTTGCTCCTTCCAGGCCTTGCAAATGTCGCTTCTTTCAACAGGGCTTGTTGCGACTTTGGTGGCAGCTTGTCCATTGTTGTTGGTGTTGCCCACTTTTCCGACAATCCATATTCTGTCCCTCTGATGGTTTGCTCCAACGTCCGCTGCTCCCAGCACTCCCCATCTCGCATCAAACCCCATTGCGGCCAAGTCTCCGAGAACTCGTCCAAGTCCCCTAGAAGTGAGCATTGGTGAGTTTTCCACAAACACGAATCTAGGTTGTACTTCGTGAATGATGCGCGCCATTTCTCCCCACATTCCGCTTCGCTCTCCGTCAATTCCTGCGCCTTTGCCTGCGGCGCTAATGTCTTGGCATGGAAATCCGCCAGATACAACGTCAACAATTCCTGCCCACGGTCTTCCGTCAAAAGTTTGTACGTCATCCCAAATCGGGAAAGGCGGAAGAAGTCCGTCATTTTGTCGGGCGCACAATACGCTTGCTGGATAGGGTTCCCATTCAACGGCGCAGACTGTTCGCCATCCAAGAAGTTTTCCCCCAAGTATTCCGCCACCAGCGCCTGCGAATAAAGCCAACTCATTCATACCACCTGCTTTCGTAATTCTGCCAATTTAGCCAATGTTTCCAAAGATGGTGGCACAGCCTTCTTTCGGTCTTCCTCAATCTTGCGCAACGCAGCATCTTGGTTTGGCGGTGGTGGTGTAGTGATGCCAGCTACATCCCACTTGTTTTGCATTTGTGGTTTTACAGCAACCCAATCAGCTTTAAACGATTGCCAGTTACGCACGATTGTTTCTTTCAATGCGTCTTCCAGCGACCAACCAGCTTTGCTTGCTTCTTTGGCAATGCCTTCAATCACCAACTGCGTGACCTTGGCTTTCTTAGCTTTTCGGTGGGCAATGAATTCATCCCAAACAGATTGTGAAACGCCTTCAGGCGTAGCAACGACAGTTGCTTTCTTCTTTGTTTCTTGTTTTATGTTTATTGTTTCTTGTTTTATGTTTGGTTGAACGTCTGTTGAACGGGCGTTAGACCTACGTTCAGCGGATGCTTTACCAGCGCGTGACGCTTGTTCAATCTTTGAATGATAGTGAGCAATTTCCTTGTCTGCTCTGCCATTTACATAGCCTTCTTCAGTCTTTTCAAAGAATTCGTTAAGCACATCACGAACAATTGCAGCCTCATTCCTCATGCCAATTTGCTTGGCAACGAACGTTGCATCCCCGTTCAACGGGCGTTCATGAAGGTAATACAAGTCAAGAATCCTGCGATAAGCCAAGTCCTCAAGCAAGTCAAGGTGGCGCGTGTGACTAGCGTAGTCACCAATGTTGAATTGATAGTAATGCACAAAGCATCTCCGCAAATCTCCCAGAAAAGAAACGCAGGCAGGCGGGGAGTTCGCTTTTCGGTACGCTCATGACTTCGTACCTAGCCCTGTTTCAAAACATTATATCAGTTGAACCACAAGTAAAACCCGTGAAGGATGCCGATTGGAAAAAAGATAGCGCCAGCTACCAAGAAGCCCCAGAAGCCCTGTGCAAAGCAAGTGAAGATGTGGGTAAGCCAAGCAAGCGTGACTGTGATGCCAATAAACCAGCCCATCATGCTTCCTTCACAAAAATACCGTCAGCGTTCAGATAGCCCTTGCGGTCTTTGATTTCTTGGTAAGCGCCTTCAAAGCACGTTACCAAATCCAAGTCTGCAATGGCACAGCCCATGATTAGCGTCACCAGAATGTCGCCATAGGCATCAGCCATAGCAGCGCGGTCATTTTGATTGATTGCCTCAAACAACTCATTAAGCTCCTCTTGCGTTTTCATTGCCTGAGCAAATGGACTGCTGTTTTGCACAATGCCACGGGCTTCACCCCATTGCACAACCTTCATTTCAATTTCTGAAAAGCTCATTTTTGTTCCTTGAACCACTTGGGTTTTAAAAGTTTTAGTTGCCAGATTCTTGCTTTCGGCACTTCTTTCCATGCCGCAACCGCTGGCTGGCTGATACCAAGCAGTTTGGCAAGCTCAGTCTGTGAGCCTGCAAGTTTGATAAGCTGTTCTTTGTTCATGCGTGAAATGTACCATAAGCTAGGTTGTTGCTGTAAAGCCACAAAACAAAAATATTTTTATGAATTGTTGGAAATCTTCATAAATTGGCTTATAGTTCACACATCCCGCAGCGCAACGCAAACGGTACTTAGGAAACAAAATGAAACTTAACGAAACAACCCGCACTTACCCCCGCACCATGCAAGAAGCCTACCCAAACACCTATGACGCTATTGAAGCCCGTCAGCGTTGGGAATGGCTAGAAGGTCACCAATCAAACGCAGCAGCACAAGCTGAATTCTGGGTTTATATCGCCTGCGCTTTTGCCGCTGGTTTTGTAGTCTCTCAACTTTGGGGTTAAACATGAAAAACATCGCATCTGCTTTGGTCAAAGCACAAAAAGCCTTTGGCCCTGCACTCAAAACTTCCACCAATCCACACTTTCGCTCAAAGTATGCTGACCTTTCAGCTTGCGTTGAAGCTGTGATTGACGCGCTTAAC
>Ga0247723_1002397_pt1 | contig 10030 bp, 3 predicted proteins | sample MSEWelMarce5H_FC_FD_189079 | JGI IMG/M metagenome (GOLD analysis project Ga0247723, IMG submission 189079) | Subsurface sediment microbial communities from gas well in West Virginia, United States - MSEEL Well Study Marcellus 5H_FC | ecosystem: Environmental > Terrestrial > Deep subsurface > Rock...
CAAAACCAGATTGGCAAGAAACAGCGAAAATAAAAGAAATGCTTTTAGGAATGGCGGGTGAATCTGGAGACAATATCGGTCTGCAGAAACTTATTCGTACACATGGTCTTCCGACTGTCGTTGCTACAGAAAATATGCCACGCCATAATCTATTCCAACGTAAATTTTGGGAATATGCCACCGGTGAATACCATAGTGATGGATATATAGCACTTAACTCTGAAGCATTTGGACGTAAGGGTTCCTCTTGGTGGACGGGCGGTAATTCTATGCCAGATAGTGAGTTGGGACATGATTTAAGACACGAGTTGGCCCATGCATTCCAATTTATGGCGATAGCCCAGAACCAGCAGGCTAAGGACAGTTTTACAAAATCCTTTATTGATGACTTCTTACCAACAATTGAAGGACCAGAAAATAAATTAAATAGAAGAAGAACTAAGTATTCTATAAATCTTTCATGGGGGACTGATGAGGAGATACTTGACGCATACAAGATATCTGATTATGCATCTACGGCAAGAATTGAATACTTTGCTGAAAGCCTTGCAACTGCTTTAAGTGGCGATAGAAAAGATATGGCCAAGATAAGCGGACAGACAATCTCCCATATGGCTGAATCTCTTGGAATGACCATGCCGGAGATGTTGGACATTCTTGGTAGAAATAATGAAAATGATTTTAATGACTTGGATATTTCTCAATTCTTAAACGATGGAACTAGTGTTCGTTCACGTTCTCAGAAAATTAGTAAGGCGGATAAGCCGCTTGTTGAATTTGCCGAAAGAAATCCTGAACTCATTGACGAAATTCCAATGAGAATAAGGAAGAATATGTCCCCCGAAGCGATTAAGTTAGGTCGCGAATCACGAATTGACGGACGTCGTGCTTATGCCACTGAAAGAACGGCAAATGGCACAATAGTTGGCGCTGGCGGGATGACTATGACTAGAAAAATCATCGCCAATGTAGATGAGAATTTTAGAAATAAGCATGATAAAAAGTTCTTCATGGTCGCTGGGACTAGTGGTTCTGGAAAATCTACATTGATAGAACGTGGACTCATCCCCGATATGCCTACAGACAAAATGGCAGCACATCTAGATATTGATAGTTTTAAAAAAGGCCTGTATGGCTACAACAATGGCGAAGGTGCCGTACAAGTACATCCCGCTGCGCGCATTGCCGTACAGAAGACTGTGGACGCTTCTGCAGCAAATGGCATAGATGTCGTCCTTCAGGGGTATGGCAATGACTCTGCTCAGTTGCGTCGTGCCAAATCTATGGGATATCAGACGGTTGGACATTTTATTTATGCTCCGAAATCCATTGCTAGTAAGCGTGTTGAGGACAGGGAAGAAATCGGCGGGCCGAAGATAGGCAGCGAACTTAGTCAGATTTTATCTGATGAATTGCCATCTAGAATTTCTCAACAAATACAACGTGGATTATATGATGAGTTTTATTTGTGGGACAATAAGAAGAATTCAAAAGATGGCGTTTTTGCTGAACCTGAATTGATTGCAAGTCGTTCCGTCGACGGTTCTTATTCGATAAACAAGGATAGTTTATTTAACAAATTCTTTGGCGAGGATTCCAAAAACATTAAACAATATTGGGATAATAATAAAGACTTAAATACAAATATTACTAATGTTCCTCAATCAGTTGAATCTTATTCCGATAATGACGGAAAAATCAATTATAAGAAATTTAATGGTTTCGGAATAATAAACCCTATTAAAGATTCAAACATTGAAAATAATGATTTGTCGCATTACGTTTTTGATAACCAGGTATTCGCCGAAGAGGTCAACTTCTCATCAAAGAGTGCGCCATACTCATCATATTCTTTTGCCAAAATGAAGAAGGCAAAATTTGGTGGTTCAAAGTTATTTGGTTCTAGGTTCAATAACGTAGATTTACGTGATGCTGACTTCAATTCGTTAAACGATAAGCAAATTACAGATTTAAGATATGCAGATTTTTCAAATGCCATGCTTACGAATGCCAATATGCGCGGTGCCAACTTGCAGGGTGTGCATTTTTCTCATGCAGATTTAAGAAATGTAGATTTCCGTTCTGCAAATTTATTAAACGCAAATCTGGATGGAGCAAATTTATCTGGGGCCAATCTCAGTAATGCAAAAATTCTTAAATCACAACTAACTAATTCCCGCTGGAATGGTTCAACGATATTCCCAGACGGATTCGTTCCACCCGAAATGACCCCACTACGCCTAGATGAGCCTTCGCCACGTCGACTCCCCGGAGTGTTTGAGTCTGGACCTGATGATGCCACCGAAATTCGCCCTTATGTAAAGGGTGGATTTATATCCATGGACGGAGCAGATAACTCAGAAATCTCTCTTCCTGGAAGAGACTTGGGCTATGCAACAATAATGTCAAGCACTTTCGATAGGGGTAATTTAAATAATTCCACTTTGTTTGATTCCGACATAGTTAACTCGTCAATGAATGGTGCCGCACTAAAAAATGTCGATTTGCGTAATTCCAATATTGATAATGTCGATTTTTCTTCCTCAAAGATGAATGGCTCCAACTTAGATGGAGCGAATATCATCAATCAGACTAGTTTTGCTGGAGCAAAATTACGTAATTCACGACTTACAAATATGAAAATTGCTGAAAACTCTGATTTCCGTGGCGCAGATTTAAGAAATGCAAATTTATCAAATACAGATTTATCAATGATTCAGACAGATGAATCAACCAACATTGACGGTGCAGTATTTTCTTCTTCAAAGCATTATCCTAAAACCTATAAGGGTAAACCAACCGTGTTCGTGCCTTTTGCGGACTCCTCCAACTCTCGCAATAGTGATATTTTGGATGTGGATAGTCCGCTATTCCAGGGTGTTGATGGTGCAAAACTTTTGGTTTTCGCAGAAAAAAATCTTTACGATAAAAACAATAAGTCAACATATAGAGGTCTTTCTATTGATGACTGGGTTCAACACTTAGATAATGTTGATTCGCACATAATCGACAATAACGACGCTATTGCGCATCTAGTCAATAGAAATGAAGCAGTTTCCAAAGATGTTGATTCACTGAAGACTTTTAGATTGCCAGACGGTTCGTCTATTGACGTTATCTCATATACTTCACACAATTCGCCCAATAAATTTATTGAAGATATTGATGAGCGAAAGAGCAAAAACCCTGATGCTTTCAAGAACTCCAACCCTAAACTTCTTTGGGAACGAGCAATGTCTGTTCGAGAACAAGAAAAACGACTCAAACAGCAAAGTGACGAATTGGAAGAACGCAGGAAAGAACTTAACAGACTTGCTAATCTAAGCAAAACAATTGACGCCCTCTATGTCAATAGCGCGTATCAACGAGACGAAAAACCGATTGAACAACCAGTAGCAAATTTAATACGCTTAGATACCCCTATATTCCAAGCAGAGACACTAACAAACTTTAGTCCACGTGCAGCACGCAGGATACGACGTGCGGTCAATAAATTAGTTGATGATGATTTTGTGGTTAGTTCTAGGTCAAAGCGCGATACAAAAAAGAGTTTTGCTCCCAAGAAAACAAGTAAAGAAAAACTTGATTCAATGTATCAAGCAATGACCGATGCATTGATAGCGTCGCTAGAAGATGCCAAAGACGGCAAATGGGAACGCCCATGGAAACTTAACGGCATGCCTCGAAATGCCATAACAGGAAAACCATATGCTGGAGGAAATAGTGTAGTTTTGGCTCTTGTTGAAAATGCCAAGGGTTACGAAATGCCAGTATGGATGACTTTTAAGCAGGCAAAGGCACTTGGCGGTACTGTTCGTGCTGGAGAAAAAGGAACAGAATGTGTTTATTGGGCTCGTAGAGAATCAACAAAAGTTGGGCCTGATGGGACTGAAGATAAGTCAAGTTTCTTAGTCGCAAACTTCTTTCATGTATTCAATATCGCACAGACCGATGGGATTGACCCAGAACGTTTCAAGATTGAAGAATTATCACCAGAACAACGACTAGAGGCGTTGGATAAGATTGTTTCAGAATTGTCACCATTATTAGTTGAAGGGACAGGGGACAAGAATCGCGCCTTCTATTCACCATCTACCGACGGAATCAATATGCCTCCGTTCGGCTATTTTAAAGACCCGTTGTCTTATTATCAGACGCTTATGCATGAGTTGGTTCACTGGACTGGACATACGAGTCGCATGGACCGGGCGAACATGAATCAGTTTGGAACTCCCGAATATGCGTACGAGGAACTAGTTGCCGAAATTGGTTCAGTGTTCCTGATGGGTATCCTAGGTTTGGAGCCGGAACCACAAGAAGGTCACTCAATATATATCGCTAATTGGCTAAGCAAATTAAAGAATGACCCAGATATGGTTCGGAAGGCATCTGCCGAAGCGCAAAAAGCAGTCAATTTTCTCTTAGGTAAGTCCCCGACTTTGCAAGCCGAGTATGACCGTGGCTTCCCTGACGTTGACGATACTATTGACGCTGGTGAAAAAGTTATTGATGATTCACTGCAGGTCGTTGAAGATGCTGTTGAGGATGTTGCATCTGATGCGAGTAGTTCTAGGTCTAAGCGGCTTCCTTCGCCAGGAGAGGCCTCTCTCGAATCTATTGCAGCAATAATGGAAACAGATGTCAACTGGTTTGTTGATTTCTCAGACTCTAGTTTACTATCAGCGTTTGGCTCTCCTATTGTGGAACAGAGTGAAAATCATCCTCATGTTCCAGTAGTTCGTTTCCCCCGTATTCCGATACTTGATAAATCTACAGGATTATCTGATGAAGATTTTGCATTAATTGATTCCGTTGAATATTTAACTAAGGAACAAAAAGATGCTCTCAGGGATTTCGGCGAACAAGAAAGACTGCGCCGTTCTAAACTGGCTACGGGGTGGAAGGTTAACCCACAATCCCTCAACGACCGTGGGCCTTCATTTATGAGGCTTGAGAAAAAATTGGAATTAGTAAATAGTGATGGCGAAACTTTATTTACTTCAAAGAAAATTAAATTACAAAAAAAGAATTCATTCAACAATCAAGAAGTGGACTACATTTTTGTTCCTAGACAGTTTTTTTCACTCTATGATGGCGATGATTTATCTCAAGCAATTTTTGTGTTAAATGCCGAACTATCTAAATTTGATATTAGTAATATAACCATAGATGATTTATTTGATTTCCCTGATACAGAAAATGGTCAATGGATTCGTGAACAATTTAATAAATTCATCGAATACCGCAAAAATTCAGACAGATTCCTTGAACAAATAAACGGTGGATTTAAAACACTTTCCGAAGAAGCAAAAAAAATTGCTTCTAGTATTAAAGAAATAGATACTTCCGAAATTCAGGATATTGATGTATTGGATGGCGTCTTCGCTCATACCAAAGATAGAATCCAGGCTATCAAAACAGGACAAATAGGAGTCATAGGCCAAATAGGTGAAGTTGAACATGAATTTGGCCATATCGCTCTCGGTTTGGGTTTCGATAGACATGGTGACTTTGCATCACAATATGCCGCTCATCTCATGCATGGAGGCCAGCCGTACATAGGTATAGTAGTCAACGCAATTAACTCCATACAGGCTGGAGGTTTTGCTCGCGACGAAAACGGTAATAATGATGGTACTTTCGTTATTCCACTATGGTCAGATGTCCCAGAATCCATGTGGGGCTGGCCAGACGGTTCGTCGTCTCGTTCGACTAGAGGTAGTCGTGGTGCTCCTTCATTTGCCAAGAACCTCAAGAATGAAGAAGATATTCCCGATACTGGTGTTGCTCCATTAACAAAAGATGGATATCTGGATGTTCCTCAGCCTATTGAGGTTGGAAATAAAGCAGAACTTCCGAATGGTGAAACAATGGTTCTTGATTCCCCTGAAGCATCTATAAATTTTGTTTCTCAAGGTGGCTCACTTGCCCAAGTGCCAGATATACATTTAAAACAATCAATAAAAGATAATGCTAGTGAAAAACCACAAGATGGAAAACGTTTTAACATAGTTGGCTTTGGGGGTGGAATTCATGGGATGCTACGCCTGGAAGATACGACCAATGGTGGCATGATTGGCTGGAAATATGATGATGGTATTGTTGGGCGTAGAGATTTACTTGACGATGGCCCACGCAATGAAGTTATTTCGGAAATTGTTGCTGAAATATTTGGTTTTCCCACTATGCCAATGAGACTTGTCCGTCGAAATGCTTCAAATAAAGACTACCCATCGTTTTCTCTCATTACTAATTTGGCCCACAATGCTTACACTGGTGAAATATTGCCTGGTGGTCCAGTATTTGGAGACCGCAAAATTTCATTTTCTAATACTGGGGTCCAGGTTGCTTCGTTAGAACATCGTTTACGCATGCTTCTATTAGACTCCGTAATTGGAAATGCAGATAGAAGTAGATTGAATATGTTAGTTTCTATCGATAAAGATGGGAATTCATCATTAATACCTATTGACCATTCTTTAACACTTGCAGCAATGTCTACAACGACTATTTTCAAAAAAGGTTTGAATTTTATTAGTCAAGCATTCTTATACGAAAGAGGTTCGTCGGAAAGAAGAGATATTCCGTATAATGATATTTTTCTGACTATTGATAGTGAAGAAAAATATTCTGAATTTATTAAAATTATTGAAGAAATACAAAAAGAAGTTATTTCTTCAGATAATCAAGAAGTCGCTAGTCGCATAAATAGGGTTGATGAATTAATTAACTCTTCTGGGAGAGACGAAGATGATGACTTTTCAATTGGAGATAGTGGGGCTGTAGATTTTGAAGATGAGTTTGCCTGGAGTTTATTTGACCTCAGGGGAAAAATGAGTAAATTCAAAGAGACTAATGCTAGGGAAATCGCCGAGCGTATTATGCCTAAAGAAATTATTGGGCATAATGCAGCAATCAATAAGGCACTTTCGCTTGATAGAATGCTAACCCAAGATGAGTTAATTGAAATTGCGAAGAAACACAATGCCGATGTGAGATTAGTAAGACTAGCCGTAATGTCTTTCTTGCAAAGTATGGGAATGCTCGAATACTCTGGTCCTGAGACACGGGCTTATCTCAATAGTTATATGAATGATTACAATGAGGCAATGAATTTTTACTTAACAGACAGGGATGCTTATGAAGCATTTATCAAAAAACTTGACGATTTAGAAAATTGGGTTCCCAAATGAGATACATATATTTAACATCAGATAAATTGATGGATACTCCGGAGTCTGTGGTGACTATTGATGGCGATGAAGTAAAAGTTTATTCTGCATCTTTGGATTTCAAAAAGATTCTTGAAGATATTATTCAAGGCAGTTCTGGCAAAAAACTTGAAGATAAGTTTAGTCGCATGTCATACTATTCTACTGAGTTTGGTGATATGAATTCCGAGATAGAAGCGGTTATTGAAAAATTAGAAGGAACTGAAAAGTAATAATAATTTTACTTATTGCCAAGGAGGAGGTGTGTTATGAAATACGAATATAGTTCTACTAAAAATAAACTATGGTTAAAGACTTTGCCAAGAAAAGTTAGATTACTAATGCCTACAATAGGTAAGAAATCTCTTGGTGGTTCTATTGAAAGGGCAGGGGAACCTTTTGACCCCAATGCGTTTGATGGTGATATGTATGCCTTGGTCCAAGAAGGAACCCCATGGGAGCGCCCAGCAACACCATCTGTTCCTAGAGGTGCTCGCAATATCGTGAAGCCTTCTATTATGCCGATTGAACTAGAAGGAGTGCGTTCTGTTCAGACCCCCAGTAGTTCGCGTTCAGCGCGAGGCCCCTTGAACTTGCCCGACCCATTGCCGCCCCCATCAGAGAATGATGCTGTCGTTGATGAGTCTGGATTTGATTTCGTTGATTCCCTTCATGCAATTGTTGAGAGGAGCCCTAAGAAACTTGGGTTAAGAAGTCAAGAGTTACAGACGTTGAAGAAGATAAAAGATAGAGACTCAGATACAGAACTATGGGAAGTTTCTGATTTTCTTGACAATGAGACTATTCGTTCTGAATTGAAAAAACATATCTCCGAACGCATTGGGAGTAAGTTTGCTGAGAGAGCACGCGAAGATGACGACTTTTTGCAAAGTTTGCTCCTGAGTTCAATTGCCCCTACTCATGGCTTATGGTCGGATATTACTGAAGCCCTTAAAGGCGATGACATTGAGGAAAAGAGACAGAAGTTACAAAAACTTATGTCTGGCACTATGGATAAGGTTACTCCAAGTCAGAAAAGTTTTATTAAAGAGTCTATTGAGTGGCTGTCTGATAGAAGTAAGAAGAAATCTGAATCATTTGATAAGAAAATTGATATTTTAGCAATTAATAAGGCTGGCGAATATATTAACGAGTGGGCTAATAGTTCCAATAATTCTCCTCGCTCAATGGCTTTGCAGCGCATGGCTATTCAAGAATTCGGCTTGGAAGATGGAAGTTACTATCCAGAAGATTTGTTACATCTTTCTGGACAGAGTCTTAACGCTCAATCTATGAAACAGAGAACAGACGAAGAAGTGGACATGAATGGGATGCTTCAACGCGAATTCCTACGCATACAGTATGAAGAAACTCAGAGCATGCTCAAAGAACTTAATGTTCAGTCATTGTCTGTTGCGAGAGGTATGACAGTTGGCGAGAACAGTCAACTCATAAAAGATATGAATTCCACTAATCCTGATTGGAAAGAAAATAATGTTGGGGTAGAAAAACCTCTTACATTACGTCCGCTTTCTTCGTGGGCTACAAAATCATGGGAGGCTATGAAATTTGCGTCTCCCCTAGAAGAAGGTAACGAAAATGTTCTTGCAGTAGCAAACGTACCCGCAGAACAAGTCTTATCCCTCTCAACAACAGGGATTGGATGTTTGCCTGAGTGGGAAGCAGTTTTAGTGGCGGCGCCGGTGAATGCCAGAATATTCAATATGCCAGAGAATATTGACGATGTTGAGAATGCGGAAGAATGGTTAATGGACCCAGCGTCATACGAAGAAAATTCTGACTTTGACTTAGATTCACTCTACGACGACGACGATGACTTTGACTACGAAGACTAAGGTGAACAGATGAGTAAAAAAAATAAACCGATATTCGTCAATGAGAATACTTTAACCAATAGGCAATTTGACTTAGATGCAAGCAATCTTGAAGAGTTGGCAAGACTTATTGGGGTAGCGAAAGATAGCCCTGAATTTGATGAGTATTTAACTGAAGCAAATAAACTATCTTGGGTAGATACTGCCCCCAAAGACATACGAGATGCCATTAGGGCTCGTCAAGTAAAGTAAAATACTATAATGCGCCCCCGTATACGTTCCACGAGATTCTATCTTCCTTCAACCAAAGCCCTAGGCGGCTCTATTGGTCGTCTCAACGAACCTTTTGACCCAGATGCCCTTGATGGGGATGAAGATGGCATGCTTCAGGATGGGACTCCATGGGAAAGACCAGCAACGCCCGGAGTGCCTAATATCCCTAGCCGCACAATAGGGGCAAACCGTTTGGACGACATTCGCTCACGTTCCACTGCTGCTAGCAGGCGAGATAGTAGTCGCTCCACCCGAGACCCAAATGAACCTCCCCCAGGAATGCCCACAGTAGAATTTGGACAGTACAAAAAAGAATTAGAAAATAAATTTGTTACGCCAACAAAATATGTTTCTAGCATTAAAAAGAAAAAAAATCCTAAATCATGGATATATCCTGATGGTCAGATTTATCCTGTCAAGTATGGGCATTCATATGAACACGATTATGATGCTGCGTTTGCCGAAGGCCTCATTAGAGTTGACATATGGAATGAGGGCGGTAATGCATTTTTAAATTTAGAATCCTGGAAGACTAAGCCAACTAAAGAACAGTTAGATGCGCTTTCCACACTCCATGAGGCACTTTCAAATATGCCGGATGAAGACGACGAAACAGCACCTCCTGTAGTTTTCTTTCAACATGGGAAAAACACAAATATTTATGCAAAAATTGATGGCGAAACAAGTAATTTTATTGAAAAAGTTGAAAAA
>Ga0247723_1002398_pt1 | contig 10028 bp, 17 predicted proteins | sample MSEWelMarce5H_FC_FD_189079 | JGI IMG/M metagenome (GOLD analysis project Ga0247723, IMG submission 189079) | Subsurface sediment microbial communities from gas well in West Virginia, United States - MSEEL Well Study Marcellus 5H_FC | ecosystem: Environmental > Terrestrial > Deep subsurface >...
GACAGATTGGATAGGTTGGAAATCAAGATTGATATGTTTATGAAGGAACAGCGAAGTGCCCTCTCATAGCGCAGATTTAATGGTTAACTGCTTAGATTGTCAAAGTGAAAAACACTTTAACAAATATGAGGTTAAGCGTGAGCGACATATAAACTATCGTTGCAAAACGTGTGCCATTAAAAATTATTATGCCGGGCGGCCAAAGCAGACAACAGAAGACAAAGCCAAGTATCGTAAAGAGTATTACAGAAAACATCGTGAAAAATTAGATGCATACTCAAACGATTGGAGGCAGGAGAAACGTCTTGAAATAATTAATGAACTTGGTGGACAATGTAATCATTGCGGAGAAAATGACCCCATTGTGTTAGACATAGATCACATACATAATGATGGTGCGCAAGAGAGAAAAACAGCAAAAAGGAAAAATGTTGTTTCGATTCTCAGGGCAAAAGGAATAGACAAACAACGCTATCAATTACTTTGTAAAAATTGTAATTGGAGAAAAGAATTTCTTAGGAGACGCAATGCCGAGCTTATCAAAAAAGCAGCATAATTTTATGCAAGCAATTGCTAATTCGCCATCGTTCGCCAAGAAAGTAGGAGTCCCACAATCCGTGGGAAAAGAGTTTGCAAAAGCCGATAAAGGCAAAACATTTTCACGAGGTGGTGACATGAAAGAAGCTAAAGCGATGGTTAAAAAAGAAATTGGCTTTATGAAAGCCAAGGGCGCTCCCAAATCTATGATCAAGCATGAAAAGGCTGAGATGATGGGCATGAAAAAGGGTGGTAACGTTTCCACTACCAAGATGGGCGCTGTCAAAACTGCTGCTCCTAGCCGTGATGGCATTGCCGCCAAAGGTAAAACCCAGGGTAAGAAAATTACTATGGCTGGGAACCGTGGAATGATGCGCGGCGGGAAAGCCTAAGATGAGAGCCAGCCGTGGCATGGGCGCAATAAACGCTTCCAAAATGCCCAAGGGGGTGCGGAAGGCTAGGCGTGATGACACTGACTTTACTCAGTATGCTGAAGGCGGAGAGGTTTGGAACAAGCCAAACCCTGCCAAGAAGCATAAGAAGCTGAGTTTGGCGCAGAAGGCTTTTGCCAAAGCAACGGCAAAGAAGGCTGGTCGCCCATATCCAAACTTGGTTGACAACATGAGAGCCATGAAATGAGCTATACCACTGGCACTTCAGCGTTCAACATGGAGTTCACGGAGATTGCCGAGGAGGCGTGGGAACGTGCTGGGCGTGAAATGCGTAGTGGCTATGACTTGCGAACAGCCCGCAGGTCAATGAATTTGATGACCATTGAGTGGGCAAATCGTGGTCTAAATATGTGGACTATTGAGGCTGGATCATTCCCTTTGACGCCGGGATTGAACACCTATGCGCTGCCATCGGACACTATTGATCTGTTGGATCATGTGATTCGCACGGGTGCAAATAGCTCTTCAACCCAGGCAGACCTGACTATTTCCCGCATTAGTGTTTCTACTTATGCGACCATTCCCAACAAATTGCAGCAAGCTAGGCCAATCCAGGTCTGGATTCAGCGTTTGTCGGGCGAGACAAATCCCACCACTTTGACCACAAGTGGAAGCGTTACCACCACGGCAACCACGATTACGCTGACTTCCACTGTTGGATTGGCATCTTCTGGGTTCATCAAGCTGGACAACGAAATCATTTACTACGGTTACATCTCTGGGAACGACATAGGCTCATGTTTCCGTGGTCAGGCTAACACTACAGCGGCCACTCACACGACTGCTACTGCGGTGTTTGTGCCCCAGCTACCAGCGGTAACGGTGTGGCCTACGCCAGATAACTCTACATCGTATGAGTTTGTGTATTACCGTATGCGCCGGATCCAAGATGCCGGGTCTGGTATCCAGGTTGCAGACATGAATTTCCGCTTCTTGCCGTGTGTAGTGGCTGGTTTGGCCTACTACATTGCCATGAAGGTTCCTGAATTGCAGGGCCGCATGGATATGCTGAAGATGGCATATGACGAGCAATTTACTTTGGCGGCTGGTGAAGATCACGAGAAAGCGCCGATCCGGTTTGTGCCTAGACAGATGTTCATAGGTGGGAGTACGCCCTAATGGGTAATACATACTCATCAGGCAAGTTTGCAATTGCTGAGTGTGACCGATGCGGGCAGCAGTTCAAACTAAAGAAGCTCAAGACCGAGGTTGTAAAGACCAAGCGGTATGAGATCAAGGTTTGTCCTGAGTGCTGGGATCCTGACCATCCTCAATTGTTGCTGGGTATGTATCCAGTGGAGGATCCGCAGGCTCTGAGAGCGCCCAGGCGGGACACAACGTATGTCACGGCAGGGCCGAATGGCTTGCAGATTGACAACACGGGATTTGGTGGATACCCAACAGGGGGCTCCAGGGATATACAGTGGGGCTGGAGTCCGGTTGGTGGATCTAGCTTTTTTGATGTAGCACTGACGCCAAACTACTTGGTGGCAACGGCAAGTGTTGGTACAGTAACGGTTAGCACAACTTAGGAGCAGATATGGACAAGAAGCAAGTCAAGGCAATTGCCGACACAGAAGCCAAAAAAGTGGTTAAAGGGCACGAATCCCGTATGCACACCAAAGGCATGAAAGCCGGTGGCCCTACCAGCATGGATCGCAAGATGTATGGGAAGAACCTTTCCCGTGCAATGAACCAGAAATCTGGGAGCAAATAATGGCTAAATTCAGCAAGAAGATGATGGGCAAGGAAGTTGGCGATGCGGCAACGTATGCCGTTCCTCATACCATGAAGGGTAAAGCTGCTCCCATGCAGACAAACCCCGGCAAAGAACCAAATGGTAGTGCAGCCGCAAACGTAAATATGTCTGTTGGCAACATCAATCGCAATGGTTACTCTGCACCCAAGACTGACGGCATCAAAATCCGTGGTACTGGCGCAGCCACCAAGGGCGTGATGGCACGGGGGCCGATGGCATGAATTACAACGAGCTTGTCGTTGCTGTTTCTGACTACTGTGAGAACACGTTTCCCACGGTAGACATGAACATAATGATTAAGCAGGCAGAGCAGCGTATCTATAACACTGTTCAGTTGTCTAACCTGCGAAAGAACGTGACGGGGACAGTGACCACTGGTAATCAGTATCTGTCTGCCCCTGATGATCCTAGCTTTCTCTCTGCTTATTCATTGGCTGTGATTGACGGAAGCGACTATCTTTATTTGCTGAATAAGGATGTCAACTTCATGCGTGAGGCATATCCAAATACGTCAGCGGCGTATCGTGGTAAGCCCAAGCACTATGCTATTTTTGGCCCGCAATCAACGGCTGCAACAGAGTTGTCTTTCATTCTTGGCCCTACGCCGGATGCAACATATTCAGTTGAATTGCACTACTACTACTATCCAGAGTCCATTGTGACTGCTGGTACTACTTGGCTGGGCGAACACTTTGATTCTGCTTTGCTCAACGGTACGCTGGTAGAGGCAATTCGATATATGAAGGGCGAACCAGATCTGGTTACCTTGTATCAAGGTATGTATATGCAGTCTATTGCTTTGCTCAAGAATTTGGGCGATGGCAAACAGCGTATGGATGCTTATCGTGACGGTCAGGTCAGAACGGCAGTCCAATGAGCATTGTTCAAACACAAACCACCAGCTTCAAAGCTGAGCTTTATCGGGGCATCCATGACTTGACCACAGATGTGATCAAGATCGCCCTGTATACGGCAAATGCAAATTTGAATGAGGATACAACTGTTTACTCCACTAATAATGAGGCAAGTGGCGGAAACTATGTTGCTGGTGGTTTGCAATTAACACCGATCACGGTGAGCAGTTCTGGATACACGGCCTATGTAGGCTTTCCAAATGTGTCATGGACGGGCGCTATCACTGCAAGATGTGCATTGATTTATAACTCAAGTCAAGGCAACAAATCAGTGGCCGTGCTGGATTTTGGTTCCGACAAAGTATCGACAGTGGGCGGAACGTTTCCAATCACGATGCCAGCCAACACATCAACTACAGCATTAATCAGGAGTTCAAATTGATAGTCACGACCACCAAGGGCGAAATGGATGATTCTTTGCTTGAGAAGCGAGAAGGAACCGTGGACAATGACAATGAACAAACCTCATGGGTTGAGTATTGGCTTGAGGGTGAGCTTGTACATCGTTCTGCCCATGTCCAGTTGAAGAAAATGCCGGTTTTTGCCGGTGCTGAAGCCGCATCATTAGGTTAAAGGAAACATCATGGCAAACACACAAGCAATGACCACTTCGTTCTTGGGCGAGGTTCTGACTGCAACTCACAATTTTGGCACTGCCCCGATTCGTGCGGCCACCACGGCTGACACGTTTAAAGCTGCCCTGTATTTGGCATCGGCAACGATCAATGCCTCCACCACGGCATATTCGTCCACGGGCGAGGTGTCTGGCACGGGTTACTCTGCTGGTGGCGTGACGGTGACCAATGCCACCGCTCCGCTGGCATCTAACACCTCGACAACCGCAGGGACGGCTTATTGGACTCCTTCGGCATCGATCACCTACACCACGGTGACTTTGACCACGGCGTTTGATGCAGTGTTAATCTATAACTCCACGCAGAGCAACAAGGCGGTCAGTGTTCACACCTTTGGTTCCCAGACGATCACGGCTGGAACCTTCACCCTGACGATGCCCTCCAACACGACTTCGACTGCTCTGTTGCGCTTGGCTACCACCTAAGGGGGTAGGCCATGTCTCTTGGGTGGGGTGATGGCACATGGGGGAGTAACGGATGGGGCGGTACTCTTGACATAACAGGGAATGCCGCCGCAGGTGCGGTAGGCTCTGTCTCGTTAAGCATCACCATTGCGCTCACGGGCGTATCAGCCTCTGGCGCAGTTGGGACGATGGCTCCCAGCATCTCAGAGGGTGAAGACGGCGACATTGCTTTTGGTGAGGTTGGTAGCGTAGGGGTAAACCTATCAGTTGCTCTGACAGGTGTTTCTGCGGCGGGATCAGTTGGTAACGTTACCAGCGGTCAAGATGCAGCGATTACCAGCGTATTGGCATCTGGAGCAGTTGGGTCTATCACGACATCAAGATTGGTGGCTCTGACGGGTGTTGAGGCATCTGGAGCTACTGGTAACGTTACCGGCGACAAGTCAACGGCGCTAACAGGTGTTGAGGCGTCTGGGGCCGTAGGGTCAGTTGTTCAGAGCGCAGCGGTCAGTCTGACGGGTAATCTAGCAACAGGATCCCCAGGCGGGGTGATTGTCCCGTTAAACAGCAACCAAGCGAATGGATCAGTTGGAACGGTTGTCAGTGGAATATCTATTGCTCTGTCTGGAGTGTCGGCAGCAGGAGCAGTTGGAACAGTTTCAGTGGCTGCAAGGTCACTGGCTTTGACAGGCGTAAGCGCAACAGGTGCGGTTGGAAATGTTATTGCGGTTTATTGGAAACCTATAGATGACACGCAGGTCGCATCGTGGCAAAATATCAGCAACCCGCAAACTCCTAGCTGGACGAATGTATCAGATGTACAAAATCCAGCGTGGGAAGAAGTCGTAACTTGAAAGTGAAAATGCTGGTTTATAAGATCACGAATAACGTAAACGGCCACGGCTACATTGGGATCACTCAATGTGCCTTGGCAAAGCGTTGGCGTGAACACTTGTGTGCGGCCCGAACGGGAAGCGATAAACGCCTGTACAGAGCCATGCGTAAATATGGCACAGACAACTTCAGCATTGCTGTGGTGTATGAAGCAAAATCATTTGAAGAGCTTCAAAGGGTTGAGTGTCAACTTATCATTGAACACAACACTCACGCCAAGAATGGCGAAGGCTATAACTTGACGGCTGGCGGCGAAGGCAAAGACCGCATGGATCAGTTGTTTGGCGAAGCCATTCTAGGCTCACTGCTCACCGAAGAGATTGTGGCATTTGCCAGAAATCCGGAACACTGGAACATTTCCAATGCCGATGTGTTGGGCATGATTGCCAAGAAATTTAATCTTGATTGTGCAATTGATACAGTCAAGGATGCCCGTAACGGAAGTTCATGGACTCATTTAAACGCAAAATACCCGCCAGTTAAGCGTGGGCAAGGCGTTCGGCATGATGTAGTCTCTGAGGAAACAAAAGAATTGCATAAGGCAAATCTTGCCAAGCATCACAAAAAAGCCATTGCAAAAGCCGCAGATTTACGCAAAGGCAATCGTGGGCCGAATGCAAAATTGTCTGAACAAACGGTGCGTGATATATTTTTCAACGCAGAATCATTGGCAAAGACGGCAATAAAGTTTGGCATCAGCAGAAAAATGGTTTTGCTGATTAAACAGCGCAAAGCGCACACATATTTGACTCAAGGACTTTGACATGACCACAGCATATACATCCCTGTTAGGTTTGGCGTTGCCAGTTACGGGGGAACTGAGCGGTACGTGGGGCGACACTGTAAACAATAGTATTACATCGCTGTTGGACTCAGCAATTGCCGGTACAACCACCATTACCGTAGACGATGATGTAACGCTGACTACAACAACGGGATCGGCCAATACCTCGCGGCAAGCGATCATTCTGTGGAACCCAGCCTCAGGCACCACAACCCGTAACATCACTGTCCCTGCGCAGTCTAAGATTTACACGGTAATCAACGCTTCTGGCGGTACTCAGTCAATCGTGCTTCGTGGCGCAGGCCCAACTTCAGGCGTAACAATTGCAAAGGGCGAATCAGCCCTGTGCGCCTGGAACGGCTCTGACTTCATTAAGATCAGTAACACCGCTGGCCCTGGTACGTTCACTAACTTGACCGTCACTGGTAACACTAGCCTTGGTGACGCTGACACCGACACCATCACACAAGCAGCTTCGTATGTAACTGGCACACAGCTTAAATCAGCTAAGACTGCCACCAACACTTTGTCTCTTGCCGCCTACGATGTGGACGGAGCAGCCTATACCAATTTAATCACTCTCACGGCAAGCAATACGCCGACATTGGCTCTTACATCTACGGGTGTGGGCACTATCAACAATATGTCGATTGGTGCTACGACAGCTTCTACTGGTGCGTTTACTACACTGTCTGCATCTTCTACTGTCACCTTGTCGGGCGGCACAATCAACGGCGTAGCCTTTTTAAATGGCTCCAATGTGCTGACTACGGGTAGTGCGTTGGTGTTTGATGGGACGAATTTGGGTGTTGGTGGAACACAGTCGTATTCAGGATACAGAACTCTTTTGGTTCAAGGAACAAGCCCATCTACTGGTGGCGTGGTTCAAATCCAAAACTCAGATAGTTCGGTGCAATCATATTGGCTTAACACCTCTAACCTTGTCAGCTTTGGTTCTTTGACCAGTACGCCCCTTGCATTTCTGCATGGCAACGCCGAAAAAATGCGCCTAACCAGCACAAGCCTATACACCGCAAGCGGCATTAATTTATTGGTTGGTTCCACATCATCTTTTGGTGTTGTCAACGGTGAGATTTCTGTTAAAGCTGCCTCTGGCGGTGCTGGCGTAGCATTATGGGATGCTGGTGTATCAAGCAAGTTTCAATTAATTGCTGGTGCTGGCGGTGTTAATGCGTTTGGTCTTTATGACATATCCGCAAGCGCATATCGTTGGACAGTTGACTCCAGCGGTAACTTGGGTGTTGGGACAAGTTCGCCTGCTGGAAAATTAACGGTTGACCCCGGCAACAGTTCTGGCACACAAATTGATGGTCTACGCTTACCAAAAAACTTTACCGCACAAGCAAACTTTTTAGCTTGGCAACAAGGGGGCAATGGCTGGCGTGTTGGCATTCCGTATAACGACAGCGCCTATTCTCTGGCTTTTTTCTATGGGGCATCCACTCCTACAGCATCATCGCCGGGAACGCAGGTAATGACCCTTGATGCAAGCGGTAACTTGGGTATTGGGACTACTTCGCCTTCAACTAAATTAGATGTTGTAGGAGTAGTTAGGGCAACTGGTGCTGGCCCCTCCGTAATTTCAGTTGAAGGAAGCAGTCAACTGTACGCAGCGGTACAGCTACAGGCGACTTCATCTGGTGGCAAAAACTGGTCACTGGTATCTAACGCAACAAGTTCACCTCTTGGCGCTGCTGGATCATTGAGTTTCCGCGACAGTTCGCTTGGCGTTACTCACATGACCCTCGACTCCAGCGGTAACTTGCTGGTGGGGCCGACAAGCGTAATAGGTTCTAAACTTGGAATTCAAACTCAAGGTGGTAATGGTATTGCTTATCTTGTAAGGCATACATCGGCAACAGCAGGAAAATATAGAATATTTGCAGTTGATTCATCCAATAATGGTTTGTTTTATGACCAGAACAATGTTGGTATGTACATGGCTGATGCTGGAACTTCTTGGATTGCAACTTCTGATGAAAGCCAAAAAGTTTTAACCAACCAATTTACTGGGGCAATTGAATTTCTTTCAACTGTTCGCGCAACAAGAGGGCGTTATAAAACAGACGATGAAAGCATAAGCCGTAGTTTTTTGATTGCTCAAGATTGGCAAGAATATTTGCCAGAAGCAATTTCAGAAAAAGATGGAATTTTAGGTTTGTCATATCAAGACACAATTCCAGTTTTAGTAAAAGCCATTCAAGAACTCACCGCCCGTATCACCGCTTTAGAAGGAGCATAAACCATGTCTCTGACGCAAGAGGAAGCACATCGCTTGTTTGAATACAAGGATGGTGTGTTGTATTGGAAAGTATCATCAGCGCAATGTGTTGAAATTGGTGATACTGTTGGTGGAACAAACGGAAGAAAAAATCCATATTTACGCACACAAATTAATAAACAACGGTATCTTGTTCACAGAATTATTTTTTTAATGTGGTATGGGTATATGCCTGAAATTATTGACCACATTGATGGCAATATTTCAAATAACAAAATTGATAATTTAAGACCTGCCAACAGGTGTGAAAACCGGCACAATGCAAGTAAAAATAAAAACAATACATCAAATTGCAAAAATGTTTTTTATCACAAAAACCGCAATGTTTGGATGGTTCGAGTTATGGCAAATAAAAAAATTATTCACTGCGGAACTTTCAAAGATTTTGAACTTGCTGAACTGGTCGCACATGAAGCAAGAGATTTGTATCATGGGCAATTTGCCCGTCACGCTTAAAGGAGTTTTATCATGAGTACCCTAGTCTGGAACATCAGCGCAATGAACTGTTACCCGCAAGCCGAAGGGGAGACAGATGTTGTATTCACTGTTCACTGGCAGTGCAACGGCACACAAGAGCAGGATGGCAAGACCTACAGCGGGTCTGTCTACAGCACTTGTGGCGTGACCTACACCGCTGGCTCACCCTACACCCCGTATGCTGACCTGACTCAAGACCAAGTGCTTGGCTGGATTTGGGCATCAGGCGTGGACAAGGACGCTACAGAAGCGGCTGTACAGCAACAGATCGACAACGCCATCAACCCGCCCGTCATTACGCCACAACTGCCTTGGCTGGCATAATTAAAAAAGGGCAACCCGCTGGCCCTGACAGCGGTAACTATGGAGCAACTTATGAACGACAAGAAAATTGAATTGACATTGGGCCTTGTGAATGCCGTCATGCAGTATTTGGGTACACGCCCTTACGCTGAAGTGGCTGACATGATCCAAGCTATTCGTGAGCAAGCTATCCCTCAAGTGCCAATGCCTGAAGAAGCCAAGCCTGCGGAGCAGCCATTGATCCAGTAACGGCATTTGCCCTGTGCAAAGGGGCATATGAAGGCATAAAGGGCTGCATCAGCGTTTACCAAGACCTGAAGAAAACCGGGTCTGATCTGACAAAGATCACAGGTGAAGTTGGTACAGCCCTTTCGAGTTTTTTCAAGGGCCACGCAGAGTTGGAGGCCAGCCATGAGAAGGCCCAGTATCAGCGTGAAGAGAACCAAAAGAAGGGGATCAAAGACGATCTTGCCACACAGGCCATAGACAACGTGATGTATCTGCGGCAGACCAAGCAGTTCTATGCCGATCTTGAGAGAATGGTGCGCTGGGAGATGGGTCAACCCG
>Ga0247723_1002399_pt1 | contig 10027 bp, 12 predicted proteins | sample MSEWelMarce5H_FC_FD_189079 | JGI IMG/M metagenome (GOLD analysis project Ga0247723, IMG submission 189079) | Subsurface sediment microbial communities from gas well in West Virginia, United States - MSEEL Well Study Marcellus 5H_FC | ecosystem: Environmental > Terrestrial > Deep subsurface >...
CAACTGGTATGTTATATGCTTTTGCAATTTTCAATTGCTTTCGTATTGCATTTTCATCTTTAAGGATTCGTTTAGAATGTTTAAATTTATCTTCTTCTGTACTCATGCTTCGACTCCTTTGAATATTAATTAAGCTACATTCCAGATTAGTGCGCCTGGTTTCCCGCTACTCACTACAAACTGCCAAAGTTTAGCATCGTAGTATTTCTCAGATGGATATGGAGGTGCTTGACTCTCTTCCACTACTTGGTCATACTTGTAAGGTGAACGCATAGTAATAGCACGACCCTTCTCATAATCACTCATCTTATGTCCAATCTCTACTGCATATGCAGGCACATCAGGAAATGCTAATTGCAATCCACGATTCAATGTTCCGCTTGATGCAACAGTCCAAATCTCTGTTGGCTTGATATTTAAATCTCTTGCGACTTTAACAATCGATGCAAGCACAGATGGATGTTCTAATCCTAAAGGCAAGCATTGTCTGCGCTTTGTATCTTCTTCTTGATAACGTCTTGCTCTTGCTTTAGTCACAGTAAGCATACCATTGTCAACCCAATGAATAGTGCCGCCAAGGTCCAATACTCTTTGTTGGTGCCATGTAGGTTCTTTGCGTTTAGCCATGAAGAACGTTGCTTTTTTTCCATAGAGATTACACACATAGGTTAATGATATAGGACCCCAACCAACTTTGTTTGCACCACCAAAGACCCATTCATCACATTGAGTAGTCTTAACAAGATGGTCGATGAATCGACTCTTACTTCCATACTCTAATAAGTCATCACGCACAACATGAAAGCCATGGTGCATTTCAACTATCGGTGCAGGGTTTGGGTCTTTCCATCCTTCTATTATATCAAAAATTTCTGACGGATACAAGCGACTCATACAGTTCTCCTTCAGAAATTACGTCTATGACTAAGTGAATTCTATTATCTGTTCCATTGTTGATAGCTTGATGTGGCTTACGTGTATCTAAGAACCACAAGTGCCCAACTTCCATATGGACTTTTTGTGCATTACCTTTTGTATCCCACACAGTAAAAATCATGTTTGGATTAGTAACGATTGGAATATGTAGTCTTGCAAGTTTGCCCTTAGAGCCACCGGAGTCTTTATCAACTTGATCCGTGTGTCGTTCAAGTTCTCCGCCACCAGGTTTCAATTGCATGAAACGAACACGATGCACTTCTCTATATTTACTTAGCAACTCACGCACTTCAGGAAACATATCGTAGAGCGGTGTGTCTTGCAATTCAAATTTCACATCTTTGTTTTTTTCTTTCCAGTCATCACTCATCTCAGAAGGTTTTGTAATGAATTCTGGTTCTGGACGATAACCACGTAGTGACAATGCAGACCATGCTTTGTCTTTGTTGTAGTTACTGTAGTGATTTGTGAATGCAGGCAATGTTGATAACTTAGCAGAAACAGATTCAATAAACTCTGGCGTGATGGTACCAACATTTTTGATGCTTAGATATTCTGTTGATTCTACTTTAGGAAACGAACGTGGAATAGGACTGTTACTCTTAAAGTAAATCGCATGTACTTCTCCGTATGTTGTAATCTTCGGACCAACATAGCAGAAGCCTAGTTCCTCAGCCAATGCACAATGTGCTTTGTTTTCTGCCCATACAGTCAACCAAAAATTGTTTCCCGACAATACAGAAATTTGTTGTTTGATAGTATTGATGTTGCCCGAAAGTTTTCCAATCGAAACATCACCTTTTAATTTTGTTGCAATAACTGTGTCGCCATGCATTGCAATGTCTGATGCAACTTTGCTTACTGTTACATCAATCATTGCATCACCAAGCAAAACAAGAGTTCCTTTTTTCAAAGACTCTGCAATGTTGTTCTTCTTATACTTTGCAAAAGGAGATAGCGTATATGCATTGTAGTCTGCATACTGCGCTTCAAGTTCCTTAAGATAGTCTATGTCATATCCATGTTGCCAAGGTTTCATTTTTTTACCTTACGTTTTAAAATCATACGTTTACGTAATGCACGTTGCGTTTCAAACTGTGAAGCCTTTTGAGTATACACTCTTCCAAGCATATGGTCAAATTCATGCAATGCAATTCTGGCAGTCATGCCAATAAACTTTTCAGTTCTCATTTCGCCAGTCTCATCTTGAAAGCGAATGCGTACTGAGTCTGGTCGCTTAACGCTTAGATACAATAGTGGAAAACTTAAACAGCCCTCTTTCATTGTGAGTTCATTGTCCGACACATCAACAACTTTAGGATTGAATACTGCATATGGTGTTTCACCAGTTCGCATAACAAACACACGATATGGTTGTCCAACTTGATTAGCAGACAATCCAAGCCCATCACTCTTAATCATCTTGTCATGCAATGCTTGTGCAAATTCTTTTGGGTCGAATGGTGGATTATCAAAATCAAACTCTTTGCATTCTTGCAAAAGAACGGGTGATGTTTCTGAAACAAAATTTAATTCAATCATATAATTTCCTTATTCAAAAAATTCTACCCATCCGGTGATAGCATATTTTGTATTAGTGAGAGGAGGATTACCTCTGTGAGTATGTGTATATCCCGCAGGCCATAATATTAATTTTCCAGTTTTTGGTTTGATTCTAATTGGATAATATAAAAATTCTGTTTCTCCTCCATCATCAACATCATTTAAATATACCATAAATGTCATAACTCTAATAGAATCTTCTATTGAAGTATTTTCAGCATGCCATCGATGAAATCCTTCTCCAATTTTCGTTTTTTGAATTTTTATATTTCGAATACCATGTTTTGTTGAGTTCTGTAAAATATCATGTTTAATTAGATACTCTGGATATGCAAGTTTCCAAAATTTTTCAAGAAGATATCGTAACGGTTCACTGCCAGTTCTAAATCTCACTTGATTATCATTGAAATATTTTTCTCCTTGAAGTAAATCCATCGCAAAAAGTTGAGTATCTTTAACATTTACACCTTTACTGTTACCACTTTGTAGTCTAGTTTGTGTGAATCCTGCTTTTTCATAGCAGTCAAAGCACTCAATATATTGTTTACATTCATCTTCAGAGAAAAAATTTTCATACTCAAGAATAAAATTTTCAAATTTAATATTATCTGACATGTGTTTCTCCTAATACATAATTTTCAGCAAAGTTTTCTGCTTCTTGCACGTTGTTAAAGAATGCAACAAAGTATGAACCAAATTCATTTCTCGCTCTTACTTTATAAAATTTTTCATCTAAATAGATATGCGCTTCTCTGTTTATATCTGTTCCATAATATTCACTAAGTATTTTCATATTAATTTCCTAAAAATTAAAAGCTATAGAGATTCTTTCATCACTATTATTTGGAGGAACTCTGTGATAAAGATATGAGCGAAATATTACTAAAGAATTTTCTTTAGCGTATATTCGTGTATTGTGAGAATTTAACGCATTGTGTTCTTCAATTTTCTTTATTGGTAACATATCATATGGCGCCGCAGGACTTTGAAAAACAATAGGTGACGATTCATCAAGACATTTTAAAAATAAAACTGCACTATATGTAGAACCAGCATGATTATGTAACTCTTGATAGTCTCCTTTTTTATAACAATTTATCCAAGCATCTTCACATAAATATTTGTGTTTTGAATTCATTAAATTATTAAAGTTTTCTACCTGCTCAGTAACACTATCAATTAAGATTTTAAATTTTACATCATTCACCAAATTGTATGTTCCTAATGTATTGTAAACTGGTGATTGCCAATTTTTTCCGCCACGCTTAATATTTTTTTCCATTTCTCTAGACAATTCAACAAAATATAATAACTCTTCATTAGAAAACAAGTCATCAACCACATAAATTGAAGTTGGAAATGTGTATAACACATTTTTTTCAAAATCATTCATTTTGCAATCCTCGAAAAATTATTTATCTTTTCAAATCTAATCACGTTTGCAAACTTGTCTTGCAGAATATCGCCTTTGTGTGATATGACAAACAGATTAGAACCTTCAAGCATGTTTAGAATCTTCATCAGGTCTTCCGTACCATTCGTATCTAATGATGAATCAAAAATCTCATCAAGTATCAATATGTTTGTGCTTGCCGAGTTCTTCAGTTTGGCAACTGCTCTCCATGTCAACATCAATGCCATATCAATACGTTGCTTCTCACCTTCGCTAAATGATGCATATGTAAAGTCATCACGATGACGAGATTTGATTGTCTCTTTGAATGATTCGTCCAAATTAAAATTCACAAAGAAATCTAATGCCGCAAGATACTTGTTAACTAACTTGTTGATGACTGGTATGTATTGACGAATGATTTTCGTTTTGATGCCTGTGTCTTTCAACAAGTTCGTTGCAATCTCATAATACAAACGCTCTTCAGCAATAACTTTAATTTCAGATTCAAGTTCTGCGAGTTCAGTATTCAACGTTGCAAGTTTTTCTTGTTCCGCATTAACATCATCTTTAACAGAATTCAAACGTTCAATCTCTTTATTGATATTGTCAATGTGTCTTTGATTTACTCTAATCTCACTCTGTTCAAATGTCAACTGAGAATTCAAAGTTTGAATTTGTTCGGCAATCGTTTCAATCTCAGTAAGTCTACCATTCACAACATCAAGTTCAGTTTTGACTTTTGACAATGCATCATCAACCTCAACTAATTTTTTATTTCGCTCTTCTACAATGTGTAGTTTATATTCATTACCAATTGCTTGCTTACATGTGGGGCAATCATCATTGTTATGATAAAACTCAATGTCAGTATCAATTTTTTTATGAGTCTTTACTAGACTTTGTTGTAGAGTTTTAAACTTAGATAATTTTGCATCGACTTTAGACTTGTCTGAAATTTGTGCAATCATTTCTGACAAACTTGTTTGTATTGTCGCACATCTAGTTTCACTTTCGGCAATTAACAATTGTGTATTAGCAATGTCTTGTTGCTTAGATAAAATCTGAGTAGCATTGTTCTTGTTTAGCGAATCAATAAACTGAATCTGATATTGAATCTTTTCACTTTTCAAGTCTACTGCGTACTTTGACTGCGAATGTTTTTCTTTCAATAAAAGAAACTTATCTTTGAGAACACTATTCATGCGTGAGAATATTTGAATATCCAACAAGTCTTCAATGATAGAACGTCTATCGCTTGCAGACAATTGCATGAATGGAGTAAATGATGCTGAACCCAACAAAACAATTTGAGTAAACGATTTGTAGTTGAGTTTGAGAATGAATTTCTCTAGATGTTCTTGATAGTCTTTGACTGCGGCATCTTGATTGACTAGATGCCCATTGCAGTAAATTTCAAACACGTTTGGTTTGATACCACGAACAATTTTGTATGACTTGTTGCCTGTGTCGAATTCAATTTCAACAGTACAATCTTTTTGATTGATTGTATTGACAAGTTGTCCTTTGTTGATATTACGAAATGGTTTTCCAAACAACACAAAGCACAATGCATCAAGCATTGTAGATTTACCCGAACCATTAGCACCAACAATCAATGTAGTATTGTTGCTATCTAAGTTCAATTCAGTAAAGAAGTTGCCAGTTGATAGAAAGTTTTTCCATCTCAAATTACGAAAAATAATCATATTATTTAAATTTTGGTCCTGTTGTCCATATAGCAATAGATTTTCTTTTGCCTGAAGTCACTTCAGAAACTTTGTGCATGATGAATGACGGAAATGCAATCATTCTTCCTTTTTTCTGAGGCACTTCAATAACACTTGGACCTAAGTTTATTAAAAAATTACCGCCTTCATATTCCGAAGGATCGGATAAACACAATACAAATGATAACTTTCTGGTTCCTTGTACATATACAGCAGGGTCATTAGACCAACCAAAACGCATATCTAAATGGTAATCATATTTTGATTTTTTGTTGCCGTCATATTCACCATATTGAAAATAATCATATCCGTGCAAATCAAACTGATAAAAGTTATCATTCATTACTTTAATAAGATTATTCGTTTTATCGAAAAACCATTTAGTATTGTCATTATTGTTATCGTATTCGTGAAAAGAAATATCAGAAGTTCGAATAGAATTTAATATTTTAGTTTTGCTATTAGAAGTTTCTACTGACGCATTTTCAGTTGGCATGGTAGAAAAATAGTTTACCAACATCTTAATCTCTTCATCAGAATATGCACCATCCCAAGTAGAATGATTGTATGTTACATGTGCTAATTCTATAGGTTTATTTGAAATCATATTTGTATGTACTCATTCTATATTTTCTTTGGATAGTGCCTCAACGTAAAGTTCACGCATCAATGTTTTAAGTTTATTAGTGTCTGAAATATTTAGGCTTTGCATATCAATGAATGAAGAAAGAATTGTCATTGTGTCTTGCGCTTGGTCAATAATATCACTATCAGTTTCTTCATTAGAAACTGTAAAGTCTTCAACAATTGTAACGTCTACAGGACCAAATTTATAAATCTCATCTATCAACTTCTCAAACAGATAAGGGTCCTGCTTATTCAAAACGACAACTTTCACATAAGCATTTGCATACTTAGAAAAGTCTATGTCTTTCAAGTCTTCAATCTTTAATTCATTGTCATCATAATTTATCTTATAGAACATTCGATGAGGATTCTCTACGAATGTTGTCTTCATTGTTTCGGTGTCTAGAATACCAAAATGTTTTTTATCTTTATAATCATTCCAAAACAATTCATACGGTGCACCAACATACGTGATGTTGTCGTGCTGTGATGGTGTATGATAGTGTCCGCTGTATACATGATTATAGTTGCTTAGAAACTTATAGTCAAGTCCTTCATGGCTATCTACACCACGGAACAATGGAAAGCCAGCAAGTTCAAAATGCCCCATGCATAACGGAGAAGATGTGTTCTTTACAAACTCAAAGACTTCCGCTTCATTGCTTTTGCAAATCCATGGTATCATATCGATTTTGATTCCATCAATTTCAATTGTGCCAGGTTTCTGCCATAGCACAATGTTATGATAGTCTCTTAGCAACAAGTCTGGTGAATTAACTTCGAGACTTTCTTTCCAAAAAATATCGTGATTGCCAATCAATGCATGTAGAGTAATGCCTTCTTCAACGCATCTGTCGAAAAAGTATCTACGACTTTCCATCAGCGAATGAAAGTTGATGTACTTGCGTCTATCAAATAAATCACCGAGTTGAATGATTGTTCTTACACCACGATGTTTTAGTTCTGGAAAGAATGTTTCATTATAAAATTTTTCATAGTAAGCATGAAACGCTTTGGAATCATTTCTGACACCAAAGTGCGTATCACCTAGTAGACATATTCTCATACTTGCGTTGCCCTTGCTTCTTCATTGTTGTACCTAAAGACTTGTCAATTATAGCACGAATCTCAGTCAAATGCAAGACGGCAGTTTCTCTAAGATTTTGTGGTGACCTTTTGTCGTTAACAATTTTTAACCAGTTTTCAAGTTGGGCTGGGATTGGTGTCTGCATTGTCGTTCTCCAGAAATTCATCAAATACTGTTTCTGTCTTTTTCTTCCTAGGCTTTGCACTGGCAATCTTTTTCTCTTTATTCACTTCGAATGCTTTGATAAAGTCGCTAATGAATTCTTCGCTGTATGCATCATGCAATACGCCATTGAGTCCAGCAGTTACATATTCTTCGCCATTGTTTTCAATAAGTGAAGTGATGATAAGGTTATCCATGCTCTTATATTTTATGTATAAATGTTTTTTCTCTTTTTGAATTCTTCGCAAGAATGCATAGTAAATGATTTGAGTAAAGTATGCAAATGGATTCTTAGACTTCTCAGGATCAAAGTTATCAATGTACAGTAAACAGTTTTCGATACCATCAGATACCATATCTTCTTTGAATGTGTAGTTTGCAAAGTTTGGCTTACGTGCCAAGTGCGTTGCAATCTTAAACAAACACTCGCCGATGTACTCAGGTACTCTTGGGCGTTCTCCATTCGTTGCTTCTGCTTCTTTAACAGCCGCACGAAAGACAACCATCTCTTCTAGGAAATGTTCGTTGTTTACGTAATGCTTTTCTTTTGTTGGTTTCACGGTAGTGGTAGTAATAGTCATGTTTCACCTCAATTAGTTGACAAACACTTGACAATGAGTTATTATTGCTGTGTCCTGTTTGATAAAGACTTAATGTAATATATGATTGTTAGATGAAGTCATTGCTACTCTCATTCTATCAATCTCTTCCTTAATCTCAGACATCCTGTCTTCTGATTGACTTTCATCATCAATCTCACTATCAGGTTCATTGTCCGAATCAAATTCGTTATATGCTTCGCCATAAACTCTAACAATTTCTGTAGTAGCTTCTGATACTGAAACAATACTCTGTTTAAAGATTCTAGCAGGAATGCTAAAATTCATAAGTGGATCCCATTTTGTAAGAGATAAACTGTACATGTAATCATCTTTTGGAACAACAACAACTCTCATGGGTCTATGCACTTCAATGAAGCCTCTACTTTCCTCAACAACATTTCCGATGAGAGTATCACCGTTTGTTAATTTTAGTACTTTGCAAAGCATTATTCTTCCTTTAAATTTAACGTGTAGATTTTATATTCAAACTTCTCATCGTTGTAAATTTTCATTCGTTCGATAAAATGTTCTAACGTAAAATTCTTTCTACTCTTATAAGTCATGTCATCCGATATGTCATATAGAATAGCTTCTTTTTTGTTATCACCCAAACGCAATCCTCGACCAATAGACTGTAGTGTTCTAATCTTACTCTTGCTTGGTGAAGCAAAAATAACATTGTGTAGATTACGAATATTAATACCTGTAGAGAATGTTCCATACGATGCTACGATAATTGCATTCTCTTCATCTTCAGTAATTCTACGAACTTCTTCTCTTTCATCTACGCCAACAGCACCATGAATAAAGAATACAGGTCTATTTTCTTCTACTGCGTCCTTAAGCATATTATACAATATTCTGCCGTGCTTGTCAACGAACTGATACAGTAGAAGAGTGTTACCTTCTAGACTCATAGTTAGATTTCTAATGAATCTATTACGTGACGGTTTGCCTATAATATAATTTATCTCATCTTGATATTTAAAATTCTTACCTAACTTACACGATTCTTCGTTATGCTTAAGCACCAATGCTTTAATTCTAAACTTAGCTAATCGTCCAGAGTCAATCAATTCTTTTGTTGTTGTTATCTGTTTGACTTTACCGAACAAACCTTCTAATACTAATCTGTGTGTCTGTGTGCCATCTAGCGTACCTGTCAGACCAAATCTATACTTGCACTCTGTTAGTTTTGTTAAAATAGATATCAACGACTTTGCTTTAAACAAATGCGCTTCATCTCCAACAACTAATTCAAATTCTTCGAACCATTCTTTTGGCATCTTGTAAATTGACTGCCATGTAGATATGACAATGGGGCAATCAGTTTGTTTGCTTGCACCTGACATAATCTGGTGTATGTATTTATCACTCTCAAACCCATAGTCCTCAAAGTCTTTGTATAGCTGTGCGACAAGTGAGATAGTAGGAACAATGATAAGAGTCTTGCAATTTAAATATCTTGCAATGAGATATATGATAAGCGACTTACCAGATGCTGTTGGTGATACTAATAAGTTTCTTCGACTACGTACTGCATGAATGAATGCATCTATTTGATAGTCTCTAACTTCGAATGGTATGCCTAGAGTATCAATGAAGTCTTTTGCTTCTGCTACAGAGAATTCATCATACGTTTCTACTGATTCATCAAATTCAATTACATAGTCACGTTCTTTAGCAAACTTTTCTAAGTATGGAATCAAACCATAATAGATTTGTCTGTTCTGAGAATTGAATAGGCGTATTTTTCCATCCCACACTTTGTTTCTAAATGCGGGCATGAATTTGTAGCCGGGAACGTAGAACGTGAAGTATTCATTCAACTCCATTGCATCGGAGTTCTCACACTTGATGTGTGCGTAGACTTCATCTACTTTTGAGATATAGAGTTTATTGTACACCTTGCGTAAACTTCTTCCAT
>Ga0247723_1002400_pt1 | contig 10026 bp, 14 predicted proteins | sample MSEWelMarce5H_FC_FD_189079 | JGI IMG/M metagenome (GOLD analysis project Ga0247723, IMG submission 189079) | Subsurface sediment microbial communities from gas well in West Virginia, United States - MSEEL Well Study Marcellus 5H_FC | ecosystem: Environmental > Terrestrial > Deep subsurface >...
TCAGGCAAATATTCTTTTGCAGGTTTTGGAGGGGTAACAGTTAATTCTGCTAATTTACTAACAGGGTTAAATTCAATAATCATTTTTAAATTATATACCTATCTAGTATAATTGTCAACATGCCTCAGTTTAAATCAAATAAAGATATATTTAAAGACCGTACAAAAAATGAAATACATGATGAAAATTGGTTTGATACCCCCTTTTTGCAATTGCCACCAAATCCTTTGTGGGACTATAAAAGACAGTTAGAGGTAGAAGATGTAGATATTTGGGAGGTAATAACAGAAGAAGGTGGTGGAGTTGGGGTGTACGCATCATGGTGCCCATATGCAGAATTTTATATGATAGTCAATAAAGGAAGTATAGACTCAACCTACTATGGTAAGGGTAGCGATAAGTATGCTTCTAAAAGACTAGATGAATTAAATATTCCATATCCAAAGAAATGATATAATCAAAGAGAGGTTAAAATGGCAACTTTTACAAAAACTATACTTTCTGGATCTACTAATGGAGCATCGATATTAGTATCTGCTTCAGCAACGCCAGGAACAGCAATACATACAGCACAATCTGGTACTGCTGGATTAGACGAAATTTGGCTATATGCTGATAATTCAAGTTCAGCAACAGTTAAACTAACTATAGAATTTGGTGGTACTGCAGAAAAAGATCAAATAGAATTAAGTATCCCTGGAGAATCAGGACTAGTATTAGTAGTACCAGGATTAGTATTAAACAACTCATTAGTAACTAGGGCTTTTGCAGGTACAGCAAATGTTATATCAATTTCAGGGTATGTAAATAGGATTTCATAATGTCCACTAAAAAACCATTATATATGTGGACCGGATCTGAATGGATCCTTGTAGGAGATGGCGGAGGCTTAAGTCCCCAAGCAGCATCTGCAATTTATTTATCACAATCAAATGCATCAGTTATTTATGCCACTAAAGAAGAATTAGCAAATATTAATTTAACCCCATATCTAACATCTTCAAATGCTTCTTCTATATATCTAAGTATTACAAATGCTTCTTCTACCTACCTTCCAAAATCTGGGGGTAATATAAATGGTAGTTTAATTATTGATGGTAATTTAACAGTATCAGGATCAACTACTTATTTAAATGTTAATGAACTTAATATAGAAGATAATCTAATAGTTTTAAATTATGGAGTTTCTGGATCCCCCTCACTTTCTGCGGGTATAGAAATAGAAAGAGGAACTAGTCCAAATGTTTCTATTCAATGGAATGAATCTAATGATAGATGGGAATTTACAAAAGATGGAAGTAACTTTAAAGAACTTGGCAGTGGTGCCGTCTTATACCAGTCTGCAAGCCCAAATGCGGTTGCTTTAGGCCTAGAGGTAGGATCAGTGTGGATCGACTCAGATGCGGTCTCAGAAGACGCTGTGGGCGTTAATCACATACACGGACAGTATTTGTCTGCAACTACAGCATCATCAACATATTTAACAATATTAAGTGCTTCTTCAGTCTATGCTACAAAAGCAGAAGTAGAAGGTGCCTCATCCGAAACATTCTTAATAAAATCAGAAGCATATACAGCAGTCAGTGGTGATGTTGTATTTGTTAATACTGCATCAGGTGCATATACAGTCACATTGCCAATATCTGGTACTTTAGGTGACAAGGTAAAGATTGCAGATTTAGCAAATAATGCAGCGGTAAATAATATAACTGTGAATAGAAATAGTAATAAAATTGATGGACTATCTTCTAATTTTACAATAGATATTAATAATGCTGCAGTAGAATTTATATATACGAATGCTACATATGGATGGAGGGCTATAAATGGCTAACTTAAGCGATAATTTAAAAAATACCCTGCCATTTGAAAAAAAGACTAGCATTGCTACTATTACTTCAAATCATAATGCATCTGATAATGAGACTATTTTTGTTAATACCGCTTCAGGTGCATTTACAGTAACTCTTCCATCATCACCAGTTCAGGGTAGCAAAATTAAAATTCTTGATATTGCATCAAATGCTACTACAAATAATATTACAATTATTGGAAATGGAAATCTAGTAGGTGCATCAACTGCTTATAAAATTTCTGTAGTTGATAGCAGTTTAGACTTATTGTTTATTAACAATACTAAAGGATGGCTTATTGAAAATAGTTATATCCCAATTGATCTACCTGGAAAACCAACATCTGCATCAGCAGTTAACGTTGGAACTAGTCGTGCATATAATAATGGTGCTGCTACTGTAACATTTATTGCTCCAGATTCTGGAGATGTGCCAGATTATTACGAAGTTGTTTCATCACCTGGAACAATAAGTGCAAGTGGAGGATTTTCTCCAGTTACTATCAACGGTCTTCAATCTAATACACAATATTCGTTTGCAGTAAGATCTAAAAATGCTGCTGGATATTCTGCATTTTCAACCTCTTCTAATACAATAACCGCAACAACTGTTCCAAACGCACCAACAGTTTCTACTGTAACTTCTTCGTTTGAAAGTGCAAGTGTTGCCTTCTCAGCAAATGAAACTGGTGGAAGTTATATAACTCAATATACTGTAACTTCAAATCCTGGAAGTATAAGTGCAAGTGGAGCATCTTCTCCAATAAACGTAACTGGATTAACTGCAGGAACATCTTATTTATTTACAGTAACTGCTGCTAATCAAAATGGTAACTCAATTTCGTCTGCTCAATCTGCTTCTGCAATGCCATTTAACTCAACTGGTGGAAACACAGTTATAACTTCAGGTGGATATAGAACACATATATTTACATCAAGTGGAACTTTTGCATTTGCTGGTGCAACAAGAACAGCACAGTATCTATGTATTGCTGGTGGTGGCGGTGGTGGAACAGGCTCATATGGTGGCGGCGGTGGTGCCGGTGGTTTCTTAGAAAATCTTGCATATCAGTTAGTTCCTGGATCATATGTTGTTACAGTTGGAGCAGGTGGTGGTGCTAACGCTAATGGTACTAATTCTTCTATTGAAACAATAGCAACATCTATAGGTGGAGGTAGAGGTGCTGTTTATCAAGGACAAGGTGCAACAAGTGGTGGATCGGGTGGTGGTGGTGCACGTGATTCAAGTGGTGGTGCTGCTGGTACTGCTGGCCAAGGTAATAGTGGTGGTGGAAATGTTTACTTAGCAAACGCTGCAGGTGGTGGTGGAGGTGCTGGAGGTGGTGGTCAAACTGGAGGTGGTAACTCAAGTGGTGCTGGTGGAGTAGGAGCATATTCTAGTCTTAGCGGAACAAACACATATTATGCAACTGGTGGAAATGGTGGAAACACAGGAGCATCTCTTGGACAAAATACTGGTGCAGGTGGTGGAGGAAATAACTCCGGTATGAATGGTATAGTCATAATAAGATATGCAATATAAACTTTACATAAGTTATAATTAAGTAGGAGATTTAAATGTCATTAAAGCCAATGTACGTATGGGATGGATCAGCCTGGGTTCAGGTTGGTGATGCATCAACACCACAAACAACAATTGATATTGCACAAAGTGCACCACAAGGTGCTATAACTGGAAGTATTTGGTATGACGATGAAGCAGGTGGACTGTTTGTTTATGATGGATCATATTGGGTAAACATAAGTGGGCCACAAGGACCACAAGGTGCAAGTGGTGCAACTGGAGCACAAGGTCCAGCAGGACAAACTGGAATATTAGATGTTGCATATTCTTCAGGATCTCCTGTAGGAGCATCAGCAGGGTATATATGGTTTGATAATACTGATATAAATGCAATTAATCTAAAGGTGTATAATGGAACAGAGTGGATTGAAGTTTCGGGCACAGGCTCGTCATTAAAAGCAAATAATTTTATGACGATGGGAGCATAAGATGGCAAAACAAGAAAATTTTAAAATATTAGGTCAAGCATCTCCAAATGCTACTACTGCTGTAACATTATATACAGTTCCTGCTTCAACTCAATCAGTAGTTTCAACAATAAATATTTGTAACACAACAGCCTCTACTGTTACCTGTAGAATTGCCGCTATTCCAAGCGGAGAATCTTTATCATTAAAACACTACATAGCCTATGATGCAACCGTAACAGCAAAAGACTCTGTATCACTAACAATTGGAGTAACTCTAGGAACTGGAGATATTTTAAGTGTATACGCTTCAACTGCATCGGTTTCATTTGGTGCATTTGGAAGCGAAGTCTTTTAATGGCATATAGTTCTTTTAAACAAAGTGGATTAGACGGATTTAAATCAAAAAAGATTAAAAGAATTTTAGGAAATCCACCACAAAGCCCTACTGGGGTATCAGCAGTTGATATTGGAACTAATCGTGAGTATAATAACGGAGCAGCATCAGTATCATTTATTCCACCAACAGAGGGAGAAGTTGCAACATCTTATAGAGTTACTTCAACTCCAGGTTCTATTGTTGCTACAGGAACAACTTCACCAATAGTTATAACAGGACTTCAATCTGGAGTTCAATATACATTTATAGTTAATTCACTAAACTCGGTAGGAGCATCTGATGATTCTGCACCATCAAATTCAATTACAGCAACCACTGTTCCTCAAGCACCTACGATAACCTCAGTTACTCATGGATTTGAAAAAGTTACAGTAGCATTTACTTCTAATGCAAGTGGTGGTAAATCAATAAGTTCTTATACAGTAACTCCTAATTCTGGATCAAGTCAATCTGCAGTATCTTCACCAATTAATATTACATCTCTAACTGCTGGAACAGCGTATACATTTACAGCAACAGCAACAAATGCTAATGGAGTATCGGCACAGTCTTCTGTTTCTAATTCATCTACACCATTTACAGCCAGTGGTGGTAGTATAACAACTTATACTGGATATAGAGTTCATTCATTTACAAGTACTCAAAGTTTTGTAGTTAGTGGCAATACAGCACCAGTAAATTATTTAGTAGTAGCAGGCGGAGGTGGTGGAGGTCGTGGTTGTTGTGGTGGTGGATATGGTGCAGGTGGTGGAGGTGGTGGAGGATTTTTAAGTTCAACTACATCTATTTCTATAGGAACTCATACAATAACTGTTGGGGGTGGTGGTTCTGGATATACTGGTGGAACTGGATCAAATGGTGCTAACTCGTCTATTGGTTCTATAGTTGCTTCAACAGGTGGTGGAGGTGGAGGAAGAGGTGGTGCCGTAGGTTCTGCTGGTGGATCAGGTGGGGGTTCTGGTCAGTATAGTTCAGCAGGAGCAGGAGTTGCTGGACAGGGAAATAATGGTGGAACATCTTGTTGTGCTGAAAGTGCTGGAGGTGGAGGGGGTGCTGCACTTGCTGGAGGATCTCCAAAAGGTGGTGATGGATCTCCAAATTCATTATTAAATGGATCACCAATTTATTACTCTGGTGGAGGTGGTGGTGGCGATCATGCTTATAGAGATAATACAGGTGGACTTGGTGGTGGAGGACATGGTGGTTGGGGAACTTATGGAAATGGAAGAAATAGTATAAGTGCTGGCGGTGCTAATACTGGAGGTGGTGGTGGTGGTGCTATTGAAGAAAACAATGATCATAATGGAGAAAACGGTGGTAGTGGAATAGTAATAATAAGATATGCAACATAATTTTTCATAATGCTATAATAAAATAAGGTGATTTAGTTGTCAATTTTTCCATTAAGTGCGTCCGCAGGACAGCAATTTACTACCTCTTCTAATATTAAATATATTTTTAATGGAGAATCTTGGATAGTAATATCTACAAAAGGAATTTTAACTTGTACTTCTTCTACCCGCCCGGGCTCACCAACTGAAGGCCAATTAATATTTGAAACAGATACTGATCAAGTATTAGTATGGAACGGAACAGAGTGGGCTGAAATCAGTGGTGGTGGAGGAACTGTATTATTCCAAGACTCACAACCAGACATAACAGATCTTGAGCCAGGTGCTCTTTGGGTAGATAGTAATCAAGATGTCGGCACAGGCCTTGACATACAAACATTCTTAAGATGGTCTAAAACATTATCTGCTTCTACTTCAACAATTTCCGGGTATGATGATAATACAAATAATCTTTTATATACTCCAGGATTTGAATTAGTATATATAAATGGAACTTTAATTAATAGAGGAGTTGACTATACCGCCACTTCTGGCAATACAGTTGCATTAACCGAAGCAGCATTTTCGGGGGATTTAATAGAAATTCATGCCTTTGAATCTTTTATATTATCTGACATGTATACAAAGAATGAAACTGATAATAGATATATATTAAATACCGCTTCTACTTCATTTTTATTAAATAGTGCTAGTTCTAGTTTTGAACCAAATATTGCATATGTGTCTGCATCTCCATCAGGACCAACTGCTGGAACACTGTGGATAGACTCTACCAACTCTGCTGCACCTGCATTGAAAGTGTATAATGGAACTACATGGATTGCAGTATCAGGTGCCGCATCTGAGTCTGGATTCCATCCATTTTTTGGAGCGTATAAATAATGCCTAACACTTATAAGTCACCTGCACAGTTAGAACCTGCTGCTCAAACTCTTTCAACCTTGTATACTGTTCCATCATCTACACAAACAGTTGTTTCTAATATCCATGCATGTAACCTAGGTGGAACTACTGCATCAATTCGTGTGGCAGTAAGACCAGATGGTGCATCAATTGAAGATAAAAATTATCTTTTTTATGGATTAACAGTTACAGCATATGACACAATAGAATTTGGACATGGTATTACTATGGATGCTGCAGATGTTATGTCAGTATGGTCTTCAACAGGTAGTGTGGCTTTTAATTTATCATATGCGGAGGTAACACCATAATGCCAATTAGTTCATTAAATAGTGTTGGAAAAAATCAAGGTGGATTTATTAGTGCAACTGGTGGTGCAATAACTACAGTTACAACTGGTGGAGTAACATATCAAGTTCATACATTTTTAGGATCATCTAGTTTTATAGTTAATTCAGGATCTGGAACAGTTGAATATTTAATTGTTGGTGCAGGCGGTGGAACAACTGGAACAGGAAGTGGTTTTGGTGGTGCTGCTGGTGGTGGTGCTGGAGGTATGTTAACTGGAACATCAACCGTATCCCCTAATACATACTCTATTACAGTTGGAGCGGGAGGATCATCCCAAGGTGCTGTAACATCATATGCAGGAGATGGAGCAAGTTCAGTTTTTAATGGAATAACAGCAGTTGGTGGAGGTGGAGGTGGAAACCAAGGAAGTAATGCAGTTAGAGCAGGAAGAAGTGGCGGATCTGGATCTGGTGCAGCATATGGTAATGCTGGGGGTGTTGGAACGCCAGGACAGGGAAATAATGGCGGAAGTAATGGAAACGGCGATGGTGGTGCAGGTGGTGGAGGTGCTGGTGCTGCGGGAACAAATGTTGGTTCTGGTTCTACTATAGGAACTGCTGGAGGAATTGGATCACAGTCTTCAATAAATGGAACATTAACCTATTATGCTGGTGGTGGTGGAGGAGGAGGATATAATGGTTCTGGAGGTGCTGGTGGTTTAGGTGGAGGTGGAAATGGTGCCTCAACAAACAACAATGGGCAAGCAGGAGTGGCTAACACTGGTGGAGGTGCTGGTGCTGGTGGAGGACAAAGTAGTGGTTCTACTTCAGGAGCAACTGGCGGTAGTGGAATAGTAATAGTAAGATATAGAATTTCATAAAAGAGGTATATAAAAATAAATGTCTAGGGCAAGAGAAGTATCAAAAGTAACATCAACTTTAACTACATTAGAAAGTAGTGTTAATTCAAATTTTGAAACAGATATTGCATATTCTTCCGCTTCCCCTGTTTCTGCATCAACTGGACAAGTTTGGATAGACTCAACAGATAATAATGCACCACTAGTTAAAGTGTATAATGGAACTACATGGGTTGAAGTTTATGGTGCAGGTGGCGGAGATCCAATACCACAATCATTATTATTAGGCGGCATATAAAATGGCTTTAACAACTTCTTATAAAATATTAGGCCAGGTTTCATCTGGAGCAGTTTTAGATAATACTGTTTCTAATAAAGCACTAACGTCTAACGTAGCCACACTAACAACCGGTGCTGCCCATGGTTTAGCCATAGGTGATAAATTTTACGCATCAAATGTTGACACAACTTTTAATGGAACATACACTGTATTATCAGTTCCAACATCAACAACACTAACTTATTCAAAAACAGCAACAAACGTTACATCTGCAGCAGTAACAACTGCAAGTTTTAGAGGATATAAAGGTCAATCAGGAGTAGCAGTTTCTAATAAAGTAAAAACTGGAGGTATTGTTACTTTAACAACCTCTTCGGCACATAACCTATCAGTAGGAGATTACGTTTTTGTATATATAAATGATACAAATATTGATGGATATTTTATAGTTTTATCAGTCCCAACTAGTACAACTTTTACATATATTTTTGCAGGTTCTGACGTAACAACGGCAGCAGTAACAACTGGAAGTATAAGTGGATATTCAATGCAATCACTTTATACTGTTCCATCTGCAACAAATGTTGTTGTTTCTAATATAACTGTATGCAATAGAATTAATGAAGCAACATTTTTTGATATAGCAGTTTCTCCAAATGGTGCTACGTTGTCAGATAGTCATTATATATCTGATTATAATTTAATAAATGCAAATGAAACTATAACTCTTAATATTGGACTTGCTATTGACTCAGCAGATGTAATAAGAGTAAGGGGATATAATGCTGGTCTAACATTCTCAGCATTTGGAACAACAGTAGCATGATTTACTTAATAACAGAAACAGAAAAATCATCAGGACAAATTTTTAAAAATAATTTTGATAATCCAATTGATATGAGTAATGGTAGCAATGATATTAATGAATATATGGACTGGATTAATCAAGGAAATTCTGCTAGTGTTATAGGAGAATGTTGTGGCAATAACTAGACTTGGAAGTGGAAGTTTATTAAGGGTAATTAGTCCATCAAATCTTGCAACAGATTTTAGGAGCGTAAGACTAGGGGAAACTTTTTATAATTCTGGAGCATATGGATCATATACATTAATTCCTCAATCAACATTTACTGGATTTATAGAAATGTGGGGTGCTGGAGGTGCTGGATCTGGTGGAGATTCTGGTGCTGGTAACGGTGGAGTAGGTGGTGCAGGTGGATTTGTGTCTGGATATATAAAATTTATTGCAAATCAAGTTTATATTTTACATGTTGGTCAAGGTGGTATTTGGAATAGCAATACAAGATCTTTTGGTGGCAGTGGTGGTGGTAATGGCCCTAACGCAATGGGTGGTGGAGGTGGAACAACTGGTTTATTTTTAGGCAGTGTCGCATTTGGAAATTCTTTAATAATTGCTGGATCAGGTGGTGGAGGAAGTTCTAGATATAGTGCAGGTCCAGGCGGTGGGTTAAATGCAAGTGGTGGTGCAACTTGTAGTCAAACTGCTGCAGGAGGTGGAACTCAGTCTGGTGGTGGAGTTGCTGGAAGTCATAGTACTTATGGTACTAGTAATGCTGGGGGTCAATTAAGTGGTGCAAATCCTACAACATGGGGCGGTGCTGGTGGAGGGGGATACTATGGTGGAGGTGCTGGAGTCGATGCTGGATGTTATGGTGGTTCTGGTGGGGGAGGAAGTTCTTACACATCTAACCAATACGTAACTGGAGTAACACATATTACTGGATCAATGGGATCTACAACTGCACCAAATAATTCAAATATTTTAAGAGGTAATGCTGGTACTGCAGGAAGTGCACGTAGTGATGGAGCAGATGGCAAAATGTTAATAACATTAGTGCCTTAGTAAGTTATAATTAAATAGGAGACTCATGGCATCAGCATCAATATTAAATACAGGCAAAGCAATGTATGCATGGAATGGCACTAATTGGTTGCCACTAAATGCACAAAATAATCTTTTAAATTCGACTAGATGGTCTAAAATTGCTATTGGTGGAGAAACAACTATTTCAGGATATGATGATAATGGTCTTAATCTTTCTTATTCCCCTGGATATGAACAATTATTTTTTAAAT